>Ga0315339_1003540_pt1 | contig 10908 bp, 7 predicted proteins | sample ASW17metaG_FD_204514 | JGI IMG/M metagenome (GOLD analysis project Ga0315339, IMG submission 204514) | Ammonia-oxidizing marine archaeal communities from Pacific Ocean, United States - ASW #17 | ecosystem: Environmental > Aquatic > Marine > Oceanic | place: USA: California | collected 2016-12-05
CCGATACTTCGCAGGAAACACCAGATGATAAAGCAAAACCGTAACATTATACCGTTTATGAATGTATTCGCTCATGCGAATATTATACGCCGCAAGCGGCGAGGAATTAAACCCGAAACTGATTAAATGGATCGATCGCCTTGAAGCGGATTTTGAAAAACGAAAACAGTATCCCAATGAGAAAAGCCGATTGCGAGTATTGCGCGAACTGGACGACGCCCGTAATGTTTATAGAAACATAGTCAGTCAGTCTGCCAATCACTAGAATCACAACGAAGTGCACTCCTTAACGATTTCCACTGTCCGATCCGCCGCGCGGAACGAATTTGCTTCCTCGAAATTTTAGCTCCAGACTCCGTTGATTCGGATGGTAGGATATGTTGGTGTACCCGTTATCGAAATACCACAATGTAGGCCACCGACCATCTTCAGATATTGCATAGAGCAGTCGTCCTCGCTTCTTGTCCACCGGAAAACGCTCAGAAGTCATCACTCCTACTATTTTTAAGCCGTCTCTGGCCCGGTCTCGGTGATAGGGATACCCCTGAACGATCTCGGCGAAAAAGTTATTGGTAGTGTCGTTGAGCCGATTATGGATTGTAAAACTCGTGGACTTACCGTTCCCAAACGCCTTACCAAATAACAACGCGATCGGATTGCCCGTCAACTCCATCATGTTTGAGTCCGCAAGATTGATCACATACATATGCGCTCCTGAATTTATTAGAAACTTTTTCCCTTTTCGATCCAACAGCTTCCTCAATTCCGTAAACCACGCCTTTCCAGCCGTCGTTATCGACGCCACGGGTCGGCGTTCTCCAAAGACTGAACTATACCCATTAAAGTGCCCGTAATCGTACTGGTCTGGTCCATATGTCCAGTCCAGTCGATCCGCTCGATCCAATGCGATACCATCCGCGCCAGTAGCATCGAGTAAATTCTCGATTTGAGAAAGAATACTGCCACCGTAAGAGCCCGCTGGATCGGGGTTCACCCAGATATTATACATTTGTCCGTCCTGACCGGCGCGGATTTGATTACCGTCTCGATCGCGAACAAGTGAGTCTCCGAATTTCGGCACCAGATCCTGGGAGATGCCGGCGAACTGAACATAAAGGTAGACCTGTATGCCACCGGAATGAAAGCGTTCAACATTACCCTTGATGAGGTCGTAGCTTAGATACTTCGGCCACAAGGTACGATAGGGTTTATCCATTGGCCAGTCCGAGTTGAAATAGTCACCGTTTCGGCGAAACCAGCGGTGATGCCACACCGCGCGCACCCCGGCATCGTGGGCGGCATCAAGTGTTGGGAAGTCGTTATAAGCTTCCCGCCCCAAGGCCCCTTGATAAATCTCCTTGTTGTCTTTCGTGTAGGGCCAGGTAGCCCTCAAAACAGCATTATAAAGATTTTCATAACCGGTGGTAAGCTCAAAGGTCCAATGATATGTCCGCCCTTTTTCTTTCGGCCATAGGTAGGTGCTCACATTTACTGTATCAACTACGCTCTCCCGACGGACGACTTCGACAACCAAGTTACTTAAGTCATTGTCTAAAACTCCTATATACGAGCCGCTCTTCAAGCGGACAATCGACATTGGCGCCTGGGACATGAAGGAGTATAACGAACCCTCCTTTTTACCTTCGGTGAATTTTTGCTCACCGGTACCGCCCTTACGAGATCGCGTAAATCTCCATGCCACCCCCCATAAGCTGCTTGCTGGCTCCCTTAAGGGCAAACGGAAATGAACCGGAACATCCTGATCAAGTACTTCATTGACCTCATAAGATACGTTAACGACGACCCGGTCGCCACGCGACTGCAAGGCAACTTCTATTCGATTTTTCGCCGCGGAAGGATCATGAAATCGAGCTACAATTTGTTGATCTTTCAACTGTTTCTTGCCTTCGAAAACTGCCGCTCTAAACCCGCACCAAATCAATGGCTCCGCACTCTGAAAAAGCGCATTTTCCCCATACACACCAAGCTTTCCAATACTTCCATTGGAGTCGATTTCCAGCTCAACCGGTATTGCTCGGTCCACCACAATCTCTGTCGGCAACGTCGATTCTCTAAATTCACGGGCGGCGAGCGCCGATCTTCTAAACCAGTTGCCATCGCGATGGTAGATGTATTTTTCAGGCCATCCCGGAATAAGGTAAATATTGGCCGACTCAAGAGTGTTGCGGACAGACGAACGGTATTGTCGAACTAAGACAAGTGACCCATCTGAACGGAGATCACTGGAAGCGATCTCGGCGAAGGAATGATTGCCAATTTTTTCAAATATTAATGCTGGAACTTCTGTCTTTCCGACCGGAACCAGGGCAATCTCATCGGCTTGCAAGTCACCCCCAATTACCAGGTATAGTTTATTTGGATCAACGGCAATATTCCCCGGAGTCGGTAACGGCTGGCCCCTTGCCATGCTTAAAATCGTCACCAACGACGCAACGACAGCGCAGGCTATTACTCTAGGCATTCGGATCTTCGAGAGTTCTATTCTGCATATGTGAAGGTGCGGATTGCTGGTAGATTGATTTGCGAAATAGTTTTTCAAGACTTCGTCCGCTTCCCCTAGCGGAGCGAGGAAATAATCGCCGAACAAAGTGATCGATTCCGATACCCTCGCCGGTCAGCTCTGTCTTGCAAAGACTCATACTCAAATCGTCGCATCGATTTTCAACAATCTTTTCAGGCGGAAGAAACCACGGTAATGATCGTTAGCGAAAGAGTAAACATTCAGACCAAAATACGCTCCATACGGTGCAGTTCCTCTCTCTGTCAAAATCTGCCTCTAACCCCCATTGAAAGCGTAGTGCCCCGATCAGTCACCCGGAATTGCTTCGCGTAGTCTGGAGTCGCTGAACCGTAGCGTGAACGCACGGGTTGAGAACGCAATGCATCTTGGGCATTCAGGAACAGCGACGTTCGTTCACCAACTTGGTAGGTCAGGTTAACATCGACCCTGTTAAAGCCATTGAAATATTCGAAGCCGTCAGGACCTACATCATTGCGAGCGCCTCGTCGTTTGAGCCCACGTTGATTCACTCGCGTCAAAATCGTAAGTGGCCCCTTCCTAAACGTAACTCCCCACTTGAGACTCATCGGCTGAAATTCCTTAAAATCCGCTAGACGGTCGCCTATGAGCGACAAATGTGATGTGTTGGCGAACACGCTAAAATCTTTTCCCCAAGCTCCAAATCTCTCCAACTCAAGTTGTATATTCGCTTCTAAACCGCGCACCTCGGCATTACCGGCGTTGATATCCGTAATGAAATCCCAACCGAGAGTTCGTGGATCTAATCCGAACTGATCGACATCCGATTGCGTAACCTCTCGCTGAATCTTACCAAAGAAATTAGCAATCTTCTTGTCGTAGGCTCCAAAGCTGAAGACATCGCCGGTATCGGTATAGTATTCAACGGAGAGATCATAGTTATCCGCAGTCCATGGTTCCAACCCGGTATTACGCACCTTGATTGTCGGGTCCAATAAGCCTTGACCTTCATTGTCGAACTCGTTGACCACCGTTCCCGGAATCACGCTGTTGAAATCGGGGCGGCCGTATGTGCGCGCATACGCAAGGCGCACTAGCAAATTTTCATTGACGGAATACGTGAGGTGCAGGCTTGGATAATACCCATCGTAACTTCTCTTGGATGATTCACCACGCTCGAGGTTAATTATTCCCACCTCCTCCAGCGACCCTTCAACCCCGGCTTCTGGCTTTCGAATGAGATCACCGTTGCTGTCGCGCGCTAAGGTGTCGTCACTATCTCTTACATAGACCGCCCCTGGATCGGTCAACGGCCCTGATCCACTATCGGTGGTCTTTTCGAAACGCACACCGGTCAACACCTGAAGCTTGTTATCCAACAGTGCCGTCTCCATCTGAAAATAGGCTGCATCGACCTGCTCATTGATATACTCCGAATTTATTATCCTGTGTTTTTCCTCATTCACAATGTCTTTGTCGGTTTTCGTAAATATGCTCGGGGACCCCCCCGTCCACGCCTCGTGGGCAACATGCGGAGAGATCATAGGCAGATCATCGTAGCCGAAACGAGTCTTCACGTTGTTGTACACCTGCGACGCGAATGGCTCTGCGGGTAACTTGCCGTCTGGAGACCACCGGAGGCTCCTCAGTTGGGCATCGCGGCGCTGAATTCGCACCTCGCCGCCTACTTCCACCGCCAAAGGGAACGCCAATTCATGGATATCGCGACGCACATTTAAAAATGCAGTAGACATATCCTCCCAAATCGTGCCATGCGACTGCACACGCGCATCACGAACGTAATAGTTTTTCACATCATTTAAGTCGACTTCCTGCCCGTTGTTGTCGAATCCGCGAATAATGTTTGGGCCGGTAGAATCGATGTCTTCGAATGTTATCCTAAGGGGGACATTCGTTCGGCTCCTGAGGCTTTGAAAATGCCCTTGTTTTTGAGCCCGTCGCCACGCTCTTGAATCGGAATAATGAAGCGCTGATTCGATCCGCCAGGTGCCGTCGTCGAACCGAAAATTCAGTTTATTATTAAGTGTTTGGCCAGTAATATTGAGAAAATTGTTATCCAAATCAACCCGCCCCCGACCGGTGGCGCCGCTAGTCGAGGTGGCGTCGAAGGTCAGCGGCACACCTGTTGCTGTCTTTGAGGTGCCGGTTGTCCCGACTTCGTAAATGGTTCTGAACTGCCCGTTATCACCATTGTAATACGCACCGTTTATGCCATACGAAAGCACAGCATTCTCCATTGGTCGCCAATCGACCTTGAAACTGACCGATTTCCGCTTACGCCCGTTCGGTTGATAAAATAAGTCAAACCTTCTTAAGTATGGGTTTTCAACAGAAGCATCCGACCCACTCGCTTTGGTCCGATACGTTTTCTGCGCGATATCCCCATGTCCGGCCACAGATGACGTCATTCCGGTCACTACAATTCCCAAATTTTCATTTATCGGTAAAGTGTAGTCAAAGTCGAAATTTGGAAGAACCTTAAATGTGTTTTTCTCATAGGAATGTGGCGTCTTATTAAGATCCCATTGGTGACTTAGACCTGTAAGGTAGGAACGATACGTGAACTGGCTACTGGCACGCTCGAATGCGCTCTTGCTTATCAAATTTATGCTTCCTCCCAACATGTCTGCCGGATTCGCCGGGGTGGGGACTTTTGTCACTTCAATGCGGGAAATGTCATTAATGGTTACCTGAAGAAATTGGAAACGTCGAGTCTGACCAGTCGCTGTTGCACTAGCCAATCGAGCGCCGTCAACCGATACAGGACTCAGGCGAGAGTCAAAACCGCGAACTGATACAGAATTACCATCGACGGTTGTTCCAGGCAAAAAACGTAGGAACTCAGCGATGTTGCCTTCCGGTATATCGCCGAGAGCCTCCGTTGAGACGACGTTCTTTATATTCTTTGCGTATCGCTGTTCATTGACGGCTAGCAGTTCACTTTCCGTTTGAAAGGCGGCCGTTACTTCGAAGGGCTTCAAATCAATGGTCTCGTCTTCTTCTCTTCCTAAAACGTAGAGCAAGATCACACCTGTATCTTGTACCCCTCCTGCGGGTATATTAACATTTATCTCTCGCCGTTCGGCGCTTGGATAAAAAATGCCTAATGTAATTGGCCCACTGGGAATTTGTGAGAGACGAAAGCTCCCTGTGTCATCAGTTAACCCGGCCAAATCGGTTCCCTCAATGCTAACGATCACGTTGCGAAGGTAATCACCTGTTGCGATGCTTTGCACGCGCCCCGTAACAGCGCCGGTTCTTGTGTCTTCAGAAGGTTGAGCTTTCAGAGAAGCCAGACAAATGATGCAGAAGACGATATAGCTGATGGTAACTGTCCGTATATTATGGTCTGTTTTGCCGAAAAACCAGCGGGAGGTAGGAAAATTAATGTTCATTTTGACCATTTTTTTTTTAGAAAAGGTGCGTTAAAAGGGCAAGAAAAATTTTAATAATAAAATAATATTGACTAGCGTTTACCTTTAAGATAAGCGCACTGATAAATGCGATGGAATATTTTCAAACAGAAATAAGCGTAAAGTGTGAGGAGGCGAGAAATCAGAAGCAGCCCTTTGCCAGGTGAAACGGGAATGGTATTCGTCTTATTGATATTACTCTCATGCTGTATAAGCAGAAATTAAGTTTACCAAGCTATGACTTATAACGAAGAAAAATCCCCATCTAATCCGGTTAGCTTCTCGTTAGTGGTTCCCGATGATGAAGAAAAAGCGCGCGTCTTGCTTGGCCGGATCGCCGAAGCCGGTTTCTCAGGCTTTGAGCCCACACTCAGCCCGTCTTCTTCGCTGCCTTCGGTTGAGTATCCTGAAAAAGGAGCTGAAACTCTACGAAAAATGGCAGACTCGCTTGGATTAAAAATCACGGGATTGCGTGGAGGACCAGCCTTTTGGCAGGACAATGCTTTTGGGTCTTCCTTCCTGGAAAAACGATTGGAATGTGTAAGCCTGGCCAAAAGCGCTGGTGCGGCGGCTCGTATAATGGACGTGGATACAGTCTTGGTCGTTCCAGGAAGATGGCTTGGTGATCATAGTTACGGCGAGCAATGGAAATACGCCCTCGAAAGCTCTCAGCGCATCGCTGAAGTGGCCGAAGACCTTGGGATACGCTTCGGATTGGAAAATGTTGAGAATCGCTTTCTACTCAGTCCAGCCGAATGGCGGTTGTTCCTGGACGAAGTCGACAGTTCCTCGATTCGTATGTATTTCGATGTTGGTAACGTGTTGTACTGCCGTCTCGGTTATCCGGAATGGTGGTTACGAGAACTGGGCAGGCAATATATTTGCCGGGTCCACTTTAAGGATTCGACGGAAAATGGACAACTCGTGCCGCTTTTGGAAGGAGATGTAAATTGGCCTGAAGTCAGCAAAGCTTTGACGGAGATTTCTTATGACGACTGGATTGGACTGGAATTGGATATTCCTTCAAATAAACCGGAAATCTTCCTCCGAAACTGCCAACAAGCGGCGGAGCAAATTCTCGGGCTGAAAGCTTAGTTATAATTTATGAAAATATCGAAGGATTCTAAAATTCGAATAGGAATAATTGGCGCCGGTATGATGGGTGACTGGCATATCCGGGCGCTGACTCAACATTGTTCCAGCCTTTTTGAAGTGACTGCTTTTTGCGAACCGCATCCCCCGTTTCAGAAGCGGGCGCAAAAAAATTTACCCGATGCGGTGAACTTCGATGAAGGCGCCCAACTAGCAGCTTCAGATTTGATTGATGCCGTAGTGATATCCACCCCGAATGCCACCCACAAAGATCTGGTAATAGCGGCTTTAGAGTCTGGTAAGCATGTCTTCAGCGAAAAGCCCGTTGCCACAACTTTGGATGATATCGACGAGCTGATGCGGGCCTCTGCCGCATCCGATCTTATATATATGATTGGTCACGAGCTTCGATACGGACGTTACTACCAACTGGTAAAAGAATTGATAGAGCGAGGGGAAATCGGAGAAATTCGGAGTGTGTGGTGCCAGGAATTTCGTGGTCCGTTTCTTAAGAAAGTTGATGACTGGATGCAGGACGAACGTCTTTCGGGTGGCACTATTACCGATAAGAATTGCCATCATTTTGATTTAATGAACTGGTGGGCAGGGTCCAGGCCAACGAGGGTTTTTGCCATAGGCGGAAAAGATGTCGTTGAGGTTATCGGAACTGATTATGAGATCATTGATAACGCCTCAATTGTATATGAATATGCGAACGGCGTTCGCGGTACCTTGCAGCTATGTATGTTTGGCGCGCCTGATCCCGGCGAAGGCGATCTGCGTATGGGGGTCATCGGCTCGAAGGGGCAGATGGAGCTCAAAGTGCGTTCTCGAAAAATACTGGTCAATTATCGGGACCGGAAGGAAAGTCTCCACTTAACGGTCCCGGATGACTCGGAAAAATGGCCTGATCATGATGGTTTTGTTGAGGAGCATGAAGTCTTTGCGCAAGCAATCCATTCGGGCGAGGCACCTCTCACACGTTTTAAGAATTGCGCGGACGCAACGCGTATCGCAATTGCCGCTGAGATGTCAATAAAATCGGGATCCGTTGTTGAGGATTTGTTGCCAAAATCCTGATGAAAACCACCAAATGGCCTGATTAGGCGATTCACGTCACTTCATCACTGGCGCCAGGATTCGCGAGGTGTATTCATCCGAATGATACACGGAATTTACCGCCGTTACTGCGTCTTGGGGGAACTCGATCGTCAACGGCTTTCCCGTCTGAGGATTGGGTTCATAGAGCGGCGCGCCGGTGCTTGAAATCGTTACCCGTATGCTATGTCCTGTTTCGAAACGTTGCGAAATCCAGCCCACCGGGAATCTTAGTTCGTAAACCTTACCCGGCTTTCCATTAGCTCCTCGCTCTCGAAGCCATTTCGATAACGCATGCGCCTGGGATATTCCATCAGCAGCATCGAACGGTCGTCCAGATAAACATCGCTGACACGCACAATGATATCCGTGTCGTGCGCAGTGGAGGATATGAACAACTTGGCGTAAACGCGGCCCGTCCATTCAACCGCCTCGGTAAGCGGCTCAGTCGTAAACGTCCGCACCTCAGACTGTTCTTCAAAATTACGCCCGTCGCGCGCGCCGAGAGGCAATTTCCCGTGAATCTCCATTGGATGAAAAGGATCGCTGAGATAAGACGTCCTGGATTATCTCACGGCGAATCACGGACCCAGTGGAGATTACAGGCGCGCGCCTATCCCGGCCACCCTGTTGCCGGTGAATCCCTACGTCAGCGAGGTTCGAAAGGAATACGAAGAAAAAGTGCGGCAAGGTGAAATTCCCGCGAAGTAAATTAAGTAACAATCTCCAACGGACTAGTATCTTTCCAATGACCGCGTGTAAAATCCGGAAATTCCTGAGGAGTACCTCTCTGCTTAACCGACATTTCGCTTAAGGGAGCAACCGCGCTCCACAAACAGCCTTCGTAAAGGTTTTGATCGAGAGGTATGCCGAGGCGCAAGCACTCAATTATGCGGTAACGCATGATAAAGTCCATACCACCATGACCGCCTTTTCGTTTTGCCAATTCTCCCAGGCGCTTGTAAAGCGGGTGCTCGTACTTTTGGTAAATGGCTTCTAATTGGTCTCCCTGTATCCAGTCATGATGGTCTTTGGCAACACCTTCTAATCCACCTTCCAGAGCAATACGGGTAGGATATCCAGCTAAGGTCCCTTTTGTTCCTTGAATCAAATTGAGCCGCGTATAGGGACGAGGACTGGTTTCATCCCATTGTATCATGATGGTACGTCCCAATTTCGTCTGGATTATTGATGTGTTAATATCGCCTCCCTGGAAATCGGTTTTGTTCCATTTGTGATTTTTTGGGAAATTCTTTTTTGCATAGGTCTTACGACCAATGGCTTGAGAAGAGAAAGAAACCAGTCTTTGGAATGTATCTTCACTCCGGGCGATATTCATGTATTGTGCCACAGGTCCCAATCCGTGCGTTGGATACAAGTTTCCATTGCGTGTGGCATAATGTTGGTTCCGCCATATTCCCTTACTTTCGCTCATTCTGTTTCGAAGCTCGTGGATATAGGCTGCTTCGCCGTGAAGCAATTCACCTATCACTCCTTGGCGGCACATATTTAGGTAGAGAAGCTCCGCTCGACCGTAATTAACATTTTCCATCATCATACAATGCTTGGATGTCGTTTCGGAGGTATCCACAATTTCCCACAATTCCTGGTTGGTCACTGCCAGCGGCACCTCAACGAAAGCATGGGCTCCTTGCTTCATGCTTTCAATGGCCATAGAAGCATGTGATTCCCATGGAGTCGCTATAACAACTAGATCGGGTCTTACTTCCAGGAGCATTTTCTTCCAGGAATCATCATTTTCATGATACACATTGAGGTTCTGGTGATACTTTCCTCTGGCAGAATTCAGGCAACCGGTTGCGGCTTTGTCAGCGCGGTTTTCAATTAGATCGCAAATGGCGACCACTTCGGTATTCTCTAAATTGGAAAACTGAGCGATGTGCCCCGATCCACGACCTCCCGCACCTATGAAAGCGCAACGTACCGTTTTCAGTTTGGGTGCGGCGAAATCGCCCATATACCGGGCTCCAATTGACCGGGCAGGGATATCTGAAGCGCTTAACGGCTTGGAAGCACCGCCTACAATGCTCGTAGTTCCAAGCGCTGCCAGGGATTTCAGAAATTTACGTCGAGAATCATTTTGGATTTTGATCATTTTCATGGGATGACTGGATACTATTAAGAGGATTATTCGATTGGCTTTAGTGAACGGATATTAAACCACCTGGTCTTGTTAAGGAGATAACAATGACGGGCGGTTTCTCATAATTTGTTAGAAACTTAAATTTGTGTAAGACCTGATTCCCTATCCCTGGTTTGAGAAACAATTAAATATACTGCCACTGAGATTGCGAATATCAGTAAGGGGATGCCTATAAGGAGCTGACCATAAATGATTTTTCCTACACCGAATATTAATCCATATACGGATAAAATCGCAAGAATAGCTTTGGCGATTTGAGGCCTCAGCTTCTCGGCAGGAGGCAGTAAGAGGTGTTCGCTCTCGCGAACCTTTTTCCAACCGCTTCCTCCGGGACGGGCTTTTCGATAAAAGGCAGCCAGGATTTTCATATCGGTAGGAGGGGTCAATAAAGTGACGCTAATCCATATTATGGTTGTAAGTCCGATACCGCTGATCAACTCCAACCACCACGCCCATCCGGGATCAACCAGCTTGAATAATACCGCTATGATGAAGGAAGCACTCATGGCCGCCAGTTCGCTAAAGGCATTGATACGCCACCAGAACCATCGCAAAAGGAAAAGCAATCCTGTGCCCGCTCCCACCTGGAGTATTATTTTGAAAGTATCCAAAGCGCTTTC
>Ga0315339_1003541_pt1 | contig 10904 bp, 9 predicted proteins | sample ASW17metaG_FD_204514 | JGI IMG/M metagenome (GOLD analysis project Ga0315339, IMG submission 204514) | Ammonia-oxidizing marine archaeal communities from Pacific Ocean, United States - ASW #17 | ecosystem: Environmental > Aquatic > Marine > Oceanic | place: USA: California | collected 2016-12-05
GTTGGCTTTGGTGACGGGGAGATGTTCATTGGGTCAGATGCCATGGCGCTGGCGCCGTTATCTGAAAATATTACCTACCTAGAGGAAGGTGACTGTGCGGTCATAACGAGTGCCGGGGTCACGGTTAAAGACGTTGAGGGACAAAAGGTGGTTCGATCCGTTCAGGAAACGGCACTTTCCGGTGCCCTCACTGGAAAGGTTGGATACAAACACTTCATGCTTAAGGAGATTTATGAGCAACCCCAGGTGATAGGTGACACTCTGCATAGTTTTGTTAATTTGTCAGAGAAGACAATCACGTTGCCCGAACTCCCTATTGACTTTAACGCTGTTCCTAAAATTACAATTGCTGCTTGCGGAACCGCTTATTATGCTGGTCTGATCGCCAAATATTGGTTTGAGAAAATCGCGCGCGTATCTGTTGAAGTGGATATAGCTTCTGAGTTTCGCTACCGGGAGTTAGTGATGCCAAAGGGTGGTCTCGCGATCTTAATTTCTCAGTCTGGGGAAACAGCTGATACACTTGCAGCGCTAAGGTATTGTCGAGAACAAGGTCAAAAAATTCTATCGATTATCAATGTGCCGGAAAGTACTATTGCTAGAGAGTCTGATGCGGTTCTACCTACCTATGCAGGCCCTGAAATTGGTGTAGCCTCTACAAAAGCTTTTACCACACAACTCACGGTTCTTGCCACACTCACCATCGTATTGGCTCGCGCTCGCGGCGCTATCGAAGTAGAAAGGGAATCTGAATTGGTAGAAGCGTTAATTGAATTGCCGGCTAGAGTAGCAGATGTTCTCAATCATGATGAGAGATTAAAGGAATTGGCGGTTGAACTCGCTGCTGCTCAGGATGTTTTGTTTCTTGGGCGAGGGACTAGCTACCCGATTGCTTTGGAAGGAGCCTTAAAACTCAAGGAAATAAGTTACATTCATGCCGAAGGTTATGCGGCGGGAGAAATGAAGCACGGTCCCATCGCATTAATCGATGATGGTGTTCCAGTAATAGTTATTGCACCATTCGACTCCCTAATGGAAAAGACTTTCTCCAATATGCAGGAGGTTATTGCACGGGGTGGGCGTGTTATATTTCTGACAGACGAGGAGGGCGCTCGCCGACTCGGCAACTACGCGACCCATACAATAGCCTTACCGCAAGTGGATCCTTTTGTTGCCCCAATCCTACATGCTATTCCGGTTCAACTCCTTGCTTACCATACCGCAGTGATTAAAAATACAGACATAGATCAACCTCGAAACCTCGCTAAAAGTGTTACCGTAGAATAAGTGTGAAGAAAAACTACGGATGTTAACTACTATTGACCATATAGTTTTGACTGCAAGTGATATGGATAAAACCATATCGTTCTATTGCGACGTATTAGGAATGAAATTAGAAAACTTTACTCCATCAGGTGGAGGCGAAACACGAAGGTCCTTAAAATTTGGTAACCAGAAGATCAATCTTCATTGCGTAGGATCACCCTACAAACCACACGCACAAAACCCCGTGTCAGGAGCAGTTGATATTTGCTTTTTGAGTTCCATACCAATTGACGAGTGGCAAGAAATATTCTCAGAAAACAATATAGAGATTGAAGATGGACCCGTTCAGAAGACGGGAGCAACCGGTCCCATCATGTCTCTTTATGTGAGAGACCCTGATCTAAATTTGATAGAGATTTCAAACAAAATTTAATTCAAACCTACCCCCCCCCAGCTGAACTACTTCACCGAGATGTTTTGATGTGGATGGGGTGAAGAGGTAAAAGAATATAGAGTGTTGTATCCTACAAACCCGCTTTTCTATATCTTGAATTCTATATTTTAAAACAACAGTCAACGGTCTAAATTGTAAATTAGCAGCGACTTTCAAAAAGTATCTTTATATCCCACAAATATTAGGATCCCCCTTCCGGAGAATTAGAAATTTGAGATATTACTGCACATACTTGGACATAAACTATATTGTACGTTTCCTTGCATTGGCAGAATCACTCAACCAGCACGAACGGGAGCACCACATTTATGTCTTATGTCTAGACAATCAATCTAACAAAATTCTTAAAAGTTTAAAACCAAACCATATTTCCCTCATTCCACTAACGGACCTCGAAGCATTTGACCTAAAACTGTTTTCGACAAAACCAAAACGACATCTCGTGGACTACTACCAAACAATCACTCCGTGTTATTTACTCTATATTTTTGAGTCGTTTCCAACTATCAATCAACTCACCTATCTGGATCCTGATATTTATATATTTTCTGATCCAACACCGGTTTTTGATGAAATCGGAAAGTCTTCAATAGCTCTGGTTCCTAATAATTTCTCTCCTAATAGGGGAGCTCAGAAACATCATGGCAAATTCGGTGTTAGCTGGTTGACATTGCGCAGAAATAAACATGGCCTTAATGCGCTTAGTTGGTTTAGAGATAAATGCATTGAGTGGTGTTATGACCGGATTGAAAACAATAAATATGGAGATCAAGGATATCTGGAACTACTGGCAAAGACATTTCCAAACGTTGTTCAACTAAACCGACCTGGCATCATTCTTGGGGTATGGAATATAGATAATTTTCAACTAAATTATGTTGACGAAATAATTGTGGTGTCTGGATACCCTGTAATAAGTTTCCATTTCCAAGGGGTATGGGCAGATCAGTCAAACCAATTTGATTGTGAATTGCCAGAAAATTATGAAAAGCATGGATCCATAATTACCAATCAAATTTATCATACTTATTGTAAATGTCTTCTTAAAATCCTATCCCGCATCCAAGCTTCCTGGCCAGAGGTTAACCTCAAAAGAATTCAACGCTATGATCTTCCAGCATTATTAGATTCGCAAAAGCAACTTCTATGGTCACTTGAAACTGTTGGCAACGTGCCTTGGAACCGCAAAAAGGAACTTAACGCTATAGAAGAATTTCATCAGATCTACACTATGAGGCCTATCAAAGATAATTCCGGAGGGGTACTAGCGCCACACGCGTTTGCACTTTGGTTCATGGCGAGAGAATTGGCACCAGAAGTGATTGTTGAAAGTGGAATATTCAAAGGCATGACAACTTGGTTATTAGAAAACGCATGCCCAGATGCTAAAATAATTTCTATAGACATTCACTTAGATAGTAGAGAGTACATTTCTGAAAACGTTCAGTATGTAGACCAGGACTTCTCAACCCAAGATTGGAGCAACGTTGCAACTACTAAGTCTCTTGTTTTTTTTGATGATCACCAAAACGCATATGATCGTATACAGCAGTGCAAGAAGTTCGGTTTTAAGCATATTATTTTTGAGGACAACTACCCCCCCCTTCAAGGAGATTGTTACAGCCTAAAAAAAATTTTTGCTGGGTCAGGACTATCACTTCAAAGGGAAACCTTTTTAGTTAGAAACTTGTATAATATTAGACATGGCCGACCTGTTGAAGTCGCCGAAATAAAACCTAATCAAAAAGATGCCGCAAAGATTCGCGAAGTATTAGACATCTATTACGAGTTTCCCCCAGTGTTCAGGAAAAAATCAACCCGTTGGGGAGATGAGTGGTCTGATCATCTTTATCCAACACCAAAGGCACTCATGGAGTTACCTAAGAAGGACACTCACAGTATATATTGGAACGACGCAACAAACTACACCTGGATGTGCTACGCCCGCCTAAAGTAATAAGAGGTATCATCCGCTGTGTATTATCTAAGCTTGCCCCTAAAAGACTAATGATATTTCTTGGTATCTATTAAAGTTTTGAATTTATTTTCGAGTTCAGTCTTGAATGAATCATATAGAAAATGATCACTTTTGACTCGAAACAAATTTGGTTGGTCCTCTGACTGGCAATGTTCCAAATAGGAAGACCAATTATTAGAAATTTGTGAAAAGATATTTTTTAAATTATTCTCTGCCATTTTTTATAACATTCTTCTACATGACGGCGCTCACTTTTTAACATTATACTATATTATTTTTCAATGACTTACTCGACTGTCGTCGAATAGAATTAACTAGGGGACGTTGTTTAGGCCTTACCCGTACCTTGAAACCAATTTTCACCCATTTTATTCACCATGTCTCGGTGAAATTAGTTAGTCCTGTAAAACCATCGTAGATTCGATGCTGCAAAAACTTTAGCGGTCAGGCAGATGATTGTAGGTCGTGGGTTCAATACTAGATCCTACTACGTGTAAAATCATTATACCCTAACTTTAAAGGAGGTATTATAGACGTTTGACAAGTTCGCAAACCGTCTTATATAGATTTTTATAAGAAGGACGGAAGATTTTCAAAAAATTCACCAGCTTCGCCAAGCCTTTAGCGTTATGTAACTTCTAAACTTTGAGCTGTAATTTAACTAATCAACACCAAAAATATTCGTAGTAAATTTACTCCGGCTAAGTAGTTTTAGGTGGTGGACATTAATGTATTTAAGAAATTGGCAACAGAAGATCATTGATGATTTTCCATCTATCATTAGCAAGTACCGCCGATTTATACTGAAAGCCCCCACAGGTGCAGGAAAGACTATCCTTGCGAGCGAAATAGTCGAACAATTTTACAAAGGTAAAAAGATTGTCGTTCTCTGCCATAGGTTGGTGCTATTAGAACAGCTTGAAAAAGCTCTTGGGGAAAAACATAACGTCCGTAAATTATCGGTCTCTGACACGGGAGCCGCCTTCCAAAACTATGATATTTTACTTTCTACACACATGCGGGCAAAGGATGTGTTAGTGGACGCAGTACCCAAGGCTGATTTAATCATTGTGGATGAGGCTCACCGCGTGTCACCCAATGGCAGGGGCTATAAACGGATTATTGATGATTTTAACCAATTTGGTAAAGAAGATGCGCGTTTTATGGGTCTGACAGCCTCCCCTGAGCGCAGGACCGGCGATCAACGTGACCAACTCAATCTTGCATTTGATGCGATTATAGATTGTGCAAATATCGAGAACTTGATCGAGGAGGGTATATTGGTGCGTCCTATATATCGCCCTCATTTTGTTCACGATTTAGATTTAAGCTCCTTGGATGTTAGTTCAGGTGACTTTCCGGTCGCAAAATTGTCTCCTGCGATCGTAAAGTCATCTATGATAGAGCATGCACTCGTATGCTACGCTGAAGAGCGTGAGAAGGTACTTCCGAGACCTATCTCCGCCTGGTTCTGCCCCGATATCAGCGTAGCAGAAGCGACCTTGAAGCGAATTCGGTTATTGGATATTGAGGCAACCATCGTTACCGCTAAGACGCCAATTAATGAGCGGATGAAACTGTTAGAACTTCATGAGAGTGGTAAAATTGAAGCGATGGTATCAGTGGGGGTGCTCGCGGAAGGTTGGGATAATCCTCAATGCAACATCATCGTCCACCTTCGCCCAACATTGTCCAAGGTACTTTGGGGACAATCGGTAGGTCGTGGATTACGTTCGGCTCCGGGTAAGGAAAAGTGCATCATTATCGATGTCAGTTCCAATTGGAGCACATTCGGTCCTGTGGAGAAACTACAATGGAGCCTTTGGAGCCACCGACGGTCCTATATTCGGTTTATGAACCGGTTTAATTGGATCGGCCAGCAGCAGGACGGTGAGGATAAAGGTGACATCTATCTGCTCTGCGAAAATCAAAATAAGAATAAAATGCGCTGCTCACATATGTATAAGAAAATTGAAAATACGGATGATACTTGCCCTATCTGCGGTTCCTATGCTGCGATCAACATTTATAAGAAGCAGAAGCTCGATAGCTCTTTAAATGAACTCGAATTACACCGGCTATTTTTTGGTAGGGTACAAAAAGTTTTTGACGAAATGAACTTATCCATTTGGATTAGTTTAGGGGGAACGGCTTGGAAATCGGCAAATGACAAAGAAAAAATATTTTTAACATTCTGTAAATCTTTCGTGGAAGTTTCGGGAGAACCCACACAATCTGAGTCGGATTATTGGGATATAGCCTTGATGGCAGAGGCCAGCGTTCGCGCATTTTTGGTGGACAATAATATCCAGCTCATCAAACAGGATGATTTTCAACTTTCTTTGATTGCTGACGGCATGTTTGCCGGTAAGGAGATACGGAGCATGCAAGCCCATTATGGTATTTCACTCTGTGGTCAGATCTTCCAGACGCAAACGTTGGAAGAATGTGAACGAAAGTACCAGAAAGCTATTAAAATCACGGAAAGGCTCGCAATAATGGGTTGCTCGGTACAAGATAACTTGCCCTATTTTAATGCCGCCACGTATTTGGCTGAGCAAGAGCAGTTGCCAGTTTAGGGCACCAGCCTTTTCAAGATCTCCAGCACAGACACTACGCCATTTAGGTATGAGTATGGTTTTAAAGTTTTTAACGCAAAGTTTTTCAAATAAAACACTTTCATCATTAAGAGATCTAGCAGGCCGTGTAACATTTGGTGATTGATACCTGGATTAAGAGGAGAGTGGTATGTCGACAGTTTCTTTTAAGAATAGCGCATTTGGGGTTAGAGAGGATCTCGTTGAAGCCCATAAAGGTGCTTGGGAATGTATTTCAGCAGCGGGCACCTGGCTAACAGGTGAACGGCGTGTCGCAGTCGCGGCGGAAACACGAAAAGCTCGAGCGAGAGCTTCATGTGCGGAAGCGAGGGATGCACTCTCACCAGGTTCTGTCAAAATCTCTAATACAACGTTGGGCTTATTAACTGACGCGGAGGTTGAGGTGATACATCGTGTCGTCTGTGATCCAGGGAGGCTCAGCGAGCCTTGGTCTCAATCGATCATTGGTATGGGCCTAAGTGAAGGTGAATATGTCGAAATTATAGGTCTCATCTCTATGGTTATGATTTTGGATACATGTACCTTGGGTCTTGGCCTTTCTGATTTGGATTTACCTGAGCCCAAAAATGGAGTGCCAACACAGTATGTTCCTCCAGGTGCAAAAAAGAATGCAGCTTGGCTACCGACCGTCGAGCCTGGAGATACGGTTGAGGAAGATGGACCGATGTATCCAAGCCCAAAAGCCGGTTACATTTTACGTGGGTTATCTGCTGTACCCCAGACCTTGCGTGATTATTGGGCAATAGCTAGCATTCACTATACGCCGGGCCAATTTGTGTACCAATTCAACCGCTCCATTCGCGCTATAACAAGGCCCCAGATGGAATTAATTGCGGCAAGAGTGTCAGCACTCCATCAATGCGCTTATTGAACTACAGCGCATAGCTACATGCTCCGTGAGAGCAGCCAAATTGCCGGATATAAGGTTCAACTCAGTGACGTAACTTCAGGTTTAAGTGATGAAACTCATATCCCTCAAGGTGATCTTCTGGTAGCATTATCCGAAGCAATAGTTGCAAGAGATAAAGACGCAATTGCAGATGTCCGTGGCATACTATTTCAGGCTCTAGGAAATGATGCTGTGGTTGATGCCGTGGCGGTGGCCTCTGCATTCCATGGTTTTGTCAGAATTGCTGATGCAATTGGTATTCCTTATGCGACGGCAGCACAGGGTGGAGATGCGCCGGAAGTGAGAGAGGAGGCTGGCATAAACGAATTTTATAGGATTACATCTTCAAAATGAAAATTTAGGTGTCTATGCCGTTTGTCAGGCAGCAAGGCCTAGTAGGCTGTTGTTAGCCAAGTAACTATTGTATCGGTTCAATTAGACTTCTTGGTAACCCTATTTAGGGCATATTTAAGATTTTTGTTTTTCAATTTTTTGTTTGTATTTTGTTTATAATTTCGGTTTGTCTAATATTATTACTCGGCGAGTTCCTATTGTTAATTCTTTTTCTGGTTTGGTACAAAGAATCTACTAGTAAATTTAAGTATGGTTTGAAGAGAAATTTTTATAACGCATATTAATATTTAATCGGTTACGAGAAATGCGCCAAAAGCATTTGAAATACTTGCTGCTAATCTTTGTTTGTTTGGTCACGACCAATATTCAGGGACCTGCTGTGGCATCTGATATATCAGCTAGGGTTGTTGGTGTGGAGGGTGTTGTTTCAGTTATACGTGAAGGGAATACAACACCTGTTACCCGCGGCGAAAGCTTGTATAAATCTGATCGAATTACCACTGAAGAGAATGCTTCTATTGAATTAAAGCTTTTAGATGGTTCGTTAATAAATTTAGGCGAGTTGGCTGATCTGACGATTGTGGAGTTAGTTTTTGATCCAATTAAAAAAGATGGTTTTAATGATTTGAAAATTGCGACTGGAGCTTTCCGACTAATAAGTGGTTCGATTGCAAAACTGGGCCCAGATTTGATGAAATTGGATACCCCGGTGGCTACCATTGGGATTAGGGGAACGAGCTTAGTTGGTAAAGCGAGTGAAGCTGGTAAAGAAAACCATATTATTCTAGTAGCCGATCCAAATGGGACAGTTGGCGAGGTAGTGGTAGAAAATAGTGCCGGAGTAGTAACGTTATCAAAAAAAGGGGAGGGGGTTACACTCAACAACCCTACGGAAAATCCTAATGAAACAAAGAAGATATTTAAAACGGAGTTTATTGACGACCTCGCCAAGCAAGTGCCGGAAATAAAGTATGAGAACCTCCAAGACAGGCAGTTTAGGTCATTATTTTGGTTTAATGACTAGTTTTCACGATATCTCCTGGCGAAGTCACAGCGTCAAATAAAATCGCGAATGATTTTTGCCCAATTTCTATACTGCTAAATAATAGGACATAAGCAGTTGTTATTATGTGAAACATTGCTGTCCATTCCGCGGAAGTTTTAATTTCTCACGAACAACGTTTTAAAATCTCAGATTTAGCCGTTAGGAAACAGACGAGTAATATCATGTCCAAATACGATTACGATATGATCACAATCGGTGCTGGTTCCGGGGGGGTGCGGGCCGCCCGTCTAGCTGGTGGTTACGGGGTTCGTTCGGCAATTGTCGAGGCCGAACGTGTAGGGGGTACTTGTGTGCTGAGAGGCTGTATTCCGAAGAAACTCCTAATTTATGGGGCTCACTACGCTGATCATTTTGAAGATGCTAAGAACTATGGCTGGATTTTGGATCCTCAACATGATTGGCCCACGCTCGTGGACAACAAGAATACTGAGCTTGATAGGTTAAGCGGTATCTACACAAAAATTCTCAGAAATAATGATGTCGACTTACACGAAGGGCGAGGCGTACTAGCGGATGAGCATACGGTTGAGGTGGGTGAAAATACTATTACCTCTGAACATATACTGATAGCTGTGGGAGGCTGGCCTTCAATGCCAGATATTCCAGGTATAGAACATGCCATTAGTTCCAACGAAGCTTTGGAACTTCCCTCTTTACCTAAACGAATGGTTATTGTGGGAGGTGGATATATAGCTGTTGAGTTTGCCGGGATTTTTGCTGGCCTCGGTGTAGAAGTGACCAATATTCTCCGCGCTGATACTGTTTTACGTGGCTTTGATGAAGATATCCGGCTTAGCCTTGACAAGGAAATGAATAATCGAGGTATTAACATCGTTTCGAATACAATGGTCCACAGCATAGCAGATGAAGGCGCCGAGTTTAACCTGCGCCTTGAAAATGGAGAATCATTAAAAACAGATCTTATTATGTATGCAACTGGCCGTTATCCCAACACCGCTAATCTGGGCTTGGAAAATATTGGTGTTCAATTAACGGAGAATGGTTCGATCAAAGTTGATGAATGGAATAGAACAACAGTCCCAAACATCTATGCAGTTGGAGATGTGACTGATCGCATTCAGTTGACACCAGTCGCTATACAAGAGGGAACCGCGGTTTCAGAAACCCTATTCAACAATAATCCCATTCATGTTGATTACGGAGATGTCCCTACGGCAGTATTTTCTAATCCACCAATAGGTACTGTTGGGCTAACAGAGGTCGAAGCTAGAGAAAAGTTTGATCGAGTAGATATCTATGACTCCCGCTTTAAGCCACTCTTACACACGCTATCAGGTCGGGATGAAAATACGTATATGAAAATGATTGTAGATGCGAATACAAATCGTGTGATTGGAGTCCATATGCTGGGGATGGATGCCCCGGAAATTATTCAGGGTATTGCTATAGCTATTAAAGCAGGCGCCACTAAGGCCCATTTTGATGGCACTACAGGTATTCACCCCTCTGCAGCAGAGGAGTTTGTTACCATGCGTAGCAGGCGAGAAACTCAAAGGTAATTTAGGTAAAGGTAATTTTATGCCCAATATAAAACTCTCCCTCGCGGCTTGTGATTATGATCACCTTCGTGACCTGTTTACTGGGCGAGTTAAGGTGGAGGGCGTCGACATCATCCCTATGGTTTTTGATGAACCCCATCATATATTTCACCGGGCATCTAATTTCACCGATTTTGATATTCATGAAATGTCTTTTGGACGCTATATTTCATTGGTTTCCCAGAAAAAAAACGAAATGACCGCCTTACCGGTATTTCCGTCTCGTGTGGCGCGACAGTCAGCATTTTATGTCCGATCTGGATCAAGAATTAAGAATACATTGGACTTGGAGGGAAAACGCGTCGGTATTCCAGAATGGACACAGACAGCAACCATCTATGCTAGAGGTTGGCTGGCAGAGACGGAGGGTGTGGATTTGCGTAAGATTAAATGGGTCCAGACGGGTGTTGATAACCCTGGGCGTCCTGAACCGAGCAATCCGGTTTTGCCCCCGGGTATAAATGTTACTCCAGTAACCGATAAATCGTTGAGCGAATTAATCATAAGCGGCGATATTGATTGCGCGCTAACCGCTCTCCCCCCTAAACCTTTCCGGGAAGGTGATCGTCGTGTCAAAAGGCTTGTGCGCAATGCAAGGAGAGTAGAAGAAAATTATTACCGGGAAACTGGTATATTCCCCATCATGCACTTGATTTGTGTGAAGAACGAAGTGCTGGAGAAATATCCGTGGGTTGCCATGAACCTTTTTGAAGCCTTCGA
>Ga0315339_1003542_pt1 | contig 10904 bp, 10 predicted proteins | sample ASW17metaG_FD_204514 | JGI IMG/M metagenome (GOLD analysis project Ga0315339, IMG submission 204514) | Ammonia-oxidizing marine archaeal communities from Pacific Ocean, United States - ASW #17 | ecosystem: Environmental > Aquatic > Marine > Oceanic | place: USA: California | collected 2016-12-05
TGTAGAGCTGAGGGCCGTGCGAGACGGCGATACGGCCGACGATCTGTGCCATGGGATCCTCCTCGCATGCCGATTGGGGTGCGTGTGGCGCCGAGTCTACTCCTCCAACGCCGAGTCCGGCCCGGTCCTCCCGCGATCGCTTGGCGGTTAGCAGTCCTCCCTAAGGGCGTCTGCGAGGTATTCGACGACGTGTCGGGGGTGCTTGGAGGTGAAGTGATCGATCTGCTGGCGACAGGAGATTCCGCTGATGGCGACGCGCCAGTCGCGCTTGTCCTCAGCCTCAATGGCGGGGAAAAGTTTCAGGCCACCCATAGCCTTGGACATCCCGTAGTGCTCGGTCTCGAAACCGAAGGTGCCGGCCATGCCGCAGCAGGGGGAATCTATCAGCTCGGCGTGAATGCCGGCGATGGAGAGCGCCTCCATGGTCGGGTCGGTGCCGATGAGGGCTTTCTGGTGGCAGTGGCCGTGGACCTGGAGCCGCGGAAGCTCATGCTCTCGGAAGATGGCCTTGACGGCGTCCGGCTCGTCCTTGGCGAGCTGTGCTAGCAGCTCGTCGAGCATCACGGCCTGGCTAGCGACCTCCTTCGAGGCGTCGTCGCGTAGCAGGTCGGGGTACTCGTCGCGCAGCGTCAGCAGGCATGAGGGCTCAGTGCCGACGATGAGCCTGCCCTTGCGGGCGTGGTGCGCGAGGACACCGACGTTGGTGGCGGCCCAGTCGCGAGCCTTGGCGAGCTGGCCTTTAGAGATGAGTGGCCTGCCGCAGCACTCCTTCTGGCCTTCGAGGATGACGTTGTACCCGAGGGCTTGGAGGATGCGAGTGGCGGCTTGACCGACCTCGGGATGCATGAACTCGGTGAAGGTGTCGTTGAATAGGACAATGTCGCCCCGTGGCGCCTGCGTTCTCGCGGCGTGCTTCTTGTGCCAGGAGCTGTACCGGCGCAGAGCGAACTTGGGCAGCGGACGTTTGCTGGAGATGTGGAGCAAGCGCTCAGTGATCCACTTCGATGGAGGAAGCGCGCCGAGGAGGTTCGTGAGAGGGGCGATGGCTTGGCCGATGCGGCTCAGCTTGGCGATTTCGCCAAAGGCCCGTGCGCGCAAGGGCACGCCGTACTTGTCATAGTGCTTAGCGAGTAGCTCGCTCTTCAGCTTGGCCATGTCGACATTGGAGGGGCACTCGGCTTTGCACGCCTTGCACTCGACGCATAGGTCGAGGGTCTCCTGCAGGCGCCTGCCGGCGAGCTCCTCGGCGGGCATGAGCCCGCTCATGATCATGCGCATCATTGTTGCCCGTCCGCGGGTGGAGTGCTCCTCTTCGCGGGTGACCATGAATGACGGGCACATGCCACCGTCCATTTTGCGGCAGGCGCCCTGGCTGTTGCACATCTCGATGTGGCGGGCCATGCCCCCGTCCTCGGTGAAGTCCAGATAAGTCGCGACCTCAAGGTTGTCCGTTTCCGGGCCTATTCGGAGGTTCTCGGTGATGCCCGGGGTGTCGATGATCTTGCCGGGATTCATGATCGCGTCGGGGTCGAAGGCGGTTTTGAGATCTCTAAAGGCCTGGTAGAGGTCAGAGCCGAACATCTTCTCGGTGAACACACCGCGGACAATGCCGTCGCCGTGCTCGCCGGTCAGGCTTCCCCCGAACTCCAGGACCAGATCGGAGATGTCCTCCGCTATCTTGGCCATGGTCGCGACGCCTTCGCTTGTCTTGAGGTTGACCATGGGACGGATGTGCAGGCACCCGGTGGAGGCGTGGCCATAGTAGGCCGAGGTGGTTCCGTGGCCTTCAACGATCTCCTCGAAGCGGCGGACGTACTCGGGCAACTGCTCGGGGGAGACGGCGGTATCCTCCACGTACGGCAGCGGCTTGGCGTCGCCCTTGATGGCCATGGCGAGCCCGAGGCCGGCGGCGCGCAGGGCATACCAACGCTCCTGGGTGGCTGGGTCAGACGTGATCATGGTGGCATACCCCAGGCGGCGATGTTCCATGTCCTGCTTCATGGCATTGAGCTTGGAATCGATCTCTGCCCGGGAGTCGGCGTAGAACTCCACGAACAGCAATTCGCGCGGATCGCCGATGAAGTTCGTGAGCAGGTGCCGGTAGCCGTCGTTGACCTTGCAGTTGTCGATGATCATGTGGCCGATGAGCTCGACGGCAGACGGGCTGTGCTCGAGGAGAGGGACAGACGCCTCCATGCACTCGATGAGGTCGGTGAAATGGACGACGCCGAGGCCTTTGAACGTGGGCAGTGGCACCAAATTGACCTTTGCTTCGGTGACGGCAACGAGGGTGCCCTCCGATCCGACAGCGATGCGAGTGAGGTTCATGGGGGCATCGCCGGTAAAATCGTCGAGGTTGTAGCCCATGACCCGGCGCAGGAGCTTAGGGAATCGGCGTCCGATCTCATCGACGTTCTCGTGGGCGAGGCGCCGGACCTCGCGGTACACGTGGCCCTCGAGGTCCTCTTGGAGCAGCAACGACTCCAGCGGCGCGCCGTTGACGGGGGAGAAGTGGGCACGTGAGCCGTTGGAGAAGATGACGTCGGTCTCCAGGACGTGATCCAGGGTTTTGCCGTAGATGACCGAGTGAGGGCCGCATGAGTTATTTCCGATGCCGCCGCCGACGGTGGCGCGTTGGCTGGTGACGGGGTCGGGACCGTACATGAGCCCATACTGTTTGACCGCGGCGCTGAGGTGGTTGTTAACGATGCCCGGCTGAACGCGCGCCCAGCGTTCTTCGGGGTTGATTTCGAGCACGCTGCGCATGTACTTCGAGAAGTCGATGACAATGGCGTGGTTGGTCGTCTGACCAGCGAGCCCGGTGCCGCCACCGCGAGGCATGACGGGTACGCCGAACTCGCGCGCGATGCGAATCACCGCCTCGACGTCGTCAGCGTCGCGAGGGACGGCGACACCGACGGGGACCATTTGATAGATGGAGGCGTCGGTGGAGTACATGAGGCGGTTGTAGCGGTCCATGCGGACCTCGCCTGCGATTTGACCGCGCAGACGTTCGGCGATGGCCGCGATCTCGGCTTCGGTGAGGCTGACGGCCTTCTGGGTCGTTTCGTACAGCAGGGGCATGAACGGCTCCGGGTGACAGTGCTGAGTGTCACTTTAGTGGACGAGTGGCGCTAGGGAAAGGCAGGAGGCACATTGACACCCCGCAGAGCACCTCGTACGGTTTGCCTCGAAGCGTCGCCGACAGGCGGGAGTAGGAGGCGGGCGATGGCCCAGCAGCACGAGCAAAACGCACCGGAGGTGCGGCGCGGGCCGCGGGGTCTGGGCGCGCTTGAAGCGCAGCTCATGGAGTTGTTGTGGGGGATACCGGACCAGCTGACGGTGCAGGGCGTGGTGGATGGCCTGGGGCCAGGCCACAACTACAAGACGGTGATGACTGTGCTGAACCGGTTGGTCGGCAAAGAGTTGCTCCAGCGCGAGCTAGACGGGCGCGCCTATCGATACAGCCCCCAGCAGTCGCGAGACCAGTTCCTGCGCTCAGCCGCCGATGAGCTGGTGATTGGCTACTTGACGTCGTATGGGCCCCAAAGCGCCGCACATCTGACGAGCGCGGTCGATGCGGCGCTGCCGGGTCCGGCGGCAGCAAGCGCTCAGGTCAACGCTGGGTCAACGCCGAAGCCGCAGTACTACGACGACGACGACGACCATCGGCCCTCCATTGCGGGGATCATCGGGATCGCGGCCGTGCTCCAGATCATCACGTTATTGCTCGGGCGGCGTAAGCGAGGGAAGGACTAGCGGGGCGAGTAACTATGTTGGCGACGCCCTTTTGTTGAACTGTGCGCCTCCGCCCGCGCTGCGGTTCTGGACTAAGGCGCTCTGTGGCGATCATAAACGCGTGCTGGGGCGCTTGTTTTCAGCGCAGGCTCGCTCCCGACATGTGCTGCAATAAGAAGCGCCCCAGCGCGCGCCCCCAAAGCCAAACAGACAGCGTTAGCGGGTCGGGTGGATGGGTCCATTGATGCTCGGGTTGGGCCCGAGGACACGATGGTGCAGGCTATACTTGTTCGTGGTTATGCCAGCACTCGATACGTTATCCAAGGGCGCGCACGCGCTTGGCGTTCAGCTTTCCGAGCAACAACTCACGCAGTTCACGACCTTCCTTGATGGCCTGGCGCAATGGAACAAGCGAACGAACTTGACGTCGGCTGCTGCGCTGGCGAACGCGGAGCGCGTGCATTTGCTGGATTCGCTGACGCTGATGCCCGTGATGCGAACGTGGGCGCCTGACGCGCGCCGGCTGGTTGACGTGGGTTCGGGCGCGGGATTTCCGGGGCTTGCGCTGAAGGTCGCGATGCCGGAACTGCACGTAGTTCTGGTGGAGGCGACGCACAAGAAGGTGCAATTCTTGATATGGATGACTGCCAAGTTGGGCTTCGATGATGTCGAGATCCGGGCCGACCGGGCGGAGCTTGTCGGGCGCGATCCGGCGTTTCGGGAGTCGTTTGACGTGGCGACGGCGCGCGCGGTTGGGCCACTGCCGGTGGCGCTGGAGTTGACGCTCCCGCTATGTGCGGTGGGGGGTGCCGTGTTGGCCCAGCGGGGCCCGGACGCCGTGCAAGAGGCGATCTCGATCGCCCCGGTGGCACACGAGTTGGGTGGCGATGAGCCGACGGTGGAGTTGGTTCGACCGGGCGAAGCCGAAGAGGCGTCCGCCGTATTGGTGGTGCGCAAGCGCGTCGAGACGCCGGAAAGGTATCCGCGGCGAGTGGGGATCCCCACAAAGCGGCCCCTAAGTTAGACGGGAACGAGGCAGACGAGCGGTTGACCGACGAGCCCGAAACACAGTCTATTTCGCTGCGGCGCCGTTTTTTTTCCCCGCAGACCGGTATTTCGTTCCTCGCGTTGGGGGGCTTGCTGGCGCTGCTGCTCTGGCGGTTCGACGTGGCGTGGGGCCGGACGTGGGAGCTGATGCGCGGGATGCATCTGGGTTGGTTCGCGCTGGCGACGGTCGTGCATTACACCACGTTCTACTTCCGAGGGGCGCGCTGGCGGATGCTGTTGGCGAACGCCGCGCGCCGCGATGGAGAGCCGTTCACCTCGCGCCACCCGCTCTACTACGGTCGAATCATCCTGATGAGTTGGTTCGCGAATTCGGTAACGTTCTTTCGGATGGGCGACGCTTTCCGGGCCTACGCCTACGCAAACGACTCAAAGTCCAGCTTTCCGCGGACGGTGGGCACGGTGCTGGCCGACCGGCTGGTGGACATGAGCGTGGTGGGCATGCTTATGGGGCTTGGCATCCTGATGTTGCTGATTGGCGGGCAGGTGGATCCGCCGCTCATCTTGGTGGTGGTCGCGGCGGGGCTCATTGCGCTGATCGCGGCGGGGCTGATCGCGATGACCGTGGCGCAGCGTTGGGTGGCACCGCTGCTCCCACACAGGTTGGAACAGCTTTACGAACGTTTTCACGCTGGAGCAATTGGGAGTCTGGACAAACTGCCCGGGATATTCGCGTTGGGCGTGCTCGGGTGGCTTGCGGAGGTGGGGCGGCTGTTCTGCGTGGCGCAGGCGCTGGGCATCTCCGTTGCATTGGGACTGGTGGTGTTCGTGCCCATGGCGAACGGCCTGCTGTCTGGCGTGCCGCTGACCCCGGGCGGCGTTGGGATCGTCGAGACCGGCGTGAGTGGCCTGCTGCAGTTGGAGCTAACCGTGGAGCTGGCGTTGGCGGTCGCATTGCTAGACCGCACGATCAGCTATCTGAGCATCATCGTAACGGGCGGTGCGACGTTCGCGTGGCGTCAGTTCGCGAACAGCCGGGCTGCGCGGAAGCCCGGAACGGCATAACATACGCGGGTTCCCGATCCACTGCTCGTCGGTGCATCGTGCACAAACATCTCGATCAAAATGGAGGATCGATGATTTCCAATGCCATGAAAACCAAGATGCAGGCGAGCCTGCCTGTCGTTGGCGTATTCGTCAGCATTGAGTCACCCACGACGGTGGAGTTGCTGGCCCATGCCGGTGTCGATTTCGTGATGGTCGATAGCGAGCATAACCCCATCACGGCGGGCGACGCGGTGAACATGTACCGTGCGGCCGAGGCCCTCGGCGTACCAGCGCTGACGCGGATCGGCGAGAACACGCAGCAGGTGATCGCCAAGTTCATGGACGCGGGGTCGCTCGGTGTGATGATGCCCATGATCAATTCTGGTGACGACGCGGCGCGGCTGGTGAGTTACGTGAAGTACCCGCCAGTGGGCAGGCGCGGGCTTGCGGCGGTGCGCGCCAACGAGTACAGCATGACTGACGCCATGGGAGAGTATGTCAGCGCGGCGAACGAGGCGACGGCGGTGGTCGCGCAGATCGAGACCCTTGAGGGCATCGATCACGCAGACGCGATCATCAACACGCCTGGCGTCGACGTGGTGTTCTTGGGACCGACGGATCTTTCGGTGGCCCTCGGGATACCCGGCCAGGCCAAGCACCAGAAGGTGCTCGACGTAATCACGGAGCTGACGACCAAGATCGTGGCGGCAGGCAAAGTTTCTGGGACCATCGCACGAACGCCTGAGGATTACGGCTTCTGGCGCGACCGTGGCGTTAGCTTCTTTCTGACTGGGGCCAACGCATTGTTGGGCGCGGCAACGATGGCGTACGTGCAGGGGACGAAGGCGATCGAGGAGGGACGCTAATGCCGGCACAAGACACACGAGTCGGCGTGATCGGGACGGGCATTATGGGCGGGCCCATGGCGCTGAACCTGGTCAAGGGCGGCTTCGAGGTCATGGCGTTCAATCGCACATCGGCGCGGGCCGAGGCGCTGGAGAGCGGGGGCGTGGGCGTGGCGAAATCCATTGCCGAAGTGGGCGAGGCGTGCTCAGTGGTCATCACCATGGTGCCGGACACGCCGGACGTGCTGGCATGCGTCGAGGAGCCAAGAGGGCTTGCGGGAGCTATGCAACCGGGCTCGGTGCTGATCGACATGAGCACGGTGGCGCCCGGCGCGACGCGCGAGCTAGCCGGACGGCTGGCAGACCGCGGCATCGCGATGCTGGACGCGCCCGTCAGCGGTGGGTCGTGGGGTGCGCAATCGGGCACGCTCACGATCATGGTCGGCGGCGAGCAGAGAGTGTTCGACCGCTGCATGCCGGTGTTCGAGGCCATGGGCAAGACCATCACGTTGATGGGGCCGTCGGGTATGGGCCAGGCGACCAAGTTGGTGAACCAGATCTTGGTTGCTGGAACGGCCTCGGCGGTCGCCGAGGCGCTGGTGTTCGCGGCGGCGCAGGGGGCTGATCTGCTGAAGACGATCGAGGCGGTGGCGGGTGGCGCGGCAGGGTCATGGCAGCTGGCGAACCTCGGGCCACGGATGGTCCAGGGCGACTTCGCACCCGGGTTCATGGTGAAGCTCCAGCAGAAGGACCTGCGTTTGATTCAGGAGGCTGCGCAGGAGGCGCATGTGCCGCTAGCAGTGACGTCGCTGGCGCGCCAGTACTTCACCGCGCTCGAGGCGGCTGGCCTGGGTGAGGAGGGGACGCAGGCGATCGTCAAGGCGGTGGAACTGCTCGCGGGGATCGAAGCGCGACAAGCCTCATGATGGTGAGCGACCGCACCTCCAGTCACGCACGTCACTATTTGATAGTGGTCGTCGTCTTCGCTATCACCGGATCCATCGCGGTCGTGATCAGCAGACTGCTGATAACTGAATTGCTGGGGCTTGAGGGATCGTTATGGGCCGGGCCTTGGGGGTATCGCGCGGCGTATCTGGCGTTGATTCCGCCGTCCTACTCGCTGACGCTGGTTGCCGTGGGCACGCTGTTCGGTAAGCGGAAGTATTTTTCGCGCCGGGCGCTGCGGGTCTGGAGTCTCCCGCTAGGGTTGGTCGGACGGGTCACGCTGATTGGACGAGGCCCCAGATCTGGCTCGGTGCAATAACGCCCCGGTCGGTAACGTAGCCCTCGATGAGCGTCGCGGGGCACGCTCGAACCTTGGCCCCATCTGCGATGCGTCGCCGAGCTTGAAAGTTTCTGCGGCCACGCACAGGGGCGCGATTTCTCGGAGATGCCCGGCCAGAATCGCGGTTGACGTGTCGTTGACGAGCGCGCCGCCCGGCTCCACGCGCTCGGCGCCGGCACGTGCCGTGTTTGATTAAGCGCCTTCGCTCGCGCCACGGCTCTAGACCAAAGCACTCGGTTGTGTTCGGACGCCCTCGCTTGCATTTGAGGTTGCAACTCGCGCCAAGAACGGGGCCTTCGCGGGGTTGCCCTAAAGGGATAAGCTAGACGTCCATGGGAGATCAAGCAGGGGGCCAGCAATGCAAGACGTCGTTATCGTGAACGGGGCGCGGACGCCGGTGGGGCGATTCGGTGGCGCGTTCAAAGACATACGCGCCTCCGGTCTGGGGGCGATCGCCATCAAGGCGGCGCTTGAACGTTCGGGCGTGGCACCGGAGCTCGTGGACGAGGTAATCATGGGTAACGTGCTGCAAGCGGCGGAGACGGGCTACACGGCTCGCCGGGCGGCGCTGAGCGCGGGCATTCCCGACAGCGTGCCAGCCATGACCGTGAACCGCGCCTGCTCATCGGGGCTGGAGGCCATCAATCTGGCCGTGATGGCGATCATGACGGGAGAATCGGAGATCGTCGTCGCCGGTGGCGCGGACAGTATGAGTCAGTCGCCTTACCTGATGACGGGCAACCGCTTCGAGGGTCCGCGTATGGGTGATATGACAATGACAGACTCGCTGGTGATGGGCCTGAGCTGTCCGATCTACGATTACCACATGGGCGTGACCGCGGAGAACGTGGCTGAGCGCTTCGAGGTGAGCCGCACCGCGCAGGATGAGCTTGCGGTGATGAGCCATGCACGGGCGGTAGCGGCGCAGGATGCAGGCTACTTTGACGCTCAAATCGCACCGGTGAGCGTCGTGCCGCGCCGCGGCGATCCGCTTGTGGTCGACCGCGACGAGCATCCACGACCGGGGACAAACCTCGAAGGGCTGAGCAAGCTGCGCCCGGTGTTCAGGGACGGGGGGACGGTGACTGCTGGGAACTCCGCTGGGATAAACGATGCTGCTGCGGCGGTGGTCGTCATGTCGGCTGAGCGTGCTGCCACCCTCGGTTTAAAGCCACGCCTGCGTTGGATCGCGCGCGGGGTGTCCGGGGTCGATCCTGCGATCATGGGCATCGGGCCGGTGCCATCGACGCGCAAGGTGCTGGCGAAGACGGGCATGAGCTTGGACGATCTTGACCAGATCGAGCTAAACGAGGCGTTCGCCGCGCAGGCGGTGTACGTGATGCGTGAGCTGGGGATGGACGCCGAGAAGACCAACGTGAACGGTAGCGGTATCTCGCTGGGCCACCCGGTTGGAGCGACCGGCGCGATCATGACGGTGAAGCTCATGGAGGAGTTGGAACGTCGCGATCAGCAGCATGGGCTCGTGACCATGTGCGTGGGTGGCGGTCAGGGCGTATCGACCATCTTCGAACGCGTTAACTAACGGCGTTCATATCGTTCGGTAAGCATTCCACCTTTCCTCGACCCTTTCCCTCAGGGGCCAGAGGGACTTCGATGAAAGAGAAGGATCGAGGCATGACGCTCGGAGGCCGCGAGTGCCATGTTGGACCGCGCGCATTTCCTCGGGCTGCAGCGCTGAACTAGAGCGCGTTGTGACCCTCCGCGGCGTTCCCCAATTCGCTGCGGCGTAACGTGCTGTCGTGCGCTGATCAACGTCGGCTGGTGCGCCTCACCCAACGAGCGTCAGGCCCCTTATTGCACATCCGCCGTGGCTTAGGGGTAAGACGGCCCGTGGCTACGCGATCGATGACAGCGCAAGCCTCGATTTGGGAGAGACGTTGGCGTCATTGGCGGCGAGGTGGGAGGCGACTAATTCGCGCGATTTGGGGATGCCCTGATTGCCCCGGGCTGCGACCTTATTGCGATAGATTACGAGAATGAGGTACTTGGTCGGTGTGCCCACGGAGCGACGCAGGCGGGCGGATACGAAGCCGTCGACGTGCTCTTTTGCCATGGTGCAGCGCTCACGATGGAACAATTCCAGTTTGCTGGTAAAACAGTTTGCAAACTTTCTTGACAATCGGCATTTTCAGCCCTACCTTACGCCCGCACGAGCGGAGGATGGGAAACAGGGATGGCTGGCGCCAACGGCACGACGATCATTACGATCGCCAATCAGAAGGGCGGGGTCGCGAAGACGACCACCGCCGTCAACCTGACGACGCTGATCGCGGCGTCGGGCAAGCGGACGCTGCTGGTGGATATGGACCCGCAGGGTGGCTGCGCGGTGTGCTTGGGCATGGACACCACCACGATGGAGAGTTCCGTCTACGACGCGCTGGTGAAGACGGATGTGGACATCGCTAGCGTGCTTGTGCCAACGGAGTTCGCGTTCGACCTGGCGCCGGCGACCATCGATCTGGCGGGCGCGGAGATCGAGCTAAAGCAGGTGCTGGCGGCCGAGACCGTGCTGCAGCGCAAGCTCAAACCGTTGCTGGGGCGCTACGATTACATATTGATTGACACCCCCCCGTCGCTGGGCATTTTGACGGTGAACAGCCTGACGGCCTCAAATAAGGTGCTGATCCCCATCAGCGCCGAATACATGGCGCTTCGGGGATTGCGTATGCTGCTGGACACGCTGGAGAACGTGCGTGAGGTCACCAATCCGGGCCTGGAGATCATGGGAATCTTGGCTACGCGGTACGACTCGCGCACCATCAACAGTCGCGAAGTCTACGAGTATCTCGCTGAGTTTTGCGAGCGGGCGGGGATCCACTTGTTCAAGCAGGTCATTAAGCAATCGGTCCGGTTCGCCGAGGCTCCGGGCTATCACATGCCGTTGGTGCTCTGGCGCAAAGAGCTAGACGGTGCGAAGCAGTACCAACAGGTAGTGCAGGAGGTACTCGATGGCAAAGTCTAAG
>Ga0315339_1003543_pt1 | contig 10902 bp, 10 predicted proteins | sample ASW17metaG_FD_204514 | JGI IMG/M metagenome (GOLD analysis project Ga0315339, IMG submission 204514) | Ammonia-oxidizing marine archaeal communities from Pacific Ocean, United States - ASW #17 | ecosystem: Environmental > Aquatic > Marine > Oceanic | place: USA: California | collected 2016-12-05
CAATAATATTTATTATTCCTGTTATACGATGAGAAATAGATACTAGAGATGAAATGTGCCATCTATAAATTTGTATATGTGGTGATAATGGCTCTTTATTTTCCATAAAAGTTATTTTTGATTAACGTTTCTGCAATCTCAACTGAGTTTAAAGCTGCACCTCTTAAAAGGTTATCTGAAACAATCCACAAATTTAATCCATTATTTATAGTTTTGTCTTCTCTAATCCTTGAAATAAAAGTTGCATCACTACCTTCAGCTTCTAAAGGTGTAGAATAGCCCCCATCAGATCTTTCATCAATTACTTTGCATCCTTCAAAATTATCAAGAGCTTCTCTTACTTTGTCTAATGTAAAAGATTTTTCAAATTCGATATTTACTGACTCTGCATGGGAAACCAAAACAGGTAGCCTTACACAAGTGGCAGTTAAATCTATTTTGTTATCTAGAATTTTTTTTGTTTCATTTGCCATCTTTAGTTCTTCTTTTGTGTAGCCATCATCCGCAAATACATCTATATGCGGAATTGCATTAAATGCTATTTGCTTAGTAAAATTTTGAGACTGAACTTTTTTATTTTCTAAAACTAATTTAGTTTGTTTTATCAATTCATCCATTGGAGCCTTACCGCCTCCTGAAACTGATTGGTAAGTTGATACAACTATTCTTTTTATTGTAAATAAATCGTGTAATGGTTTCAGTGCTATTACCAATTGAGCTGTTGAACAATTTGGATTTGCAATAATATTTTTTTTTATATTGTTTAAGTGATCTGAATTAACCTGTGGCACTATTAATGGTACATCTGGATCCATTCTATAAAAACTTGAGTTATCAATTACCAATGAATGCTTAGCTGCTTTTTCTACAAATTTTTCAGAAATTTTTCCACCCGCTGCAAAAAAAGTAATTTTGACCTTTGAAAAATCAAAAGTTTCTAAATCTAAAACTTCATGTTCCTCGCTGTTAAAATTAATTTTTGATCCAGCACTTCTAGATGATGCTAATAAGTACAGATTATCCATAGCCAATTCTTTTCTTTCAAGAACTTCAAGTATTTTTCTGCCTACATTTCCAGTGGCTCCAACGATAGCTATATTCATGATTTTGTTAAAGTTTATACTAAATGAAAGGTAAATCGCAAACTTTTCCGTTACAAATATTGCCGTTTATCTCAGCTTTAACACTTTGAGGTACTTCCCAATATGGCTTTTTTATCATTGCTATTCCAATTACTTTTCCAAAATGTGGCGAATAACATGCTGATCTTAATTCTCCAATAATGTTGTTATTTTCATCTTTTAAATCTAACGACCCTGATAAACTAACTTCTTTAGCATCAAATTTTATGCCCATAAGTTTTTTTTGAATTCCATCTAACTTAATTTTTTTTAACTTTTCTTTTCCTAAAAAATTTATCTCACTATCTAATGAAACATATTTATCAAAACCACACTCAAGAGGATTATCATTATTGTCAAAATCATTACCATACGAAAGTAATCCACTTTCAATCCTTTCTATTAGATTTGGACAACCTGGTTTAACATTAAATTCTTTTCCTACTTCAAATAAATGGTCATATAATTTTTGTCCTGATTGAGTATCTTGAACATAGATTTCAAATCCTCCTTGCTTAGACCATCCAGATCGAGCAATCAGATGTTTTGCACCTTCAAATTCAAAATGACTAAAACCAAAAAATTTTAATTCTTTGATTATTTTTCCAAATACTTTTTCCATTAAATCAAAAGATTTAGGACCTTGCACTGCAATAATATCAACAATTGGTTCAACAATTTTGACATCAAATTTGTGTCCAGAAGCTAAACCTTTTGCAAAAAAGATCACATCTGAGTCAGCAATCGATATCCACCATTTATCCTCTGCTAATTTTAAAACTACAGGATCGTTAACTAAATTTCCAGAGTCATCAATAATTGGGCAATAATAACATCTGCCAATTTTAGATTTTGATAAATCTCTACATGTCATCAATTGAACAAGTTTTGCAGAATCTTTTCCTTGAATTTCAACTTGTCGTTCTGCTGCAACATCCCAAACTTGAACATCTTTTTTTAAATGTTCATAAGAGTCTTCAATGGACCCAAATGCAGCTGGTAGAAGCATATGATTATAAACTGAGTAAGCCGTTACACCTTGTTTCTCTATTCTAGAAGTGTAAGGTGTACTTCTAAGTCTTCTAGATTTTGCTATTGAATAATTTTTCATTTTTGTAAAAATTCCAGGACTTTCTCTCTCATTTCAAAGGCTTTTTCAATCATAATCATGTGACCACACCCATCAATTATATGAGTAGTTGAATTATCAACCATGTTTGCAAATTTTTTTCCAACTTCAATATTAACCATTTTGTCTAAAGCGCCGAAGACAAACATTGTTGGGCAATCAATTGTTTTTACAGCGTTCGAACCATTTACATAATTATTGCAAGCAACAAGATCTACTCCCAATATTTCACTAATATCTCTTGAGGATTGGATAATTCTTTGAACAGGATTTCCACCTATAAATTTTTTTGATCCTTCATAACCCCACTTCATCATTAATTTAACAGCATCTGAGTCTCCATTTTGAGCCAAGACTATTAAGTCCTGATTTACTGGCATTTTATAAGAGCCACCAACAAAAACTAACTTTTTTAATCTACTCTTATATTTATTTAAATATTCAAGCATTTCTAAACATCCTTGAGAATGACCAACTAAAATAACTTGCTCTAATTTTAATTTAACAAACACTTTTTCTAACCATTCTGCGATCTCTTCTATTGTATTAAGGCAAGGGCCCTCGGAATTACCATGTCCTGGAAGATCAATAGATAAAACGTTGAAATTTTTATTTGAAAAAAATTGTTCCACTAAAGACCAAACAATATGTGAAAGACCACTGCCATGAAGAAAAATAATAGTATCTTTTTTATTATCTAATTCTTGTCCAGCGTCTGATGCATAAACACTTTTATTTTCAAGCTTAAATATCAAATAATTTCCTAAAATTGTTTTCTTAATTCAAATTTTTGGATTTTTCCTGTTGATGTTTTTGGTAATTTGCAGAAAACAACTTTTTTAGGAACTTTAAAACCTGCTAAAGTTTCTTTACAAAAATCAATTAATTCCTTTTCTGTAACTGGTTTGTCTTGAACCATTTCTATAAATGCACAAGGAACTTCCCCCCATTTATCATCAGGTTTAGCAACTACTGCTACAATAGAGACCGATGGATGTTTTGCAAGGGTATTTTCAATTTCTATTGATGAAATATTTTCACCTCCAGAAATAATTATATCTTTAGATCTATCCTGTATCTTAACGTATCTATCAGGATACATAACTGCTAAATCACCAGTGTGAAACCAGCCACCAGCCATTGTCTTGTCTGTTGCAGCTTTATCTTTAAAATATCCTTTCATTACAACATTTCCTCTAATCATAATTTCACCAATGGTTTTTCCATCATGCGGAACTTCTTTCATTGTTTCGGGATTCATAACTGTAACACCTTCAGTATTTGGATACCTAACACCTTGTCTTGCTTTAATCTCATTCTGTTTATTTTCATCAAATTCATTCCATTCATCATTCCAGGCGCATTGAGTAACATGACCATAAGTTTCGGTTAAACCATAAACATGCATTACTTCAAAACCAAGGTCTTTCATTTTTTTAAAGATTATACTAGGTGGAGGAGCTCCTGCTGTTAACACATGAACTTTGTTTTTAAGTTTTTTTCGATCACTTTCTGGTGCTCCTGTAATCATATTAAGTATAATTGGCGCACCACCAAAATGGGTTACGTTATACATATCTATTAATTCAAAAATTTTTTTAACATCTATATTTCTTAGACAAACCGTTCTTCCATTTAACATTGGAATAGTCCAAGGATAGCACCAACCATTGCAGTGAAACATTGGAACAATAGTTAAAAAATTCAACCTATTTGGCATATTCCAAGCAACTGAACTTCCAGTAGACATAAGGTATGCGCCTCTATGATGATAAACAACTCCCTTTGGATTTCCTGTTGTTCCTGAAGTGTAGCTTAAAGATATAGCTTGCCATTCATCTTCTGGCATTTTCCAATCATAATTTTCATCACCAGTGTTTAAAAAATTTTCATATTCTAAGTCACCAATTTTTTCTAACTTCGACTGATCTGCATATTTGTCATTTATATCAATTATAATAATTTTTTTATTTAAAATTTTTAAAGCTTTTTTTACTTCCACATGAAGTTGTCTATCCACGACCAATATCTTAGCTTCACTATGATCTAAAATATAGGCAATAGTGTTTGCATCCAATCTAACGTTGATTGTGTTTAGCACACCACCAGTCATTGGAACTGAATAATGTGCCTCAAAAATTTCAGGAGTGTTAAATGCTAGAAATGAAACTGTATCACCTTTACTAATTCCAATTTTTGATAATGCACTCGCAAATTTTACAGCTCTTTTGTAAACTTCGTTCCAAGTATATTTTCTATCTTCATAAACTATTGCTTCATAATTAGGGTAAACATCTTTAGCTCTTTCTAAAAAAGTTAATGGAGTAAGAGGAATATGGTTAGCTTTATTTTTGTCTAAATTTGTATCGTAACTATTCATAATTAATTAAATTTAAAATTCATTATATTTGAACTTCCTGATATTGCAGACTTATAATGAAACTCAGCTCTTGGTAGCACTTTATCAAAATAAAATTTTGCTGTATTTATTTTATCTTCATAAAATTCTTTATTAGACTCATAATCATTAAAACTTACTTCTAAAACCTTAATCCATGAATATGCTATTGATACATAGCCAAGCGTTTTTAAATAATCATTTGCAGCAGCGCTAACATCGTCTTTTTCAATTTTAGTTTTATTATCAATCCAACCCGTAAATTTATGCAAAATATCCAAGTAATGATTCAATTCTTTAGAATATGCTTTCACTTTTTCAGTGTTGCTATCACACTCACTTTTAACCATATCTAAAAATTTTTTAATAATATTTCCATTTTTGTTTGAAAGTTTTCTAAAAACTAAATCAGCTGCCTGAACTGAATTTGTCCCCTCATAAATTGGTGTAATTCTATTATCTCTAAATAATTGTTCAATCCCTTGGTCTTTTGTGTATCCATAACCTCCATGAATTTGCATCGCATCATTAGTAATTTCCATTGCTAAATCAGTGAATAATGACTTCACCACAGGGGTCATTAGTGAAACATAATCAGAGGCTTCTTGTTTAATTTTATCATCTGGATGATAAAGACTAACTTCTGTTTGTTGAGAAAGCCAAAAACATAGAGCTCTTTCTCCCTCAATTATAGATTTCATGTTTAGTAATGATTTTCTTATATCGGCATGTTCAATTATAAAATCTGCACCATTTGTCGATTTTGTATTATTGGTTTTACCTTGTTTTCTTTCTTTAGCGTAAGCCAGTGAATTTTGATATGCTATTTCTGAAATACCTAAACCCTGAATACCAACAACAATTCTTTCTAAATTCATCATAGTAAACATAGCATTCAAGCCCTTGTCTTTTGATCCAATCATATAACCTGTTGCATCATCAAAATTTAAAACACATGTAGCAGAACCTTTAATACCCATTTTACTTTCAATTGATCCTGTCGATATTCCGTTTCTTTGTCCTACTGTTCCATCTTCATTTACAATAAATTTTGGAACTAAAAACAAACTTATACCCTTAGTTCCTATTGGTGAGTCTGTTGATCTAGCTAAAACTAAATGTATAATATTTTCTGTTAAATCATGGTCACCTGACGTGATAAATATTTTTTGACCACTAATTTTATAAGTACCATCAGATTGTTGAGCAGCTTTTGTTTTCAACAATCCTAAATCAGTTCCACAGACTGGTTCTGTTAAACACATTGTACCACTCCATTTTCCTTCAACTATTTTTGGTAAATATTTCTCTTTAATTTCTTCAGGTGCATGATTATTAATACAATTATAAGCGCCAATACTTAATTCACTATACAGCTTAAAAGATAAACTTGCTGCTGAAAGCATTTCATCAAAAAATGCACTAACTGTTTTTGGCATACCTTGTCCACCATATTTTGGATCACAAGATAACGATGTCCACCCATCTTCAGTATATTTTTTATAAGCTTCTTTATAGCCTGGAGGTGTTCTGACTACACCATTTTCTAAAACAGCAGGATTTTCATCGCCTATCTTTGCAAGCGGTAAGATTAAATTTTGATTAATTTTTGCTGCTTCTTCTAAAATATCTTTAACTAAATCTGAACTGACTTCTTTGTATTTTTCTAACTCATTATAGTTTTGGTTATTCCTCAATTTTTCAAATAGAAATAACATGTCCTCAACTGGTGCAGTATAACTTGGCATTTAGAAATATTAGAATAATTCTAGAATTATTGCAATTTTGAAATTATCGCATCACCCATTTCAGATGTTGACGTCTCTTTCATGCCCTCAGAAAAAATGTCTTTTGTTCTTAAGCCATCATTTAAAACATCTTGAACTGCTTTTTCTAAAGCATCTGCTTCACTGTCTAGATCTAATGAATATCTAAGAGCCATTGCAAAACTTAATATTGATGCAATTGGATTTGCTATACCTTTACCAGCAATATCAGGTGCTGATCCATGAATCGGTTCATACATAGCTCTCATTTCACCATCTTTGTTTTTTGCTCCCAAAGATGCAGATGGTAAAAGTCCTAAAGATCCTGTTAACATAGAAGCTTGATCTGAAAGCATATCGCCAAATAAATTATCAGTTACTATCACATCAAATTGTTTTGGATTTCTTAAAAGTTGCATTGCACAATTATCAGCAAGCATATGACTTAATTCTACATCTTTATATTCTTTGTCATGAAGCTCCTGAACTTCTTCCTTCCAGAGCTGTCCTGCTTCCATCACATTCGATTTTTCACAAGATGTTACTTTGTTAGATCTTTTTTTAGCTAAATCAAAAGCTATTCTTGCTACTCTAGTAATTTCACTAGTTGTATATGTGTGTGTATTAATTCCTTTTCTTTCACCATTATCTATTGGTTTGATTCCTCTTGGCTCACCAAAATAAATTCCACCTGTTAATTCTCTAACTATCATTATGTCTAAGCCTGATACAATTTCTGGCTTTAATGTTGATGCGTCTACTAATTGCTCAAAACAAATTGCAGGTCTTAAATTTGCAAATAATTTTAATTCTTTTCTAAGTTTCAATAATGCTCTTTCTGGTTTTTTTGAAAATTCTAAATTATCCCATTTAGGTCCTCCAACAGCACCAAGCATTACCACTTCACTTTCTAAAGCCTTGTAAAATACTTCATCAGTTATAGGTGTTCCATGCTTATCATACGAACAACCTCCAGCAAGATCTTCTTCTATTTCAAAATCCAAAGATTTATTATCATTAAACCAATTAATAATTTTTTTAACTTCTCCAATAACCTCTGGACCAATACCATCACCTGGTAACAAAAGTATTTTTCTTTTTTTTACTTTAATCATTAAAAATCCATGGTTTTTTATCTTTTAAATCTGTTTCAAAATTTTTAATCTTATCTGATTTTTTTAAGGATAGAGCAATATCATCTAATCCTTCAAGTAAACATTTTTTCTTAAATGGATCTACTTGGAATTTAATTTCATTATTTCCATAAACTATCTTTTCTTCATTTAAATCAACTGAAATTTCTTCTTTTCTGTTTGCATATTCAGACAACTCTTTAATTTTGTCTTCTTCTAAAGTTATAGGTAAAATTCCATTTTTGAAACAATTACTATAAAAAATATCTGCATAGCTAGAGCTAATAACACAAGTTATACCAAAATCTAATAATGCCCAAGGCGCGTGCTCTCTAGAAGAGCCACATCCAAAATTTTTACCAGCAATTAGAATTTTTGAGCTATTAAAAGGACTTTGATTTAATGCAAAATCACTTATCTCTTTTCCTTGATCATCATATCTCATCTCAAAAAATAAATTTTTTCCAAGGCCTGTTCTTTTAATTGTCTTTAAAAATTGTTTTGGAATAATCATATCTGTATCGATATTAACTATCGGCAAATAAGCTGGAATACTTTTTAATTTGTTAAATTTTTGCATTTAGTTTTGATACTTTCTAACATCATCTAGACTTCCAGATATAGCTGCTGCAGCTGCCATACCAGGACTTACTAAGTGAGTTCTTCCACCTCTTCCTTGTCGTCCTTCAAAATTTCTATTTGAAGTAGAAGCACATCTTTCTTCAGGTTTTAATTTATCAGCATTCATTGCTAAACACATCGAGCATCCTGGCTCTCTCCACTCAAAACCAGAATTCAAGAATATTTTATCCAAACCTTCTTGTTCAGCCTGCTCTTTTACTAAACCAGAGCCTGGAACAACCATTGCATTTACGTGTGATGATATTTTTTTATCTTTTAAAATTTTAGCTGCTTCTCTTAAGTCTTCTATTCTGCCATTTGTACAACTTCCAATAAATACCTTATCTATTTTAATATCTTTAGCTGCCATATCTGGTTTTAAACCCATGTATTTTAAAGCTCTTTCAATTGAATTTCTTTTATCTTCGTCATTTTCACTTTGAGGATTTGGAACCTTATCATCAATTGTAATCACATCTTGAGGAGAAGTCCCCCAAGTAATCATTGGTAAAATTTCATCTGCATTTAAATTAAGCTCTTTATCAAAGCTCGCATCAGCATCTGTTTTAAGAGTATTCCAATAGTTTAGAGCTTTTTCCCAATTATCTCCTTGTGGAGACATGGGTTTTTCTTTTAAGTAATTAAATATTTTTTCATCAGGCGCTATTAATCCTGCTCTTGCTCCACCTTCAATTGTCATATTACAAATAGTCATTCTTTGTTCAACACTTAAAGATTTAATTAAGTCACCCGCATATTCTATAACAGAACCTGTTCCACCGGCTGTTCCAATTTTTCCAATAATTTGAAGTATTACATCTTTTGATGTAACCCCTAAAGGTAATTGGCCATTAACGTTTATTCTAAAATTTTTTGCTTTTTTTTGAACTAATGTTTGTGTTGCTAACACATGTTCAACTTCAGACGTACCAATACCAAATGCTAAAGAACCAAAAGCGCCATGTGTTGCTGTGTGACTATCGCCACAAACGATCACTGTTCCGGGCTGAGTAAAGCCTTGCTCAGGTCCAATTATATGAACTATCCCTTGTCTTTTGTCATCCATACCAAAAAGTTGAACTCCAAATTCTTTACAGTTAGCTTCCAAAGTATCTACTTGTATTTTTGACTCTACATCAGCTATTCCCTTTGTTCTATCTGTTGTAGGCACATTGTGATCAGCTACAGCTAAAGTTAATTTAGGATGTCTAACTTTTCTATTTGAATTTCTTAAACCTTCAAAAGCTTGTGGACTTGTTACTTCATGAACTAAATGTCTATCAACAAACAATAATGCTGTTCCATCATCTTGTTGATCAACTAAGTGATCATTCCAAATTTTATCGTAAAGAGTAGTGGACATTGAAAAAAAAATTATTTTTTTTCTAAAGGACTTTCTGATTTTAGTTCTTCTTTTGAAATCTCTGCTGCTGGTGCTTCATCTTGAGCAGTTTCTGTTGCAGTAGATACTTCTTTCGGTGCCTCGGTTACCGGAGCTACATTCTCTTCAGTTACAGTCTCTGGTTTTACATCAACATCAATTCCGATTTTCTTTCTTATCTTTTCTGCGATTCTTGCTGATTTACCAGTTCTGTCTCTTAGGTAATATAATTTAGCTCTTCTTACTTTACCTGATCTTATTACTTTAATTGAATCTATTAATGTTCCGTATAAAGGAAAAGTTCTTTCAACACCTTCTCCAAAAGAAATTTTTCTAACTGTAAAGGAAGAATTTAAATCTCTACTTTTTTTAGCAATACAAACACCCTCAAAATATTGAATTCTTTCTTTTTTACCTTCGGTAATTCTAACACCAACCTTTACAACATCTCCTGGATAAAAATCTGGGATTTTTTTCTCTGAAAGTATTTTTTTAACGTTGTGTTGGTTTATTTCTTCAATTGTTTTCATGTCTGTATTTATCAAATTAATTTTTCTTATATTTTTGCCATAAGTCTGGTCTTCGGACGCGTGTTATAGCCTCAGATTGAGATAAACGCCAGTCTTTAATTTTACTGTGATCACCTGATAATAGGACCTCTGGGACATCTTTTTCCTCCCAAATTTGAGGTTTTGTGTACTGTGGATACTCTAATAATCCATTTTCAAAACTTTCATCTACCTTAGAGTTTTCATTACCCAAAACTCCAGGCAAAAGTCTCAAAATACTATCTATCATAACAAATGCTGCTGTTTCACCTCCTGACAAAACATAATCTCCAATACTTACTTCTTCTATACCTCTGGTAGATAGTACTCTTTCATCAACTCCTTCAAAATGCCCACAAACAAAAGATACAGATTTTTCATTAGATAATTCTTGAGCATAATTTTGATCAAATTTTTTACCTTTAGGTGATAAATAAATTATTCTCTCACCTTCAGTTTTATTTTGATCTAAAGATTTTGCTAAGACATCTGGTTTTAAAAGCATTCCTGAACCACCACCATAAGGAGTATCATCAACAGTTTTATGTTTGTCTTCAGCTGCATCTCTGATGTTTACAACATTTAAGTTCCATAACTTTTTTGATAAAGCTTTTCCATATAGGCCTTTAGATAAAGGCCCTGGGAAGACTTCTGGATAAAGCGTGAAAACTTGAGCTTGCCACATAAATAATCTTTAAATTATTTTTGTTCCTCTTTAGGAGCTTCTTCTTTAGGAGCTGCTTCTGCTTTAGGAACTTCTTCTTTAGGAGCTTCTTCTTTAGGAGCTGCTTCTGCTTTAGGAGCT
>Ga0315339_1003544_pt1 | contig 10901 bp, 11 predicted proteins | sample ASW17metaG_FD_204514 | JGI IMG/M metagenome (GOLD analysis project Ga0315339, IMG submission 204514) | Ammonia-oxidizing marine archaeal communities from Pacific Ocean, United States - ASW #17 | ecosystem: Environmental > Aquatic > Marine > Oceanic | place: USA: California | collected 2016-12-05
GAGAAATTATTTAGATTTTTCATCATTATATAAGAATTTTTACCAATAAAATCTCTATTTTTGTCTTTTAATGAAACACACCAAGACATGTTGCATTCAAGAGGGGATGTAGTTTCATTCATCTCAAAACCATAGAGATTCATCCCGGCTTCTAATCTCAAAGTATCTCTAGCACCTAATCCTATAGGTATTGCTGAAGCATTAAGGGCTTTAGTCCATAATACTAATATATCTTCGGTAGGAGCTAAAACTTCTATACCTTTCTCACCTGTGTAGCCAGTTTTAGCAATCAACATTTCATTTGATAATATTCCTTCAAATGATTTCTTTTCTTTAATCCTCGAACAGATTTCTTTGTCTAAGCATTTAGAGATAATTTCTTCCCACTTTGGGCCTTGGATAGCTATCATTGAAAGGTCATTTCTTTCTATGATGTTAACTTTAAATCCTTGTGCATTTTTTTTTATCCAATTTATATCTTTCTCCTTGGTTGCACAATTCATAACCATCCTATAACCAAAGGGCATAAGATATATAATTAAATCATCTAGTATGCCTCCTAAGGCATTAAGCATGGGAGTATAAAGCGCATCGCATTCTTCCTTTAAAGCAGCGACATCATTTGCTAATAGATATTTTATAAAATTTAAGCTTTCATCGCCTTTTATGTCTATGAAAACCATATGTGACACATCAAATATTCCACACGCATTTCTAACACAATTATGTTCTTCAATCTGAGAACCATAGTTAATAGGCATTTGCCAGCCATGAAAATCCACTATCTTTGCTGACAATTCTAGGTGGCTTTTTAAGAGAGGTGTTTTAAAAATCAATGTTTATTAAAATTAGAAACATTCTAACTAAAATTTTAGGAAAGACCTCAAAAAAATTACTTATCCACAAGAAATGTGCATAAGTATGTGTATTAAATTTCTTATTTCTTAGTATATATGGGTTTTAAAGATTGTATGAATTTTGATCACTAACTTTAAGCAATTTTTTTATTGAAATTTTCTAGTAATCTTATTAAGGTCCATTTATGATAAAACTCAATCCAATTTAATAATAATGAACTTTCTTGATATTCAGCAAGTACAGCAAAAATTCCATCACCTTACTTCTATAAAAGATAAACCTTCTCTAGATTTAACTAGGGGAAAACCTCATGCTGATCAGCTTTCTCTATCAAATAGTCTTTTGGAAATTAAGATAGAAGATTTATTAAATAATCAGATAGATCTAAGGAATTATGGTGAGTTGTTTGGTTTGGAGGATTGCAGAAAGTTAGGGTCTGAGATCATTGGCTGCTCTAAAGACCTTGTTATAGCTGGAGGAAATAGTAGTTTAACTTTAATGCATCAATATTTAGCAAGTTTATATTTCCATGGGCCAAGTCAGGTGCCATGGTCTAATCAAGAGAGGATTTCTATTCTTTGCCCTGTACCTGGTTATGATAGGCATTTTAAGTTATGTGAAGAATTTGGTATTAATATGATCCCTGTTCCTTTAACAGGTCAAGGGCCTGATATAGATAATATCTCAGAGCTTGTTGCTCAAGATGCCTCCATTAAAGCAATTTGGTGTGTACCTAAGCATTCTAATCCTACGGGTGAAACTTATTCTGAAGATTGTGTTTCTGAACTATTGAGATTATCTATGTTAAAAAAAGATGGTTTTAAGATTCTTTGGGATAATGCTTATGCAGTTCATGATTTTCAAGAAAGTCCTGATTTACCAAATATATTTAATTTAGCTTCAAAAATGGGTGCTTTGGATTCAGTTATATCATTTGCCTCTACTTCTAAAATTACTTTTGCCGGAGGAGGAATAGGGTTTATAGCCATGTCAGAAGAAAATTTACACATGTTTTCAAAGCATTATGAATCTATGGTAATTGGACCAGATAAGATAAATCAAGCTAGGCATTCTTATTTTTTTAAAGATATTGAGGCTATTGGCGAACATATGAAAAATCATGCAGAAATAGTGAAACCTAAATTCCAAGAAGCTTTTAAATGGTTATCGAAGCAAAACCATGGAACTTGGACAAAGCCAACAGGAGGTTATTTCATATCTTTTAATAGTAATCCAGGTTTAGCCAAGGAAATAATTACATTAGCCTCTCAGGCGGGGTTGAAATTAACTAAGGCTGGTTCAACCTATCCTTATGGTGTAGACCCTTTAGATTGTAATATAAGAATAGCACCAACAGCATGTTCTTTAGAAGAGGTTGAAAAGGCCATGGAAATTTTCGTTACTTGTCTGTCTCTAGCAACTTTGAAAAAAAATTAGTTTTTTGCTTTTTCTAGGATTTTATAGCTTTTCCCATCAAATTCTCCAAAAAGAATTTCTACATCAGGGTGCTCTACAGGGACTTCACTTTCATCTTGCAAAAGGTTTTGTTGAGATACATAGGCCGTGTAGTAAACCTGATCATTTTCTGCAAATACATGGTAAAAGGGTTGATCTCTTGACGGTCTAATTTCAGCTGGTATAGAAGAATACCACTCTTCTGTATTATTAAACTCAGGATCTACATCATATATTACACCTCTGAAATCTAGGAATTTATGCTTAACTACCTGTCCTATTGAATATTCAGTTTCTACTATAACTTTCATACTATCTCACTGAGATTTAAGGTTTGATTACTGAGTTCATCTGAACTTATTTTCACTTGATTTGCAACTAGCTTTTTACAAATTAAAAATTCTTTAGGGTTATTTACAGCATTACAAGCTATGAGTTTATTTTTTTTTAGGTAAAATAGTATAAAATTTTCGTCTTTTTTAGAACCTCTCATAATAACTTCATCATGATCACCAGAAATTCCTACTATTTGTAATTTGTGATCATATTGATCTGACCAAAACCAAGGAATCTGGTTATAAGCTATTTTTTCATTGAGAATATTATAAGACACAGTTTTGGCTTGTTCTAAAGCATTATGGACAGATTCAAGTCTTAATCGTTTATTTAAAAGTTTATTAGGGTGGTTAGTGCAATCACCACAGGCAAATATATTTTTAATATTTGTTTCACAAAATTCATTTACCAATATTCCATTTTCACAATCTATTCCTGCTTGTTGAGCTAATTCAGTATTAGGAATTATACCTGCACCTATAATGGCAGCGTCTGCTTTTATTTTTGATCCATCGGAACAGATTACATATTCAACTTTAGTATTCCCTTCAAAACTATCTAGAGAAGTGTTTAATAAGATTTTAACACCTTTTCTCTCATGTAATTTGTGGTAATAGGATGAAATTAAAGGATCTACAGTTCTATTCATAACTCTATTAGCCATCTCTATTACAGTTACATTAGCTCCAATTTTTGAGGCTATAGCTGCTACTTCTAAGCCAATATAACCTGCGCCTACAATGGCAATATTAGCGTCTTTTATTAAATAAGGTTTAAGAGCATTAACATCATCAATGTCTCTTAAATAGCCTATATTCTTTAAAGTAATACCTTCAACATCTAATTTTCTAACCCTACTGCCTGTCGCCAGAACTAAATTTGTATATTGAATTTCTTGATTATTTTCTAAGGTAATTATTTTACTATCTTTATCTATATCGGTTACTTTTGAATTTATCATTAAAGAGATATTATTATCTTTATAAAATTCATCTTTTTTTAAATATACTCGATTTATGTCAACTTCGCCCGAAAGAAAACCCTTAGAAAGAGGTGGTCTTTGATAAGGAGGATAATTTTCTTCTCCTATTATAGTAATTGAACCATCAAACTTGGCGTTTCTTAAAGTTATAGCGCATTGACCACCAGCATGTCCAGAACCGATAATTACAACATTATTCATTTATACATTCTCGATAAGGGTTAAGATTTAATTTAGAGTATATATTTTACATGATAAAGGAGGTTTATATGTTAGGAGTTTTAGCAACAATAAAGATAAGGCCAGGCACTAATAAAAAATTTGAAGATGCTATGAGAAGAATGTCAGAAGCAGTAACTGATAATGAAGATGGTAACTATTACTATGATATTTATAGAGATGACGATGTAACCTATATAGTAATGGAGAAATACGCCTCTCAAGACGATATAGATGCTCATGGCAAATCAGATCATATGAGATCTATTGGTGCTGAGATGGGCCAGTTTATGGCTGGACCTCCTGAGGTAAAAGTTTTAAAGTCTATTTAGCCTCATGGTAGATGTGGCTTAGAAAGAAATTCCGCACTTTGCATTTCAGTTAATCTACTAACGGTTCTTTCAAAGGGTTTTGCAAGGTTAGTGCCTTGGTATAGTTTCACTAGTTCTACTTCTGAAGAAAGAATAAGATTAATATTTCTTTCATAACATTCATCTACTAGGGCTCTAAATCTTCTAGAAGCATCTTCATTTTGTTCAGAAAAGGCAGGAATATTTGAAACCAATATAGTGTGAAACTCTATAGTTAATTCTATATAGTCTTTGGAGCTTCTAGGTCCACGGCAAAGTTCTTTAAAATCTATCCAGAGGATTCCTTCGGTACGTTTTATGATTTTTATTTGTCTACCAAGTATATTGATAGGTTTATTAGTTTGACTGTCTTCTCCTAATAGGGCATCAAAGGATTCTTCTAAAGAGTCTGTTTTGTCGCTTAATATGTACATTGGTAGTTGAGTGAGAGTTCTTAAACGATAATCTTGGCTAGATATCAATTCGTGAACGTCACAATAATAATTTATGGCATTTATAGCTGGTAAAAAACGTTTTCTGTGTAAACCATTTTCATATAATTCATCAGGTTTTATATTAGATGTGGAAATAAGAGTTATTCCAGATTCAAAAGCGGCTTTTAGAAAGCGAGCTAATAGCATTGCATCTCCTATGTCTTCGACAAAAAACTCGTCAAAACATAGAACAGAGGTTTTCTTTGAAATTTTTTTGACCACTTTATAAATGGGGTCAATGGTATCTTCCAAATTAGCTAATTCGTCATGAAGCATTTTCATAAATCTGTGAAAATGAAGTCGATCTTTTAGGTTAGTTTTTAGACTCTGATAGAAGATATCCATCACCTGCGTTTTACCCCTCCCTACTTTACCAAAGATATAAATCCCTTTTATGGGGGTGTAATTAAATAAATCCCATTTTTTTTTATTTAGATTATCTGAAATGACATCTAATTTTTTAAGAAGGTTTATTTGTGCTTGATCTTCAGAAAGTTCTTTTCTTTTTACTCTTTCAAGGTATATTTCTGAGGGCTTCATATTACTCAGTCTATTTAATTGTTCTAATTTTAGTTATTCAGGATTCCTGATAAAGCTAGGTTTAGATGTATCTATAGGTGACCAGGGTTGTTCAGAACTATTCCAAAAACTCGAATCTATTTCTATCCAAGAAGAGTCATCTAGGCTTCCTGCTTTGATAAAATTAATATGAGACATTTCACTAACAAAGCTAATAATGGGCGAACCACAATTTGGACAGAAGCCTCTGTTTACATGGCTACCATCTGTCCCTTTAACTATAAAGAATTTAAGTTCTCCTTTTTTTCTTATTTCTTCAACTGGGACCATGATTATAGTAGCTTTTCCTGAGCCAGTAGATTTTTGACAATCTGTACAATGACAATGATGAGTAGAAATTACTTTAGATGTATCGAATTCATATTTGAAGTTGCCACACAAGCAACCCCCCTTTTTAATATTAATAGTCATTTTTTTTGCCTTTTAAATTATTTAGATAATTTATTAATAGGAAATAATACAGGAGTTAATTCTTTATAACGTATATATTCTGGATTATTCCCCCACTTTTTATTTGCTCTCCCTTCAAGTATGTTGATACCACTTACTCTAGTTAACAAGATATAAACAAAGATAGGAGATATTAGGGTTATTAACTGCCAATCAGAAAGGACTGGGTATGCAATTAATGCAATTCCAAACCACAAAATAATTTCCCCCAAATAATTTGGATGTCTAGACCATTTCCAAAGTCCATGAGAGATAAATAGGTCTTTATTTTCTATTTTAGATCTAAATAAGGTTTTTTGCTTATCAGCAATTATCTCAATACTGAATCCTATTATCCACAGCAACAGTCCAATGTAGGCTATTTCCCCAAGGGGTAAAGTTAAATCTGAAGTTATCGCAGCTAGAGCTGCAGCCATAGTCATTAAAACCCAAAGTCCTCCTATAGTCCAAGTCATTAAGAACCACCAGAATTTAGTTTTCATAATAGTGAATCTATTGTCTTTGCCGTCCCTTTTAACTCTAGAAAGTAAAAATGAACCAAGCCTTATAGCCCAAAATGTTATTAATAAACAAAGTAATATTGCTCTAAAATCTTGTTCAGGTTTATTGATAATTGCAAAAATTGTAACGGTTAAGTAAGAAATAGATCCCGTTAAATCAAAATAGTGCTCTGTTTGATAAATATATGCTGGCAGAAACATTATCCAATGAAGCAGAAAACCTATAGAAGCACAAACTGCAAAAAGTGGATATCCATTTAGCATTATGCTGTTTTGACTTCCAATTAAAGCCATTAAGGCCCCAAGGATTATTGAAACCATGATCGCAAGTATTGAATTAACATTTGTCATAGTGTTTTAGTTTATTTTCTAAATAAAATTACTTTATAATTTAGATTCTTTATATCATAACCATTTACAATGTTACACGCTCTTTCATTATCTGAAGAAAAAGAATATCAAGAAAATGGTTTTTTTGTTAGAAGGAAAGTTTTTCAGAGTCATGAAGTAGCTAAATTTATCCCAGCCGTTGAAGCTGCAGTTATAGAGGCAAAGGAGCTAGTGAGAAGTGGTAAAACGTATATGCTAGATGGTAAACGTTTTGTTGATATTAATAGCTTGACCGTTCAATTTGAGCCAGAAAAGTACAGTGACACAATCAAAGTCATAGAACCAGCAAATCAATTACACAAAGTTCTTGATAATCTTGTAAGAGATGCGCGAATTGTTAATCCCATCAAAGGAATTATAGGTAAAAAAACAATTGCTCTATGGACTAATAAATTAAATCTAAAAAGCCCTAAAGAGGGCTCAGGGTTTGGTTGGCACCAAGATTCACCTTATTGGATACATAATTCTAGTCATGTTGATTTACTTCCAAATGTTTATTTAGGCTTTGATGATGCAAATAGTGACAATGGGTGTTTTCGTGTCATTAATAAAAGTCATCTTAAGGGATGTTTACCTGGCATAGATAACGGCACCCAGCTTGGTGGCTTTTACACTAATCCAGATTGTTTTAATCTATCTGATGAAGTCCTATTGGAAGTACCCGCAGGATCATTGGTCTTTTTTAATCCTCATATCGTTCACGGGTCAGAACCAAATAAATCTGATAAGCCTAGGCGAGCATTTATCATGACTTATCAACCAGCAAATAATCCAATGTTAAAATCAGGATTGATTGATAATATAGAAGTTTAGAATTCTAAATCTTAGACTCAAAGGTTAGTTCTTTTTACTAACTTCAGACCATAAGGGCTTGTCGCTAAGCCAGTTATCTACCCAATTGTGAAAATGTTGGACTCTTCCTTCATCATTATTTAATAAGGCAGCATCAAATCCTCTTGAATGCATGCCTGCTTGCATGTCATTTAAATAATGAATATCTTGGTCTATAGTTATGGTCAATGATTGTCTACCTTGTATAACATCATCTCTTTCAAAAATTTCATGTTCAGCTCTGATTTCAGGGTATTCATACCCGGATGACCCTGGAAGGAGCTCAAGTTCTTTTTCATTATCTATAATAAGTTCTTTTGGTATTTGGAAGCTTAATTTAGTAAAAGTACATTTATTGGGGTCAGAATGATGAGGTTTAGGTCCATAAAGCCACATTCTTTCCGGGTGTATGGTCATAAATGTGTTTGGAAAGATATCATATTGCAATACATCTGAAACTTGATTGTCGGTAAATTCAGAATAATCAAATCCGAGTTCTTTACCTATGACCCTTTTCTGCTTTTGAATAGCTTTTCTTATTTCTGTAACTTGACCTTTAAAATCATCAGGCTCTAACCTAAGTCCTCTTAGGTAATCACTCATAAATTCTGGTGGTATTTCTGGAGTCTCATATCTTGGATTTATTACTGGGCTTTCTACTGAAGTTCTGGAATGGCCGAAAGGCCACATATCATTTTCAGCATCACAACAATCAACAAAACTAGCGTGTTGCGGATGAATGAAGTCTACATGATATTGTTCTAAGAAATTATCTCTAACAGTCTTCCAGTTTGCTCCAAGTTCTAAGGATTGATGCTTTACTAAGATCATTTTCTCAAAATGGTAGGGGTTAAGCTGATTAATAATAGGCCCTAAAAAGGTTTTTAGGCTTGCTGATTCTTCATCCATATTTATAAATATTAGACCCGCCCATATCTCAATTTTTACTGGTTTCAAGGATCTCTTATCGCAAGGTACTCCTTTGTGAAAGAGTTCTTCATCAGGTATAAATTCTAACTTACCATTTAAGCTATATGTCCACCCATGATATGGACAAGAAATTTTTTTAACAGATCCAGTTTCTGTGGATAGCAATTTATTCCCTCTGTGTTGGCATACGTTATAAAAAGCAGATAAGCCTTTTTTTTCATTCCTTGTAATAACAATTGATTCTCTCCCAATGTCATAAATAAAAAAATCACCTACGTCTTGTAAATCTGATTCAAGTCCGGCAAAGAGCCAAGTTTTTGTCCATATTTTTTTCCATTCTAAAAGCATAAATTTTTCACTAGTGTATCTATCGCTTGATAGACTGGCTTCTTTTTTAATTTCAGCAGTTATGGAATTTGAAAAATCAATGTAGTTGAATTTTTGCGGCATATTTTATTTATTTGTAAGCATTTATCTTTAAAAATTATAACTAGCCATATGTTTTTAACAACCATCATTTATTTTTCCCCACGGCATCTTAGTTCTGCAGAATATGGCATTATCTAGTTTTACGTTTTTAAGATTGCTTGTTGTAAGGTCGGTATCACTTAAGTCAGCTTGATGAAGGTTGGCTTGACGAAGGTCTGCTCCACTAAGGTTGGCTTTAATAAGGTTGGCTCCATTAAGGTCGGCTTCATTAAGGTTGGCTCTAATAAGGTTGGCTCCATTAAGGTCAGCTCTAATAAGGTTGGCTCCATTAAGGTCGGCTCTAATAAGGTTGGCTCTACTAAGGTCGGCTCCTGTAAGGTTGGCATTACTAAGGTCGGCTTCACTAAGGTTGGCATTACTAAGGTCGGCTTTACTAAGGTTGGTATTACTAAGGTCGGCTGTACTAAGTTCGGTATATCTAAGGTTGGCTCCATTAAGGTCAGCTCCACTAAGGTTAGCTCTAATAAGGTTGGCTCCATTGAGGTTGGCTCCTGTAAGGTTAGCTCCATTAAGGTCAGTTCCTGTAAGGTTGGCTCCACTTAAATCACAACCTGCGCAGGCATTGAGTGTTTTAAACTTCATCAAATCTAGTTCGTTGTATGCCCAAGCACTAGTTGCCATAAACATGGCAGTTATTAATAATACTTTTTTAACAATCATTATTCATTTCTCCCTTTCTTCGAGTTCAATTATCCTCATTTCAAGTTTATTGATAACACTACAAATGATTTAAAACACATCCCTATCTTTACCTACCTCCTTGGTTCTTCTATACCAAATAAGTTAACATCAAAACCAAAGCTTAAAGAGAATTATTTTTGTCATAAATATGAGATTATCATACTATTCATCGTTTGATTTAACATTTTTAGTAAACTAAATTAGTGGAAAACAAAGACAAAAATTTAAAGATCATTAAACAACAGGATGGTTCATTAATTGAAAAAAGACGGTATGGATGAATATTTAATAGAACATTTTAACGAAAACGGTTTTGTTGTTGCAGAGAATCTTTTGCCCTCTGCTGAAATAAACCATTACAGAAAAGTTTTAGAAGAAGCTATTAAATATCGTAAAAGATTTGATAATAGGGAATTGTCTGAGAAATCAGAGTACGAACAGTCCTTAATACAATGCCAAAACCTTTGGGAAGATTTTCCTGAAATAAGAAAATTAGCATTTGATCAACGTATTGCATCTACAGCTGCTAAACTTTTAGGTGTTGATAGATTAAGAATTTGGCACGATCAGGCTCTAGTTAAAGAAAGTGGAGGTAGAGAAACTGATATTCATCAAGATCAAGCTTATTGGCCGATAAAAGAGAAAAATACCATTACTGCATGGATTCCCATGATACCCATATCAGAAGGAAATGGTCAGATGGGTTTCTTTTCAGGTTCTCATAAGACTAAAGAGGTAAAGTTTGTAAATATTTTCAAGGGCAAGGTAACTCAAAAGGAATTGGAAAGACTACCCCAAGTTGTGGGAAAGAAACCTAAATATATTAAGGTGAAGGCTGGTGATGTTTCTTTTCATCATGGATTAACATTCCACACTGCAAAACCCAATAAGACAAAAAAAGATAGGACTGTTTTTACCGTTATTTTCTTTTCCGATGGTTCAACCAGAAGAGATGATCAGTTTCATTTTAGCGTTGACAGAGCAGGTATAAAAGTAGGCGAAATTATTGATAGTGATGTAACCCCTTTGGCTTTTCCGATTAACAAGCCTCCAAATCGTCCAAAAGAACCTATTTCAGAAGAATTTGTTTTTCCTAAGGCATTAGGGTTGTTGCCTGAAGATTAAGTCTTCTCTGTAGCAAAGTGTTTACAGAAAAGAAAATACTTCGAGGATGGACAGAACCAGAGAAACAGGTGTAGGAGAGATTTGATGACTTAATTATTGACTGAGAAATCTTTTAAAAAGATAATTGGCAATTAATATTTTATTTATATGAATCAATATAAGTTTTTTCTTCTGCTTATAGGCTTTCTATTTTATCCTGATTTTTATCAGTTATATCTAAGACAGGTATTTT
>Ga0315339_1003546_pt1 | contig 10900 bp, 10 predicted proteins | sample ASW17metaG_FD_204514 | JGI IMG/M metagenome (GOLD analysis project Ga0315339, IMG submission 204514) | Ammonia-oxidizing marine archaeal communities from Pacific Ocean, United States - ASW #17 | ecosystem: Environmental > Aquatic > Marine > Oceanic | place: USA: California | collected 2016-12-05
CGCAGAGCCGGTACATATTGGTCTGACATTGAAACCTCCTATCGTCAGATTGAGAAGGTCCCAATCGTCAGACAGGTTCGTCCGTTCACAAAATCACAGCGCCCAAATCAACGCGCATCACCAGCTACAAGCGCCAATACCGCGAGAGCGGTTTCGTCCAAGTCCGCAGAGCGGCCATACACTATGTTACAAAAATCAGCTTAATTGACAGGCTTATGAAGTGGCCGGAAAAGCGAAACGTCTAGCGCGCGATTTGATGCGCGGCCTCTTTGCCTGAGTTGATGCATTTGCAGATAATGGCATATCGGAATGTTGGGAAGTCGTCAGGGCTACCTGACCAGAATACTCATAGGGATATCGCGGCAAAGGGGGCGGTGTCGCAAAACCGTCGTGAAACCGTAACACGGATGTAAAGCGCGTGCGGCAGATGTCGGGGGAATAACAAACCTCTGGGGGATACCTATGACGAAGAAACTGACGGGGCTGGTCTCGGCCGCTGCGCTATTTGCCGTGTCGCCGGCGCTGGCCGATATGAACTTTAACCGGATCGCGTCGTTTCCGGTGATCTCGAATATGGCGGCGGGCGAAGATACCGCGCGCGAAAGCTCGCCCGAGATTATCGACGTGACCGCGGATGGCATGACGCTGGTCTATACCGATAGTCCGCTGGGCGCGCTGGGTTTGGTGGATATCCGCGATGCGGCCAACCCCGCCCCGCTGGGCAATATCGACATGGGCGGAGAGCCGACGTCGGTGACGGTGATCGGCGCTACGGCCTTTGTTGGCGTGAATACGTCCGAAAGTTATGCCGAGCCGTCGGGCAAGGTGATGGCCGTTGCGATCCCCTCGGGCACTGAACTGAACACATGCGAACTGCCGGGGCAGCCAGATAGTCTGGCCAAGGCCAAGGATGGCAGCTTTGTTGCGATTGCGATTGAGAATGAGCGCGACGAAGACCTGAATGATGGCGTGATCCCGCAGTTGCCGGGCGGCGGCGTGGTGCTGGTTGCCGTCAAGGACGGCAATCTGGATTGCAGCACGCTGAACTACGTTGATCTGGCCGGTGTCGCCGATATTGCGCCAAGTGATCCAGAGCCTGAATATGTTTCTATCAATGGTCTTGGTGAAACGGTGGTGACGTTGCAGGAGAACAACCATTTGGTTGTGATCGGCAGGGACGGCGCGGTGATTAATGCGTTTTCTGCCGGTACGGTTGATCTGCAAGGCATTGACGCGACGGATGAACGTGGTGCGTTGATCTTCAACGAGAGCCAACCGGGGCGCAAGCGCGAACCGGATGCGGTGACCTGGATTGATGACATGCATTTCGCCATCGCCAATGAGGGCGACTATCAGGGCGGCAGCCGCAGTTGGACGATTTTCCATAAGGACGGGAGCGTTGTCTATGAAAGCGGTACCAGCTTTGAGCAGGCAATCATCCAGATCGGTCACTACCCGGACAAACGGTCTGATGCGAAGGGTGTCGAGCCAGAGTCTGTGACCTATGGGGTCTATGGCGGCACGCCTTATGTGTTTGTCGGGGCCGAACGGGCCAGTATTGTTGGTGTTTACGACGTGAGTGACGTGACTGCGCCGGTGCTGACACAGTTGTTGCCATCGGGTGTTGGCCCAGAGGGCTACGTGACCATCCCTGCGCGGAACCTGCTGGTTTCGGCCAATGAAAAAGACCTGATCGAAGACGGCGGCGCGCGGGCGCATGTCATGCTGTATGAAATGCAGGACGCCCCGGCGGCCTATCCGATGCTGACCAGCGCTGGCGCTGACAAGCTGATCGGTTGGGGTGCGATTTCGGGCATGGTTGCCGATGACGATGGGATCGTCTGGGCGGTCAATGACAGCTTTTATGGCTTTCAGCCGTCAATTTTCAAGATCGACACCAAGGTGACCCCGGCACAGATTGTCGATGTCATTCGGGTGACGCGCGATGGGCATCCGGCGCAAAAGCTGGACCTGGAAGGCATCACGCTGGATGGCGAAGGTGGGTTTTATGTCGCCTCTGAAGGGCGCACAGAACGGTTGATCCCGCATGCGATTTACCATGTGGCGGCTGATGGCTCGATTGCGAACCTGAAGGGTGAGATTGGCATTCCTCCGGAGCTGGCCGCAGTAGAAAAGCGGTTTGGGTTTGAGGGTGTCACGAAGCTGGGTGATACCCTGTGGATGGCCGTGCAGCGTGAGTGGAAGGATGACCCCAAGCATCACGTCAAGCTGGTGGCTTATAACCTGAAGACGGGCGAATGGGGCGCGGTGCATTACCCCAAGGCGGTGCCTGCAACCGGTTGGGTGGGTCTGTCAGAGATCGTGGCGTTTGGCGATTACGTCTATGTCATCGAGCGTGACAACCAGCATGACGACCGCGCGGTGACCAAAAAAATCTACCGCATCCCGGCCGCTGAAATGGTTGCCGCGCCTTTGGGGGGTGATCTGCCGGTGGTCAGCAAGCAAGAGGTGCGTGATCTGCTGCCCGATCTGACGGCAACGGGTGGTTATGTACTGGATAAGGTCGAGGGTCTGGCGATTATGGCGGACGGCACGGCGTTTGTGTCGACGGACAATGATGGTGTTGATGACCATTCCGGCGAGACGATGTTCTTTTCGATCGGCAAGATTGACTAAAGCAAATTATTACCCCTGACTTGGGCACCTGTTTCGCGACAGGTGCCCATTTTTGTGTGCGCTTAGAGCGTGTCGCGTCCAACTGAATTCACCTGACCGGGTGAACGCGTTATGTTTGGCAAACGCTGCCTCGTCCGGTCCGGCGAATACTTGAATCCGGTTAAACGCGATACGCTCTAGAACACCAGGTTCAGCATCACCATCGAGACAATCAGGAACAGCACGGTCATCACGCTGCCCGCGCGGATGAAGTCGGTGACGCGATAGCCTGCCGGACCCATGATCAGCGCGTTGACCTGATGCGTCGGGATCAGGAAGGAATTAGAGGTCGAAATCGCCACGGTCAGGGCAAAGATCGCCGGGTCGCCCCCTGCGGCGACGGCGATCGACACCGCAAGCGGCACCAGCAGAACCGTGGCCCCGACGTTGGACATCACCAGCGTAAAGACCGTGGCCAATATCGCCACCCCGGCCTGAAGGCCCCAGATCGGCCAGCCGTCTAGCAGGTACAGCACCTGTTGCGCGATCCAGGCGGCGGTGCCGGTGTGTTGCATCGCGTGACCTAGGGGGATCAGGGAGGCGAGCAGGAACACGGTGCTCCAACCAACCGCTTGATAAGCCTCATCAATCGACAGAACGCGGGTAACGATCATGCCAACCGCACCGATCATCACACAAAGCGACAGGCGCACGTCAGTGAACAGGATCAGCGACAGGGCGATGGCAAAGAACAACAGCGCCCAGCCGACCTTTTGCGGACGCAGTTCTTCCTCGGGGAAATCGGATGTGACGACGACAAAGTTACGATCTGCGCGCAGCCGCGACAACATTTGCCACGGGGTATGCACCACCAGCGTATCGCCCGCCTGCAAGGGGACGGTGCCAAGGCGCGTGACCTGATGTTGGTCATATTCCACATGGCTCATGGTTTCTTCGCCGCGATGGATGGCCAGCAGGCTCATGCCATAGGTGCGGCGAAAGCGTAATTCCTGCCCGGTCTTGCCGATGACGCCAGAGCCGGGCGTGACGACCAGTTCGGCGACGCCTGCTTTGGTGGCGGCGAAATCCTCGGCGAAGTCATCAAGGTCGGGCATCAGGCCCAGCCCGTAGATTTCGCAAACCTCGCGGATCACCTTTTCGCGGCCCAGAATGGCCAGCCGACAAGGGGTCAGGATTTCGGTGGAATCCCGCGGCGCGATGACCTTTTGACCGGCGTAGGAGGTGCCGATGATATAAAGGTTATGCGCCTCCATTATATCCTCTAGCGTGTGACCGACCAGGATGTTGCCATCGGGCACGATGACCTCAAACAGATCAGATTTCAGCCCGTAGGTGGATTGCAGGTATTCCGACATCGACTGGCCCGATTTGGTATCATCATTGTCGGAAATCTTGGGCAGAATCCAGCGGCCGAAGACCATGAAATACACGATGCCGGTCAGCACCAGAACCGCGCCAATGGGCGTGACAGAGAACAGGCCAAAGGTCTGCATTTGCATGTCATCGGGCAGGTCAGCGTTGGAACTGATGATCAGGTCATTCAACAGGATCAGCGGCGAAGAGCCGACCATGGTGATGGTACCGCCAAGGATGGCGCAGAACCCCATCGGCATCAGCAGGCGCGATAGCGGCAATTCGGTGCGGGTCGAGATGCGGCTGACGACGGGCAGGAACAACGCCGCCGCGCCGACGTTCTGCATGAAGGAGGAGATGACGCCAACCGTGCCGGAAATGATCGGCACAATGCGGGTTTCGGTCTTGCCGCCGTATTTCAGAATGACCGCCGCGACCTTGTTCATCAGGCCGGTCTTGTCCAACCCGGCCCCGATGATCATCACCGCGATGATGGAAATAACCGCGTTTGACGAGAACCCGGTGAACAGCAGCTCTATTTCCGCAAGGTTCCCCAGCCCCGGCAGGTAACTGAGCGCACCCAGCATCACCATGACCATCAGCGCCGCCAGATCAACGCGGACGATTTCGCTGACAAACATGAAAATCGTGAAGGCCAGAATGCCCAGAACGACACTCATCTCTGTCGTCAGCGTAATCGTCTCTATCATAGCACCCCTGCTTATACGTTGCTCCAATATGCCGGGTTCGGGCGTTAAATCAAACAAAACATACAAATAGACGAATATGAAACCTGCATTTTTGCCGCAAAAGATACGAATTCGGATGACGAGGGGGTTAAAACTGCCATAATCGGGGATTAGGTTGATGTTAATCAGATTTACTTTTGCAGAGGGAACTCTATGGCCGATTTTGATGCTCAGGTACGGGAAAGCCAGGAACAGGTCGCGGCAGCGCAGGCCAAGATTTCGGAACTGACCAGCCGGGTCGAAGACATGGGCGTCCGGATTAAAACCGGCGACGACATTTCGGTGGATATCGAAAACGCGACGTTGGACGATGTGCATGTGCATACGGACCTGATGAACGCCAATATTGCAGAGCTGATCATGGGGCTGGATGATGTCACGTCTGAATTCAGCCAGGATTTCGACGAGATGCGCACCAAGACCGGGTGGGAGTCATTCGTTGGTATTTTCAGTCGGGGCAAATCGGAATCGCTGCGCGAGGAACGTATTCGCGGGGCCAATATTGACGACAAGTTGCAGGACCTGATCGGCAAGTCGGACACGATTGTGAAGCTGCTGGAAAACCAGTTGGCGGTGCTGAACGATCAGAAGACCAAGGTCGAAACCAACCTGTCGGGCACGCTGGATGACCGCGAGGTGACGGTGGGCGAGCTGGAAACGCTGCGCGCCGATATCATGGCGATGGATCCCAAGATCATCGAGCTGGAAAACAAGATCTCGGTCGAACAGGACGCGGCGGCGCGTACCAAGCTGGAAAGCGAACTGGCCGCGCTGAACGCGCAGTATAACGAGATGGTGCAGCAAGAGCAGGTCAAACTGGCCAAATCGCAAACGCTGGAGCGGTACATCGAAAAGGGCAAAAGCTGGGTTGATTCATTGCAGAACCAGGCGGCGACGCAGATGGTTCTGATCAACAAGCTGCAGACAGACACCAAACAACGGGTCGTGCTGTATGACGCGCTGACCAAGTCGTTGAAGACCGCGCAGCAGCAGGACGTGGCGCATCGGATCAACGAAATCGGCGTTGAGACCGATAAAGAAGCGCAGGCGGCAATGGCGGCCATCGGCACGGCGACCAACCAGCGCATGGCCGAGATGATGGAAGCGCATGAGGACCACATGGTCTTTGCCCGCACGGTGTTGGAACAAAAAGCCAAGGCGGATGAACGGTTCGCGAGGCGGTTCAGCGAGATTGTCGAGAAGCACGATAAGAACCTTTATGGTGCCTGAGTGCGTTTTTCCACACAACAAAATATCGTCCTTATCTGCTGCTATCTGATTCTCATGTCCAACAATTTGTTGGAGTTTCTTGAGGCGAAAAATGTCGTCGAAAAGGTGCCGTTTGTCCTCCCTCAATTGTTTACGGTGCCCTTCTTGCTAGTCTTTTTCGTTTTCTTCTTAAGGTTCTTCTTTTGGCTGAGCTGGGACACGCCCCGAGGAGAGAGGTTTCGAAGACATTTCAGGTTGAGTCGTTCGATGGTTTTTGCTGGTCGCTGGTCGACGGTTTGGCGCTGGTATCTTCACATAGATGAAAATGGAAATGACTTGGATACGGTGAGATGATTAGAACTGATTTCCATGAGCATCTCGGCCTGCCCGCTACCTACATGGCACAAATTTCGACCCAGTGGCGTTTTAGGGCGGGTGGAGAATGACATGCCCCTAGTCTGGATCGTCCTCGCCATGTTGGTCTTTTTCGGGGCCTATAGCGTCGCGCCGGTGTTCGGGCTGGATGAGCTTTGGCCGGGGCTATTTGCCAATGACAGTACCATTGGGCGGGTGATCCTATTGGTGCTGATGTTGCTTGGCGGGCTGTATTGGGGCGGTTTCTGGATCAAAAGCAAGAAACGGCAGAGGTGGCGGAATGACAGAGATTGATCTGACGCGGGACCATGTGGGCCTGACCGACACATTCGCCGCGCGGCGGTATTTTCGCAAATTTGATGCCATCACCGGCCATATGGCACGGGTTGCGGGCGTGATGGAGCGTGAAGGCGTTTTGTCGAAATCCGACGTCAAGATCGTCGGGCGCTATGTGCAAGCTATAGGTGCGACGTTCCGGGCGTTGTCGTTGAAATACCTGCTGACGGGTCGGGACACGGGGACGTTTTTCGGGTCACTTGCGATTGATCGCAATGAATCCGGCTTTCCGGTGTTTCGCGAATTGCTGACTATGGCGAATGACGCGTTGCAGGCGGAACGGCATCTAGAGGGTTCCATGGATGTGCCGCAGCTGAAAGATGCGATGGTGCGCCAGATTGTGGGGGCGTTGGAGATTCCAACAAAGCTGCAATTCGCGATGTCGCAGCGGCTGTATTATGAGGCTTTGGCAGAGTCGCGCAGTGCCGGGAACCGGTTGTTCTGGGCGCAGAATGACCCGCAGGCGCAGTGGATTTCCGGCGTCGGCAGCGATGTGCGGCGGAGCTATCTGCTGCATTGGGCGGTTTATGACAGCCAGGTCAACCTGCCAACGATCTACCTGATGGAGGTCGAGGATTCCGGCCGCACGGGCCTGCCGCTGGACGACCGGCGCTGGCCAGAGGCGCAGCGCCATCTGATGGCGCAATCAGTGGCGGGGCTGAAGTTGCTGACGATTGCCAAGGGGTTTGATCGCGACTTTGACGATCTGCATCCAAAACGGCTGCGACGGTTTCATGTGGGGCCAATGTATTCCAGTGCGTTCACCTTGCAGACCGGCCCGATGCGGCAAGTGCTGGAAGAAGCACGCGCGCCGATGGGCCAGGACTGGGCGCTGGCCTGGACGGTTGAAACGCTGGAGAGTGAGCGGGTTGAGCAAGAGAAGTCAGGCTGGTTCGGTAAGGTGGATCGCGAGATTTTCGCGCTTGATCCTTTTGCGGGGCGGGGTGTGGATACGGGGGCGACGGCGACAGAGCGGGCGATAATCATGCCGGTGCGGCCCTATCAGGTGATGGCCGAAAAGAACCCGCCGGGGTTTCGCGAGGTGCGCAAGTTTGTCGTTTCCGGGACCGGGCAGGTGGTGAGTTATCGGTGAGGTATTGCGCCGCCTTTGGCGTCGCGCAGGTGGGGGCCAGCCCCCACACCCCCGGGATATTTTTGAACCAGAGAAGATGTGGGAATTGAGATGAGTGTTTCAGGTGATCAGATGGAGGTTTGTTCGAAGTTCGGCGCGGACTATGTCGCCACATCTATTAACCTGAAGCTTGGGGTCGCTGAAAACGTTCGCGGCGATTTGCAGCCTGTCAATGGGATGCGGCATCTGCCGGGTGAAGGAACGACCGGTTGGTTCATCTATGCAGGTGAAGAGATGTCCAGCGAAGCCAGTTTCTTCAAACCCCTCCACGTCAAACATCTGGATGAGTGGAGGCTTGGGTTGACGCAGTATCTTGGACTGGCACCGGGCTGGCGGTTTTTGGTTGCGGACGGGTATGAAGATGTTTGGTTCGACCCGAAACTTCTTGTGGATGGTGAGGATTGAGCCCGTGGAATTGAACGGGAAGGTTGAGGATTTGAGATGAGCGTATCAGGCGATCAGATGGAGTTGCGCGAGGAAGAGATTGTCGCGCATTACGAGGCGGCTGTGGCGATGTTGGAGGGGTTTGACCATACGCCCCGGATTGCGGCGGCGGCGGTGAAACCTGCGGCGGAGCGGTCAAATGGAATTGGCACGCGGCGGCGGTTTCGGTCGACAACTCCGGGGTTGGTGGCGCGATCCACGGCGCGGCCAGAGGGCGTGCGGTTGTTGGACCGGATAGAGGGGGCCGATGGCGGCGATGCCTTGGTGTCGCCGGTGCAGGCAACCGTGATGCAGGGGCTGCGGCGGTCATTGGCGATTTCGTTGGCGGTGGGCGAGGCGTTCGCCGGGGCCACGGGGTTGGATGCGCTGAAGAAAGAGAACCTGGAGGGGCGGTTATCGCAGGCGCGGTCGGCTGAATTTTCAGAGTTGCTGGCCGCAGAGGCATTGGCGGTTTTGCACAGCTTTGGCAACGCGATGTCGTTCTTGTTGGCGTCGGTATCGGGCGAGGTCACGGTTGAGATTGGCGGCGTTGAAGAGGTGCTGACGGACAACGCCGGGCTGGCGCTGCACGGGGCGTTGTGGGAGCTGGATCAGGATCTGGAGCGGTTCGCCGACAGCGAGGATAAGCTGGTCGCGACCTGTCAGGCCTATGCCGAGTTGCTGATGGAAAAGGTGGCGCTGCGGGCGCAGAACGCGCCACGGGTCGGGCCGTTTTCCGGGGCGGTTTACCGCGTGGAGGCCGATGATTTCACCATTGCGGGTTTCACCCCGGCGCATGGCGCGCGCGGCACCACGTTGACCATGCAGTTCAAGGCCCCCAATGAGGTCGTCGGCAACCACATTGCCAAGTATCAGGCGATGAAGCTGGCCAAGATGCTGATGGCCTATGATTTTGACCGCAAGCTGAATCCGTTTGCCGAGATGGGCGGGTTTATTTTCACCTTTATGGGGGACGGTAAACCGGGCACGGGCAAGACGACGCTGATCCAGATGATGGCAGGGTTGATCAATGGCTATTGTGAGGTGGCGGGCTACCCGTTCCGGTATCAGAACTTTAGCATCGATCAAATTGACAGCTATCAGGGCAAATCCGGCCAGAACGCAAAGTCGTTTATAAACAACGTTTTGGACCCGAATGTGATTGGCTTTGGCACGGTGGATGACATCGACCAGATCGCGGGAAAACGCGGCGACCGGCAGTCGTCGGCGGGCCAGCAAGAGGTGACTGCGGTGTTGATGGAGGCGTTCTCGGGGGCCAATACGGTGGTGCGCGGAAATTGCACGTTCGGGATGTTTTCGAACTATCCCGAGAACGTCGACGACGCGCTGCGCCAGCGGGCCGGGGCGCGGTTTCTGGTGGATGGGCCAAGGACGCGGGACGACTATATCGATATCCTTGCGCTGTTGATGGGCAAGCGGCATGACATCCCGCTGGGCGATCACGAATTATACGCCGCGCAAGAGATCAAAAAGGCCGTCGCGGCCAGCTTTGAGGGGCATTCAAAGCCACATGAGGATGGGCTGTTGGCGGTTTGGGACCGGGTCGAGGGCCAGATTGGCGCGCTGGACACGATTGCCAAGATGGGCGCGTACCTGAAGGCCATACAAGAGGCGGATGAGCGGTTCACCGGGCGCGCGATCAAGAACATCACCGACGCAGTGAAGGTGCGGGCGATGGACTTTGAACTGCCGGATGAGTGGATGGAAGAGCCAGAGCTGTTCCTGTTCAAAAGCTATGATGAAAAGCTGGGCATGATATCCGAGATGCGCCAGCCGACTACCGTCGACATGGTGGTGCAGGAAATCAACCGCTACGCGGATAGTGAATTCCGTTATGCGGATAAATCCGATGAGGTCGCGATTGAAAACGCCGTGCGCGAAATGGGCCGTATGGAAGAGGCGCAGCGCAGGTATGCGGGGCGGAAGGGACTGTGATTGGTCTGATTGTGTTGGGCGTTCCTTTTGTGCTCGGCGTACTGTTTTGTTTGCCAATTTCCGCCGCCGCAATCTCTTTTTATCGCGAGGTGAGATGGAAAAGAGTCAGCAAGGGCAAATCATTTGCACTCGTTTTGTTCGCTGTCGGGGTATTTTTGCTTGTGCTGGGATTCGGGTTGTTTTTGTTGACCGGCGAGGCTGCCGGTGGGTCTCGGGGCGGTGATATCACTACCAGAGACTACTTTGCCTACTGGTTTTTGCAGGTGAAAATATTGGCAATCCCTATAATGCCGGTGGTGGTGGTGCGTTTGGCTCTTGAGATGCAAACGGATGAAATACCGTGATTGAGGCGCAGCCCATAGGCTGGTGGAACACCGGGTTTCCATTGGTGCTGCTGGGCACCTTGGCAGTGGTGCTGCCGCGGGTGTTTGTGGGCGAGACGCGGTCGCAGCGGGTGGTGATGCTGGGGGGATTGACGTCGGTTGTCGTGTTGCTTGTTGTTGGGGCCGTGGTGTTCATGGGGCTATACGGCTGGCGCGGCGTGGATGTTTGGGCGGCTTTGACTGCGGCCCCGGTGGCGACGGCGGGGTTCTTTTTGCGGTTGTCGGGCCTTGCGGGTCTCGTCTGGGGGCCGGTGCTGGCACTGGTCTGGCTGGGGCTGGCGCAGGGGGTTGAGAAGCGGAAGGGTGAGGATGTTGTGCGAGGAGAGGGGATTTGATGAGCCGGTTGT
>Ga0315339_1003547_pt1 | contig 10898 bp, 9 predicted proteins | sample ASW17metaG_FD_204514 | JGI IMG/M metagenome (GOLD analysis project Ga0315339, IMG submission 204514) | Ammonia-oxidizing marine archaeal communities from Pacific Ocean, United States - ASW #17 | ecosystem: Environmental > Aquatic > Marine > Oceanic | place: USA: California | collected 2016-12-05
GTGACAGCCTCCAACTCCATCGTCACGGAAGTCGCATCCGACTTGGCTCCGATCGTCCCGTCGTCTCGGTAACCGACGACCTTGGAGAGATCTGAGAAGTCCGTGTTCAGATCATCCCAGCGGGATTCCCAATCGTTGCGTGCGGCCACTGCAGTTGCCGCGCGCTCATCTGCACCGGCAATGCTGTCGTTCGCAGCGTAAAGGAGGTAAAGCGTCCCCAGCCACAGGATCATGACAACAATGAGCCAGGTAGCGTTGACGGCGCCTGCTTCGCGGCGACGGGAGGTCGGGAGGGGCGTGATCACGTGGCCTCTTTCTGGTGACTGGCTGAGGTGTGTCACCGGACCTCGGAGAGGTCCAGTTGGGTGGTCTATTGGTCGAGCCCCGGCCGCTGCTCCGGAGGGCAAGCTGCCCGGAAACCCGTAGGGCGCGGATTATAGGCCCGTCCCCCCGGGGCGGCAACGCAGACTCGCCCAGAGACTGCTGGAGACACCGACCGGAAGGGTCTGCTGGCCAATGGCATCCGATCCAGACTAACCTGCCCTCCATGGGCCTGATCATCGGATTGCTCGGGGGTGTCGCCAGTGGCAAGTCCACTGTGGCACGCCTGATGGCCCAACGAGGCCTCCTTCACGTGGATGCGGACGCCCTCGCCACCGAGGCTGTCCAGGAGCCCTCCATCAGGAGGGCCCTGGCCGCCCAGTTCGGTGAGGATATTTTTGACGAAACAGGGGCCCTGAACCGCTCTTTGCTGGCAAAACGCGCGTTTGCTAGCGATTCCACGACGAAAACACTCAATGCACTGGTCCACCCCGAGGTCCGAAAACGGATCGAACAAGCCCTCGAGAGCGCGGGCTCGCGTCCCGTGGTCCTCGATGCCCCGCTGCTGTTCGACTCTCCTTTCGCTCAGCGAGTCACGACCTGGATCTTTCTGGAAGTCGCCCCAGAAGCCCGAGATGCCCGTGCCGCAGAGCGAGGCTGGGCCCCCGACGAGCGGGCGCGCAGGGAGACTCGGCAGGCCTCTCTGGCCAACAAACGCGCTTCTGCGGACCATGTGCTGGAAAACAATGGGAAGATCGAGGATCTTGGGTCGAGAGTCGACGCCCTCCTTCGACAGTTGGGCGTCCCGATCTGACAGAACGCGTCGGTATGTGGCCGGGCAAAAGAGCCACGCGCTCGGCATCCAACCGACCCTGCTTCCCCCGAATCCGGTCTCTCCCTCGCGACCTGCCCCGCTTAACACCAGACCGCCCATGGCCCCGCCACCCAAGAACCGCCCGAAGGAACGTGAGCAGCCCGACATCCTTCGTGTCGACGATGTCTCCGAACTGCCGCCCCCACCCGCAGATGGCGCAGACGAAGAGGAAGCCACGGCGGAACAACGCCCCCGCTACGTGAAGAAAGCCCCCCCTCTGCCGGGGATGCTTGATCACCCTGAGCCGGCCGACCTGGCACAACTCGCATCCCTCCCGATCCCTGAGCTGGTTCAACAACTGCGCCAGTACGGAGTCTCATGCCACGAGGGCATCGACCGAAGCAAGCTGCTCGTCGCGCTCATGCGCAACTCGGACAAACTCAAGCTGCGTCTCCTCGGCGAAGGTCAGATCGAGTTGATGCCCGATGGTTACGGCTTCCTGCGTTGCTCGAGGAACACCTTTCTTCCATCACCTGATGATCTGTACGTCTCTCCACAGCTGGTCAAGGAGTACGCACTCTCGCCAGGCATGTATCTGAAGGGTCGCGTCAAGCGAGGGCGCCGCAAAGACAAGTACTTCGCCATCGAAGAAGTCCTTGAGATCAATGGAAAGGACCCCGATCACGCCAAGGACATCAAGCGTTTCGACGACCTCACCCCCGTCTTCCCGGACAAACGCGTTCTGCTCGAGACCGATGATGCCCGCGATTTCTCTGCGCGCATCGTCGATCTCGTCGCACCGATTGGGTTCGGTCAGCGCGGGCTCATCGTGTCACCGCCTCGCTCCGGAAAAACGATGATGCTCAAGGCGTTGGCCAACGCCATCACCACCAACTATCCAGACGTCAGGCTGCTGGTCTTTCTGGTGGATGAGCGCCCCGAAGAAGTCACGGACATGATGAGGTCCGTGAAAGGCGAGGTCATTGCTTCCACGTTTGACGAGCCCCCGCAAAGGCATGTAGCCGTCACGGACCGTGTCGACGAACGCGCACGCAGTCTCGTCGAGTCCGGATACGACGTCGTCCTCCTGATCGACTCTCTGACCCGCCTCGGCCGGGCATTCAATGCCGCAGCTCGGACTTCTGGTCGAATCCTGACCGGAGGCCTGGAATCCAATGCGCTTCAAAAACCGAAGCGGCTTTTTGGTGCGGCTCGAAATATCGACGGGAAGGGTTCCCTCACGATCCTCGCGACAGCCCTCATCGAAACCAACTCGCGCATGGACGAAGTCATCTTTGAGGAGTTCAAGGGAACCGGCAACATGGAGATCGTGCTGAGCCGCGCTGTCTCCGAACAGCGCATCTACCCGGCCATCGATATCCACAAATCGGGAACTCGCATGGAGAATCTGCTCTTCGATCCACAAGAGGCAGAGTTTGTCACCACGCTGCGGACAGCGCTGGCAGACCTCACTCCCGTGGATGCCATCGAGAACTTGCTGCGTCGAATGAAGAAGACGTCAACCAATGTCGAGTTCCTGCTGGGCTTGCGGAACGCAAAGTTCTAGTCGCCTCCTCAAGCAAGGGGCGACGGGTTGCGGCTTAGCCGCCCGCAGCCCGCACCTGAATCATGGGGGCCCAGCCACGCGCTCCGGCTGAAGTCTCGACCAGTCGCCAGTCATCGCGGCTCTCCTCATCCTGCACAACGGCTCCCGCAGGCAAACGAAACAGCACCCGACCCTCCAACGTCGGTTCCGCTCGCACCGCCACACCTTCGACGACAACGGCTCGGCGGACATCCCACGCCCTCGCGGCATCTGACCCCATGGCCAATCCCACCGCGGCCACGCCTACGACAAGAGCCGTCCAGGCCGTCCGCCGACCTGCCCACCCGGCGCGAGAGACCGCCAAGAGCAAGATCGCAAGAGCCGCAAGCAGACCCACCAGTCGAGACACATTCGCTTCAGTCATGTCGAGGGGAAGCCGCCTGAGTGTCTCCCAAAAAGCCGGTGTGTCCTCTCCGGCCGCACCACTCAGTGCTCGAACCTGTTCCAGGTTTCGGCGAACACGCGGGTCCCCCGGATCTATCCGCCACGCAGCCTCAAGGTGCCAGATTGACTCACCCCAATCTTCAGCACGTGCCGCCGCAGTCCCTGCATTGGCATGCAACACGGCGCGGCGCGCCAGATCTGGCTCGAACTCGGCCAGTTCTGCGAACAACTCGAGTGCTGCGTCGTACTGTCCATTTCCATAACTCTCGACAGCGACCGCAAACCGAGCGTCGTCAGCAATCGCAGTCTCCTGTGCCCAGCCCCTTTCCATGGGCATGAGCATCATCAAGCCGAGCCAGAGAGCGCACCTGAGAAAGCTCACGTCACGGCCTCCAATTGGTCGGCCAGAGATCGTGCCTCCGCGCGCACACCGTTCAAGTCGAGAGTGGCTCCGCCCAGATAAGCCGCCTCCCATCCCGAAACGACTCGCACCAGTTCCTCTCCCAGAGCGCGATCCGGCAACAAGCCGGCAGCTTCGTTTGCAGTCAAACCGCCAGCCGGACCATCAAGCCGTTCCGCAAGATAGCGAGAAAACGCTGCCGCCACTGCAGCCGGCCCCGTCGCATCCCGCAGAGACTTCTCAAGAACACTCCGGGCACCTCTGCGCACCACCTTGCGTGGATTGTGTTTCTTCCAGTCTCGACTCCGTCGTCGCAGTTCGATCAAACCCAGAAGAATCAGGGCGCCCGCCGGCGGCCCCCATGCCGGCCAGCGAGAACTTTGCGGAGGAGGCAATTGTGTCCTGATGCTCTCGAGATCGTTGAGCACTTCCTCCGGCACGGTCAATTCCGTGAGACCGCCACCCCCTCCAGGAGTGACATCAAGTGGGAATGGCCCGACGCTTCGCGTCTCATACGTCCCCGAACTCGTGTCGAAAAAACCGAACTCCAGTTCAGGGATCTCGGTCACCCCGGCGTTTTTGGGCGAAAGTTCAAAGGAGAGAATCCGTGTGTTGGGTCCCTTGGACTCGTCTTTGCCGAACAAGCGAAAGTCTTCGAGTTGTTCCTCAAAGGCAGGCCACTCGACCAGATCCAGATTGGTGCCATCCTGACCGTCCGCTCGTAAACTCAGCTTGAGATTGCAGCTTTCACCAACCGAGAGGCTCGTTGGCCCTGCAGAGCCTACGAGGTTGAATCGCCCCACTGCATTGGTGAAAGAATCCGGACGCCCTTCAATCGGCGTTGGATTCACCGTGATCTTGGCGCCCTCGGCAAAGGCATCTGCAATCAAAACACGCGTCGGCACAACGGAACTGCGATTGAGCATACCCCCAAAGAAGGGGTCTCTTTCCCGGCGACTCTCCATGACCAACCGAACGCTAAACCGACTGTCCGGCAGTGTCACAAGCCCTGCCTCTGTGGCGAGCATCGGAATGCGCGTTCGGAGCACGAGACGCATCCCGCCGCTCACGACCTCACGAACCTGGCACAGCGGAACCTCTGCACGTCCCCCGTTGACTGGCATGGGGAACACTGATCGACAGCTCGGGTTCGGAATATCTCGCGGGTGCAGGCCCGGCACGCCCGAGAGCCAGGGCAGCGAGAGCTCTAAGCCGCCACGTGGGATTCTCTTCTCCGCATCCGGGTGAATCGACGCGGCGACATCCATTTCTACGACTTGACCCACCCAGAGTTCTTGAACAGAAGGTCGAACCGAGAGTGACACGAGCCCCTCTCGGAGCGAACTGCTTGCGACCGATATTCTCTGAGCAGCTGTTTCTAGCTCTGTCCCACGGCAGTTGAAACGAATGGGAGGCAGCACCAATTCGCCGGCACGTTCGGGCACCAACTCGAACTGCCATCGCGTTGTCAGGGAACTGCGGACCCGACCATCGATACCAACTTCGATCTTTTGCGTGCTTGGAGTGCCACGGAATGTGAGGCGTGCGCCGTCAATTTCAGGAACGTCCAACAGATCACAGTCCGCACCTTCGGCCCCGGAAACCGTGACGACCATGGCCATCACAAGCCCGACTTCCGGACGATCGGGCGAAAGCTCCACCGAAATATCTGGGGCAACGAACGCGCCCGGTGGATCGACCGGGGGACCACCCGGCCACGCGGTGACCTGAAGACACAGAAAAGCGCAGGAGAGCATCACGTAGCGAAGGTTCACCAATCCCGCTCCACTTCCGTGCGCTGTTGAGCACGACGAATGCGCTGCAAAGCCCGTGCTCGGTCTTCGAGTTCTTCGAGCTGTTCCAGCAGCTTCACCATCTCCTGAGGAGTCAGCTGGGTCTGTTGTCCGGGCACCGATTCGGTTTGCTGAGGCTCCGAGGGCTCCTCTGGCTGCTCTCCTTCGCCTTGCTGCTGTTCGGACTCATTTTCACCGCTGTCCTGCTCCTGATTTTCACCATCCTGCTGCTGGTCTTGCTGCTCTTCTCCATCTTCGCTTTCTTCTTCGTCAGACTTCTGATCATCCTCGCCCTCTTCGTTGTCCTGCTGTTCCTGATCTTCTTGACGCTTCTCCAGCTCTTCCTTCATCTCTCGCAAATCGTCCATGCGCTGGTTGATCGCGGCGATCGATTCGCGAGCTGAAGCACTCTCCGAGTTCAGTGCATTTTCTTGATCCACCAGCGCATCAAGAAACTGACTGCGGCAATATTCAAGTGTTTTGAGACCTTCATCAATGGCCTCGATCATGGGCCCCGGATCGACATCTGCCGGAAGGCCCGCCGGATCGAGGGGAACACCAGCACTCTCCAGGTCACGTTCAGCAAGCGCGTAAAGAGCAACGCCCTTGTTGAAGAAGGCGCGAAAGGCAAGCCTGCCCGCCATACCTTTGTCGTACTCAAGAATCGCACCTGCGTAATCACCCTGGCGGTAACGGGCGTCTGCCAGTGTGTGTGCAATCACTGGCGCACCCGGCCATTCGATTCTGGCCTGCTCGATGAGTGCGATGGCAGTGTCCGGATCACCCTCGGCCAAGGCTTGCTGCGCCTGGCGCACAAGCATTCGCCCGGCCCCCTCGTCAGCCATGACTGGCGACGTCAGAACACTCAATGCCACCAACGCAAATATGGGCAGGGAGAACAACCGGATCTTCATCGAGCGACCCTCCGGTCAGAGACCAGAGAGCGCGTCAAGAAACACGCCAACGCAGCCATCAGTGCCCACTGGTAACGGTCAATACCTTCTTCCCGAGTAGAGCTCCCTCGTGTCACACCCTCCATGACCGCAATTCGCTTGGCGTAAAGTTCGTCCAGGGGAAACGGCGTCTGCTCAGCGGACAAAAAGGCTCCGTCTGCAATTCCAGAAATGGTTTCCAGCAAATCTTCGTTTGGACGACTCACCACGACAGTTCCATCTGCATTCTTGACGGCGCTCACGCGACCGCGAGCGTCGCGCACGGGGATTGTCCCGCCCTCCTCAGTTCCAAAGGCGACCACATAGATCGGAATGCCGCGAGCTCGAGCCTCATACGCGATTTGACTCGGCGGAGGGTCGCTCGTGAGGTCTTCACCGTCTGTCAGCAAAACAATCACGGCCTCCGACGGATACTCATCATCGAAGGAATCGAGCGCCAACTCCAAACCTTCGCCGACAGCTGTGCCACCGAGCCCATTGCTCGTCGTATCGATGTCATCGAGAAACATGCGAAACGTGGAGGCGTCATGAGTGAGTGGGCACACTCGACGCGCATCGCCTGAAAAAGTGATGAGCCCTACGCGGTCACCGACCATGTTCTCGAGCAAGCCGCCAATCTCACGCTTCGCCCGCTCGAGCCGCGAAGGCTTGATGTCTTCAGCCAGCATGCTTCTGCTTGTGTCGAGCACGACCATGACATCCACACCGCGACGCTGCACCTGTTGCACGGCAGTCCCGATCAAAGGCCCCGAGAGGGCCACAACAAGTAGCAAGAGTGCCAACGCAGCAAGCCCATCGCGCATGATGCGGCGTGGCGCCGAAAATCCAGGCGCCAGGGCATCCGCCATGTGTCCCAACAACTTCAGCCGCCTACGCCGCGCAACCCCAGCGCTCCAGAGCGCCCCGAGCAACACAGGAAACGCCACCAGCATCCAACTGAGTGTTGAGGGATCTTTGAAGCTCATGCTGCGAACTCCAGATAAGGGCCTCGCCTCAGGAGAATCTCCAGAAACAAGCAGGCGGCTGCGGGAATGATCAACCAGTGGTAGAGGTCGTCATAGTCCGTGTAGCGAACATCCTCGCGTTCGGTCCGTTCGAGTTCATTGATCTCTTCGTAGACCTCAGCCAGCGCCGCAGCATCTTTCGCGCGGAAGAAGCGGCCGCCTGTTGTTGCCGCAATGGACTCGAGCAACTCCGTGCGAAACGGCACTTCGTACTGCGTGTTGAACAGAGGGTTTCGCTCAATCTGCGTGCCAGCACCTACTGTGTAAACTCGGATGCCAAGATCTTTGCAGAGAGCTGCGGCCTCGTTGGGATCCACCAGCATCACGTTTTCTTCACCATCTGTTAGCAAGACGATCACCTTGCTCTTTGCGTCACTGTCGAGGAGCTTGCGTGCTGCATTGCCTACTGCGATTCCGATGGCCGTCCCGTCTTCGGGACCGTTGGGCTGAACACACTTCACACCACGCAGGTGCTGAATGACGGCATCTTGGTCCAGAGTGAGAGGACACTCCGTGCGCGGCAATGCCGCAAAACTCATAAGACCTATTCGATCGTCTTCGCGATCAGACACGAACTCTTCGACCACTTGCTTCACGACTTCTAGATTCGTGACATTCTTTTGCAATCCAGCCTGAAGCATCGACGAGGAAGTGTCGACAACAAGCAAAATGTCGATCCCCTCGGTGATGACCCGGGCCTCTTCACGGCCACGCAGCGGGCGCGCCAACGCGACAATCAAAAAGACAGCGGACAGCGTCAGAAGTAGAGCTGGCAACCAGGTGGTGCGTGACCTCATCGTCCGGGGAAGCCCGTCCAGCACGACTTCGCTTCCGCCATCCACTGCCCCGCGTGCTCGACTGCACTTCCACAGAACGAAGAGTGCCAGCGGAATCAAAAGCGCCAGAAACCATGGATCACCAAAAGTCATACCGACTCTCCTTCCGGAGATTCCGCAGACGAATTCACGGGCGTGTCTTCCAGTGTCCGCGTCTCTTCAACGAATGTTTCCACCATGAACAAGAGAGGCTCGGCAACGGACGGCGAGGGGCGCTCTCCTGCATACTTCACAAGATCGCACTGCTGCAAAAATCCAGCCAGCGAATCACACCGCTCACCCAATGCGTCATGTCGAACGGCTGCCTGACTCAAAAATTCTTCCGTTGTGAGGGCGGGCGCGTGAAGCTCAAAGGCGCTTTCGATATAGACGCGCAGCACATCACTGACTCGAATCAAGAACGGTCGAATCTCTTCGCGCGAGTTTGGCAGGTGTTGTCGTAATTCTGTCAGCGCCTCCTTGGCGACCCGATCTGCTGGCGGGTGATACACAAAAACGGGTTTTTCGCGGCCTTCTGCCACAACCAACCAACCCAACAGCAACAAGCCGATCACAGCGGCTCCGATGAATGGCCATGGCGAAGCAGGTGGCCGAGGCACCTCAACAGCATCCAGCAGATCGGCGACCTGGCTGCGATGCCCATCGGGGACGTCTAACAACACGCTGATTTCCAGTGCAGGCAGATCGGTTGTCTCGCCCTCTGTATTCACCACGGCCAGCGGCAGGGTGTAAACACCCTGGCGAGCCATGCTCACCGGGCGCCGCAGTTCAACGAGTTGGCTGGCATCACGGGACTCTTGGGCCCGCCCCTCCGAACGATCGCTGGCAACATCGCGGCGGGTCACCCGACCAATCATCACATCACCAAGGTGACCTTCGACATCCAGGTGAAGGCTCTGCAAATCCGGCCCGCGAACCACCAACTCGAACGGGCTTCCCAGGAGCCGTGGCTCACGTGGGTACTCAACGGAAAACCCCGGCGGCAACTCCGCTTCCTTTGCCTCATCGGCTGCAACGGGATTCCATGAGAAACCGTGGGCAAGGCTCGCTACAGAGAGCAACAGAAACGCAGCCAGTCGAGCAGCGAAGCGGTTCATCGACGACGTCTTTCTCGCATCTTCAGATAGCCGACCAACGGATCAACCACCGAACCGCCGAGAGGGATATCAACAAGGTCAACGCGATGTTTGCCAAGCAAAGTTCGCAAGGCCACCGTACGCTCTTCGGCATGCTGCCTCATGGCTTGGCGCACTTTGGAAGAACCCGTATCGACCATCATTTCACGACCGGTCTCCGGATCACGCCAGCGCACCATTCCCACGGAAGGCAGTTCGTGGTGCAGCGCATCGACCAGACGCAAGGCGACCACATCATGACGACGGGCGAGAACGCCGAGTGAACGTTCATATCCCTCGGTGAGAAAGTCCGACAGCAAGAAGATGTAGCTGCGCCTCTTCAGCACATGCGACAAGTGATCACACGCCACGGTCAGATCTGTTGCCGCATCTTCTGTATCGCGATACAGCGCTTCACGAATGATTCGAAAAGCCTGTCGGTTCCCGCTTCGAGGGGGAAGTTCGAGCTCGAGTTCATCGGTAAATCCGAGATAACCAGCCCGGTCACCCGACTGCGTGGCACTGAACGCCAACACGGCCGCAAGCTCTGCCGCTGACTGCCGCACGGTCCGGCGATTTGATCCCAGCCGAGTCGACGCCGAAATGTCATGCGCCAACATCACAGTCTGTTCGCGCTCCTCGACAAACTTCTTGATGTACGGGCGGCCAGTACGCGCCGTGACATTCCAATCGATCGCTCGCACGTCATCGCCTGGTACGTATTCGCGAACCTCTTCGAACTCCATGCCACTGCCACGAAAAACCGAGGCAAAGCCGCCTGCAACCATATCTGTCACTGCCTTGCGCGTGCGCAACTGCACGCGCTTGACAGAACTCAGAATCTCAGCGGTATCGAGTTCGCTGGTGGTGGTTTTCACCGATGCCTCCAGACCTCTGCATCCCAAGAAATGGTCACTGCCCTACGGCACGTTGATCTTGTCCAGGATGCGCGTGATCACTTCTTCAACCGGGACTTCCCGGGCCTCTGCTTCGTAACTGAGCAGAATGCGATGGCGCAGCACGTCATGCGCCACGGACTTGATGTCGTGGCCTTTGACATAGGCTCGACCATCCAAGAAAGCATGCGCACGACCCGCAAGACCCAGAGAAATCGATGCGCGAGGGCTCGCCCCGGTGTCGATCAGCGGAGCAAGCTCTTCGAGGCCCACCGCCGCCGGATCACGAGTGGCGCGCACAACATCCACGATGTAGGCCGTGACCAACTCATCGATGTACACCTCATCCAGCATGGCCATCGCGCGCTGCAGTTGCTCGCGAGTCGTGACCTTTCGCACCTCTGTTCGAGGCTTGGGTCGTGCCATCTGATCTACGATGCGCCGCTCGTTCTCCTTGTTCGGGTAGTCCACGTGCACCTTGAACAGGAAGCGGTCCAGTTGCGCTTCAGGAAGCGGGTAGGTTCCTTGCTGTTCAAGCGGGTTCTGGGTCGCCATGACGAAGAAGGGTTGCGGCAGATTGAAGGTCTCGTCGCCAATGGTCACCTCGCGCTCCTGCATGGCTTCAAGCAGTGCCGACTGCACCTTGGCAGGCGCTCGGTTGATCTCATCGGCAAGCACCAATCCAGCAAAGACGGGTCCGCGCCGTACGCTGAACGTGCCATCGGACGGATTGTAGATCTGCGTTCCGGTGATATCGGATGGCAAGAGATCCGGCG
>Ga0315339_1003548_pt1 | contig 10890 bp, 10 predicted proteins | sample ASW17metaG_FD_204514 | JGI IMG/M metagenome (GOLD analysis project Ga0315339, IMG submission 204514) | Ammonia-oxidizing marine archaeal communities from Pacific Ocean, United States - ASW #17 | ecosystem: Environmental > Aquatic > Marine > Oceanic | place: USA: California | collected 2016-12-05
CCTGTGGATAACTCTGTTAACAATTATGGGAAAGGTGGCCCAAAGCCCATGAAATAGCAGCTACCAACAAACTGGTTAAAAAATAACCACCTTTTTAAACTACTTATTTATCATGGGTTTAGCAAAGTCAACGGCTAAATTTTAAATAATTCTCTTAACATTTTACGACCTACCGCAACTTATAAACAATGTGTACAAGAGGAGCCATTCTTTTCAACAAGTTACGTATGTCAAGGCAAAAACAGCTAAAAACCAGCAATAAAAAAGTCTTTTTTCAACTTGCTACTATTGCACTTATCAAATCAAACACTTAGACCTTTCTAAGCTGATTGAGGGCCAATAAATTTTCGCTCACTTGCTGCACTATGGTTTGTCGTGCTTGGCGACTGGCCCAGGCCGTATGTGGCGTAACAATTAAATTAGCCTTGGATGTGTTCAATAATGGATGATCAACCGGTGGCGGCTCACTGGTTAACACATCAACCCCTGCGCCAGCAATTTGCTGCTCATCCAAAGCTCGTACTAGAGCCGCTTCATTAACGATACCGCCACGTGCACAATTAATCAATAACGCGTGGTTAGGCAAGGCACACAATTGTGGCCAATCGATTAAATTTTCAGTGTTGTCGGTGAGCGGGCAATGTAATGTCAAAATGTCTACTTGGGGTAACATATCGTGCAGGCTGTAGCGCCCCTCAGGCACTGCCTCACCTGCGCGAGCTGCAATCATTATGCTCATACCAAAGGCTTCTGCCAAACGCGCTACACCTTTGCCGAGCTCGCCGTAACCGACGATCCCTAAGGTCTTGCCTGCCAAACTTTCCACTGGAAAATCAAGCATGCAAAAATGACCACTTCGGCTCCAAGCGCCTTGCTCGATGGCAGCCCGGTATTCCAGCAACCGAGTGCTTAGGGCAAGCATTAACATCAAACAATGCTGAGCCACAGATTCTACCCCATAAGCCCGACAATTTTGTACACTTATGCCAAACTCTTCAGCCGCCACTAAGTCTACATTGTTAACCCCAGTGGCTGCCACTACAATGTGCTTAAGTTGAGGCAGCTGACTTAATATATGCCGATCCAACACCACCTTGTTGACAATAACAATGTGGGTACAGGCTAACCTATCCAGCACTTGTTCTGGTGTAGTGATAGCGTGACATTCGAGTTGCGTCACCGCGGCGTATAGCGGATCCAAACTGAGGTCATTAGGCCCTAGGCTATCTAGGTCCAGCAATACCGCGCGCATTAACAATAAACCTGAGCTACTTTAATGCGTCTAAGCCTTGTTGAATTTTCCAAAGTATCTCTTTTGCATACACCGTAGGCGCGACTTCACCGTCGCTGTTAAGCACTTGCAAGTAGGTACTTTTAAGGGTGGGTTCAAAATTGAGTTGATATTGACCCACGTAGGTGTACTCTCCTTGGTCGTTCAGGTCACCTTGATCCTCGTCCTCAAAGACGTAAATCACTTCGCCTGCTAACCATATTTTGTAGCCTTTTTTGTCGGCCAAATCGGTTACGGGGGCTGCTTGATCAGGGTTAGATGAGTAAACTGGCGCAACTGACGCATTAGCCACCTCTTCATCGCCTCCCAATAAAGCTAAATCGAGACTAATACCCTGCTTGCGTTCGCCGCCATGTAAGCCTTTAAACCAACCCCAAATGCCGGCTGATGATGATTGTTGTTGTGTTACGGCTGTTACATGACTGGTATACGTAAAGTAGATTTTTTGTGGATTGAGGGCATGACTGCCCACATCAAAGCCAGACATTGCCTGAAGCACAATGTTGAGACTTTCTTCGGCGTCCATATCTAACTGAATCACGGGCTCACCAAACTGATCCTTACCCAATAACACTAGATCTTTGTGGCCCGTCGTTGATTGTGCTTTCTGTGCCACTTGGGCGGTACGACTTAAATAACGCAATAACTCAAAGGTAAGTTCCGATTCATTGGCCAAAGACTGTCCTGCAGCACCCCAATTAAGTTCTTGTGGCTGGGTAATCTGTAACTGACTCTGTTGTAAAAATGACAACACTAACTCAACACGGTCTTCGCCTTGTGGCAACAATTCAATCCTTACCCGACCATGAGCTATGTCATCATCAGCATCGGTTAAGCTGCGCACCCAACGGCTAATAAAATCATCGGCAACGGTGTCATCGGACAAAGAAAACCATTGGGTTTCTACGATTTTTTGAGAACTGGCGTGTTGTTGCACTATGGGAATTTGTTGGTTAGTCCAAAACTGCACGACTTGCTGCTTTACTTTGGCCACATTGCCAACAACACTGATACGCTTTTGTTGGCCATTATCAATGAGCCGAGCCGAGGCACTGCCGGTTTGTGCAAACACAAAGTCGGGCCTTGGCGCTGCGACAACACCCGCCACCGCTGCCGCAGTCCGACTGGGTACGCTTAGAAGATCTTGTTGAATGGCTGAAGCGTCTAAGTCTGCAGGCACCATTAAACGTGCAATCACCTTGGATTGCGCATAATCCAAACTTTTATCCCTTAGAATACTATCTTCAGAACCAGACATTAGAGGATTTGTTGAACACGCGCCAATCACCAAAGAGGCAACTACCATTGGAAAAACGCGCACAGTATCAAAGTGTTGTAGTTTCAAAATGACATCCAGTTGTTTTCTGTAGGGCAAAACCCGTATCATACCACTTTTATTTAGAGGCCTAATAGGTCTCGCATCGAGACTAACCTTATGAATATTAGCATTGGACAGAGCTTACCTGATTTTTTAGCACCCGCCACCAGTAATACAGAATTTAGCCTAAGTGCACATCATGGAAAATTCTTGGTGCTGTATTTTTACCCCAAAGACGATACCCCAGGCTGCACCACAGAAGGTCATGATTTCAACGCACTATTAAGCGAGTTTGAAACACTCAACTGTGGCGTATTTGGAATCTCTCGCGACTCCCTTAAAAAGCACGAAAAATTCAAAGCTAAACAAGGTTATCAGTTTGAGCTTATCAGTGACGAAAACGAAGCTTTGTGCCAGCTGTTTGACGTCATTAAGCTAAAAAAGCTGTATGGCAAAGAGTACCTCGGCATCGACCGCAGCACCTTTGTCATTGACCCACAGGGCAAGCTCATTAACGAGTGGCGTGGCGTGAAAGTGCCACAGCACGCACAGCTAGTGCTCGACTACCTCACTCAGTTGCCAGCTTCTTAGGCCAAGCATTCATTACGGCCTTAATAAGGGTTGCTAACGGGATCGCAAAAAACACCCCCAACAAGCCCCACAGACTGCCAAAAAACAGCACCGCTACAATGATCGCAACGGGGTGCAAGTTAACGGCTTCGGAGAACAACAAAGGCACTAGCACGTTGCCGTCTAGTGCCTGAATAATGCCGTAAACCACAAGTAAGGTATAGAATTCCGTCGATACGCCCCATTGCACATAGCCAATAAGGGCCACTGGAATAGTAACTAAGGTCGCGCCGATGTAAGGAATCAACACTGACAAGCCTACAATCATGGCTAGTAATGCAGCGTAGTTAAGTCCAAGCCATAAAAACGCAACGTAAGTGACACCACCAACAATAGCAATTTCTACCACCTTACCTCGAACGTAGTTGGCAATTTGTTGGTCCATCTCTAACCACACATTACTTAAAACCAAACGCTCGGCAGGCAAAAACGCGGTTAACCAACGCACCATCATATGGCCATCTTTAAGAAAGAAAAATACCAAAATAGGCACCAGCACAAGGTACACAAGCAAGGTCAGAGACTGCCCTATGGACGCCAGTGAAAAAGACAACACCAGCTGCCCCGCATTGCCTGCTTCGGACATCGCTGCATCAGCAATTTGTTTAATTTGCGCCACCGTGACTAAACCTGGGTATTGCTCAGGCAAGAGCATAAATAGCGCTTTTACTTTGTCGAGCATCAACGGCAAGTCTCTCAGCAAATCGGTGGCTTGATGCCACAACAAAGGTAAGGTAACAAATACAAACACCAACAGCAGCACGATAAACAAGCAGTAAATGCCCCAAACGGCAAGCAAATGCCGCACCCCAAAACGTTCAAGCCACTGCACTAAACCAAAGGTCAAGTAGGCTAAAATAATGCTGGCAATAACCGGCGCTAGGGTGGACCCGAACATCAATACCGAAGTCAGTCCTAGGGCTAAAAGAACCACCAATAAAAGGGCTTGTTCATCGGAAAAAAAGTGATCAAGCCAAGTGCGGAATACTTTAAACATGTGCTATCCTAAATTATGCTTTTTCAATAAGGTAATGGAAAACACCATCAATACACTGACTTTGATGTAAACGATGACCTGCTAACTTGGTCCAAGCAGAAAAATCGGCCTGAGAACCGCTATCGGTGGCCAACACTTTTAAATAATCGCTTTGCGCCAGCTGACTGATCGCTCGTTTGGCTTTTAATAAAGGCAATGGGCATTGAAGGCCCTGAGCGTCTAACAACAGCTGCCAGCTTTCTTGCGCAGCTGCAGTATCAATGTTTGTTTTGGCTGTGGTGTCAGTCTTCACGCAAAGGAACCCGCTATAGATGAGTGCCCACAGTATAGGCCAAGCTGGCCTCCAGTCCTATCAAAGGCGCTGTTATTTTGGTGTTTACATGCACTTAATACCTACCACCCTCGCTAGTATCACTTTGCTGCTGTTGCTAATGGTCAGCCCGAGCAGTCGAGCTAACACCTTGCCTGCCATTGGCGATCACATCACCACGGGGATGAGTATCGAAGACGAATACCGCTTCGGTAATATTATTGCAGGCAGCATTCATCAGCAAGTGTCTCTTTGGCAGGATCTGGCAGCCTTATCGTTTTTGCAAGACATTAGCCAACCCATGATTAGCCACAGCCAATTAGCCAACAAGCAACTCAGGTTGTTTATCGTCCGAGACAATCACATCAACGCTTTCGCTGCGCCTGGCGGTATTATTGGCATCAACACCGGACTTATCCAACAAGCCACCTCGGTGGATGAGCTAGCCGCTGTTATCGCCCATGAAGTTGGACACCTCAGTTTACGCCATTATGCACAAACTCAAGCTCAGGAAAAAACCCAAACGCCACTGGTGCTCGGCGCCTTTTTGGCGTCAATTTGGATCGCTACTAATATCGATTCAGACATAGGCGAAGCCGGCCTGTACGCCACTCAATCCGCGTTACAGCGCAGCCAACTCAGCTATAGCCGAGTGCATGAAAGGCAAGCCGACCGAATTGGTTTTGAACTCATGCGCCAAAGCCCGTTTAACGTCACTCACATGCAACGATTACTTGCACGCTTACAATCACCGTATACATCGAATGCAGCGGCATGGGAGTGGGCACGCAGCCATCCCGTGACCAACGAGCGTGTTGCCGACATCAGTCAACGTGCCATGACCATCAACAGCGGTCTGACCGAGAACGGTTTCGATTTAAGTTTTGAGCTGCTGCGTATTTATCAACGAATAAATTTAGCATCAACTCCGCTACCTTCGATTGCAGATTTGGTTATGGGTATTGACGAGCTGTCGGCAAATTACACTTTATTGCTTGACTATGCAACCGCCCTAACCAACCAGCGGCTAGGTGCGTCCGAGTTGGCCGTCGCTCAACTTGAATCAATCCACCACCAACAACCCCAAGCTCAGTTGATTTGGTACAGTTGGATGAACGCACTGTTGGCCAGCCGCAAACATGATCAGCTTTTTGAGCAACTAAGGTTACGTAAGCTACAACGTCACGAGGACCAATTGTCCTTATGGCTTACCGCACAGACATTGTATTCGAACCAACAAACCACGGCCGCCATAAGCTCGTTATGGCGCACCTTAGACCAACAACCTAACTGGGTGTTTGGTTGGCGCACGTTGGGCGAATGGAGTGCACAAGCCCATAGGCAACAACTACACCATGCAGCTAAATCACACTGGCATCTATTGCGTGGAGAATCTGAGCTGGCACTGCAGCAAGCGGAATACGGCTTGCTACAAACACCAGATCCGCTCATTAAAGATATGCAATCTTATAAACAACAAGCTCAACAGCTATATCAAGATCAATTGGAGTTTAACTAAGCTAAGGCTGGAATTAACCCGCTGCAGCGAAGTCCATCAATCGCCGTAGTGGTTTAAGCGCTGCAACTTGAAGTTCGGGGCTGATGACAATTTCGTTATTGGCGTGTAACAAAACCTGCTCTATTTTGTCCAAGTCATTCATCGCCATCCAGGGACAATGGGCACAGCTACGACAGGTTGCACCATTACCTGCGGTCGGTGCTTCCATGAGTAACTTGTTCGGGGCCGTCTGCTGCATTTTGTAGAATATACCGCGGTCAGTGGCCACAATAAACTGTGAATGAGGTAAGTCTTGGGTCGCTTTAATCAGCTGGGTAGTTGAACCAACAAAATCAGCAATTTCGATCATCGCCAACGAAGACTCAGGGTGCACCAACAGAGCAGCGTCTGGGTATACCCTCTTCAAATCCTCTACACCACGCACTTTAAATTCCTCGTGCACTATGCATGAGCCTTGCCACAACAGCATGTCGATGCCCGTTTGTTTAGCGATGTAACGGCCTAAATGCTGATCAGGACCCCAAATCACTGGCTTGCCTAGAGACGCCAAATGTTCCATTAAGCGTACCGCAATACCTGAGGTTACCACCCAGTCGGCGCGGGCTTTAACCGCGGCAGAGGTATTGGCGTAAACAACGACCGTGTGATCTGGGTGAGCATCGCAAAAATCGCTAAATTCCTGCGCAGGACACCCAATGTCCAAAGAGCAGGTTGCTTCCAAGGTCGGTACTAATACCCGTTTTTCGGGGCTAAGTATTTTAGCCGTCTCGCCCATAAAATGAACACCCGCCACCACTAGCGTAGAGGCGGAGCTTTGGCTGCCAAAACGGGCCATTTCCAGTGAATCAGAAACACAACCTTGGGTTTCTTCGGCGAGCTCTTGCACCAAGGCATCGGTGTAATAATGTGCCACCAATGCCGCATCTTGGCTTTTTAATAAGGCCTTAATACGCCGTTTTTGAGCTTTAACATCAGTCGGCGCGCTTAAGTTCTTTAAGTGTTCATGAGCCAAGTGTTCTTGTACCAACACACGCGATGCAATGGCTTCTTGAGTCATCAAAGAGCTTGATCTAGAGTTCATATCATTGAATCTTTTCTTGAGCTAAACGCGCAGCTGAGGAGTCTGGGTATTCGCGCAACACACGCTTGAGCAATGTATTTGCCATGCTTAAGTCGCCGGTTTTTTGGTAGGCAACGCCTGCTTTGTATAGCGCATTTGGAACCTTTCGGTGCTCCGGGAAGTCTTTGATGACTATTTCAAATGCTGTCGCGGCCGCTGCCACATCGCCGCCTACCATATACACTTCACCCAACCAATAGTGTGCATTGCCCACCAGAGTGCCCTGGGGGTAATCCACTACAAAGGTGTTTAAGGCGACGATAGCCGCTTCATATTTGCGTTCACGAATTAAACTAAAGGCCGCTTTATAGGCTGCCTTTTCGGCTTCGGGATCAACTTCACTAGCGATAACACTGGCCACAGAACTAGAGCTAACATCACTAGCCAGCGCAGTTACTTCTGGGCTTGGCGGCTCAACAACGGGCTGGCTGATTAAACTAACAATGCGGCGATCAAGGTCCAAATAACGTTGTTTTTGATCTTCTTTTAAGCGCTTTAGGTTAAAGGTGAGTTCTTCAACTTGCCCCCTGAGGTTCTGCAACTCTTGCTGCAACAACTCAATAATATCGAATAGTTGAGCGTTGGCATTGTGCACCACTGGCGCTGGCTCCACTATTGCAGACACTTTGACTGTAGCCACGGCCTCATCAGTTAAGGCATTGTCTAAGTCTGTTACGGGTACAGCGCTATTAGCGTTAACGTCGCCGACTAAGGTTAACGATAAGACTAAGGGCACAAAGATAAATCGAATTACTGCATGAGACATGCACCAGCACCTCAAAAAACGTTGTCTAAAAAAAACCACCGTTATGCCAAGCACAACGATGGTATGTAAGGCATTACAAACCTACACTAGCAATAGGCTCAACAGAGGCCTACTAGTAATTAATGTAGCGAATTTCTACGCGACGATTTTCAGCCCAAGAAGCGCTGTCGTGTCCAGCGTTAACAGGACGTTCTTCACCAAAGCTAACCACTTCGATGGCATCAACCGATACACCCTGAACGACCAAATAGCGACTCACGGCATTACCACGACGTTCGCCCAAGGCAATATTGTATTCCCGCGTTCCACGTTCGTCGGCATGACCTTCTAAAACGATTTTTGCAGTAGGGTTTTGGCTTAAGTATGCCGCATGGCCATTAAGAGCTGTACGAAATTCAGCTTTTATGGTGGATTGGTCAAAGTCGAAATAAATCAGATGAGCCAAAGCTTGCGCGGCGTCTTGTGCTTGCTGCTGCTGTTGTGCAAGTTCTTGAGCGACTGCTGCAGCTTCGTCTGCAGCCTGCTGTGCGGCTTCTTGCGCCGCTTGCTCAGTCGCTTCTGCTGCTGCTTCTGCTTCTGCTTCTGCTTCTGCTGCTTCTGCTTCTGCTTCTGCTGCTTCTGCTTCTGCTGCTGCTGCTGCTTCTGCTGCTTGGGCCTGGGCCTGGGCTTCTTCAAGCGCCTGCGATTCTGCTAAAGCGGCGGCATCAGCTGCTGCCTGAGCTGCCTGAGTACTAGAAGAGGCCGCATCAGTCGTCTCACCTGTTGAACTACATGCAGCTAAAAATACAACCAAAACACTGGAAGCGATGACTTTACTTAGGTTACCCACTTGCATGGACTGGCTCCTTAACTATAAAAATTTGGAATCAAAAATTCGTGCCCGATTCTAACACACAAACATAGGCAATCACTAGACATAACCCGCGTCAGCCTCGTTAATTTAAGTAAGGTGACCAAGCAGGTTCTCTTACTACCCCTTCATTCGCAGGCAGATTAAATTTAACCTTACCGTCTATGGACACAGCAGCAAGAATATCGCGGCCACCATCTTGAGTTGAATACATCACCATGCTGCCATTAGGCGCCACGCTTGGAGACTCATCTAGATTGGACTGGGTCAACAAAGACATAGTGCCACGTTGCAGGTCTTGCACCGCAATGTGGAAGCGGCCATCGTGGCGACTGACCAGCACTAAAAAGCGTCCATCGTGGGTTAAACTACCACGGGCATTATAGTCGCCCTCAAAGGTAAGGCGCTCTACCCAGCCTGTGTCCAACGTAACTTGGTATATTTGTGGTTTGCCACCTCGATCCGACGTAAACAGAATGTGCTCTCCATCAACACTCCAGAACGGCTCAGTATCAATGCCGTAATGCTTCGTTACCCTGGTGAGGCGTTTGGTTTTAAGATCCAATACGTATATTTCAGCATTACCATCTTTAGACAATACCAAAGCTAATTTATTACCATCTGGAGACCAGGAAGGTGCGCCGTTAATCCCTTTAAACGACTTAATGCGCTCTCGCTTGCCTGTGGTTATATTTTGAATGTAAATCGCCGGCCGATTAGTTTCAAACGACACATAGGCCAATTTTTTGGCGTCTCGCGACCATGCTGGGGACATGATGGGCTGGCTAGATTTTAGTATTTCTTTAGCATCATGGCCATCTGCATCAGCCACTAAGAGCTTATAGTAGCTTGGGTTTACCTTTTTATCGGCCGCCACATAGGCCACACGCGTTCTAAACGCTCCTTTTAGGCCCGTAAGCGCTTCATACACTGCGTCACTTACCGAATGCCCCAAGGCTCTTAGGTCATTACGACCGCCGAGAAAGCGCCCACCATCAATGGCGACTTGGCGCTGCACGTCAAACAATTGATAGTCGACTTGATAGCCGTTTTCGCTCGCAGAAACAGTACCCACGACCAAATATTCAGTGGCCAAATAATGCCAATCTCGATAATAGACGTCTGCCTCTTGGTAGGGAAAGCTAAGCATTAGCGAACGCTTGAGGGCCTTAAACTGACCACTCCGTTCTAAATCGGCATCCACAATTTGCGCCATATCTTCTTTAAGCGCTTTAGTACCACTCCAGTGGAAAGGCACAACAGCAATCGGTACTGGGTTATCTACACCCTGAGTGATTTCGATAACTAAGTTATTGGCCCACACCGAAGTGGCCAACACGGCTGATAATAGGGTTGTGACTAGCACCCGTGGCAACAGGCGTATTATTAGATTGTTTCGAATCACAGTCTCAGATCCTCTGGTTTAAATTTTAACGTGAAATTACGGAAATTGGCGTCAAATATATTTACATTCAACTCGCCTAACTTGTCAAACTTAGCTACTTTTAGCACTGCTTTATTAACAGAAGCCACAAACGCGTCCGTTGCACTCGCATCTCGATATAACACCTCTACGTTGACAATTTCACCAGTTGGCACCAACTGAATCGATAATTCAACAATCATACCGGTACGCGCATCAGCAGGTCTCACCCAACGTTGACGTATTTCATTGCGAATATAATTCACAGCAGCAGATACGGCTTGGCCGTTAGTAATACGGTCTTCCTCAGCTATATCTGCAGCCACTTCATCGTCCAACAAATCATCCAGTGCTTGTTGCACTTCAGCTAACTGTTCGGCGGCTTTATTATCTGCAGTCTTCTTGTCTGCAGTCTTCTTGTCTGCGGCTTTCTTATCTGCGGTCTTCTTGTCTGCGGTCTTCTTGTCTGCGGCTTTCTTGTCTGCGGCTTTCTTATCTGCGGTCTTCTTGTCTGCAGCTTTCTTATCTGCGGCTTTCTTATCTGCGATCTTCTTGTCTGCAGCTTTCTTATCTGCAGCTTTCTTATCTGCAGCTTTCTTATCTGCAGCTTTCTTATCTGCGGCTTTCTTATCTGCGGCTTTCTTATCTGCGGCTTTCTTATCTGCG
>Ga0315339_1003550_pt1 | contig 10887 bp, 10 predicted proteins | sample ASW17metaG_FD_204514 | JGI IMG/M metagenome (GOLD analysis project Ga0315339, IMG submission 204514) | Ammonia-oxidizing marine archaeal communities from Pacific Ocean, United States - ASW #17 | ecosystem: Environmental > Aquatic > Marine > Oceanic | place: USA: California | collected 2016-12-05
TTTAAAGATTATATCTTCATTAATTTCATTGGATATGCTGGGTAATTTTTTCATATTTTTAAAAAACCCAATTTGAACAATATAAATCGAGGTGTCAACCCATTTTGGACAATGCTAATATATCTAACTTAATCAATACATGATTAATTGTCATTAATGAGTACAGAAAGCTTAAATAGAACATCTGTCGTTATTGAGACCCCAAGAGTTAACGTTGATGTTCTAAAGCAAAGAATAATTGAGCAGAAAAAAAAAGAAAAAGTTAAAAGAACTTTAATTTTTTCAACTGTATGTGTTTCTTTAGGAGTTTTAACACTACTTACTTCCTAGATCTTATAAATTTCTTTTTATACAACTTAACATCGTATTTTTAACCTTACCCATTTTGGTCTACTTGTTTATTTAATTTTATTTTAACCATGATTAACTAGCTCTATGACCAATGAAGGGTTAGGCAAAATTTCAGAAGATATTGAAAATCATTCTGATGAAGGTAAGGCTCCAAAAAACTTATGCGTACATGAACTTAAGCGAAGACTTAAGGATAAACAGAAGAAAGAAAATATAAATGCAGCAATAATTTTATTTACTATGATTTTTGTTATTGGTTTTTTGGTGCTACTTGTTTATTAAAGCTTCTAGATCTTTTTTAATAATATCTGATATTGAGATTTCTTTTTTTAGATTTTGTTTATATCGATTAAATTTATTTTGTCCTGGGTACATTATTTCTTTAACTCCTTTAATCTTAGGAAGTTTTTTAATTGTTTTAATATTATCTTTAATTCTTTGATTGTAATTTTTTTGAAATAGATTTGCTTTAAAAGTTATAAACAAATGACCAATATTTTGTGGACCAGAAAAATCATCAAAAGGATCTTTAACACGTCCTGCATGATTTCCACCGGTTAGTACACCACTTAAAATATCAACCATCCAAGCAAGACCAGATCCTCTAAATCCAGCAATTGGAAGCTGAACACCTTCCAATGCTTTTTTTGCATCAACAGTTGGTTTGCCAAATTTATCTAACGCAACACCTTCAGGAATTTTTTGATTATTTCTTGCAGCTACTCTAATTTTGCCTCTATTTATAACTGAGATTGATGTGTCTAATATAAAAGGAATTTTTGAGCCAGTAGGGGTACCAAAACAAACTGGATTAGTTCCAAATAAACTTTTTAAAGCACCATGTGGAGCAACTGCAGGAGGAGCATTTGTATAAATCATTGCAATTAAATTTTTTTTTACAGCTTGTTCTGCGTAGTAACCTGACAAACCATAGTGACCACTATTTTTAACAGCAACCATTCCAATACCATTTTTTTGCGCATGTTTAATTGCAGTTTTAATTCCAAGATCTGCTGCAACAAAACCAATACTGTTATTAGCATCAATATGAGAAATTGATTGAGAAATTTTTTTAGTTTTTATTTTTGGCTTAGGATTAATTATTTTTTTTGAAATTCTGTCACAGTACATCTTAAGTCTTGATAAGCCATGTCCATATGCACCAACTAATTCTGCATTAATTAATGCATTAGCTGAAATTAAAGCATGATCTTTACTAAGACCATATTTTTGAAAAATTTTAATAATTTTTTTTTTAAGAACTGGAGTTTTCACTCTTAACCTTTACCACGCCATGGGATTGTTTTGTCAATTATCTTACGTAATGTAACATCAAATAAAAGACCCAACATACCCATAACAAAAATAGTTATCCAAATAACTTCGTATTGAAAATATTTTTTAGCAACGTTTTCTACAAAACCAATACCAGTAGTTCCTGCTAAAAACTCAGCTGCAACTAAAGTTCCCCAACACATACCTACAGCAACTCTGACACCAGTTAATATTTCCGGTAATGAGTTTGGAAATATTACATATCTTAATATCTGCCATCTAGAAGCACCTAATGAGTGTGAAGCATGAATTTTTGATAATTGAGTTCCGGATGCACCAGCTCTAGCTGAAATGATCATTATTGAAAATGAGACCATGAAAAGTAAGAATACTTTTCCGACATTATCAATACCTAGAACAGAGATAATAAGTGGAGCCCAGGCAAGTGGAGGAACAGGTCTGTAAAGTTCAATTAATGGATCAAAAAAACCTTTAGCAAATCTATTTAGCCCCATAAATAATCCAAGAGGTACACCAAATATAATTCCAAGCATTAATCCCAAAAATACTCTTAAAAATGAGTCCCATATGTGTCCCATTGGAATTGGTATTTTAAATAATTCAAATTCACCACTGACTACACTTAATACTTTACTTTTAAAGTTTGGTTCAACAACACCACTTTGATTATGAACTGGATATTTACCTGGAACAATATCAGCAATCCAATCTGGTAAAATAAAACCTACTATTTTACTAACGTCCATCATTTCAAACCAAAGTAATGGAATATTCTTAAATCCAACACTTGGTTTTGATAAAAGAATAAATTTATTTAGGGTATCTGATGGTTTTGGTAACCATCTACCAGAACCTTGTTCAGAACAATTTGGACCACTTGATACAATTGTACCTGCTGGAAATAAAAATATATCAACATATTTTAAAGATCCTTGCTCATTTTTTTGAACTTCATCAAATGTAAGAATTGATTTTTGTAAATTATTTAAAGTATTAGGTGGAAAGATACTTGCATACTCAATCCTTCTTGCAATTTTGAGAACATCTTTAGCTAGTGTTGATGCTACTTCTTGACTATCATCAGCTTCCTTTCTAAATTTTTTAACTTCATCCTTGATCTGTTTCATTGCGGCTTTGTATTGAAAATTATGGTTTCTTAATTTAAAGAAATTATCACTAATCTTTTTTAATTCTTGAGCTGCAACATCAAATTTTAATCCTTTATCAGTTTTAGGAATAGTAGGAACTTCAACTGTATTTTCTACTGCTGTGCCAGATGCTCCCCAACCACCTTCAGCTTTAGCTTCTATTAATCTTTTATTTTTTTGTTCAGCAGTTTCGTATGGGTAATCTTTCTTCTTAAACTCTATTGATAGCTGGTCAATTCTTTTTGCTAATTCAGATATCTTAATTTTAGTTTCATTTTCTAATAAATTTTCATTTGTTAATAGGGGAATAGATTGTTTAGTTTTTTGAAGTAACCCTAATAATATTACTCTATCTGTTTCATTAATTTGATTAGAGTTTTTAATTTCATTTGAAAGTTTAATTATATTTTTGTTTTCAGATTTAATTCTTGATGTACTTTTGAATTCTCTTTCTTCTATAGGAAACAAATATTTAAGAGACAATAATGAGTCATTAACTTTTCCAACTTGACACAATTCATTAGCAGATTGTGGGTAGAAAGATTTAGCAATATCCCAAGAATAATAAAGCCAAGTTAATAATATGACACTAGCACCAACTATAATCCAATGAGTTCCACCTTTAGCTCTTTCAGGATTTCCAAAAACAGCATCAATTTTTTCAGTTCTAATAAGCTTTCGCCCGTACATTATACAGCCAATTATTGCTACAATGATTAGAAAAGTTACTATTTGAGTAAACATACTAGATATCCTTACCCATTATTTCTTCTTCCATATCCCAAATCATAGTTAAAATTTCTTCTCGTTTGCTTGTGAAATCTTTTAAGTTTTTTATATCCCTTAAATCTTCTTTTAATCCCATTGATGCAAAAGGAAGGTTATACTCTTTGTGTATACGCCCAGGTCTAGGTGCCATTACATAAAGTCTTTCACCAAGCAATAAAGCTTCTTCAACTGAGTGAGTAATTAGAATAATTGTTTTGCCGGTTTCTTTCCAAATTTTTAAAACTAAAGACTGCATTTTTTCTCTTGTTAAAGCATCCAATGCACCCAATGGCTCATCCATTAAAATTAAATCAGGATCATTTATTAAACATCTAGCAAGAGCAACTCTTTGCTGCATACCACCAGACAATTGATAAGTAGGTGTGTTACCAAATCCTTGTAGACCAACAATATCTAGCCACTCCTCAACTTTTTTTGCAGTTTTAATAGGATCTTCTTTTTTCATTCTTAATCCAAAATTTACATTTTCAGCAACTGTTAACCATTCAAATAAAGCACCTTGTTGAAAAACCATTCCTCTTTCAACACCTGGTCCATTAATTTCATTATCACCTAAAGTTATTTGACCAGAAGTGGGTCTTAAAAATCCTGCTGTAATATTTAGTAAAGTTGTTTTTCCACAACCTGATGGTCCAAGAACTGTTAAAAGTTCTCCTTTTTTAAGAGTAAAATTTACATCTTTTAATGCATGAACTGTTTCTCCTTTGGGAGTTTTAAAAATCATGTTTAGATTTTGAGAAACTAAATTGCTCATATGAATAACTTTATATTAGAATATTTTAAAAAAATAGGCACCAATTATTTCTAATTGGCGCCTATTAAAATTTATTTTACTCTCTAATTAAAGAGGTAAAAAACTTGTATCAACTGCTCCGTTAGGAGTACCCATTCCTTTTAAGAAACCATCAAGATTTCCAGAAGTCATAGATTTTTCAGTTTCTGCAGGTGTAAGAAATTTAAATCCACCAATAGTTTCTTTCATATCTGCAAGTTTCATTTCAGCATCTTTAGCTATAACACCCATGTCTGATTTACCAGCTGCGTATCTAGCGTTTGCTTCATGAGTTACTTCGATGAAAGTTCTTAACATTCCTGGATTCTCTTTCATGAATTTGTCAGTTACAGATGTAATATCTATACCTAAGATACCAGCATCTCTAGCTTCTTGAACAGTTAAAAGTCTTGAACCAACTGCTGTAGCTGCTTTGATAGAGTTACCACCAAATAAACAAGCCATAACAACGTCACCACTTACTAATGCAGCAGCTCCTTCTTCTGGGTCCATTTGAATAACATCCATTTTACCTTTATCAGCTCCAACAACTTTCATACTTTCATCAAAAACGTATTCAGCCATTGTTCCTAGTGGAACTGCAACTTTTTTACCTTCTAATTCTGAAGCATTTGCTTTTGTAATACCAGAAGCATTAGATGTAACACAAGTTGTTCCACCCATTCCGTATTCCATAGCAATGTCTACAAGTTTTAAAGGAGCTTTTGATTTAACAGCATTAATAAAAGGTACTAATCCTTGAGAGTAAGAAATATCAATATCACCAGCTAACATAGCATCAGTCATAGCACCACCATTTGAAAAGTTAGTCCATTTAACTGGAACACCTAAAGCTTTTTCATATATTCCTTTAACTTTATCTTCTTGGTTTGGCGTTGGCCACTCTAAAAAGAATGCAATTCTTACTTCTTTAGCAGCTGAATTTGCAACTGAAATAGATAGTGTAAGAGCAACGATTGATCCAAGAATAAAACTTAATATTTTTTTCATTATTATTCCTCTGTTTAATTAATTAAATTACTCTATTAAAATTCAAATTTAACTAGATGTAAAACAAAAAAAAGACAATTCATACAACCTAAGATTGTGTCAATAAAATTCTAGTTAATATATTTATTTTAGTCTAAAGAGGCCGTAGATTTACAAATTACAAATTAAATATTTAATATATAGAGAGATTTTTTTATGAGCTCAGAAAACAGAACCTCAGTTCCAAATTCATTAAATGAACATTGGATGCCATTTACATCAAACAAAGATTTTAAAGCAAATCCTAGATTAATTACTGAAGCAAAAGGTGTGTATTTAAAAACTCATCACGGACAAACACAAATTGATGCAAGCTCAGGATTATTTTGTAATCCGTTAGGTCATGGAAGAAAAGAAATTACAGAAGCTGTTACAAAACAATTAGAAACCTTAGATTATGCTCAACCTTTTCAACAAGGTTTTGGTGGGTCATTTGAATTAGCATCAAGAATTGCAAAACATACGCCAGGTGATTTAAACAAAATGTTTTTTACAATTTGCGGATCTACTGCTGTAGAGACTGCAATTAAAATTGCTGTTGCATATCACAGAGCAAAAGGAGAAGCGCAAAGATTTAGATTTGTAGGAAGAGAACGTGGTTACCATGGAATGAACATTGGCTGTGTTTCTGTTGGTGGAATGGTTAATAATGTTAAAACATTTGCAAGTATTTTAATGCCAGGTGTTCAACACATTAGACATACTCATTTACCAGAACATAAATTTATAAGTGGCCAACCTGAAACAGGTGATTATTTAGCAAATGATTTAGAAACTATTTGCCAAAACTTTGGTGGCGAAAATATTGCAGCATGTATAGTTGAGCCTATTGCTGGATCAACAGGAACTCTAGTTCCACCAAAAGGATATTTACAAAAGCTTAGAGAAATTTGTGATAAACACGGAATACTTTTAATTTTTGATGAAGTAATTACTGGTTGGGGTAGAACTGGATCTAAATTTGGTGCAGATGAATTTGGAGTAACACCTGATATTATGACAATGGCAAAAGCTACAACTAATGGAGTTGTTCCAATGGGTGTTGTTGCTTGTAATGATAGTATTTATGATGCAGTAATGGATGCTTCACCAACAGGTGCAGTCGAATTATTTCACGGATATACTTATTCAGGAATTCCAGTTGCAGTAGCTGCAGCTTTAGCTGTTCAAGATATTTTTGAAAAAGATGATATTTTTAACAGAGCTAAAAACCTAGCTCCATACTTTCAAAAAGGTTTATTTTCTCTTCAGGATTTAGAGTCTGTAGATAATATTAGAGGCTATGGAATGATGGGTGGAATTGATATGAAATTAAATACTAAACCAGGTAAAGCAGGTTTTGAGTGTTTTAAAGCTTGTTATGAAGCGGGAGTAAACTTTAAAGCTACTGGTGACTGTTTGATTATTGCGCCACAATTTATTTGTGAAGAAAAACATATTGATGAAATTATTGATAAACTGAGAACAGGTATCACTAACTATCAGAAAAACCAAAAAAACTAATTAGTTTTTAATAAATATAGAGAGAAGAGAAGTCATGAAGATAGGAGTACCTAAAGAAATAAAACCTCAAGAAAACAGAATTGGATTAACACCAGAAAGTGTAAAAACTTTAGTGTCTGAAGGCCATGAAGTAATAGTTGAAAATAACGGTGGTTTTGAAGCTGGTTTTGAAAACGAACAATACACAAGCGTGGGTGCTAAAATTGCTAATACTGCTTCAGATATTTTCAATGATGCAGAGATTATAGTCAAAGTGAAAGAGCCTCAAAAAGTTGAAGTAGATATGATTAGAGAAAATCAAATTGTATATACCTATCTCCATCTTGCGGCTGCAAAAGAATTAACTGAAGGGTTAATTAAATCTAAAAGTATTAACATTGCTTATGAAACTGTAACAGATGACAATGGAAGATTGCCTTTGCTTGCACCAATGAGTGCGGTAGCAGGTAGAATGTCTGTTCAAGCTGGAGCACATTGTTTAGAAAAAAATCAAAAAGGAAGAGGACTTTTATTGGGTGGCGCACCTGGAGTTGAAGGTGGAACCGTTGTTATTTTAGGTGGTGGAGTTGTTGGTGAAAATGCAGCTGTCATTGCAACTGGGATGCAAGCAAAAGTTCATATTGTAGATAAATCTGAAGCAAGATTAAAACAACTTGTTGAAATGTTTGGTAATAAAATAATTCCTGAACAGAGTGATAAAATTGATTTAAATAAGTTGGTTTCAGAGGCTGATCTTTTGGTTGGAGGAGTTTTAATTCCTGGAGCAGAGGCTCCGAAATTAGTTACCAAAGATATGATTAAGTTAATGAAGCGTGGATCAGTTATTGTTGATGTTGCAATTGATCAAGGTGGATGTGTTGAGACAAGTAAACCAACTACTCATGGAGATCCTACTTACATTGTTGATGATGTCGTTCATTATTGTGTAGCTAACATGCCAGGTGGAGTTCCAAGAACTTCAACACTAGCATTAAACAATGCAACTTTACCTTTTTTAGTTAAACTTGCTAACAAGGGATATCAAAAAGCTTTAGGTGAAGATAAAAACTTTTTGGCTGGATTAAATGTTCATAAAGGTCATGTAACATATAAAGCAGTAGCAGATGTTTTTGGGCATGATTATGTTGCGCCAGAAGAGGCCATCAAAATTTAATTAAATGGAAAAAGCTTTACCAAGTAGCACTAAAGTTGTTGTAATTGGTGGAGGTGTTGCAGGATGTTCTGTAGCTTACCATTTAGCAAAATTTGGTTGGAAAGACACAATTTTACTTGAAAGAGATCAATTAACATCAGGAACTACTTGGCATGCTGCAGGATTGGTTGGTCAATTAGGTGCCACAGCCACTATTACAAAACTTAGAAAATATTCACTTAATCTTTATAAAGAACTTGAAAAAAAAACTGAGCTTTCAACTGGTTTAAAACAAAATGGAGCAATAACTGTTGCAAGCTCAAAAGAAAGACTCCAAGAATTATTAAGACAAGCAACCTCTGCTCAACTTTTTGACGTAAATGTTGAAGTTTTAGATAAACAAAAAGTTAAAGATTTATATCCTGTAGTTAATGACCAAGATATCTTAGGGGGTGTTTATATGCCTGAAGACGGCCAGGCAGATCCAATAGGTGTTACAAATGTCTTGGCTAAAGCTGCAAAAATGGAAGGGGCTAAGATATTTGAAAAATCACCAGTGACCAAAATATTAGTGAAAAACAATAGAATTACTGGCGTTGAAACTAAAGAGGGTAAAATAGATTGTGAGTATGTGGTACTTGCAACTGGAATGTGGTCTAGGCAAATAGGAGAAGATATTGGTGTAAGCGTACCTTTGTATCCTAATGAACATTTTTACATAATTACAGAACCCATGAAAGATCTTCCAAAAAATCTTCCAGTCTTAAGAGATTATAATGATTGTCTTTATCTAAAGGAAGATGCAGGAAAAATGTTGGTTGGTATTTTTGAACCAGGTGCAAAAAATGCATTCAAAGAAAAAGGAATAGTTCCAAACGATTTTTCATTTGGTGAGTTTCCTGATGATTTTGACCATTTTGAACCTTATTTAGAAAAATCATTTAAAAGGCTTCCAATTTTAGAAAATGCAGGAATAAGAAAATTTTTTTCAGGACCAGAGTCATTTACACCAGACACACAATACTTATTAGGTGAAACTCCTGAGGTACAAAATTTATATACCTGTTGTGGTTTTAATAGTATCGGAATCGCAAGTTCAGGAGGAGCAGGTAGAGTTACAGCTGAATGGATGATTAACGGATATATGAATGAAGATTTATATTCATTAGATATAAAAAGATTCCAAAAATTTCATGCTTCAAAAAAATTTATAATGAACAGAGTTACAGAAACTTTAGGTGACTTATATGGAATGCACTGGCCGTTTAAACAGCACGAAACTTCAAGAGATCAAAAATTACTTCCATATCATGATGAATTAAAAAAAGCTGGAGCATGTTTTGGACAATCCGGAGAATATGAGAGACCTATGTGGTATGCTTTAAATAAGACTAAACCAGAATATGATTACAGTTTTAATTATCAAAATTGGTATTCATCTGTTGAATACGAATGCAAAAATACAATTGAAAATGTAGGACTGTTTGAACTTTCTCCTTTTTCAAAATACGAAATTAAAGGTGAGAATGCATATGAAGAATTACAAAGATTATGTACTGCAAATATTAAAAATGAAGTTGGCAAATGTACTTATACACACATGCTTAATGAGGGAGCTGGAATTGAGACAGACTTAACAGTTGTTTGTCTTGAAAAAAATTATTTTAGAATAATAAGCTCAGCAGCTGTAAGAACTCATGATAAAGCTCATATACTTAAACACTTATCAAAAGATCTTGAATTTAAAGATGTAACGGATGAACTAATATGCTTGGGAGTTTTTGGACCAAAAAGTAGAGACTTATTATCAAAAATTACTAAAGAAGATTTATCTAATGAAAATTTTAAATTCGGTGAAAGTAAAAATATTAAATTAGCTTCAATAAACCTTTGGGTTCAAAGATTATCTTATGTTGGTGAACTTGGTTATGAGCTTTATGTCAAAAAAGATAATGGTAAAGAAGTATATGATTTAATTATTAATACAGGAAAAGATTTTGGGCTTACTCATTGTGGTGCTCACACTATGGATACAATGAGAATGGAAAGTGGTTTTTTACACTGGGGACATGATATTTCTCCAGAGGAAAATCAATATCAAGCAGGTTTAAATTTTGCAATTAGCTATAAAAAATCATTTGATTTTATAGGAAAAGAAAAGTTACTAAAAATTAGAGGTCAAAAATTAGACAGAAGATTTATTATGTTAGTTTTAAAAGATAGTACACCTGGAAAACCACTTTTGCTTCATGAAGAGCCAATTTATTTAGATGACAAAATTATTGGAAAAACAACATCAGGAAATTACTCATTTAACTATAATAAAAATTTATCATTTGGCTATATAAATTCTGAACTTACTAACGAACAATTAGTTGATAAAAATCTTTATATTGAAATTGAAAAGAAAAAATATCTTGCTGAATTACTTGCAAAGCCTCTAAAGCTTCATAATTTTAAGAATATATAATTATTCTTTAAATAGTTTGAATTTAGAGCCAATTCCTGTTTAAATGTTAGTGTGAAAAATCAAGATCAAGAAATAACTTTATTAAATTCCGATATTGCCTCAAATAAAGATCTTAAAAAAGACAACTTCAAAACAACTAACGTAAATATTTTACTTAATAGGGTTCGATTAGATAAAAAAAGAACCTTTAAAAAAAGAATTATATTTTCATTTTTTTTAGTAGCTGTAATAAGTTCTTTGACTGTTTATTTTATTATTTAGTAAAAACCTGACCTAAAAAGTTTATTGAAACAATAAAGATTTATATTATAAGTCATTTATAAATTTTGGCGGGGTAGCTCAGTTGGTTAGAGCGCAGGACTCATAAGCCTGAGGT
>Ga0315339_1003551_pt1 | contig 10882 bp, 10 predicted proteins | sample ASW17metaG_FD_204514 | JGI IMG/M metagenome (GOLD analysis project Ga0315339, IMG submission 204514) | Ammonia-oxidizing marine archaeal communities from Pacific Ocean, United States - ASW #17 | ecosystem: Environmental > Aquatic > Marine > Oceanic | place: USA: California | collected 2016-12-05
ATACACGCGTGAAAGCTTACGCGATTTGGCACCCCTGCAATTGGCTCCAAAACCATGAAAACTCCATGGACCACGCCCACGGTGTGTTCCTTCATAGTAACATCAGTGATATCCAACTTACCTCGGCTTGGGCCGTGATGCCGGTGCTGCAGGTCATGCCCACTGACGACGGCAACGGTGCCATGTGGGTAGCAAGCCGGCGGATACAGGACGATCGTATTTGGGTGCGCACCAATCATGCGGTCCTGCCAAATTTCGTGCAGGCAGGAACTCTATGGGAACGCGGCGAACGTGAGCACTATTTTACGCGTTCTGCGCTGATCCGCTGGACGGTCCCGATCGACGATAGGCATTGTTGGATTTTCGGGTGGCGTTATTTCAATGCCGAGGTTGACCCCCATGGTGAGGGAGACCCGGACGCTGTTGGCTACGAGATGGTCGATTTTGCTCCGGGGCAGAGCGGTAATCGTACCTACGAGGAAATGCAGCGTCATCCCGGCGATTGGGACGCTATCGTTGGCCAGAGACCTATCGCCGTTCATGCCCTGGAACACCTTGGGACAACGGACGAGGGCGTAGCGTTACATCGCCAACTACTTCGCCAAGCAATCCGCGGCGAGACGCCGTCAAATCCGCATCTTGCCGCAGGCCTCGGAACGACGCAACGGCCCGTCCCGAGCTATATTTACGACGCGGTGCTGAGGATACCCCCATCGCCTAGTAACGACGACCGAACACTGCTCGCCGAAGTCGCACGAATGGTCAACGATATCGTCCTCAGCGCCGACGATGTGGTCGGACCGGAGCGCCAGAGCATAGTGGCCAACCGTATAAAAGCGCTTGAGGCTTTGTACCACTGAATTGTCCCTACGCAGGAAGATGAAGGATGTAAAGGCGCACACTACCCTTATGAAGGTAATGATGACCTCGGCGCAGATCGCGGAAGCCCAGACTCTATCGTCCGAGCTTTGGGAAAAGTACGTCGTGCCGTTCCAGAAGCCCTAACCGATGCGCGCCCTCCTCGCCACCATGCGATGAATGAGGACGGCGATGGCTACGAAGGTCATCCAGTCACCAATCCTCTGGCGGGTCTACCCCCCGGGGGAGAAGGCGTATAGGTAGATGCAACTGATAGAGGGAACCAGTTGGACCCAAGTTTTAAGATAAACAGGCTCGGGCTAGCCCGTGCATTGGATTTGCTTTGTGAGAAGAGCTTTCCAGCACCTTCGGAGCTACCCGATGAATTGAATGAAGCGGGCATTGAGGAAGACGCAACCCTGGAGTTCCTTGCTCCATCAGTGCTCGGCAGACCCGCACGACTGGATGCGCCGTATGCTTTTGCGCACATTGCCATTACGCTCTAATACTATATAAAATGGTTGATATCTGCCGTTAGATGTATGGATGAATTCGTGAACAACCATTACACTTTTTCAGTTAGTTTTTGTCAAAGTACGAGTTCCAAGGTAGTCACGAACTGAACACTGCGCAAAATATAAACTGTCAAGTAACACTTGTTTTAATTTAGGAGATGATAATGACCACTCGCATGATGATAGGCTTTTTCCTATTAAGTTTCTCTGCTTTTAGTTTAAATGCATCTGTTGTTAACGCAGCTGCAGATCAAGTGAGAGCAGCATATTTTTTAGAATGGGCAACGCCCAATCAAGAGTCAAAGGTTAAACGACTTTATGACGATGCCTTGGGAATCCCGGTGAAATGGACAAACTTTGCCACAGGTGTTGAAATGACTGAGGCCATGTTATCCGGGGATATAGATATTTCCTACAGTCAAGGGATGACTCCTTTTGTAAATGCTGTTAACGCCAAAGCTCCTATTAAATTGGTAGATGTAGCTGTTGAGTACGGAATGGGTGGTACTGGTTGCGTGGTTAGCAATGCCTCAGGAATATCAAAAGAAAATGTTAAAGAGTTGGAAGGAAAAAAAGTTGCAGTACCATTAAACACAATGGCTGATTACGCTATGAGAATGATAGCCAAACATTTAGATGCCGATGTTTCTAAATTCCAACTGGTTGATATGGAACCCGCAGACGGGGCAGTAGCTTTAGTTGACGGCAACGTTGTGATGGCATGTATGTTTGGTAAGAACTCAATCGACAAAGGTCTTACGGCCGGCAAAATGCTTATGACAACCAAAGAAGCAACTGCCGCAGGAATTACAAGTTTTGATATAACGTCTGTTACAGATAAATTTCTCAAAGAAAATCCTGAGATGGTCAGGACGTTTCTTGAAGTAACTGCAGAGGCTAATGCTACTTGGGAAACAGGAAAATCAGATATTAATATAATTGCAAAAGATTCTGGCATGACAGTTGACAAAACAAAAAATCAAATGTCTGGTTTTAGGTTCCCAACTCCTGCTGAACAAAAGAAATCTTGGATGAATAAGGGTGGTAAAGTTGAAAACATGCTAATTTTTATGGGTAAAATGTTTGCAACAGATGAAAACCCTGCTCTTAAAAATTACTATAAAACTATGAACGCTTCATTCCTACCATAATTAAAGACCGGAATATTAGAAAAAATAGAATAGGCGCCACTGACAATTGGTGCCTATTTTTTTTGTATTAAAATAAAAGCTATAGAAATGAGTGATTTAATTTCCCAAAATTTGAATATGACATTTAATTCTCCAGAAGGAGAAACAGTTCATGCCCTTCAAGATATTAACTTTACATTAAAAAAAGGCCAATTTCTAACGGTACTTGGGCCTTCCGGCTGTGGGAAAACAACTCTACTAAATATTGCCGCTGGCTTTCTTCATCCAACTTCTGGGAAGATGTTTTTGGGAAATAATGAAATTAATGGTCCTGGGGTGGAAAGAGGAATGGTATTCCAACAAGGAGCCTTGTTTGAATGGTTAACGGTCGAAAAAAACGTTAATTTTGGTTTACGAATGAGAAAAGAAAACACGCATCAAACACAAAAAAAGGTTGCTGACTGGTTAAAACTCGTGGGTTTGAAGGGATTCGAAAATACTCCTACTTACAAATTGTCCGGTGGTATGCAGCAACGTGTTGCCCTAGCTCGCTGTCTCATCACTGGCCCAGAGTTAATCCTTATGGACGAACCCCTTGGCTCCCTCGACGCTCTTACGCGCGAAAAAATGCAATCATTGATATTAAAACTTTGGAATGAAACAGGCAAAACTATTGTTTTGATAACTCATTCTGTCGAAGAAGCTTTGTTGTTGGGAGAGAGACTATTTGTAATGGCTCCGAGACCTGGTCGAATTCACAAGGAATATGAACTTCCATTTTGTTCATTGGGATTAAACAATGATTTAAGAGAAATTAAAAACAGTAAGGAATTTATAAGTACGAGAGAAGAAGTTTTAGCAATGATTTGGGATATGGAGGAAGAAATTATGGGTAAAACCATTTGAAATGATTACAAGACTTTTAATAATTTTACTTTTATTAGCTTTAATTACAGCAATAATTTATGGTCGGAATTTAATAAAAACTGAAAAGATAGATGCCGTATTTGGAGACCCGGAAAGAGCTAGAGGGGGGTACCACTGGGTAATTGCGGGGTCCTGTACTATCTTATTACTCTGGCTTTATTTCTCTTGGGACATAGCGCGTTCTTTTTATCCCAATTCGGCTAACGAAATTTGTCAAGCAGCAAAAGTTCGAGCGTCGTTGGTTCCAATTAAGTATATTTTCCCAATCGAGCAAAGGACTCTTAAAAGCACTTCAATTATACATCGTGAGACTAACAATATTAATAAATTAAAACTACAATTACATGAGGAAACTTTTCAAAGTAAAGACCGGTTACTTTATTTTTTAAATGAAATTGAATTTATAATTATTTCATTAGCTAATGAAGAAAATTTAAAAGCGCCAATACATAATAAACTTAAAGATATATCTGATAAAATAGAAATCCTCACAATAAATATTAGGAAGAAAAGTTATCCTTCATATCAAAGTTTAAATAATGAGGAATTGGAAGGCTTAAAAAATCAATCATCCTGGGGTGCAACAGGAATGGAAATACCATTTTATCCCGCAACTAAGCGGGGAATCAAACTTGATGCCGCAGCCAAAGAGATGAACGTGATTGTTGAAGAATTTTTTCGCATCAAAAATAATAATCCTACTTTTGTTTATAAATCCAAATCACTTCAAACCAAAATTCGAAATTACAAATACGAATTACAAGATCACCAAACATCAGAAAAGAAATATATTAGGGCAATTGGAAAAATTTCCGCCAGGGTATCCAGAAGCAACATTTTTCCTGCAAATACTTTAAATCTAATTGAAAAAGCAATAAGAAAATTTGATCAAACGCAAAAAAAAGAGCAAGGTAATTTAAAAATCATCGAGGCCCTTCTTTTCCCCACGGGGAAAATAGTTGCAAGCAATTCCTGTAGCGAACAAGGTTCAGGTAGGTGGCTACCAAAGCCCACCGATACTTTAGTAATATTTTTACATTTATTAAAGCCAAGCGAGGGATATAAAAATTTTCCTATGCTGTGGTATGAGATGATTGGTGTTAATCAAATAGTTGGCTTTTTTATTCCCGACTGGATAGCGGATATCATACCAGGGAGGTTTCCTGTTCATAATTCTGATGGAACTGTTACCTCAAATTTAAAAAGTATGGTGCTAGACATTGCCACCGGAGAATTTACAGCTTTCAGCGTACCAGTGCCGACGGGCCACATATGGGATTCCTTTTTAAGGGTACTTTTAGGATTGGTACTTGGGGTAATTGCTGGCGTTCCCTTAGGGTTGTTCATGGGACTGTCAAGATTTGCTAAAGGTTACTTTGATCCTGTGGTTGAGTTGTATAGACCTGTACCACCGCTTGCTTGGGCTCCATTGATTATAACAGTTTTTGGAATTGATGATTCTGGGAAGATTTTTCTACTATTTATGGTTTCCTTTGCAATCATGGTTGTGGCAGCAAGAGCTGGCTCTTCGGGTACACAACTCTCTAAAATACATGCGGCGCATTCTTTGGGTGCATCTCAATGGCAGATATTGAGGCAAGTTATTTATCCAAATTCTTTACCCGAAATATTGACAGGCATTAGAGTAGCAATTGGGGTATGTTGGGGAACATTAGTTGCCGCCGAATTTTTAGCTGGAACAACTGGTATTGGCTTTGTTGAGAACGTGGCACGAAAATATATGCAGTATGAACATATTTGGATAACAATTTTTGTGATGGGTATGCTTGGTCTTCTATTTGATATGGGAATGAGAAAGATAATTGATAGAACTATTCCCTGGCGCGGCAAAGGTTAACGCCGATACAGATATCAATGAGTGGCTAGTATTATTGGGGTGGGCAGTGGCCTAATCAGTATTGTTCTGGATCTAATCACCGTTCAGTGCTTTTCGGCCGATCAGGGGAATGAAATTGCAAAGAAGGGTGCAGGTATCGTCGAAGCAATGTTGACACCCCAGCAGATCGCGGAAACCCAGAAGCTATCCTCCGTGCTTTGGGAAAAGTACGTCGTGCCGTTTCAGTAGGACTAACCGGTGCGCACCCTCCTCATCGCCCTGACCGCACTCATGTTGGTCGCCACTCCCGTGGTGGCAGGACATTGCAACCAAGCCTAATGGTCAACAGCGGCGCAAAAAAAGGGCTGCGGGGTAACCGAAAAGCATCGAATTCTCGAGGGACGAGCACTAGTCAGTGGCAGGCTTAGGTCTATTACTTGTGGATCGTTTTCGAGAAAGATAGTGTATCGGTGTTATCAAACTGGCTGGGTGAGTAACATGGTTCGCTGGGCAGATCTTCCTGATTATGAGCAGGACGCAATGGTCCTTATCGGCGAGGACTGCATTACTCTTGAACCGGCACCTTGGGTCACGGGAGTGCCATTGGCCGAGCGCCGGGTCGCAATTGTCACGACGGCCGGATTGCAGCGCCGCGGCGACCGACCGTTTACCAAGGGAGCGGGTGATTTCCGTATCATCCCGGGCGATTATGACGCTGCCGATTTGGTGATGAGCCACATCTCAATCAATTTCGATCGTACCGGCTTCCAGGAGGACCTAAACGTTGTCTTCCCGATCGACCGTCTCCACGAAATGGCTGCGGAAGGTATTATCGGGTCCGTCGCTGACTATCATTACTCGTTCCTGGGAGCGACCCCACCGGCCAAGATGGAGACCACGGCCCGCCAATTAGCCGGCGTTCTCAAGGACGATAATGTCGACGCCGTTCTTCTTGTGCCCATATGACCGGCCTGCACGCGCGCCGTAGGCGGGCTAGGACTATATATTGAAGACGAAGGCGTGGCGACGTCGCAGATCAGCCTTATTCGTCTGCACACAGAAATCTCTCGCCCGCCACGAGCGCTATGGGTGCCGTTTGAACTTGGCCGTCCCTTCGGAGCTCCGAGCGACGCTGCCTTCCAGGCCCGGGTCTTGAAAGCGGCGCTCAACCTATTCGAAGCGGACTCCGGTCCTCTTATCGTCGACTACCATGAAGACGCGCCTGTACCAACGGAAGAAGAGATGGAGGGATGGGCCTGCCCAGTCAATTTTGGGGCGCCGGAGGATGAAGACGAGGGAAGTCTCAAGGCTGCGTTGAGGCGCGAGATTGGGCAGATGATGCCGTGGTACGACTTGGCTGTCGAACGCCGAGGACGGACGACGGTAGGGATCAGCGGTTTTGGCATGGAGGAGGCCGGCACGTACATTTTGTCCTTCTTGGAAAACCCACCGGACAAAAGCCCTCGAGATGGGCTGACTTCTGGTGATGTCCTGAAGCTAGCCTGTGACGACCTCAAAACCTTTTATTTCGAGGCAGTCACGGCTCAACCGGGTACGCCCAGCCGGGCTAATTTAGAGGCCTGGTTCTGGAATTCAACTGTTCTTGCCGATGTTTTTCTCGCCCTTCAACCTATCTGCCTAGCCAGTGACGATCACACCATGCGGGGCATGGGATTGCATATTTTGGTGCCACGAACCCAGACTCAAATTTCGGTCGACCCGGAGGATGTTTAAAACCGCGGGTTTTACAGGCATCGGTCCGACTCATATGAACGTGGTCGCGCGTCAGCAACTTAAGCCTGTCTATCACCGTAACGGTGCGGCCTACGCCATCTCCCGTGAATGTCTTTTGCAGCAAGGATCGATCAAGGGACGTCGGACAGGGTACGTGGTTATCGACGAACCGATGATCAGCATCGATACGTTATGGGATGTCAATCTGGTTGAATTTGTACTCCGAGATGGCGGCAGGAGTCTCTGATGTGTCCGCATCCGCTGACTTCCCAAACATAGCATTGGATGGAGGGACATTGAACTCTCAGTTAGCTGTCCCAACACTGGACTCGCTGACCTTTGACGTCGCCGCAGTCGACTTTGATCGTGATGCAGCAATGCACACATTCGATGAGCAAGGAGCAATCGTCCTGCGCGGGGTGTTCCCGCCCGACGACATCGAGTTTTTCGCCCAAGAAACTGAGCGCTACCTGTAAAAACCATCGATCGCGGGCTCATTCGGCTACTACAGGAAGGACTACTACAAACGGATCGTCGATCCCTTCATGATCGGCGGACAAGCCGTCGACGTGTGTCTGAACGAGTGGCTGATTGAATTTGTAGAAGACTACATGGAGAGCGAATGTGTCTTATCGGAGGCCTATATCAAGGAAGATCTTCCGACAGAGTACGTATACTTCCCAATGCATACGGATTATGCGCCCGGGAATGCACGTCGCTCCGAGTCTGAGCACGTCATGACACTAGAAACCTTGGTCCACCCCGTCGCCGTTGGGGCCGCCCTTTACCTCGCGGACTCCGCCGGGGGTGCGTTCTGTTTTTGCCTTGGCACCCACAAGCTTGGAGCACCGCGCGGTCAGGAAATCGAGCACTACAGCGCCGAAGAAAAGCAACGAATCTTGTCGTCACGATGTCGTATGGAGGGTCGTAAGGGCGATATTGTTCTGTTTGATGATCGCGGCTTCCACGGTCCGGACCAGCCCTCGAACAAAAAGCGGCTTGTCATGCTTCTCGACTGGATGAGAGTCAAGAGCTGGGGAGGGCCTGTTCAGGCTGCGCCGCTACGCGTCTTTACCTCGGATCTCGGTCGGTTATCGTCCAAACAGCTTCGTGTGCTCGGCATGGGCGCCACGCCGCTAGGCCCCCGAGAGACCTATCATATCCACTCCTTTGGACGGAAAAAGAGCAGCCGGATAGCATTCGATCTCGTATCTCGGCTCATCGACAATGCCTTTGTCGTGACCCACTGGAAGCGAACAGTACGTGCCCGCTTGAACCGCTTCTTGCCGCATCTCCGGTCCTGACCAATTAGCTCCGAACGCGATTCTCGGTTTGCATGGAAAGCCGTGAGATCGAGATATATTCCGGATTAGGTCGACCGGTTGGCTGCAAACTACCTGCGGGTAGTAATTCGATTTACGCGCAATGCACTTGGACCAATCTAATTCAATTACCGAAAAGGAGAATGAAGCGTGACATTGACTCGGCGGACTCTGGAAATTGACGGGCAATCGATTTCCGACGGTGCGGACTGTTACGTCATCGCTGAGATTAGCCACAATCATCAGGGTGACATCGACAAGGCCAAACAATTGTTCGCGGCTGCGAAGCAGTGTGGTGCTACCTCAGTCAACCAAATCAGAGTTTCCGCAGCTTCGACCTGGCAGAAAAATGGTTGGAGTCCAATGAATCTATGGTCACGCCAGTGCTGAAGTAGACGGGCGGTTTCTGCTGTCACCTTCCAATCATTGGCATTCGGCAAATCGCGCCAGGCGTTCACCGACTGACGCACCTCATTGATGATTGATGTGGGGTCGTATTGCTGGTCTTGGGTTGAAAGTCCTTGGCCTTCATCGAATACGAAACCGCTCTAGTTCGCCTTGGACTTACGCTTTTTAGGCTTTGGAATCGGCGCAACGAATTGTGCACTGCGCCGGTGTTCAATGATTTTCTGCGTGGGCTGCCCCTCTCCATCTAGCTCCCAATGCCTAAAAGGATATTGGTAGGGTGAATTCAGGATTGGTTGCTCAAAAAATCGCTCTATCATTTATGCCTTACTGGGTAGCTGACGCGTGTAAGTCAGTTAGTTGGGAAGGCACCTTGCGGCAGGATTCCAGCCAGTAGTCGGGATCAATATCGGAGAAAATTTTCACGGGTTCGCCCGTCGCGTCTGCCGTCATTCGCTCTACATCGTGCATTTGGCGAATTGCCTCAGGAACGTGTTCAAGAGCATCGACAAGAAGCGACCAAATGAGTCGGATATCTTGTTCTCACTCGGGCGCTATGCCTGCCCCAAGAGTACACATCAAGACTTCGATACCGCGCCTCCCACCATTGCTGTCGTAACAGGCTCGATACCCCATCCACGGGTGCAATTGTGGTGGCGGCAAGAGGTGCCCATCACCGATCCTGACCAGGTGCGGCAACAAATCGCGGTACTTGCGCGCACCTTTTGCAGTGATCTGGCTGTCGTAAACTGTAGCCGGGTCATGCGACTGCCCGGCACGATCGCCTGGCCAACCAAGCCCGGTCGCGAAGTTGAACTCACGACACTTCAGATGTTTGGTGATGGCCACATCAAGCATTACATGCCGGGACAGTTTGCCAGGGCATACCCGCTCGATGAGTGCAGCAGAGTAGACACTCCAAAGGACGAGCCAGATTTCGGGCTACGTGACATCAACCCCGTTGAATTACTGCGCAAAACCAAGCCCGGCAACTGGCATCTCCCTATGCGCGACTTCACCGCTCACTGTGTCAGCGCAGGCTACCCCGACTGGATCATCATCGAGGCGTCACGACAGGTCCTGGACGATCCTGGCAATCCATCCGATGTCGCCACCCTCATCGAAAGCGCACGCAAGAAGTGGGACGTCCCCAATCCAACTGAAGACGCCGTCGTGGCCGAGTTACCGCTTGTGCCACGCTCCATAGCGGGGCTTGACCCCACTCAAATACCAAAACGCCGGTGGCTCTACGGACGCCGCTTGATGCGCGGGAACGTGACACTGACGGTGGCAGCCCCTGGCATAGGCAAAACAACGCTGGCGCTACACGAGGCACTCGCAGTTATGAAATCAACTCAATCCCTCCCATAGACGTTGACGTCTGACAGTACCGCCACTCGCGGTAGGTTACGGCCCATTCAGGAGACAGGGTTACTTCTCAAGATCCGGGAGTGATCCGGGCGCAAACAGTGCGAGACATTCAGGATTGAGCAAGGCGTTCCGGTTCCTGATCGGACGGCCGTGAATAGCATCGTTAACTGTCAACTCCGAGATCTTGCCGGTGACCGTGCGCGGAATGTCCGCAACCTGGATGATCTTATCCGGGACGTGGTGCGGCGATGCGTGAGCCCGCAGGCGATCCTTAATCGCGTCCACGATGCCATCAACTAGAGTCAGCCCGCCGCGCAATTGCACGAATAGCACGACCCGCGTATCCCCTTTCCATGATTGCGTGACAGCGACACTGTCCACTACTTCATCAATTGGCTCGATCAAACGATAAATCTCTGCGGTGCCGATGCGCACGCCGCGCGCGTTCAGGGTCGCATCGCTCCTCCCCAACAAAATCATACCGTCGTGATCGGTCAGTACGGCGAGGTCGCCATGGCGCCAAACATTCGGATAGGTCTCGAAATATGCGGCGCGATAAAGTGAGCCATCAGCGTCACCCCAAAAGCCAATCGGCATTGACGGGAACGGCATCGTACAAACCAGCTCGCCGGGCTCACCACGCAGCGATTTGCCCACCTCGTCGAAAACCTCGACCTTCATGCCCAGGGCACGTACCTGGCATTCTCCGGGCCAAACCGGACCAGCCGGATTGCCGGTCACTAAGGCGCCGAGGGGATCTGCCCCGCCCGCCGGGGAGGCTAG
>Ga0315339_1003552_pt1 | contig 10880 bp, 9 predicted proteins | sample ASW17metaG_FD_204514 | JGI IMG/M metagenome (GOLD analysis project Ga0315339, IMG submission 204514) | Ammonia-oxidizing marine archaeal communities from Pacific Ocean, United States - ASW #17 | ecosystem: Environmental > Aquatic > Marine > Oceanic | place: USA: California | collected 2016-12-05
CGAGTGCGACGTTTTGGATGAAGCGTCAGTTGCGAGCGCGATCGACGTTGCGGCTGGCACGGCGCGGCTGGCGACGGTGGCGCACTGCATCGCGTTTGCAAGCAAGGACGATCTGTCTGGCGATTTTTCGGCAACGGGGATCGAGGGCTTCCGGCTGGCGCTGGAAGTGAGCGCATACTCGCTGCTGCCGGTGGCGCGTATCGCGGCCACGCGCATGAGCGGCGGCGGCAGCATCATGACGCTGTCGTTCCACGCGGCGGACAAGGTTTACCCGGGCTACAACGTGATGGGCGTGGCGAAAGCCGCTCTGGAGAACGAGGTCAAGCAGCTGGCGTCGGAGTACGGCCAGCGCGGGATCCGGGTGAACGCCATATCGGCGGGACCGTTGAATACGCTGTCGGCCCGCGGCATCTCAGGGTTCACAGGCATGCAACAAATCCACGCGGACCGTTCTCCCATGCGCCGGAACATCACCCAGGACGAGGTGGGTACTACGGCGCTGTTTCTGGCGAGCGCGCTGTCGTCAGGCATCACGGGTACGACGCTCTACGTGGATGCCGGCTACAACGTCATGGGCGTCTAGGTCGTCTGGGTGACGATAAGGTCAAGCGCTGCCAGTTGGCGGTGGCGAGGAACGGCGTCGCATTCGGGGATCCGCTCCCTTCTGTCATTTCGACGCGAGCCGTCGGCGATCGATCAGGGCTAGGCAGGCTTACGCCCGCTGAGGCTGGATCTCCTCGAGAGTCGCGAAGACGTCGTCGTAGAGGTGGTGGAGCTCGGTGATCTCGTCGGGTGCCAGGGGCGGAACGTCGCTGCCGGCGGTGAACTCGTCGAGTTGGTCCTGGCGCACGATGTTGGGCAGCACGGCCGCGATGCGGGGCTCGGACAGGCAGAATTGGATGGCGGCCTGGGCGAGGGATCGGCCGGTCTGCTCGGCGATGAACAGGACGCGCGCGCGCTTCTCGAACGCCGTGTCGAGCCACTCCTGCTTGCGGTGGGCCCGGTGATCGGACGCATCGAACTCCACCTTGACCTGGTTCGTGAACTCGTCGGTGAGGATCTCAGAGGCGTGCGGCACCCGCGCGAGGAGGCCGGTCTCGTTGGCGCGGGCCGTCGGAAAGAACGCGCGCGCGGGTTGCTGTTCGATGATGCTGTAGATGATCTGAAGGCTCTGGATGTGTCGCTCGTCCATGGCCGTCTCACCCTCGGCCTGCCAGCCGATGTCGGGACCGAGGGCCACGCCGTAGTGGCGGACCTTGCCTTCTCTAACCAGCGCGTCCAGCGTCTCGAACACAGCGTCGTCGTTGACCGTATCGAGGCGTGGGTTGTGGAGCTGGTAAAGATCGACGTAGTCGGTGCCAAGGCGGCGGAGGCTGTCCTCGCAGGCCTCCCGGATGAACTCCGGCTCCCAGCGTTGGCGGCGCTCCTTGTGGTGGCCCGACCGCTCGGTCTTGAGATCGTATCCGAACTTGGTGCCGATGATGACGTCCTGACGTTTTTGCTTGGGGAAGGCATCGCGCAGGACCTCCTCGCCGTAGCCGTCGGCGTAGGTGTCGGCGGTGTCGAACAGCGTCACGCCCTGCTCAACGGCGTTGCGGAGCAGGCGGACCGCGTCGTCCTTTTCGACCTTGCCCCACCAGCCGGTTGCGACGGTCCAGACGCCGAAGGCGACTTCGGAAACGGTCAGGTCGGTGGTGCCAAGCTTGCGGTACTTCACGAAGTGCTCCTCGGAATGATGACGGCGTGTAAGGCTGACTAATGATTGCCGCTTTGCAACGGAGGGACCATAGCGGATTTCAAGGCGGCTTCGATGGCATTGGCCTCGGCCGCGAAGGCGGCGTCAGTCATAGCGGGCTCCAGCGCATCGACGGTAACGGCGTCGAGGAGCGGTAGCCACGATTTGCAGCCTACGTACTCCGGGCGGAACGGAACCTGCTTTGCCGCGGGCAGGCGGTAGACGCGTAGCACCATCGCGGTGAGCGCAACTTTGGGCTTCCACCGCAGGCGCTTCGCGGCGTACTCCTGGGTCCAAATGTGGTGGAGGGCGAGGGCTTCGAGCTGTGCGAGTTCGGTGACCGAGAACGCAGAGTGGACCTGCGCGAACGCGGTGAACGTCAGCGCGTCGCTGTCAGGCTCGGCGGCGAGGGCGTCAGCGAGGTTGGCGGCGTGCTCGGGCCGCAGAAGGTCGGACTGCTGATGTTCGAACGATGGGAACAGCAAAAACTGGGGGAATCGGACGTTGAAGCGATTTTCATCTTCGCGAATGCCGCCCTTGCGGATGATCAGCGCAAGAGTACCCCGGCTGAGCGCCTCGATGGCGACGGCCCACTCTTTGAGGGCGGCATCGCAGGCGAAGGGAGTGTTAATCACAACGTTCCTTCCACGGCTTTAGTCCAGCCGGACCAGCCCATTATAAGAAACCCACCCCGGATCCGTTGGGAGCTACCATGCACAGGACGAACCTCGCTTCATCCAGGTTCCTGTAGATTTTTGCAGGATTTCCTCTGAGGAGTAATGATGGCAGATCCCACGAGCGGTTTGAAGCCCGATGCCACGGGCAGCAGTGGTGGGCCATTGGCTGGGCTTCGCGTGATCGACCTCACCCGCATCCTGGCAGGCCCGTACTGCACCATGGTACTAGCGGACCTGGGCGCGGACGTGGTGAAGGTCGAGCCGCCGGGCGGCGATCCGTCGCGCGGGACGGGGCCGTTCATGCCAGCGCTGGGCGGCGTGGAGTCGTCCGATCCGCGCGGCTACGGCACGTACTTCATGAGCGTTAACCGCGGCAAGCGCAGTATGGTCATCGACCTCAAGCAGCCGGCGGGCCGCGATCTGTTGCTGGCGCTCATCGATGGTGCAGATGTGCTCATCGAGAACTACCGACCGGGCACCATGGACAGCCTTAGGCTGGGGTATGAAACGGTAAAAACTCGCAATCCGCGGGTCATCATGGTGTCGGTGTCTGGGTTTGGCCAGACAGGACCGTACCGGCAACGCGCGGCGCTGGACATCATCGTTCAGTCCATGGGCGGCATGCTGAGTATTACGGGGGAGGAGGGCGGCGGGCCGGTACGTCCGGGCGTGAGCATGGGCGACATCACGGCGGCGCTATTCACGAGTATCGGCGTGCTCTCGGCGGTGGTGGAGCGCGAGCGATCGGGCGAGGGCCAGCACGTGGACATGAGCATGCTGGACTGCCAGGCCGCGGTGCTGGAGAACCCGCTGATGCGGTTCTTCGCCACAGGCGACGTTCCTCAGCGCATTGGCACGCGCCACCCCGTGGTGAGCCCCGTGCAGGCGCTGAAGACCAAGGACAGCTACGTGGCCATTGCGACGTCCGACGGCTCGTCGGGGCACTGGGGGACGCTGTGCCGCGAGATTGGCCAACCGGATCTGGCAGACGACCCTCGCTTCCGGACGGGCTGGGAAAGGACGCAGCATTACGCCGAACTCGCCCCCATCCTCGAGGAGGCAATGGCGAAGCGCACGACGGCTGAGTGGGTTGACACACTGGCCTTGCAGGGCGTGCCGGCGGGGCCGGTGCAGGACGTTCCGCAGGTGGCGGCGGACCCACAGTTGCGGGCGCGTGACATGTTCGTCAGGCTTAGCCATCCTGGGGCGGGCCCGGTGACGTTTACAAACACACCGGTCAAGCATTCGCGCACCCCGGGGGGCGTTCGCGCACTGCCCCCGGACACGGGCCAGCACACCGACGAGTTGCTAATGGAGCTGGGGCTCGACGGTGCACGTATCGCTGAACTGCGGGCGTCAGGCGCGGTGGCTTAGGTCCACTCGGCGAAGCCCATGGCGCAGCCGTTGCCGGCCTCGGTGCGGTAGCAAGGGACGTAGTCGACCATGTTCATGTTGAGGCCAGTGCCTGAGAGCGCGCCGGCCAGCCCAATCCAGTTCTTGATCTCCGACGTCCCGCCGCGGAAGCGCACGTCTTCGAAGTCGGTGAGCTTGGCCACATCGTCGTGGCGGAGGCCATCGATGATCTTACTGTCCAACTCCTCTTCGATGACCGTGTGGCTGAGCCCGCCGGAGGCGACGATGGCGACCTTCTTGTCGCTGTCCCACGCCTCGATGGCCTGGCGCATGGTCTGGCCGAACCGATAGCAGCGCGCTGCCGACGGCGACGGGGGGTAGTAGGTGTTGACCATGACGGGAACGTTGGTCGTCACCTTGTTGTCCATGAGGCGGCGGTAGACGTAGTAGAACGCGTGGCCGATGGTCCCTTCGCCACCGCGACCCGGCGGTAGCTTCTTGGAACGCGCTACGTCGAATTCGGCCCTGACCAGCGAGTCGATGAGCATTTCGGCCATGGAGCCGTCGGTGGGGTGAGACACCCGACCGTCGGGCCGATGGGCGTACTTTGGGTCGCTGAGTGTGCCGCGCGCGCCGCCGGGTCGCGGGGCGTCGTCGACCTCTTCGCCGTAGTAGACGCAGAAGGCGGGCATGTTCTCCTCGTTGAACGACTCCATCTGGTCGTCGCCCAGGATCACGACGATGTCCGGTTTGACCCTGGCGAGAGTGTCGGACAGATGGCCGATGGCGGTTTGGGCGGCCGCGAATCGGGTCTCGAACTTTTCGTCGGTGCACTCGTTTTCGAAGTGCTCGCCTGCGCGCAACTCGGCCAGTTCGCCGAACGAGTAGGTCTTGCCGTTGAACCAGTGGGATGCCTGTACGCGGCCACGGTCGCCGTATTCGCGCCAGACGTTGGCGGGCATCTCCAGTTGCGGGGCGTGGGAGGATGCGAGTCCCAGTACGATTTCTGCCATGGCCCGGTACCTCCGGTGATGTGATGCCGCTGACGGGCGGGCGTCTGTGACGAGCCTGTACCCTATCGCTGGGTGAACTGTACGAGTCCTGCGCGCTGGTGGCAACCAAGTTGCTGGGCGCGCGCTAATTGATGGGCAGCGGCAGGGCGCTGGCGTTCACCTTGCCCTTGAGCATGCGCAGGTAGTTGCGAGTGGTGGCTTCGGCGACGACTTCGATGTCGACGCCCTGGAGCTCGGCGAGCTTGGCCGCTACCTGGGGTAGGTGCCAGGGCTCGGTCCGGCGCAGCGGGTTCTTTTTGAAGGGTTGCGGGTAGCTGTCGGTTTCGATGACGACGCGGTTAAGCGGTAGCTGCGCGGCCACCTGCTGCAGCGGCTCCTCGCGCAGCAGTGGCTTGGCGAAAGAGATCAAAAAGCCGAGATCTATGGCGCGTTTCGCCAGGTCCATCGAGCCGCCGAAGTAGTGCCAGGCGCCGCCCACGTCACCCGCGTGCTCCTCGGCGAGGATGCGCAGGATGTCGTCGTCCGCTTCGCGTGAGTGGGTAACGAGCGGGAGGCCCAGATCGCGGGCGATCCGGATCTGGGTGCGCAGGGCGTCTTGCTGCACGGGCTTGCCGGGGGAGCGGGGCATATAGTCGAGTCCGCATTCGCTCCACTCGACGACCTCGGGGTCGAGGGCAAGCTCACGCAGGTGGCCGGCCGTGCGCTCGTCTAGGGGGCCTTCGAGGTCGGCAGGATGGAGGCCGATGCCAGCTTTGACGAAGGGGTGTTTAGCTGCGAGTGCGAGCCCGTGTTCACAGGATGAGACAGTGGTGCCCGCTGCTATAATCAGTCCCACGTTCGCTCGGCCCGCGCGCTGGAGCAGCGTTTCGAGTTCAGGCGCATCCCACTGGTCGATGTGCGTATGGCCGTCGATCAGCGGATGGGCGGTCGCGCGCAGTTCCTCTTCAAACGTCGTCATCGCCCCCGGATTGTAGCCGGCGAGTCTCGGCCGTGCCGGCGCCGTCCGGCACATCACGAATCGGAGAGCGTGTTGGCCCAAAGTGTGGTAGTTCAGGCCCTCGCGCGCCTCGGTCGCGCCGCGGCTGGCAACAAGTGGTTGCTGATGGTTCTCGGCGCCGCGATGAGCGCCGGGCTGGCCTACGCGGCGCTGAACCGGCTGGCCTGGGGCGAGGTTATCGACACGTTCCGGCACTTCCCGTTCGCGTACGGGGCCCTGAGCCTGGTCCCGCTTGCCGCCTCCATGGTCCTGCGTGCGGCACGGTGGTGGGTGCTCATGCGCGGTGAGCTGGTCGGTTTTTGGCGCGTATTCATCACTCAGAACGCAGGCATTGGGCTCAACAACATGTTGCCGGCGCGCGTGGGCAGCGAGGCGATGCAGCTCACGCTGATCACCCGCAGGTACGGCGTGCCGCTACCTGTGGCGTTGGCGTCGCTGGTGGGCGGCAACGTGCTGGACATATTCGCGACAGGAATCTTGATGGGCCTAGGCGTGTTGCTTGTGCCCGGTTTGCGCGAAACCAGCGTCAGCATCCAACTGTTCGGGGCGATCGTGATGCTTACGGTGAGCCTGCTGGTGGTGGTCGGCGTTTCTAAGGGGCTTGGGTCGATTCCCGTTGCGAACCGTTTGAGCTTCTTTCATCGCGTAATCAACGCGATCAACGACCTGCGTGATCGGCCGCGGGCGCTGGCGGCGTCGTTCGTGGCGACGTTGGCGCACTGGCTCCTTCTGGGCGTATCCGCGTGGGTGCTGGCGCTGGGCATGGATCTTGACGTGGACCCCATCACGATGGCTACGGTACTGGTCGCCGCGACCTTTTTCACCTCGGCCATGCTGTCGGCACCAGGCGGGGCGGGCACGTACCACTTCGCGGTGGTCTCTATGCTGACGGCGCTGCACGCCGATGCCGAGGCTGCGTTCAGCTTCGCGCTGGTGATGCACCTCCTGATGTTCCTGCCACCGCTGCTCATCGCGCTGAGCGTGATCGTGCGGTTCGGGTCGCAGGCGCTGATGCGCAAAGATCCAATAGCACTGGTGACTGCGCGAGAGCCCGCGTGAGGCTACCTGCGATTGCTACACTTGCGTCGCTGACGCTGCTGGCAGGATGCGCGCCGACCGCGACGCCGACGCCGCCAATGTTGCCAGCGGCCGCGCCGCCGCCGCCGGTTGTTGATGCTACGCCCGGTCCACCGCCCGAGGGCACGCTGCGCGTCGCCGTGATCGGCGCGGCGCCCCACCAAGACCTACACCGGTTGGTGTCCGAGTGGGCGACTTTGTTTGGCTCGGGGCTGGGCTACGACCGCTTGCTGCGGTTCATGACGACGCCGGATACCCCGCTGCCGTCGCTGGCGGTCGAATGCGATCTGTGTGCGGGCTGGCGATGGGTCGATGACGTCACGCTGGAGGTCGACCTCGACCCGCGCGCGATGTGGCAGGACGCAGACGACTTCGCGTCGCGCCCGATTAGCGCGTCAGATGTGGTCTGGAGCCTGAGCCGGCTGCGCGAGACGGGCTCGCCCCACGAGCGGTTACTGGATTCGGTTGACGCCATCGAACAGGCGGCGCCGGGTATCGTGCGCTTCAGGTTGCACTACCCCGACGCGGACCTGCTACTTAAACTGGCCAGTCCGTACGCGGTGATTTTGGCACCGGATTCGCTGAACGGCGTGAACCTGCAGACGGGGCGCGTCCTGGGGGCGGGGCCGTGGCGGTACGTGCGCGGGAGCACGGGGCAGGTGAATCTGACCGCGTGGGATGGGTACTTCAGGGATGGTGAGCCCAGGCTCAGCGGCGTCCGCTTCTTGCCCGTCGCCGATTTGGCCACGGGGGTGGCGCTGTTGGAGGTGGGTCGCGCCGACATGGCGCAGGTGACCGAGCCGCAGTGGGCTGCGTTAGACCGAACGAGCTTCGACTCGACAGTCATCGGACGCCAGGGCCGGGGCGTGGTGTTTGGCGTGAACGCGGGACGCCAGGTGCTGGCCGACCAGGCGGTTCGCCAGGCGGTTTTTGCAGCGCTGGATCCGCATGCGGCCATCGCGGCCAGCTTCGGCATCGGCTGGGTGGGCACGGGCGTCCCCGTTCTTGACCCGTCGTGGACGCTGGACGACGCAGCGATCGGCTCGGTGTTTGGTGCGCGGGCGACGATACTGGAGTTGCCCACGCTGACGCTGACGGTCGGCAACTTCGGCGAGCAGCACGTCGTGCACGGCGAAGCGCTGGCCGCGCAGTTGCGGTCGGCGGGGTTCGACGTGACGACGGATGTGGTCTCGCGGGGGTCGTACCTGAACCGCGTGTGGGAGCGGCGCGACTACGATTTGTTCGTTGGACCGATTCCGCCGACGGATACGCCGAGCGCTTTTCTGCTGGCACTGCTGCACACGCGGGGTGCGTCGAACGTCACAGGGGCGGGCACGGCGGCGCTGGACGTGCTTATCGAGTCGCAGGCCGTGGAGCTCGACGAGACACGCCGCGCGGGCCTAGTGCGCAATATCCAGGCGGCCGCGCTAGACGGGGCCTGGTTCTTCATGGCGGCGGGCCTGTCGGAGCGCTGGGCGTTCAACGAGCGGGTGCTTTCGCCGCCACGAGTGTTCCCGGCAGGGTCCGGCGACGGGTGGAAATACGTGGCGTTGGTCTCGTCATCCGACTAACGCCGACTGGTGGGGGCAAATGTGTGATGGTGGGCGTCGTGTGTATAATGTGGCTAGCGGTCATCGAGCAATCTCAAGTGCATCCTCAGAGGGGTTCTCGCATCTAAATAGATGTGAGCCCCGAGCCGGGCACGATGGCTAGCGATCGGCGATCGTGCTGATCGGGAAGCAGTATGGAGGAAGTAAGTGGCAAAGCCTGTACACGTAACCGACGCAGAATTTCAAGCAGCCGTATTGGACGCCGACAACCCGGTGCTGGTGGACTTCTGGGCCGACTGGTGTGGCCCCTGTAAGATGATCGCCCCTGTGGTCGAAGAGCTGGCCGAAGAGTACGACGGTAAGTTCAACTTCACGAAGGTGGACGTTGACGCGAACCCGGAGACGGCGACCAACTTCGGCATCCGCAGCATCCCGACGCTCTTGATCTTCAAGGACGGCAAGGTTGCCGATCAGATCGTGGGAGCGGTGCCGAAGGCGATTCTCAAGCGCAAGATCGACAAGGTGCTCGAGGCGTAACCCGCGTCTTGGTTCTGCCAGCCTGTTATTGCGATGGGCACAAGCGACTAAGATGAGCGCCCCGACACGTTCGGGGCGCTTGGTTGTTCCTGGTGTTGGCCATATGGGGGTGGATGGGTCCCGGTGGGTCTCGCGGTCTTCAAAACCGTTGCAGGGGCGGCTTCCCGTTCCTGGGTGGGTTCGACTCCCACGCACTCCCGCCAGCTTCATGGCCTGCTAAACGGGCTTTAGGCTGGCATCGCTAATCGTCACGGTGGCGTCAAGATTCCCTGGTTTGACCGCAGTTTTGACCGCAGTTGGTCTAACTTTGGCCTAGATTCACCCGTAACCCACCTGCCGAATGGCCCCGGCCACCCCGTCTATTTATAAGGTGCGTGCGCTCGCGATTTCCCATCGCTGTGACGTTTGGGGCTACGGGCGTATGGTTGGGTTCACTGATGGCCGCTTGTGGTCACTGGGGATTTGCCATGATGGAGCGGCGTAACCGGGCTACGTTCTTGTGCGACGTCATGTTCAGGAGGTCTCCGTTGTCGCCGTTGCTCAACGTTCTTGTCGCGATGACTGCGCTCTCTCTACTCGTTGGATGTACGGGTGACGTCGGCCCGCAAGGCGACACTAGCCCGCGAGGTGAGGTAGGAGCGCAAGGGGATGCCGGTCCGAAGGGCGAGATTGGGCTGCAAGGTGAGGTCGGTGCGGAAGGGGATGCCGGTCCGAAGGGCGAGGTGGGTGCGCAAGGTGAGATCGGCCCGCAAGGTGAGATCGGCCCGCAAGGCGAGGTCGGACCGCAGGGCGAGGTCGGACCGCAGGGCGAGGTGGGTGCGGATGGGCGTGATGGTGTCGCTGGTGTGCTTTGCGACTCAGGCTCTGCGGTCGTCGGCTTTAACCTTGAAGGGGTGCCTATTTGTATGCCCGTCGTTAGGCTCACACCAACGCCTACCCCCACTAGGGACCCGTCAGCGTCAAGTGACAGCATAAGCGATACGACTGCGCCTACACTTTCGGCATTTGATTTTCAGCCAAGATCCGTGTCAGTGGCAACGGGGGCGGCCAGCGTCAAGTTCACTGGCAGAATCTTGGACGACGTAGCGGGCGTTTGGTACTGGAAAGTCCGTTTTGATAGTCCGTCGGGGAACCAATATTTGTATGTGGAACTACATTCAGACGGTCCCCAAGACGTTGGCACCTCTTCAGTTAGTTTGGTATCCGGTACGGCCACGGACGGCATCTACGAGAAAACCGCAACCATAAAGCAGTACTCCGAGACGGGAGATTGGAGAATCGAATCGGTTTTGTTTGTAGACCAAATTGGGAACCAGAACCTCTTGTTCGGCGATGACTTGGTTGCCCTCGGTCTACCGACCACCATTACTGTCGCGGCTACCCCTGCGCCGACCCCAACCGCTACGCCTACGCCTACCCCTACCCCCACACCTACGCCCACCCCGACCCCGACTGCTACACCTACACCCGCGCCGACGAGTGCATCGGCAACTACACCTACGGCTACTGCTATTGCCGGTGTGATAGAGGCTGAGGACATCGTGGCTGAGTTTGAGAACAATGCTGTGGCGGCTACTGCCAAATACGAAGGACAGACGTTCAGCGTTGCCGGTGTGGTAAGCAAGATTGATTACGACATCTACAACAATCCATATGTCGCCTTAGGCTCAGGAGCTGCCTTTGAACTCTACGCGGTGAGATGTGTACTTTCAGACGCCTCGCAAACAGCCAACCTCTCTGTGGGAGCAGAGGTTGAGGTGGAAGGTACCTTTAGCGAGTGGGACTACGACGTTTATCTCAATCCCTGCTCCGTGGGATGAAACTCAAGCCACTATCGCTACTGTTTGCTAGGGGTCCCATGGGGGATTAGGTAGAACCGCGGAGTAGGAAGATGAATCTCAAGTTCGCAACACTACTTCTAGCCCCCGCGGCGGCCATGAG
>Ga0315339_1003553_pt1 | contig 10877 bp, 13 predicted proteins | sample ASW17metaG_FD_204514 | JGI IMG/M metagenome (GOLD analysis project Ga0315339, IMG submission 204514) | Ammonia-oxidizing marine archaeal communities from Pacific Ocean, United States - ASW #17 | ecosystem: Environmental > Aquatic > Marine > Oceanic | place: USA: California | collected 2016-12-05
ATGGACCGGTAACGGCGGTACCCAACCGAACGAAAGCCATTGCCTTTACTACGCACGTCGATCCTGTTTCGCCCCCTTAAAATCCCCTCAACCAGCGGTTCTATAAACCGTTTGGCGAGGGGAGGAATTTGGTGGAGGCGCCGGGCACTGCCCCCGGGTCCGCAACGCTTATTCCGCAACGCGTTTATCGCCATAGCCAGCGAACCGGCAGGCCTAATATGTGCCTATTGGTCGAAAATCGCAATGGTTCAGTGGTTTAAACAACCTCAACGACACACGCCATGCCGGCCTGGTGGTGTTCCAGGATATGGCAATGGAACAGCCATTTGCCGGGGTTGTCGGCAACGAAGGCGATTATCGTGATTTCTTCGGGGTCCAACAGCACCGTATCCGTCCAGGGTTGGATCGGATCGGGTTTGCCGTTGCGCTCCAGTATTTTGAAGGCATGGCCATGCAGGTGCATGGGATGCGGCCACGCGGTGTCGTTTTGGATGGCCACGACCTGGCTGCGGCCTTTTTGGAACCGAAACAGGGGATCCATGACCATCGCGTGCGCGGCGACGCCGTTCAGGGCCCAGGCCTTGCCATGGTGGCGGACAAGGTCGCGAATTGCGGTTTTTTCACCTTTAAAAGTGGCCCCCGCCATACTGCCCATGGCGCCGCCGGAGATCACCAATTTATACCGGGCGGCATTGGCCAAATCCAGCGCCGGCAATGGGTTGACGATGAGTTGTGTGGACGCCGCCAGCGGAGAATTTCTGAGCGGTTGGTCCTTTGCATAAACTAATTTGAGATAAGTAAACGGCGCGCGTTCGAAATAATCGTCAATCACGTCAACGACGGCGCCGGGCGCCAACTCCATATCTATGATCACGTCGGCGCGCTGACCCGGCGCCAGGATAATCCGTCCGCCCGGCGGTTGGTGGGGCCGGACCGGATGCCCATCCAGGGCGATGACCGAGGGCTTGTGTTGATCAAAGCGCAGCCGAAAAATCCGCGCATTCGCCGCATTGATGATCCTGAGTCTGATCCGTTCGCCGGCCCGCACCGGAAAACTCTCGCTATCGCGGCCATTCAACGTGGCGACATTGCCCAGCCGGCCATTGTGGCTGAGGTCGTGCATTTGCCCGAAGGGCTCGGCAATTTGTGCGTCATCGTTGAGCCGCCAGTCGTCAATGACCCAGGTAACGTCGCGGTCGACTTTCGGTGGGTCGGCTTCTTCGATAATCAACGGCCCATAGAGTCCGCGGGCGATCTGTTCGGCTGATTTGACATGTGGGTGATACCAATAGGTGCCCGCGTCGGGCAAATCGAACGCGTAATTGAACGTTCCGCCCGGCATGACGGGCGGCTGGGTCAGCCCCGGCACGCCATCCATGGCATTGGGCAGGCGCAGCCCATGCCAATGGACTGTGGTCGGATCTGGGAGATCGTTCTGAAACGAGATATCCAACCGCGCCCCCTGGCGGTAGCGCAGTTCGGGGCCGGGCACGCCGCCATCGTATGTCCAGACTCGGGTGTGGGGATTTTTACCCCCCAATAACGCGACCTCGCCAGGCCTAGCTAAAAGCTTTTTTTGGGTTGCGCCTGCCACCGACGGCGCCGTCCACGACCAAATGACGGCCGATCCGGCGCCGGCAAGAAATTTTCGTCGGGTCAATCTTTGGTGCATGGCTGAATTTATAATGCTTGCCGCTGGGGGAAGGTCAAGCGCCGGCGTATCGTTTGACGGTCTCCAGCAGTTCAGGCGTCAGCGGAATCCCTGAGGCGCGCCGTTCATCCATGGCGCGGGCCTCCAACTCACCCGGCAGCAGCACTTCACCACCTTCGTCGAACGGTGCCGAGCCCTTGATTTTGGCGACGAATTCTTCCATCCGGTCGTAGTAGGTGCCGGCGCCCAACAGCCGCAGCGGATCGATGGCGATGAAGAAGTGGCAGACACCTTGCGGTTCTTTCTCCGCCCACATGTCGCCGACATCGTCCAGGAACCGGCCGCCGGACATCACACCGGACAACAGTTCGACCATCAGCGACAATCCGTAACCCTTGTGGCCGCCGATAAACTGAATGAACCCGTCGAGGCCGGCTGTCGGGTCGGTGGTTGGGGCGCCGTCGGCATCAAAGGCCCAACCCAGAGGCATGTCTTCGCCTGCATCGCGCAGTTTTCGCATCTTGCCGCGCGCCGCGACACTTTGCGCCATATCCAAGATAAATGGCGCGCCGCCGCGACGCGGTGCTGCGAAGCCCAGCGGATTGTTTCCCATCAACAAATCACGCCCACCAAAGGGCGCCATGGCCGGCGATGCACTGGTCCCGCAAAACAGCGCCATGGCGGCGACCGAGGCGGCGAACCCATAGGGCGCGGTGCCGCCGAAATGATTTGAGTTTTTAACCGAGACCAATCCAATGCCGTTGGCCCGAGCTCTCGCCATGGCACACTCCAACGCCTTGGCGCCGACCACCTGGCCTTGCCCACCGTCGCCGTCGATGATTGCCAATGCCGGTGCGCGATCTTCGATTTGGATGTCGGGGATGGCTTTTACGACACCAGCCTCGACGCGCTTCAGGTATTGTTCGACCCGATGCACGCCATGTGTCGAGATGCCCATCAGGTCTGTCGTGACCAGGATTTCGGCGACGGCCTCGGCGTCATTGTCGGGGAAGCCTGCACGGCGGAAAGCTCTCGTCGTCAGGGCCGACAGTTCCTCGGCGGATATGAAAACTTGTGATGTGGCCATACCCGCAGATTGCCCGCTTCGCTTTCCTTGGTCAATTGGTGCTAATCTCAGTCAACAATTGGGGAGGATAAGATGGATCGCGCCCGCGCAAAGCGTATTGCCAAGCAATGGATGTTCCCGACAGAGACCACCAGCTACATGGGGGGCCTTGAAGACCGCCCGGTTCTGGTGAGGTCGGAAGGCCGCACCGTCACCGATTCGGACGGTAAGGAATATCTGGATTTCCAATCCGGGCAGATGGGCGCCGCACTGGGGCATCAGCACCCGCGCATGACAGCGGTCGTTGAGAATACCATGCGCTCGATGATGCATTCGACCAACACCATGCTCAACGCGCCGCGCCTCAAGCTGCATGAGCGGTTGGGAAAGTTGCTGCCGCGGCCGTTATCGAAATCGCTGTTTTTGGTGTCCGGTAGCGACACGATTGAGGCCAGCGTGGATTTGGCACGAAAAGCAACCGGTGGTGTCGATGTGATTGGCTTTCACGCTGGGCTGCACGGCTCGACTTCATACCTGACGCGCTCATTGTCGTTCAACTGGGAGCGCAGAAAGCACAGTGTCGTTGCCCCGGCGACGCAAGCCATCGTCACACCGTATTGTTATCGCTGTCCGTTAAAACTGAAATTTCCCAGTTGCGACATTCAATGTCTGGATACCAGCCTCGAACTGGCTGATGCGAACTTCACCACCAAGCCCGCGGCCTTCATCGGTGAGCCGATCCTCAGCGCCGGCGGTGTAATCCAGCCGCCGGAGGGGTATTTTAAGAAGCTTCAAGAAGCCCTCAAGGCGCGCGGCATGTTGATGATCATGGATGAGGCGCAGACAGGATTGGGCAAGACCGGCAAGTTGTTTGGATTCCAGCACGAAAAGGGCGTCAGTCCGGAGATCATCGGCATCTCCAAGCACTTTGGCGGCGGCCTGCCGATCAGTGCGGTCTGCACCACGGCCAAGGTTGCCCGTGACGCGGTCAAGAACGGCTACTTCGCGACGCGCTCGCATGCCACCGATCCATTGCTGTGTGCCGCCGGAACGGAAAGCCTGAATATCGTCGAAGACGAAGACATGGCTGGAAAGGCGGCGAAAATTGAAACGCGCATCAAAGGCGCGTTCAAAAAAATGGCCAAGGAATTCGAGTCGGTTGGCGACATTCGCGGTCGGGGCGTGTTGTTGGGGATCGAGTTCGTCACTGACCGCGTCAAGAAGACGCCGGCGAATGCGCAGACCAAAATGATATTCGATTATTGTCTGAACAAAGGACTGATCTTCCAAATTAGGGGAACACGCGGCCTGCAGAATGTCATCCGCCTGGTGCCACCGATGACCACGACCAAGCCGGAATTGGATCGGGCGCTGTCGATTTTGTATGACGCCGTTAAGCGGGCATCGAAAGGCAAACGGCGGGGCTGAATGATCGACGCATTGGAAGAAACCGCCAAGGTCATCCAGACTCCGTGCGGCGACGGGCACATGGTTTGGCATCTCTGGGGTGAACGGGCGCCCCTGGTGTTGCTGCACGGGGGCTCCGGATCCTGGACCCATTGGGCACGGAATATCCCAGCCTTGTCCCAGCGGTTCCGGTTGCTGGTCGCGGATTTGCCGGGGCTTGGTGATTCCGATGAACCGACCGTGCCCTATGACAGCACGAATTACCCGGCCAGTACGGCACGCCTGGCGGCCATCGTGCAAACGGGTGTGGATGCAATTTTGGGCGACGATGCGTCGTTTCATCTCTGCGGGTTTTCTTTTGGATCAATCATCGGCACGTACTTGGCGGCGCGGGCCGGCCAGCGTGTCAAAACTTTGACGCTGGCCGGATCCGCCGCCTTCGGCCTGCCTTGGGATGGCCTGAATGGCAATCTCAAGGGGATGACGAATGAGATGACAGAAGCCGAACGCATTGAAATTCAGCGCCATAACCTGTCGATCATTATGATGGCCGGTCCGGTCGGTGAGGATGCGGCGCGTATGCAGCTTCGAAATGTTGAACGCGCCCGGGTCCGCTCGCATGGGATTGGTGATACGGATACTTTGATGGTTGCCCTCAAGCAGGTCACCGCGCCATTGAACGGTATTTGGGGCCGTCAGGACATTTATGCGCAACCGAACCTCAAGCGGATCGGTGAGATTTTTCGCGATCAGGATGCGAGCGCGATTTTTAATATTATCGATGGCGCCGGCCATTGGGTGATGTACGAACAATCGGCGATATTTGATGCGACACTGACCGAGATCATCGAACAGCGTGGCGGTTCGTGATAGAGACGCCATAAATCCAAAGTGGAGATTCCCATGACAGCCGACAGCTACCAACACCCCGATGCCATTGTCACCACCGAGTGGCTTGCCGATCACCTGGATGACCCGGGCCTTCGTATTTTCGAATGCACCATGAAGCTGGTTTATGAACCCGGTTCGCCCGTGCGCTCGATCAACCAGCGCGACGCCTTTGACGCCGGCCATATTCCCGGTGCCGGATACTTCGATTTGCAGGCAGATCTTTCCGACAACGAAAGCTCGTTCCGCTTCACCATGCCGCCGCCGGCGGCGCTGGCGACGATACTGGCCGGGCGCGGTGTCGGTGACGGTACCCGCGTTGTGTTGTATAGCCGCGACAGCTTGCAGTGGTCGACCCGGGTCTGGTGGATGCTCCGCGCCATCGGTTTCGATAACGCGGCGGTGTTGGACGGCGGATGGAGCACTTGGATCGCCGAATGCCGGCCTATTTCGACTGAGGGGTGCGCTTATGGCCCCGAGACCCTGAACGTCAAACCGAGACCGGCGCTTTTCGTTGGCCCCGACGCAGTTCAGGCGGCCATCAATGATACGGCAGTCTGCACCATCAATGCTCTGACGCCGGATATCCACAGTGGTGAGAACCTGCGCTATGGGCGGGCCGGCCGAATTCCTGGCAGCGTCAATATCTCAGCCGCTGAAATGCAGGACCCGGAAACCTTGAAAATACCCACCGCCGAAGACTCGGTGGGCCGATTTATCGCGGTCGGCGCCGACAGCGCGGCACGGATCATCGTTTATTGCGGCGGCGGTATCGCCGCCAGCCTGGATGCGTTTTTGCTGCACCAGTTGGGCCATGAAGACATCGCCATCTACGACAATTCGATGACCGAATGGGCCAATGATCCGGCGCGCCCCATGGAGACGGATTAGCAGATACGAATTGAGGGCCTGGCCATATGATAAACCGGCCCGGCGGATGCCGGGCCGGCTGCTTTGCCAGGGAACGGTTGCTGCCTTGCCAGGTTACGGCTGTTCCCCGGGCAAATCCCAAAATGACCGCGTCGATTCAGCCAAGGCCTGCTCGCGGGTGATGCCGATATCGGCAAGTTGGCTGTCGGTCAGCTCGGCCAACTGCCGGCGCTGGCGATTAACCCGGTAGGCCTTCACGGCCAGGACAATCAGGTGCAAGGGGGCGACCGGACGAAGTCCCAGGCGGAATGTCGGGTGCTGGGCGAGGGTGGCGGCGTGAACGTTTGTCATGTTGGCCTCCTATGGCGCGGGCTAATGTGTGGCGGCGTGTTGGCCATAGAGATAGAGAATTTTATTGAATAACAAAAATTAATGTTTATTATGAAGTTGATAAAGTTTCGTTATTAATAGAAATTGAGTCCGCTCATGGCCCATAACATCGATACCTCCCTGCTTCGCGCTTTCGTTGCCGTCGCCGAGACCGGTGGCATGACTCGCGCCGGGCTGTTGTTGAATCTGACCCAAGCCGCCGTCAGCCAGCAGGTGAAGCGTCTTGAAGACCTGCTTCAATCGCAATTGTTCGAGCGTGAAAAGAAAAAGGTCAAATTGTCCGCCGATGGCGAGCGGCTGTTACCGCTGGCGCAACGCATGCTGGAAATGAACGATCAGGTCTGGGGCGTGATGACGGCGCCCGACTTCGAAGGCGAGGTCCGTGTCGGCGTACCGCACGATATCGTCAAGGCATTCATGCCGCCGATCCTGAAAAGCTTTGATCGTGCGTGGCCGCGCGTCAGCGTCTCACTGGTGCCGGGGGCATCGTTGGAATTGATGGAAGCCATGGACCGTGGTGAGACCGATCTGACCATGACGACCGAGCAAGGGGTCCAACCGGGTGGTGAGGTTTTGCTGCATGACCAATTAGTTTGGGCTGGTTGCCGGGACGGCCGGGCACATTTGAATGACCCGCTGCCGATCACGGTCGGTAATCCGCGATGTATTTTCCGAGCAGCATGCACGGCGGCGCTTGCGAATATTGATCGCCAGTGGCGGGCCGTGGTCGACAATGGCAACATGTTGTCCGTTTATGCGGCCCTTGAAGCCGATTTGGCCGTCACGCCGCTGATGGCGTCAACGGTGCCCAAGGGGCTGGTTGTTTTGCGCCCGGAGTCAGGTCTGCCGCCGCTACCGCCGTTCAATGTCAATCTATACCTGCCAAAGGCGGGCGCGTCGGATGCCGGTTTGGAGTTTGCTAAACATATCCGTGAACAGTTCAAGGCGCGCTACCGTCACGCCGCCTGACCGGGTCGGTCAGAGCATTGACTTTAATTTCGTTAAACTTGGTGCCGCATTGACCCGATTCCCTATTGGCCAGTATATTCCGCTGCCCCATCAACCCATGGGAGTGGCCGACTAGCCGGGCCCTTTACTCAAGCAGTTAGAGCTATGGCTAAGATTCTTCTCGTCGAAGACAACGAAATGAACCGCGAGATGCTGACGCGGCGACTGACCCGCCGTGGCTACGAGGTGATTGTTGCCGGCGACGGCCAAACCGCGGTTGACCTTGCCGGCAGCGACACGCCGGAAGTCATTCTGTTGGATATGAGCCTGCCGGTCATAGATGGCTGGGAAGCGTCGCGCCAGATCAAATCCATCGAAGCCACAAAGGATATTCCAATCATCGCGCTCACTGCGCACGCAATGGCCAGCGACCGTGAAAAGGCGTTGGAAGCGGGTTGTGATGACTATGACACCAAGCCCGTTGATTTGGATCGGCTTTTGTCGAAAATCGACAAGGCTGTAAGCACCTAAGCCGCAAATCCTTCCATTGGTGCGCTTCGGGCCAATGTTATCGTGGGAATTGGCATTGCCGAACCGCCCGAAGCCCAACCGCAAATCCGACAGCTGATTTTTATTCGCCGTTTTTTAGGCGGTTGAGGGCACCAACGGCGCCTTCAGGGTCCGCGGTCCCCCAGAAACCCACGGCTGCCCTGAGCGCGCGCAGGCGCCCGAACGGCTCGGTGGCGAAAATAATATTGCCGGTCCCATCGGCATGGGTTTCCGATACCACCATCTCGATTTGCTGAGAATTGAAATTGCGCAACGCCTTCCATGGCCGGGTATGAGCGATGATCGCGCGGTAGTTTGTCACGCCGTAGAAGGTGGCCGGCGAGGTCCACCAATGCCAAAATGGCTTAATGGCAAGGCCGGCGCCGAAAATCGTAAATATGATGCCGAACATGACAACAAATATCGCCGGGCTGCGTGGGTTTGCCAGCATTAGCTCGTGGGCCATGTAGAGCGCAATGGCGCCAGCGATGAAGATGACGCGTCCGAAAATGGCTCGAAATGGGTTTGAGCTTGCATAGGTCTTCCGATCCGGTATTCCAGACCACAGAAGATTTTCATCCTCATCCAACTCGGTGCCAATCACCTGTGCCGGCGTGAGGGCAGCCTTGGCATCGTTCATTGCAGATTTTTCTTTGACGTGCAGGTCTCGTCGATGCGGTCGCGTTGGCTGTCATAGGCCATCTCGCACACTGTTTGGTCGGCGCCCTTTTTTAATACAAAGGTCGTAACCTGGATGACCCGAGTGAGATTTTCATAGGGCGCGACACCCGGCAGACTGCGTCGGCTTTCTTCCTTTAAAACGACGCTCCAGCCCGCCGTTCGTAAACCAGCCACGCTTATTTCTTTCGCGGCAATCGGGCCGGCCCAGAGAATCGTAGCGGCAAAAATGCTGATCGCGGCGCCAGGCATCATGTCGGAAAGTCGCATTCACAGTTTTCCAAGTCGTTGATTCAACGCCACTATAATCGGAGCCGGGGGGCGCCGTCACGACCTTGCTTGGAGGCCGCCCAACGAGCGGCTAGAATTTGCGCATGCAGCAGTATCTTGATCTCATCGGTCACGTCCGCCAAACCGGTGTCTTGCGCGGTGACCGTACCGGCACCGGCACGCAGAGCGTTTTCGGCCATCAGATGCGGTTTGACCTGGGCGACGGCTTTCCCGTCCTGACCACCAAGAAGCTGCATCTGAAATCCATTATTCATGAATTGCTATGGTTTCTGGCCGGCGATACCAACATCAAATACCTGAAAGACAACAACGTCTCGATCTGGGATGACTGGGCTGACGAGAACGGTGATTTGGGACCCGTCTACGGCTATCAATGGCGGTCCTGGCCAAAGCCGGACGGCAGCCATGTCGATCAGATGATGCAAATCGTCAACGATATCCGGAATAATCCCAATTCACGCCGCCATATTGTCTCGGCGTGGAATGTCGCCGACGTCAATCAGATGGCATTGCCGCCGTGCCATTGCCTGTTCCAATTCTATGTGGCCGACGGCAAATTGTCGTGTCAGCTTTACCAGCGCAGTTGCGATATCTTTTTGGGTGTGCCGTTCAATATCGCGTCCTATGCTTTGCTGACCATGATGGTCGCTCAGGTCACGGGATTGAAGCCCGGTGATTTCGTTCATACCTTGGGTGACGCACATCTTTACACCAATCATTTTGACCAGGCCGATTTGCAGTTGGCCCGCCAGCCGTTGGCGTTGCCGGAAATGAAGATCAATCCCGATATCGATGACCTGTTTGGCTTCACCTTCGATGATTTTGAATTGGTCGGCTACGAATCACATCCCCATATCGCCGCCCCCATCGCGGTTTAGGCAGTAATATTTTGATCCGCGTCTCTTTGATCGTCGCCATGGCTGAGAACCGGACGATTGGATTGGACGGCGGGATGCCATGGCATATCTCCGCTGATTTGAAATATTTCAAGCAGATGACCATGGGCTGCCCGGTCATCATGGGGCGGAAGACCTATCAATCCATTGGCGGCGCACTGCCCGGTCGGGCCAATATCGTCATTACCCGCAATGAGACCTTTGCGTTGGCGGATGCCGACGTTGTACATGACATTGCGGCTGCTGTTCGTAAGGCCAAGGCAATTGCTGAGATTGAGGGCGGCGAAGAAATCTTCGTCATAGGCGGCGCCGAAATTTACGGCCGAGCACTGACTGAAGCGGATATGATTTACCTGACCGAAATTGCGGCGACGGTGCCGGGCGATGCGTTCTTTCCGGAATGGGCGGAGGAAGATTGGCGCGAAGTCAGCCGTGAAACCCATCCGCCCGAGAAAGCCGGCGCGCCGGCTTTTAGCTTCGTCGTCATGGCCAGATTGCGCTGAAACCGGTTGTCGATCACTTCACAGATGGAAACAATCGATGGCGATCCACCATTCGTGTTCGAACGGATTGAGCGCGCCGAGGTAAATGTTGTCGTTCTTTTTCACATCCGACGTCGGCTCATAGCCCGGTGTCATGCCGATGAGAATGGTGCTGATGCCGATCGAATTTTTCTTGAACAACGCAAAAACATCACGTCCGGCGACGGGCCGCTCGGTGAAGCGTTTCGTTTCTTTGGTTTCGCGCTAGCCGGCCAGAGTTAGGGCAGCTTTGATATGCGCGTTCATGTCGATGAGTGTGCGAATTTCCGGGCCCTCGAAATGCGCGCCCGAGCCCACCGTCAACAGGCGGCAAATGCGGCCTTTGATACCCATTTGATTGGGCGGAAATTCGAATTCCATCCGTCGAAAACCCGGACCCACGGGCAGGCCATCTTCAAGGGCCGTCCGCACTTCATTGCATTCGGCCGCCGGTAATGGTTCCACTTCCTGAGCGATGGCGGGTACGGCCCGCAACGCACCGACGGTCGGCGCCGCCAGAAGCAACACCGCAAGTAAACCAGGTAGAATGAGTTGCAGACCCCGCATGGGTCGACATGGTACGGGAAAACGTGCGCCAGCCCAAGGGGTTAGACGCACATCGTCGGAATTGCCCGGAACCGCTATTGAATAACGATCTTCGGCGCGTCGGCTTCGCGGGCCGCCAGGGTCTGGCCGATCTTCTGCCAAACCGCATCAGCGAT
>Ga0315339_1003554_pt1 | contig 10874 bp, 6 predicted proteins | sample ASW17metaG_FD_204514 | JGI IMG/M metagenome (GOLD analysis project Ga0315339, IMG submission 204514) | Ammonia-oxidizing marine archaeal communities from Pacific Ocean, United States - ASW #17 | ecosystem: Environmental > Aquatic > Marine > Oceanic | place: USA: California | collected 2016-12-05
ACATGCTTCAAGTTCGAGGCGCTCTGCTGAGGAAAGAAAACTGGGACGGATCATGCACATAGCTGAATCGCGCCGGAGCCCCGCGTCAACCCATATAATTCGGATTCCTCATGACTCGGAGTATAATTCCTAGGACACAGCATGTTCGGTGGAGCCATAACCGCCAATCGTCGATGAAGGAATGGGCAATTGAGTAAAAAATCATCAATGACGACCGGATGGGCCGACCGTTTTACAGCTCTTCTAAGTGATGATTCTTCCGGGGCGCAGCTGGAGAATACGCTGGAGGCGGTGGTCGAGGCCGCAATGAATGTGGCGACGACGGCGGAAGCGCCGGTCGATGCCGTGGATGGGGTCCACCTTCTTACGCCCGACGAGATGGCGGCAGCGGAGAAATACACAATCTCAAGCGGCACGCGGGGGATTGACCTTATGAAGCGAGCCGGAGCCGCCGTCGCGGAGCTGGCCCAAAAGCGGGTTCCGGCCGGGAGTCAGATAGCGGTACTGGCGGGGCCGGGAAACAATGGTGGTGACGGTTTTGTAGCCGCGTCGATTTTGGCCGAGGCTGGTTTTTCGGTCCGGGTAGGCCTGCTAAATGGCCGCGAAAAGCTGGCTGGTGACGCTGCGATCGCGGCCGGAGACTGGGAGGGGCCGATCGAGGTGTTGACTCCCGACGTTTTTACAGGTGCGCGCCTGATCGTCGACGCGCTGTTTGGCGCGGGTCTTGACCGACCGATCGAGGGGCAGGCGGCCGAAGTCATCAAAGCCGTTAATGACAGTGATATTCCCGTCATGGCGGTTGATCTGCCGAGCGGAATTGACGGGCGGAACGGGAAAGTTCTCGGGGTTGCGGTGGAAGCGGACGATACCGTGACGTTTTTCCGACGCAAACCTGGCCATTTGCTCCTGCCGGGTCGGATATTCTCCGGTCAGATTTCTCTGGTCGACATCGGTGTTGATGTGGGGGCGCTCGAGGCGATCTCACCGAATACTTTCTACAACATGCCTCAATTTTGGCAGAGCCAATACCCGCGGCTGCGTGTCGATCATAACAAATATGATCGCGGGCATGTTGTCGTCGTGTCGGGGCCGATGACGCGGACTGGCGCGGCCAGACTTGCCGCGCGCGGTGCCTTGCGGATCGGCGCGGGGCTCGTGACTGTTGCCTCGCCACGCGATGCGCTGGCAATTCATGCCACGCAACTGACGTCGGTCATGATCGTAAAGATGGACAGTCCGGTCGAACTAATTGCCATTCTCGCCGACGAGCGGCTCAACGCGGTTGTTCTCGGTCCCGCACTCGGCGTCGACGACAAGACGAGGTTGCTCGTCGAGGCGGCACTCGGCACGAAATCGGCGGTGGTGCTCGATGCAGACGCGATTTCGTCTTTTGTGGGTAAATCGGAAGTGCTTTTTGATATGATCATGAATCGCTCCGAGCCGACCGTGTTGACGCCCCACGACGGTGAATTTGCTCGTCTTTTCCCGGATCTCGCCGGTAATTCCTCAAAGCTCGATCGTACGCGCGCCGCAGCCGTCCGAGCCCGTGCGATCATCGTCGCAAAAGGACCCGACACCGTCGTCGCCGCGCCAGATGGCCGCACCGTGATCGCCGACAATGCGCCGCCGTATCTTGCCACGGCCGGCAGCGGTGACGTCCTCGCCGGAATGATTGGTGGTCTGCTCGCTCAAAAAATGCCGGTTTTTGAGGCCGCCGCCGCAGCGGTTTGGATGCATGGCGCCGCGGCAGGCAAAAAGGGGCGGGGTCTGATTGCAGAAGATATTCCTGAATTCCTGCCGGCGGTCCTAGCCGAGATCATTGGTGAGGCCGGCGCGACGCCCGGGACACGACTGGTGTGAATCGGGCGCTTTTCGCGGTTCTTTAATTCGCCCTTGGATCAGAGTATCCTGACATTCGGCGAGGTTGGATCGATTATTCTTGGTTGCCCGAGTTTCAAATGTCAGGTTTGATCCGGTAGTGCGGCAAACCCCATATCGGCTCTCATTGTCTAAGGCAGGGAGCCGATCCTTTTTCCTTTGATCGCCGGATTCCCGATGATATAGAGGCGGCGCCTCGGCTTGAGCCTTGGCCGATGGCCGGTCAGGCGGGCGTGGCGGAATTGGTAGACGCGCGGGATTTAGGATCCCGTGACGAAAGTCGTGGGGGTTCAAGTCCCTCCGCCCGCACCATCTGTCTGCGAAGGCTGTCAGTTGCAATCTAGTCTGGTTGGGTGCAACCCTAATCCCAATTCTTGACGTCCGGAATGTTGGTCGTGTTTGGATTGGCAAGAAGTTAACATGAAACGGAAACGGAAGCGCTTAAGATGCAGGTAACTGAGACCCTTTCGGACGGGCTGAAGCGGGAATTCACGGTCGTTGTCCCGGCGGATGAGCTGGGTGAACGTCTCACCCAGCGCCTGACGTCACTCAAGGACGAAGTTCGCATCAAAGGATTCCGGCCGGGTAAAGTACCGGTCAATCATTTGCGCAAGCTCTATGGCCGCTCGGCAATGGCCGAGATTGTGCAAGCCATGCTCAGCGAAGTGACCGTCAAAACCCTTGAGGAACGTGGTGAGCGGGCCGCGACGCCGCCGGATTACGATCTTCCGGAGGATGAGGCTGTAACTGAGCGGATTCTCTCCGGCGGGGCCGATTTAGCTTATACGATGAGCTATGAGATCTTGCCGGAAGTGGTTCTCGATGATTTCAAGAAAGTCGTGGTCGAGCGACCAATTGTGGAAATCGATGAGGCGGAAGTCGAGACGCAATTGAACCAGCTGGCCGAGAGCGGGCGCACGTTCGATGTGAAATCCGGCAAGGCTGAGGACGGCGACCGCGTATCCGTTTCCTATCTTGGCAAGATCGATGGCGAGCCCTTCGATGGCGGAACCGACGACAACGCTGCCATTCGCATTGGCTCGGGCCAGTTTATTCCTGGCTTTGAAGAGCAGCTCGAAGGCATGGCCGTCGGCGATGAAAAAACCATTACCGTGACGTTTCCGGACGACTACGGCGCTGCACACCTTGCCGGTAAAACGGCGAATTTCGACGTCAGCGTAAAGGAAGTATCGAAGCCGGGTGAATTGGTCATCGACGATAATCTGGCCGAACGACTGGGGCTGGAATCGATAGACAAGCTCCGTGAGGCGATCAGGGAGCAGCTTCGCAGTCAATACGACCAAGCCACCCGGATGAAGGTCAAACGCCAAATCCTCGATCAGCTCGACGCGCTCCACCAGTTTGGCTTGCCGCCGAAGATGGTGCAAACCGAATTCGACAATATCTGGCGGCAAATTTCCGCTGAGATGGCCCAGAATTCGCGGACATTTGAGCTCGAGGGCACGACAGAAGAGGCGGCTCGCGACGATTATTGGAAGATTTCCGAGCGTCGCGTTCGGCTTGGTCTCGTCCTTTCCGAGATTGGCACGAAAAACGCGATTGAAGTTCGGGAGGAGGAGATGCAAAGAGCGCTCGCTGCTCAGCTGCGCCAATTCCCAGGCAGCGAACAGCAGGTTCTGGAGTTTTATCGCAAGGATCCGGACGCTGCAGCCGCTTTGCGTGCTCCAATCTTCGAGGAGAAAGTCGTCGATTTCCTGCTTGAACTGATCACGATCTCCGATAAGACGGTGACGCGGGAGGAGCTGCTCGACGACGGCGAGGAGAATGAGGCACCCGCAGCCTGAATGTCAGGCCTCTTCAATGGAGTACTCGACGATTCGTTGGGTTTTCTCGCATCGCGCGAACTTCCGACACCCCCTTTCGAAGCGCCTGCCCATACCATATCTATAGGCGCTATCGGAGAATCGATGTCGGTCGGGCATCGAGCCGGCGCCGGGCTACCTGATGCCGGCGCTCGACCAGTAACTGCACGCGAAGGATATCCATGAAAGATCCTGTCGACACTTATATGAACACACTCGTCCCGATGGTAGTCGAGCAAACCAATCGCGGAGAACGTGCATACGACATTTTTTCGCGCCTTTTGAAGGAGAGGGTGATTTTCGTCACTGGTCCGATCGAGGACCAAATGGCGACGCTGGTTACAGCGCAACTTCTTTTTCTCGAGGCCGAAAACTCGGAGAAAGAGATCGCTATGTACATCAATTCGCCGGGTGGCGTGGTGACGTCGGGCTTGGCGATCTACGATACGATGCAGTTCATAAAGCCGGCGGTCTCGACCTTGTGTATCGGGCTTGCAGCTTCGATGGGCTCTTTGCTTCTGACCGCCGGGGCGGCTGGTATGCGATATGCGCTGCCCAATGCACGCATTCTGCTACATCAGCCGTCGGGTGGGTTTCAGGGGCAGGCATCCGATATCGAGCGGCACGCGGAAGATATCATCAAGATGAAACGCCGGCTAAACGAAATCTATATGAAGCACACCGGTAAGGACTACGATACGATTGAATCGACACTTGATCGCGATTATTTCCTGACTGCTTCGGAATCCGCGGAATTCGGGCTTATTGACAAGGTATTGACGACGCGTAGCGCGCTTGATGATGATGGAGATGCCTGATTTTTATAATCACGGCGGGTAGGTCGGTTGTTTGGGCAAGGTTGAGTCGGCGCGCGCGTTAAGTATCTCTTGAACAAATCTCGGATACACATAATTGTATCTCTTGGAGATGATTGTGTGTGCCGCAAGACAGGTTATGGTTCGGGTAGACAGACGCGGCGGACGCAGCCACGTGATATTACGAGAAGCCAAGGGCCTGATGGGATGCTTTCCCGGCTCGGTTTGGGGTATATGAAATGAGCAAAGCCAGCGGTAGCGATAGCAAGAATACCCTTTATTGCTCCTTCTGCGGCAAGAGCCAGCACGAGGTTCGCAAATTGATTGCGGGCCCGACGGTTTTTATCTGCGACGAGTGCGTTGAACTGTGCATGGATATAATCCGCGAGGAGAACAAATCCTCGCTGGTCAAGTCGCGCGATGGCGTGCCGACACCATCGGAAATTTGCGCCGTGCTCGACGACTATGTGATCGGCCAAAGGCATGCCAAACGCGTGCTATCGGTTGCCGTTCACAACCACTACAAAAGGCTGAACCACGCGTCAAAAAGCAACGAAGTTGAGCTTGCAAAGTCGAATATCCTACTGATCGGCCCGACCGGTTGTGGCAAGACCTTGCTCGCCCAGACTCTTGCCCGCATTCTCGACGTGCCCTTCACCATGGCCGACGCAACCACGCTTACCGAAGCCGGCTATGTCGGTGAGGATGTCGAGAATATTATCCTCAAGCTTCTTCAGGCGGCGGATTATAATGTTGAGCGGGCCCAGCGGGGAATTGTCTACATCGATGAGGTCGACAAGATTTCGCGCAAGTCCGACAATCCCTCGATTACCCGCGATGTCTCGGGTGAGGGCGTTCAACAGGCGCTTCTCAAGATAATGGAGGGTACGGTTGCCAGTGTGCCGCCCCAGGGTGGCCGCAAGCATCCGCAGCAGGAGTTTCTGCAGGTCGATACGACCAACATCCTGTTCGTTGTCGGTGGTGCGTTCTCCGGTTTGGAAAAAATCATTTCAGATCGGGGCCGCACGACGTCAATTGGCTTCTCCGCCCAAGTCTCTTCCCCCGAAGATCGCAAGACCGGCGAAGTTTTTCGCAACGTCGAACCCGAGGATTTGCTCAAGTTCGGTTTGATTCCCGAATTTGTTGGCCGTTTGCCAGTCGTCGCGACGCTTGAAGACCTTGACGAGGATGCATTGGTCAAGATTCTTACCGAGCCAAAGAATGCGCTGGTCAAGCAATATCAGCGGCTGTTTGATATGGAGACGGTCGAACTCGGTATTCACCCGGACGCCCTTTCCGCAATTGCAAAAAAGGCGATTGATCGAAAAACCGGCGCCCGAGGTTTACGTTCGATCATGGAAGCGATCTTGCTTGAGACTATGTTCGACTTGCCTGGTCTCGACGGTGTTCAGGAGGTCGTCATTTCCAACGAAGTCGTCGAAGGCAAGGCACGACCGCTCTACATTTATTCAGACAGGCAGGAGGGCGTCGGCTCGTCGGCGTAATCCTTGAGCGCAGACATACGGTTTGGCACACTCAAAAAAGGCCTCTCATGCTTTGGTCGTGTGTCCCGCGTCCAATTCGGCTTGGTCGTTTTGTTGGTATTCCCACGCCTTTGGCCGGATTCTTGTCACCTTGACACGCAACGCTGGTGACGCCACCTAATGCGACGGTGTCACGCAATCGACCGCCGAATCAATCGGGTACCCGATCGGTCCGGGTCAGTTTCCACCGATTGTGATGCCCCAGCCGCGACGCGCATCGGTGCGGCTTGTCGGTGACGAAAGGACAGTAGAATGGCCATCGACCAGCAAGGCTCGAGCGAAGTTCCATCCGGCGACGGGATTTATCCGGTTCTGCCGCTGCGTGATATCGTTGTCTTTCCGCATATGATCGTGCCGCTATTTGTCGGGCGCGAGAAGTCGACTCGCGCGCTTGAGGAGGTGATGCAGTCGGACAAGCAGATCCTGCTTGCCACGCAGCAAAATCCCAGTGAGGACGACCCGACTCCCGAGACGATTTATTCCGTCGGGACTCTTGCCACGGTCCTGCAGCTTTTAAAGCTACCTGACGGCACGGTGAAGGTGTTGGTTGAGGGTCTCGGTCGAGCCGAGGTGCTGAAATACACGGACAATGAAAACTATTACGAAGCCCACGCGCGCAAGGTGGCCGAAGAGGTCGGCGATCCGGTTGAAGTCGAGGCGCTGGCGCGTTCGGTCATTGCCGAATTCGAGAGCTATGTGAAGCTCAACAAGAAAATTTCACCCGAGGTCGTCGGGGCGGTCACTCAGCTTGACGATTACTCGAAGGCCGCCGACACCGTCGCCTCGCACTTGGCCATCAAGATTTCCGACAAGCAGGAAATCCTCGGCTTGCCAACAGTCGCCGGGCGGTTGGAGCGGGTGCTTGGGCTGATGGAAAGCGAAATATCGGTTCTCCAAGTCGAAAAGCGTATTCGCTCGCGCGTCAAGCGTCAGATGGAGAAGACCCAACGCGAGTATTATCTGAACGAGCAGATGAAGGCGATCCAGAAGGAACTCGGCGAATCCGAGGAAGGTCGCGATGAGCTTCAGGAACTCGAAGAGCGGATCGCCAAAACCAGGCTATCGAAGGAGGCCCGGGAGAAAGCGCAAAACGAATTGAAAAAACTTCGGCAAATGAGTTCGATGTCGGCCGAGGCGACGGTGGTGCGCAATTATCTCGACTGGTTGCTGGGTATCCCGTGGGGCAAAAAGTCAAAGATCAAAAACGACCTCAACTATTCGCAGACAATTTTGGACGCCGATCATTTCGGACTCGAGAAGGTCAAGGACCGCATCGTCGAATACCTTGCCGTTCAAAGCCGCGCCAACAAGTTGCGCGGACCTATCTTGTGCCTGGTCGGCCCGCCGGGTGTCGGCAAGACGTCGCTTGGCAAGTCGATTGCGCGCGCGACCGGCCGTGAGTTTGTCCGCATGTCGCTCGGCGGCGTGCGTGACGAGGCGGAGATCCGCGGCCATCGAAGGACCTATATCGGATCGATGCCGGGCAAGGTGATGCAGTCGATGCGCAAAGCCAGGAAGGTGAACCCGCTGTTTTTGCTCGATGAAATCGATAAGATTGGCATGGATTTTCGTGGTGACCCCTCCTCGGCGCTTCTCGAGGTGCTCGATCCGGAGCAGAATTCGGCGTTTAACGACCATTATCTTGAGGTCGATTACGATCTGTCGAGCGTGATGTTTGTCACCACGGCGAACACGCTCAATATTCCTCCGGCCCTGATGGACCGGATGGAGATCATCCGCATCGCCGGCTATACCGAGGACGAGAAGGTTGAGATCGCGCGCCGCCATTTGATCCCGAAAATTCTGAAGGAACATGCGCTATCGGCAAAAGAGTTCGCGATAGACGACGAAGCGCTTTTGATGCTCATCCGGCGTTACACGCGCGAAGCGGGCGTGCGCAACGTCGAGCGCGAGATGGCAACGTTGGCGCGTAAGGGCGTTAAGGATTTGATCCTGACGAAGCGCAAGTCGATCCGAATTACTCTCAAAAACATTGAGGATTACCTCGGCGTGCCTCGTTACCGCTACGGTGAAACCGAGCAGGAGGATCTCGTTGGCGTCGTAACCGGGCTCGCCTGGACCGAGGTTGGCGGTGAGCTTCTGACCGTGGAAGGCGTCATGATGCCCGGAAAAGGGAAGATGACGGTCACCGGCAATCTGCGTGACGTAATGAAAGAATCAATTTCGGCGGCGGCCTCTTATGTCCGCAGTCGAGCGATTGATTTCGGTATCGAACCGCCACTCTTCGACAAAAGAGACATCCACGTTCATGTGCCGGAAGGCGCCACACCCAAGGATGGCCCTTCAGCGGGCGTCGCGATGATCACGGCGATCGTATCGATCATGACCGGCATTGCAGTTCGAAGGGACGTGGCAATGACCGGCGAGATCACATTGCGTGGTCGGGTGCTACCGATCGGCGGTCTCAAGGAAAAGCTTCTTGCGGCCCTTCGCGGTGGAATCAAGACCGTGCTGATCCCCGAGGAAAACGTCAAGGATTTGGCGGAGATTCCAGAAAACGTGAAGAGCAGCCTTGAGATTATTCCGGTCGCCCGGATGGACGATGTCATCTCCAGTGCCCTTGTTCGCAAGCCCGAGGCGATAGAATGGAGTGAAAGCAAATCCGATGAATCCGCCTCTGTCGTTGCCGAAGACGACGGTACAGAAAGCCGGATTGCTCATTAACTGTTTGAAATATAAAGGGAATGGCGCCCGCCTTGGTGGCGGGCGTTGTCGTTATGGGCGGATCACAATTTTCATCAAAATCGCGGGATTCCGCCGTTTTTACTTGCAAGCCGGCGATTTTCGCAAGACTGTCCCGCTTGAAGCTGGCAGCGCGATTCGCTTTCGGCTCTGATCAGGGAAAGGTTGCCTCATGAACAAGAATGATCTTATCGCTTCTGTCGCGGAAAGCACCGGCCTGTCGAAGGCGGGAGCCAGTCAAGCGGTCGACGCAACATTCGATGCGATTACCGACGCCCTGAAATCGGGTCAGGATGTCAAAGTCATTGGCTTCGGTAATTTCAGCGTGGCCCAACGGGCGGCGAGCATGGGCCGTAATCCACGGACCGGTGAAGCGATCAAAATTGCCGCCTCGAAAACTCCGAAGTTTAAGGCCGGCAAGGGTCTTAAGGATGCCGTCAATCGCTGATTGATCGATGCTTTGTTGATTTATCTACGGCCTCGCGGCGAGCGCGAGGCCGTCCTCGTTTAATGGCGAGATTGGGTCGAGCCTTGCGTGCCGGGCCACCACCGCCTAAATCCATTCCTGTCGCGTCGGGCGGTTAGCTCAGTTGGTAGAGCGCCACGTTTACACCGTGGATGTCGGGAGTTCGAGCCTCTCACCGCCCACCAGCGGCGTCATCGACGTTTGGATTTAGTGCGGCGGTGAAGTCTTTTTCGGCTTCTCCTTAACGCGGCAGGCGAGAACCGCCACGGACCCGCGACCGTTAGTCGTTGATCCGCTTGACTTGGCGTCGAGCGTCGCTTAACTCCAGCAAGCCGCTACAATTACCTTGCAGCGGATGCCCGCGGGGGCGTAGCTCAGTTGGTTAGAGTGCCGGCCTGTCACGCCGGAGGTCGCGAGTTCGAGTCTCGTCGCTCCCGCCATTATTTCAGCAACGTGCGTTCTCCTCGGGATCTGGGTTTCGTTTGCCCTGGTCGGGGAATTTCAGCTTTTCTTGCTCTCGAAATTTTCTGACGACCACGTCACCGCGCTTCGGCGTGCCCGGCGACATTTGGTCCGAGGGGGCAAGGTCCAAACTGTGCGGCGTCTGCCCGATCCCGGCATCGAGCCGTAAATCAGCCCGCCACGGTCTTAACAAAGGCGGCAAGTCGCGGCGCGAGATCCGCCATCGCCTCAACGGCTCGATCGCCGGTGAAATCGTCAATCAAATCGGAATCGACAAGCTGCGGCACAATCCACCTTCCAAAGCCTCTTGACCGACATTGGAGGATCAATGCGGGTCAAACGCCCGGATAACCGCGGCAATCTTTCAGAAGGGGAAGCGAGGAACGGCATCTGTCGTGGCTGATACGCAATCGCCTACTCTGGCCGGCGATGGTTAATGGGCTGATTGGCGCCGTTTAGCGGGCTGCCTAAGGATATGAATAAAAGAGCGTTAAATACATACCCCAAATTTCTGCCTATTTATACAATACACTGTTAAATATATTGTAATTGTATAAAAATTTAGACTTATTTTTATACAAAACTACTATAATACTAGCTTCACGGCGAAGCTTTACGGCGCTTCCTATTTCAAGTGTTAAGTGAGGAAAAAGCGGTGAACGAGAGAACCATCGACCGGCGTCGACTGCTTCAGAAACTCGGTCTTTTAGCGGGGGCCGCCTATGTCGTGCCCTATGTTTTGAACATTAGTGATGCGAATGCGGCCAGCAAGGCGAGCAAAGCCAGCAAGGCAAGCAAGGCAAGCAAGGCAAGCAAGGCCAGCAAGGCCAGCAAGGCCAGCAAGGCCAGCGGCACGGACGACACCGGCGATACCGGCAGCACCAGCGGTGCAAGCGGCAGCACTAGCGGTGCAAGTGGCGGCACCAGCGGTGCAAGTGGCGGCACCAGCAGTGTAAGCGGCGGCACCAGCGGTGTAAGCGGTGGCTCAGGCGGCACCAGTGGCACCAGTGGCACCAGCGGCACCAGTGGCGCAAGCGGCGGTTCGGGCGGCAGCGGCGGTGGCACCAGTGGCGCAAGCGGCGGCTCGAGCGGCAGCGGTGGTGGCACCAGTGGCGCAAGCGGCGGCTCGAGCGGCAGCGGTGGTGGCACCAGTGGCGCAAGCGGTGGCTCAGGCGGCACCAGC
>Ga0315339_1003555_pt1 | contig 10874 bp, 7 predicted proteins | sample ASW17metaG_FD_204514 | JGI IMG/M metagenome (GOLD analysis project Ga0315339, IMG submission 204514) | Ammonia-oxidizing marine archaeal communities from Pacific Ocean, United States - ASW #17 | ecosystem: Environmental > Aquatic > Marine > Oceanic | place: USA: California | collected 2016-12-05
GCGTGAGATGCGCGCCTGAGAGAACCGACATCGCCACCACGTCGACGTCCTCTTGAACGGCGGCACTCACGATCATCTCGGGCGTCTGGTGCAGCCCCGTATAAATGACCTCGAAGCCTCCGTCACGGAACGCGCTCGCGATGACCTTGGCCCCCCGGTCGTGCCCGTCCAACCCCGGCTTGGCGACGAGTACTCGGATCTTGCGTTGATGATCGGACATGCGTGTCCTGGGAGGGAGCTTTGAGGGAGCCTAGAAAGTTAGAGAATCAGGGGCGCCGCGGGAATTCGTGCTTAGGCACCAGGGTGGACCGGCCACCGAAGGCGGACGCACGTCCCCGCGCCCACGATCACCGTCGGCAGCACCATGATGCTCGAGATCGTCATACCTCCGTTCAGAAGCCCGGCCTGCAAGATGAATACGCCTAGGGCTGTGACGAGCGCGTACCCTCCCGCCGCCGCCGAAATGCCCGCCTTGACCCAGTTGCTGTACGCGCCATGGTGGATCCGATCGAGGGCCTGAACCCCGAAGTGCACCCCGTCGCGGGCCGAACGCCCATCCGTTTCCTGGCTCGCAGCCTACCTCAGCGCTGACCTCAGAAGAATACCGGCTCCTTGTACGAGCCGAAGACAGTCTCCATTGCGTATCGGATCTCGTGCAAGGTGCAGTAGGCGCGGGCACAGTCCAGGATGGACGGCACCAGATTCTCGCTACTCGCGCTCGCCTCGCGCAGCCTCGCGAGGGCGCGCTCCACCTGAGCCGAATCCCTCGCGGTCCGCAGTTCCGCCATGCGAGAGACCTGAAGCTGCTCCACGTTCGGATCGATTTTCAGCCGGTCGATCTCGATCTTGTCGGAACCCTCGGTAAAGTGGTTCACGCCGACGACGACGCGGTGCCCCGCCTCCACCTCGCGCTGCTGACGCATGGCGGACGCGGCAATCTCCTGCTGGAACCACCCCTCCTCGATTCCGGGCACGACGCCGCCCAAGGCGTCGATCTCGTCGAAGAGGCCCAGCGCTTCCCGCTCGAGTTGGTCCGTGAGCGATTCGACGAAGTAAGACCCGGCCAAGGGATCGATCGTATTGGCCACCCCCGACTCGAACGCCAGGATCTGCTGCGTGCGCAGGGCGATGCGCACGGCCTTCTCGGTGGGGAGCCCCAGGGTCTCATCCATGGAATTCGTGTGCAGCGACTGCGTGCCACCCAAGGCCGCCGCCATGGCTTGGTATGCGACCCGCACGATGTTGTTCTCCGCTTGCTGCGCGGTGAGGCTCACGCCGGCGGTCTGGGCATGTGTGCGCAGCCGCCAAGATTCCGGACTCTTTGCGCCATAGACGTCGCGCATCCGTCTTGCCCAAATGCGTCGGGCCGCACGCAGCTTGGCGATTTCCTCGAAGAAGTCGTTGTGGACGTCGAAGAAGAACGACAATCTCGGAGCGAAGCTGTCCACGTCGAGGCCGCGCGCAATGCCGCGCTCCACGTACTCGAAGCCGTTGCGCAGAGTAAACGCCAACTCTTGTGCGGCGGTCGCCCCGGCTTCGCGAATGTGATAGCCCGAGATTGAAACGGGATTGTATTTCGGTGTGTGCGCGCTGCACCACTCGAACATGTCGACAATGCAGCGAAGCGCGGGCTCCGGGGGAAACACCCACGCGTGCTGGGCCTGGTACTCCTTGAGGATGTCGTTTTGGACGGTACCACGCAGGATGGACGGGGACACGCCCTGCCTCTCGGCCGCGGCGACATAGAAGCAAAAAAGGATGATGGCCGGACCGTTTATCGTCATCGAGACCGAGACCTGATCCAGCGGAATGCCCTGGAACAGGCGTTCCATGTCGGCCAGCGACGAAATCGCGACCCCACACACGCCCACTTCTCCGAGCGACCTGGGGTGATCCGAGTCGTATCCCATGAGCGTCGGGAAGTCGAATGCCACCGAGAGACCGGTCTGACCGTGATCGAGCAGATACTTGTACCGCTGATTCGTTTCGTCCGCTGTCGCAAAGCCCGCGAACTGGCGCATCGTCCAGAGTCGCGTCCGGTACATGGTGGAGTATGGGCCCCGAGTGAACGGGAACTCACCCGGAAAGCCTAAATCCTCGTCGCGATCACTGCCTTCCCGATCGAGGGCGGTGTACACCGGCTTTACATCACTGCCAGAAACCGTCGAGAAGAGTACGTCCCTCTTCGGCGTCGCCTCATAGGTCCGTTCCCACTCCGCGAGCCGAGCTCTCAGGCGCGAGAGTTCGTGCTCCTTCTCGCGTACCAGATCCTCGAGCTCAGGCGCGCTCAGGACATCTTTTTCGATCGTCGACATTCGTACTCCCAACCAACGTCATGCAGAGGCCATTTTCTCGGGGCGCATCTATCTACCCCGCTAGGGGAAAGATGACACCGGCCCGATGACGGTCAACGCAAGAGGGCGTCCAGAATCCGCCGAGCCACGGAGTATGGGGTCTCGGCCCTGCGCTGGATGTCGTCGAGCGACGATTCGAGCAGATCGCGGGCTCGATCGGACCCTCGGGCCACCCTTCGTAACTCGCGTTCTACCACGTCCTCGACTCGGGCCCTCGCCCGAGCGCGACGACGGCTTTCGAGCCGACCACTCTCCTCGAGCCAAACCCGGTGGGCATCGACCGCCTCCAGCAACTTGGGAACGCCCTCGCCGTTCTGTCCGACCGTCGAGATCACGGGAATCGACCAGCCAGCCTCCTGCGGGGCCTTGGCATCGGTCGTGCGCTCCTGACGCATGACGCGCCCGAGATCTACGCCATGGTGGGCAGGAATGTCCTTCATGGCGTTCCCTGCTCGCAGGTGGAGGGCCTGCCGCAGCTCCTTCACGAGTCGGTCCGCACCCGGACGGTCCGCCTTGTTGACGACGAAGATGTCGGCGATCTCCATCAAGCCCGCTTTCATGGCCTGGATTGCATCTCCCGATTCGGGCACGAGGACGACGATGACCGTGTCCGCCGCAGACGTGATCTCAAGCTCGGTTTGCCCAACACCGACGGTCTCGACCAAGATACGATCGAACCCGAACGCGTCCATGAGATCGAGCACCTCCTTGCTCGTGGTAGCCAGCCCGCCCAGAGAGCCGCGTGTAGCCATTGAGCGAATGAAGATCCCCGGATCCAACGTGAGGTCGTTCATGCGGATCCGATCCCCCAGCAGCGCGCCGCCCGAGTAGGGAGAAGTGGGGTCGACCGCGATGACACCGATGTGCTCGTCGTGCGCCCTGTACGATGTGGCCGCCGCGGCCACCAGAGTCGATTTGCCGGCCCCCGGTGGGCCTGTGAACCCCACACGGCGCGCACTCGGGCCCGTGGCCAGGACGCTGTGAAGGAAGACCTGGAAGCCCTCGCGTTGGTCTTCCACCACCGAGATGGCTCGCGCCAGCGCGGTCACCTGCCCCGCGCGAAAGCGCTCGAGCAGCGACATCAAGCTGGGCGAAAGGCCGTCGACCGCGGTATTCATCTCATCTCCAATCATTGGGCCCCACACCACGCGCGTGCCTCAGGGGATTCTCGAGCAAGTGAATCGGGATGAACAGGACGACGACGAACATGACCAGTGCGACGAGCAGCCCGCCCCCCAGGAGCCACCAGCTGCGTAACGCGATGAAGAGAATCGACGTGATCACCGCCGTGGCGCTCGCGAAGATGCTCAGAAGGAGCCGTCGCGCCTGCAAGTGAAGAAAGCGTTCCTGGCTTTGCATGTCCCGGGGGTGCACGCGGATCCTGAGCTCCTCGCGCTCGGCGCGCGTGACCAGATCGCGAACCGACCGTACCGTGCTCTGCGCCTCGTCCAGGAAATTCTTGGCGATCTGAGTAGGCTGGCGACCGATCGAGTCGAGCAACTCGGCACGGTGCTCGCGCACGACCCCCTGTATGAAGCTGAGCCCGTCGAAGTTGGCGTCGTAGCGGAATGCGAGGCCCTCGATGAGGGCACCGGTCCGGAAGAAATACACGAGCTCCTGGGGCATCTCGAGCGGCCACGTATAGAACGTGTCGAGCATCTCGGCGACGATGTCCCGCACGATGTGTTTGCGGTTCGTCGTCTTGGCTCGCTTCACGATTCTCAGGATCTCCGCCGCCGCCTCCCGGATGTCCCCCCTCGACACCTCCGGGCTGATCATTCCCAGCCGGTATGCTTCGTTGATGACGCCGTCGATGTCTTCGCGACCGACCGCCAGCGCGACCCCGAGGATCGACTCCCGGGTCCAACGCGGCACATCCAGCACGGCCCCCCAGTCGAGCACGATCAACGTGCCGTCGTCCTGGACGAGCAGGTTGCCCGGATGCGGGTCGGCGTGCATGAAGCCATCGACGAGCATCATGCGCAAGTACACGCCCGTCAGAGACTCCATGATGCCCTTGAAGGAGAGTCTCCCGGACGCAAAAAGGTCGTGGAGTTGGTCGACCTTGGTGCCGCGGCAGTGCTCCATCACGAGCACACGCCGACGCGTGAATTGCTCCAGCACGGCCGGTGCACGGACCTTGCTGTCCCCCGAAAACACTTCCTGGAACCGGGCGATGTTCTGCGCCTCGATGCGAAAATCCATCTCCGCCCGCACGCGCACGGAGAACTCACGGATCACATTCGTGAGGCTGCGCACGTGATGGTTCGGAAACAGGATGTTCAGCCAGAACATCAGCTGAAACGAGATGTCGAGGTCGAGCGCGACGGTTGCCTCGACCCCCGGACGTAAGATCTTCACGACCACGTCCCGGCCGCTCACGCGCGCCCGGTAGACCTGGCCGAGGCTCGCGGTCGCAATGGGCTCTTCACCGAAGTCCTGGAAGATCTCCCCGATGGGCGCCTCCAGCTCCGCCTCGATGACGGCCGTGATCCGGGGCAGCGGGTCGGATGGGACCTGATCCTGAAGGCGGCTGATCTCCGTGAGGTACGGCTCAGGAAGGATGTCCGCCCGGGCGGAGAGCAGCTGAGCCAGCTTCACGAACGTCGGCCCCAGGTTGGCCAGACGAGCCGTGAGGCGTTCCGCCCGGTCGAGGTGATGCTGTGCCGTGCGCTTCTTGCTCCGTCCAAAAAGGATCCACGAGCGACGATCGCGTAAGAAGCCGAGGAGGAAGGGTCCCAGATGGACGAATACCGAGACGAACCGGATCAAGCGTCTCATGGCACCATCCGGGCTCGGAGAGCGCCTCCAACGTGCGGGCTCACATCAACAACTTCGATGCCAGGCTCAGCAGCAGGAAGAAGCCGCAGAGGTCCGTCAGCGTGTGCACGAAGACCGATGAGGCCACGGACGGGTCGATCCCCATTCGGTCGAGAGACGTCGGGATGAACGCGCCCGCGAAGCCCGCCACGATCTGATTCCCCCACATGGCCAGAAAGACCACCAAACCAAGCACGGGGTCGCCGGCGCGCAAGAAGGCCACCAGAGCGATCCCCCCTCCCAAAACGGCGCCGTTCACCAGACCGATAAGGATCTCCTTGGCGACGAAGCCTCTCGCCGATCCGGATCCGTGCGTTGTGATGCGGCGGATCGTGACCGCGAGCGACTGAGTACCCGAGCTTCCGCCCATGGCCGCGATGATCGGCGCCAGAAACGCCAGCGCGATCACTGCGTTGATCGTCTCCTCGAAGACGATGATCACCGATGCCGCCAACGAGGCGGTGATCAGGTTGAGCATCAGCCACGGGAGGCGTGTCCGGACGGACTCGGTCCACGTGTGCTTGAGCGCGTCCTCGTCAGTGACACCCGCGAGCCGAAAGATGTCCTCGGTCTGTTCGGCCTCGATGACGTCGATGACATCGTCGAAGGTGATACGGCCGAGTAGCGCCCCTTCCTCGTCGACGACCGGGATGGAGGCCAGGTTGTAGCGCGCGATGAGCTTGCCCACCAACTCCTGGTCGAGGTCGGGCCGCACCGTCGCGATCGGGGCCTCGACCAGCGCCTCGATGCTCTCTCCTGGATTCGCGATGATGAGGTCGTCGAGGCGAAGCGTTCCCAGCAGAGAGCGATCCCCGTCCACCACGAACACCGTGTAGAAGTCTTCCACCTCTTGTCCCTGCACACGGACCTGATCGATCGCCTGCGCGGCGGTGAGCGTGGCCTGGACTTCGACGAGATCCGTCGTCATCAGCCCGCCGGCCGTTTCCTCGTCGTACTCGAGGAGCCCCTTGAGCTCACCGGCCTCGTCGACGGGCAACGCCGCGAGGATCTTGCTTTGCTCGTCCGGCTCGAGCTCGCCGATGAGGTCGACCGCATCGTCGTCGGGGAGCTCGTGAAGCAGTTCCGCGCCCTTTTCGGGAGCGAGGGCGGCCAACAAGTCACCGCGCTCCTCGCCCTCCTCCATCTCGGCAAGAGTGTCCGAGGCCAACTCCGTGGGTAACGCCGAGAGCAGCTCGATCTGCTGGGCCTCGTCGAGCAATTCGACCAGGTCAGCCAGATCGGAGGGATGCAGTTGCCCGGCCTCTTCTCGCACAGCGGCGAGATCACCCTGGGCCGCCAGGGCCTCGAGGCGCTTCTGGCGTTGCTCGATGTCGTGCTCGGACGTGCTCATGCGAAGAAGATCCCCGAAGGGGGGTGCAGCCCGCAAGACGGTCGGGACATCACCTCACGCGTCGCGCAGGATCTCCGCCAACAGGCGCTCCTGAAGTACATACATCGCACTGGCGGAACGATCCTCCTCGTCCGGATGATCGTATCCCAGAACATGTAACGTGCCGTGGATCGCCAAGCGCGCCAGCTCCTCCCGGAGCGGCACCCCCAGCGCCTGAGCCTGTCGCCTGGCCTGTTCTGCCCCAACGTACACGTCCCCGATCGGCTCGTCGTCGCTGCCCAGCGAAAAGGCGATCACATCGGTGGGTCGGTCCTTGCCGAGGTATTCACGGTTGAGCCTCGCGATCTCGGTGTCGTCGACCAGCGTGAGCGAGAGTTGAGCGCCGCGCTGGTCTTTGCCGAGTGCCTTCCGCACGGCAGCGTCCAAGAGCGCCTCGTGCTCGGGCTCGAAGTCCCCGACGTTGACCTGAACGTCCATGTCCGGGAGGGCTACCCCTGTCTTCTGGGGGCGCACAAGCTCACGTCAGGCGACGCCCGAGACATCCGGTCCCTCGTCGTCACCCTTCACTTCCTCCCCGTCCGTCAGATGCTTCGTGGACGGATACTCGATCCGGCTATGAAGGACACCAGAGAGAATCTTCACGAACTGCTCCTTGACCTGTGCAATCTCGCGGAAGGTGAGCGGACACTCGTCGAGCTGTCGGTCCCTGATTTTCCCCTCGACCACATTGTCGATCAGAACCTGTACCCGCTCGAGCGTCGGCTTCTGCAGCGCACGCGTAGCCGATTCGCACGAGTCCGCGAGCATTACGATCGCTGTCTCTTTCGACTGGGGCTTGGGCCCCGGGTATGAGAAGCGCGCTGGATCGAGTTCACCGTCGGCTTCGGCCGCGGCCTTGTCGTAGAAGAACCCGATCCTTTGCGTGCCGTGGTGCTCCAGGATGAATTGGATGACGAGTTCGGGTACCTTCTCGTCCTCCGCCAGGCGAACGCCCTCGGTTACGTGCTCTCTAACGATGTTCGCCGACGTCTCCGGCTTCAGCCGGTCGTGTGGATTCCGCCCGTCCTGCTGGTTTTCCACGAAATAGTGCGGCCTCAGCATCTTGCCGACGTCGTGATAGTAGACCCCGACCCGAGTCAGCAAGCCGTTCGCGCCGATCGCCGTGGCCGCGCTCTCCGCGAGGTTCGCCACGCTGATCGTATGCGCATACGTGCCGGGCGCCTCCATGGCGAGGCGTCGCAGCAGCGGGCGAGTCGGGTCGGCCCACTCGAGCAACGTCTGGTCCGTCGTGATGCGCGTGAAGAGCTCGAAGACGAACAGGCATCCGGTGGCTAGAAGCGCCGAGACCGTGGCGTTGCCGGCGAGCACCGCCGCCCCTCGAGCGATGTCCACCATGTCTTCAGAGGTCGTCAGTCCATGGGCCAGCAGCATCGAGCCACCCGCGGCCGAGATGATCGCGATCACGACCCAAGTCTCCGAACGACGCCTCACGGCCCGGACGCTCATCGCGGCGGCGGCTCCCGTCGCCATGAGCATGAGCACGGTCCCATAGGAGTCGAACGGGGGCAGTGTCCCGGTGATCGCGGCGAGTAGGAGAACCAGGAAGAGCGCCACGCGTGAGTCCCACAAGACCGCAACCGGCAGCGCCACGAAGGCGATGGGAAGCCACTCCGCGGCAATCTCGCCGCGGTCGATCGCGACCGCGGCCGCAAAGTACACCGACATCAGCAGCGCGAGGAGGAGGAGCCAGCGGAGGTTGGCGTACACTTCCGGGCGATTGAAGAACAGGAGCAGGCCGAACAGCCCGAACAGCATCAGGTTCACGAGCCAAGCGCCGATCACGGAGCCTGCCGACAGCCGGGCCGCTTCGCCGCTCCCTAGCGCGCGCTGCTGCAGCGCGTATGTGCTCAGTCGCTCGAGCGCCTCCGGCCCGACCGGGTCCGCTCTGCGCACGATCGCCTGGCCCTCCAGGACACTCTGTTTGATCTGCGAAACCGACTGCGCCGCCGCGTCCTCGTCCTGCTGGGTGATCAGCAGGTTGAAGACGTAAGTGGGCCGCATATGCCCGATGAGGATGTTCCGGAAGAGACCAGCAGCCTGGGGGTCCGCCAATGCCGGAAGCGCCGCGGCGTCGTACGTCAGGCGGGCTTGGTCGTAAAAGTCCCGCGAAGTAAGCATGTCCTCGGACAGCTTGGAAATCGAGCGTTCTTCCGTCTCGCGGATCGTGACCCGGTCCGTCGTGACCTGAGCCATCCGCGTGGCCTCGACGACCCCCAGGGCGAGGATATCCCGAGTCGCGGATACCGCAGAGTTTCGGAACGCGGCGCGTGCAGAATCGTCGACGATGAATTCTACCTGGAACGCACTCGCGGAAACAAGAATCCCCTGCAACCGGCCGCGGTCTCCGTCTACCGCCGCTGAATCGAGCTGATCGAAGAAGGCTTCCAGCTCGGCCCTCATGGTGTCGGCATTCTGGGTCACGAAGTCGAACGTGGGGGGCACGGCATCACGCACCGAATTGCGCTCGGCCTCCAACTCCGCCGCCGTCTTGGGCACGTCGAAAGCGAATTCGGCGATGACGTCGTCCGGGGCCACGATCCAGTCCTCATACGGGCTGGGCGCCTGACCCTCGGGCAGAAAGAAGAACGTGACCAGCCCGGCGAGGACCACGACCAGGAGAATGCGAGCACCGTGGTGGGCGACGCGGGCGCCCAACGAACCGCCCGGGTCCCCGGAGAGTCTCCGCAAGACGGAACCCTCTCCGTTCCCGTCGTTCCGAAGACTCACGCGTCTCGGCCTTCGGCCTGCGATGCGCGCGCGTAGGCGTTGATGATTTCCTTCACCAGCCGGTGCCGGATCACGTCCTTGGCGTCGAGATACACGATCGAGATGCCGTCGATGCCCGACAGGATGCGCTCGACCTCGAGCAAGCCGGAGTCGGACTGGCGCGGAAGGTCGATCTGCGTTTTATCACCCGTGATCACGACTTGAGAGTTGAGCCCCAGCCGGGTCAACAACATCTTCATCTGTGCGGTGGTAGCGTTCTGGGCTTCGTCGAGAATGACGAAGGCGTCCGAAAGCGTGCGACCGCGCATGTAGGCGAGAGGGGCGATTTCGATGGTCGACTCCTCCAGCGCGCGCCGCATGCCGTCGGGCGGCATCATGTCCTCCAGCGCGTCGTAAAGCGGCCGCAGGTACGGGTCGACTTTCTCCTGAAGGTCTCCCGGCAGGAAGCCCAGATTCTCCCCGGCTTCGACAGCCGGCCTTACCAGGATGATGCGCCGCACGCGCTTCTTGTACAGTGCATCGAGGCCGCAGGCCACCGCGAGATAGGTCTTGCCGGTTCCGGCAGGGCCTATGCCGATCACGATGTCGTTGCTCAGGATCCTCTGCACGTACGAGCGCTGGCCGTCGGACTTCGGCTTGATGACCCGCCGCGAACCGGGGATCGCAATGCGGACTTCGTCCTCCGGATGCACGATCCCCTCAGGGCCCAGCGCGTCCGCTCCGTCGGCGAAGCGGCCGATGTCGGGCACGTCGAACGGTGCACGCAGACGAGAGAGCTCGATCATGTGCTGAACGACAGGCACCGCTCTCTCGACCGAGTCCAAGCTCCCGGAGAGGATCAGGTGATCGCCGCGCATGACGACACGGATCCCGAAGATGCGGGTGATCTCCTGGAGGTTTCGATCGGTGACCCCGGTCAGCATGAGGGGGTCCACCCCCTCTGCGTCGAGCCGATGCTCTACGATGGTTTCGCCGTTGGCCAAGTTCTCTCCTGGAAGCGTCAGCCTCCGTCTCTTTTCGTGATCTGCAGGCCGAGCTCCGCGAGTTGCTCGTCTGCCAGTGCCGTGGGCGCTCCTTCGAAAAGAGCACGCGCGGCGGTCGTCTTCGGGAAGGCGATCACGTCCCTCAGACTACCTGATCCGGTGAAGCGCTGCACGATCCGGTCCATTCCCAATGCGATGCCCCCATGTGGCGGCGCCCCAGCGGCCAGCGCGTTGAGCATGAATCCGAACTTCTCCTCGATCTCTGCATCGCCCAAACCCAGTACCCTCAAGATGCGTCGTTGGAGCTCCGGTTGGTGAATCCTGATGCTGCCAGACCCGAACTCGGTCCCATTGTATACCAGATCGTAGGCGGTTCCTCGTACCACGCCGGGGTCCGTCTCGAGCAGGTCCACGTCGTCGACATGGGGCATCACAAAGGGGTGGTGGCTCGCGGTGAATACTCCGTCCGCCTCGTCGAACACCGGGAAATCCGTGACCCAAAGCCACGCGTGCTCACCCTCAGGCTCGAGCCCGAGCGCAGCGACGGCCGCCGTGCGCGTCGCGGCCAACGCGGGCGAC
>Ga0315339_1003556_pt1 | contig 10867 bp, 7 predicted proteins | sample ASW17metaG_FD_204514 | JGI IMG/M metagenome (GOLD analysis project Ga0315339, IMG submission 204514) | Ammonia-oxidizing marine archaeal communities from Pacific Ocean, United States - ASW #17 | ecosystem: Environmental > Aquatic > Marine > Oceanic | place: USA: California | collected 2016-12-05
TACGCTCACGCGATACGCCGTATTTGTCGCCCAGTGTCGCCAGCGTGTCGCGATCGTCCTTCAGGCGGCGATGGACCAGGATATCGCGTTCGCGATCGTTCAGCACACCGAGGCCGTGCCGCAAATACTCCCGCTGATGACTAAGTTCGTCGCTGCCGATCAGTTCGGCTTCCACATCCACCGAGTCGTCGACCAGCGTATCCTGCCAATTGGTTTCCCCTTCCTGGGTCACCGCGGCATTGAGCGAATAGTCTTTGCGGGAGAGGCGGCCGTTCATCATGATGACCTCATCCGCCCGCACGCCCAGCCTCTCCGCGATCGACGTCACGGCGTCGTTCGACAGGTTGTCGTCATCGAATTGACCCAGTTCGCCCTTGAGGCGGCGCAGATTGAAGAACAGCTTTTTCTGGCCAGCGGTCGTGCCCAGGCGAACCACCGATGCATTGTCGAGCACGTAGCGTTGAATGGCCGCGCGGATCCACCACATCGCGCATGTCGAGAAGCGGTTGCCGCGATCGGGATCGAATTTTCGTGCGGCTTCGATGAGGCCGATGTTCCCCTCGGCAATGAGGTCAGCCATTTGAAGGCCGTAACCGCCCGCTTTCTTGGCGAGCTTCACGACCAGGCGCAGGTGGCTCCCGATCAATTGCTCGAAGGCCTTCGAATCGCGGCTGTCGCGCCAACGCTGTGCGAAGTTCTGTTCGTCCTCAAAGGACAATAGCGGATAGCGCTGAATTTCACACAAATACGTGGAAAGGCTGGTGTCGAATGTGGGTAGTGTCATGACTCTCATGTCCTCCCGATCAGTTGGGACCGATAACGCACAAATCTCTTTGGTTAATTTTCCGGCGGCGGGCCGGCTGAGCTGGCCACGTGACCGAATGTTAGCACCCAAACTGTGGCATTCCGCCGGCTGAACCGATCGGATACGGTATCAGGGTACGCTAGATATGTAAGAACAAATCCCAGAATTTCAAGAGGCTAGAGTGCCGACCCCGCAAGCTTCTACCGTCAATCGACTTCGGCCCGTTCTCCGCTACTCCGCCAGTGCCGGACCGATGGCGCGGGTACGCTGGTCATCCCACCGCGCGCGCTGTTGTTGGATCCACGTGCCGACGTTGGCTCCGAGCACAAGGAGCGACGGCGTCACCACCAGGGTCAGGACCGTTGCAAATGTCAGACCGCTGGCGACGGCGGTGGCAAGTTGAACCCACCACTGGGTCGAAGGCCCGCCGATCGTGATTTCACGGGTGAAGAGGTCGATGTTGAGACCCAAGACCATAGGCATCAGTCCCAGGACAGTGGTTACCGCCGTCAGCATGACCGGCCGGAGGCGTTGGGCCCCAGTTCTGACGACGGCTTCGACCGCGGGCATACCTGATTCCCTCAAACGATCGTACGTATCGATGAGCACAATATTGTTGTTGACCACGACGCCAGCCAGGGTGATGACGCCGATCCCGGTCATGACAATGCCGAACGCCTGTCCCGTGATCATCAGTCCGATCATCACGCCGATCGTGGACATTACAACGGCCGAGAGGATCAGGAAGGCGTGATAGAAGCTGTTGAACTGGGTAACCAGGATGATCGCCATCATGAAGAGGGCGATACCGAAAGCCTTGAGCAGGAAAGCTTCAGCCTTCCTTTGCTCTTCGTCTTCGCCCTTGAAATCGATTTCGACGCGAGGGTCAAATTCCTGGGTGTCGAGCCAGGCACGGATCTCATTCACTTTGTCGTCCGGCAGCACGCCTTCCGCGACATCTGCCTTGATTGCCAGGACTCGACGGCTGTCGGTCCGGTTGACGGTTCCGACCTTTGCGCGCGCCTTGCGCTCGACGAAGTTGCTGATGGGAACCAGCCCTGCCTCCGTTGTCACGCGCAGCGTGTCGAGCTGATTGAATGTCCGCTCTTCGATCGGATAGCGCACCCGGATGTCGAGTTCCTCGTCGGTGTCGTCGGGTCTGTATTCGTCGACCTTGAGTCCGTTGGTGACCAGCTTCACAACGTTTCCGACGTGAACGATATCCGCACCGAAGCGGCTGGCCTGTTCCCGATCAACCGTAATTTGCCATTCGATACCGGGTACGGCGCGCGTGTCTTCCAGATCGACCAGACCATCTATCGTTCGGACTTTTTCCAGCACGCGTTTCAGCACGGGTACTATGGCCTCCGGAAAATTGGATGAAAAATGCAGTTGCACAGGTTTGCCGACCGGCGGACCGACTTCAGGCTCTGAGACAGCGATGACAACACCGGCAAACCGATCGGTTCGGCGCCTAATTTCCGCAAAGATTTCGGCGGCGGGGCGACGCAAGGTCCAGTCGTCGAATTCGATCTGGATGACTCCGATAATATCTTCCGCGAGGCCGCGGCCGGTGTCCTCCTGGCTGCCAACGCGCGTATAGATAGTCTTGATTCCGGCAACTGTGAGAACCTCGTCTTCGATCTCACGTACCAGATGGTCCATCTCGTCGATGGATAAATTGCCACGGGCATGAACCAGCACCTGAGCGAATTCAGGTTCGACGTCGGGGAAAAATTCCACGCCCTTACCGTAGATTGCGTACGTAGTCTGTACGGCAACGAGCAGGATGATTGCCGCGACCAATACCTTGAATGGGTGCCGGACGATTGCCGACAACATCCGGATGTAGCGACCGGTTGCGCCACCGATGGAATTAAGGTCGCCGTGCTCGCCAGCCGCCAGGACGGCAAGCACCTGCGGGTTCGTGCTGCCGGGACGGCCGACGAAGCTACCAACGGTCGGCACGAAGATCAGGGCCATCGCCAGAGAGGCGGTGAGCGTGGCGATCAGTGTAATTGGGAGGAACTTCATGAACTCCCCGACCACGCCGGGCCAGAACAACAGCGGCATGAACGCGGCAAGCGTTGTCGCCGTTGAGGCCGTGATGGGCCACGCCATACGCTTGGCCGCCTGCGCGTAAGCTTCGCGTCGGTGAACACCTTCTGCCATCCGGCGGTCGGCGAACTCGACCACGACGATGGCCCCGTCGACGAGCATTCCCACCGCCAGGATCAGGCTGAACAGGACAACGATATTCATCGTCAGGCCGAGAGTGGAGATGACCAGGATGCCCGCCAGGAACGACCCCGGTATAGCCAGGCCGACGAGTCCGGCGCTGCGGACCCCGAGTGCGCCAATGACGACGATCATCACCAGGATCACTGCAGCCATGACGTTGTTCTGAAGGTCCGTCAGCATATCGCGGATCTGCAGGGAATTGTCCTGGATGAAGGAAACCTTCACTGTTCCGGGCCATTCGATGGCTTCCGACTCGGTAATAAGACGGACATCCTCAATCGTGTCGATGACGTTCTCACCCAGTCTCTTCTTGATTTCGAGGGCGATCGCGGATTTTCCAGATAATCGGGCGTAGGCTGTTGAGTCCTTGAAGCCGCGCCGAACCGTCGTGAGATCGCCGATGGTGACGACGGCGTCTTCTTGGACCTTCACGGGCAGCGAGAGAATGTCATCAAGAGATTTGAAGAGGCCGGGAACCTTGACGGAAAACTTACCGTGGCCCGTATCGAGCGCGCCGGCGGCAATAAGCTGATTGTTTCGGCTGGCCAGCTGAACGAAATCTCCGTGCGGAATGTTGTAACTTTCTAACTTCAGCGGATCGATGATGATGTCAAGGATTTCGTCTCGATCTCCGATGATCTCAGCCTCGAGCACGCCTGGCAGGCCTTCGAGTTCATCCCTCAGGCTGCGGGCCAGGCGTAGTAACGTGCGTTCGGGGGCATCTCCCGACAGCACGACGACCAGCACGGGAAACAGGCCCACGTTGATTTCGTTGACGACCGGCTCGTCGGTGTCTTCCGGTAGTTCGCCCTTGGCGATGTCGACCTTTTCCCGAAAATCCTGTAAGGCGATGTCGACGTCGAATCCGGCTTCGAACTCCAGCACGACAGACCCGTAACCATCGCTCGCGACGGAACGCATCTCCGTGACGCTCTCGATGGAGCGAAGTTCCTTCTCCATCGGCCATACGAGCAGGCGTTCTGCGTCTTCCGGAGAGATTCCATCATGTGTCATCGAGACATAGATGATGGGAATGTTGACGTCGGGGTCGGATTCCTTGGGGATCGTGATATACGCGACGGTCCCGCTGATCAGGATCAGCACAAGGGCCATCAGGACGGTGCGGGAGCGCCCCAATGCTGCGTCGATGAGGCCACTCATGACCTTTGCTCAACTTTATCGGGGACGGGGACCACGACCTCTCCGTGGCGCACGAATTCTTGACCGACGGTGATAATCGTGACGGTGGCGGGAAGGCCGGTGACCCAAATACCGTCGGTTTGTGTCGCGAAGACGCTCACTGGGTAAAATCCCACTGTCGCGTCGCTGTTGACGCTCCGAACGCCAAGGACGCCAAAGTCATCCAGAGTGAGAAGCGCAGGTGAGAGGAAATGAGCTTGCACGGTCTCGACTGGGATGCGGATTTCTGCCGTGACTCCCCCGCGCAGGGTCCGCGCATGGTTCGGCACTTCGAGTTCCACGCGAAACGTGCGGGTTGAGAACTCGGCAACAGTGGCGATATAACGGATTTTGCCCTTTACCATTTCACCATTCGCCAGTCGGGCGACACCAGAATCGCCAATCTTGAGCAAGTCAATATCCAATTCGGATACCTGCCCGACGACAAGATACGGGTCCTCATCAACGACGCGGGCAATGACGTCGCCTGGCTCGACGAAGTCCCCCAATTCGACGTCACGGGTGTCGATGACTCCGGCGAACGGAGCGCTGATTTCTGTATGGTCGATTTCGACCGCTATTTGTGCGACATAGGCGATCGCTGCACCCAGTTGTGCCGCCGCCTCAGCGGTCTTGGTTTCCGCGCGAAAGCCCTTTTGCCGGAGCGATTTGGCGGCATCGAACTCGATCTGGCGCTGGCGAACCCGAGCTTCCGCCTCGGCCAACTTCTCCGCGCGATCCTCCATGGCCAGTTTGACGACGACATCGCCGCGGGCCACCCGGGCACCTTCCTTGGCGACGACTTCGGTGACCTGCCCTTTGGTTTCCGCTTTGATGTCCACCCAGCGGTTGACTTCGGTTCGGCCTCGCAGAACGAGGTCACGGGTTTGGGGTTGAGCGATGCGCTCACTGACGCGGACGCTGATCGGATCGTCAGGCTTGGCAGTTAGGGTGTTCGCGGCCGAGTCTGCGGCGGCTCCTTGATCTTCGGCCTCGCTTTCGCCACCGAATTGGCCGGATGCCACCCATCCAACGACGATGACCGCAAAGAATGCCGCCAGGATATAGGATTGCCTCATGATGCAGGTTCCAGTCTTGCTTCGCGTTGCGTCGCGCGGGTTCGCCAGGTCATTCCGCCGCCTCACCCTGTGCCTTCAATGACTGGGCAACCAGCCAGGGTCCCTGTTCCTCGATGTATTCGACCGCTGCTTTGTAAACCGCGAGGCCAAGGCCATTGACGAAATCCTGGCCAGGTGACCGCCCACTCTGTCTGGCTTCGATTTTTTCGACAAAGGATCGGTAAAGTGCGACGCGGTTTTCGAGCAGGTCGTCCAGGTGCCCTGCGGGCAGCAGATCGGCAAACAGCACCGTCACCATGAAATCCGACCGGTAGCGGTCCGGTCGGGGATCTTCGAGCAGGGTTGCGATCAGCGCCAGGCGTCCCGGCTGCGTGATGCTGTAGACCTTCTTGTGGGGTCGCTTGTCCTGGGCTTCCTCGACACGATTTACATGACCGTCCCGTTTCAAGCCGGCCAGCGCCGGATAAATGGAACCGAACGACGCGTCGTAGTAATGGCGCATCGGCCCTTCGAGACGCTTCTTGATCTCGTAGCCGGTGGCGTCGCCAAACGTCAGGATTCCCAAACAGAGGGTCCTGATATCCATCGCAATCCTCAATCAAGCCTTCAACTTCGATATATAGCGTTTCGATATATAAATTCAAGAAGCTGCTGGCAAATCGACTCCGTGTCGGACTCGGAGTCCGACACGGAGTCGATACCGTTGAAAGCACAAATTGGTCGCGAGTGTTGTGCGGACCGTGCTTTGACAAGCTTTGTTACGTGGAATGTAAATAATCCGGAGTGGGTCAGAGATTTTGACTGTTTGCATAACACCCTCCGGACGGTGAGAATTGGCGTTCAACGTCCAGAAATGCCGAGACATGTCCAATCGTAAGAGAGATCCCCGGTTATCCGGCTACCTGCCATATTTTGAGCGGCCCCGCGTCAGTTGGCCCAACGGCGCGCGCGTCGCCTTTTGGGTCGTCCCCAATGTTGAGGTTTTTGAGCTGCTGCCGCCACACAACCGTCACCGCTCTCCCTATGGCAGGACGCTGCCCGACACCCTGAAGTATTCAACCGTCGACTACGGTAATCGTGTCGGCATCTGGCGCATGATCGACGCCATGGACGCCTATGGTGTTCGCGGCAGTGTGTCGCTTAACACGGCGCTTTGTGTCCACCATCCCGAGATCATCGAGGCCTGTGTCTCCCGGGACTGGGAGCTCTTCGGCCATGGCATCTATAATTCCCGGTTTCCCCATGGCATGGACGAGGCCCAGGAACGCGAGATGCTGGAAGATGCCATCGAGACGGTGGAGGCCGTCGCGGGTCAGCGTATCGTCGGTTGGCTCGCGCCCGGCATGGCCAACACGCCGAGGACGATCGAACTCATTGCGGAGTACGGTTTCACATACACGGTTGACCTATTCCACGACGATCAGCCGTTCCCTGTGAATACCCGTAATGGCCGGCTGACCAGTGTCCCATACTCGGTCGAAGGCAATGACTTGCTGGTCTGGTACTTCACGACCTTGGGAAGCCCGCGCGACTGGTGCGATCTGCTGAAGCGCCAGTTCGACCGCCTCTACGCGGAGGGGGAGGGGTCGGGGACCGTCATGTGCATTCCGCTGCATCCGTTCGCCGTCGGGCAGCCGCATCGCATCGACGCCTTTGCCGACACCCTCGCCTATATCACGGGGCACGACGACGTCTGGGTGACGACGGGCCGCGAGATCGCGGCATGGTTTGACGCGCATCACTACGATGAATTCCTGGCCGCCACTGCGGTCCGTGAGACGGCCCTGGGCGGGGTGGGGCGATGAAGCGGCCGCGCCATAATCTCGATTATCCCCATCGCCGGCATGGGATGGACCACGATCTCTATGACTGGTCGATGCTTCCCGGTCGCCCACCCGTGCAGTGGCCGGGCGGCGCACACCTCGCCGCCTGGCCGGTCGTGGTCGTTGAATGGTTTCCCCTGACCTCCCGGAACACGCCGTTCCGACCGCCCAGCGACCAATACGTCGGCGTCCGTCCCTATCCCGACTACCGCGCCTATTCCCATCTCGAATACGGCAATCGGGTTGGCATCTATCGCGTCCTGCGGGCGCTGGAATCGGCAGGTCTGCGCGCCTCAGTGGCCATGAACGCGGCGATCGCCGAGCGATATCCGGAAATCATCGACGCCGTCGTGGGCGGTGGCCATGAAGTCATCGCGCACGGCCTCGATATGGAGTACGTCCATCACGGCGATCTGCCCCGCGCGGAAGAACGGACGTGGGTGCGGCAGGCCCTCAAGACCCTACGGGAAGCCTCGGGACAGCCCGTCACGGGTTGGTTGTCGCCGGATCTGTCACAATCCATGAACACGCTCGACCTGCTGGCTGCCGAAGGCGTGGAATACGTCTGCGACTGGGTCAACGACGATCTCCCCTATGCCCTGCGGACGAAGTCAGGCGCCCTCCACGCCATGCCCTTCGCTTACGAACTCAGCGACCGGCTGGTCCTGCTCGATCTGAGGCACTCCGAGGCACAATTCGACCAACAGATTCGCGACACGCACGCCGTGCTCCTGCGCGAGGCCGTCCTGCACGGTGGCCGCATCATGGCCCTGACCTTCCACGCCTGGATCACCGGGCACCCCCACCGCATTGGCTTCTTCGAAGACATGCTGGCCTGGCTGCAGAAGCGCGAGAGCACCTGGACGACAACCGGCGCCGAAATTCTCGCGGCATTCAAAGACCAGGGGTAGCGGGCCAAAAGTTCCCTTCCCCGAGATCGGGCGACCAAAGGAATCCCTCCCCCGGAATCGGGGGAGGCTAGGTGGGGGCGACCGGTGGCTGCAACAATTACTTTTGCAGAAGTACCGAAGATTTGCCGCTAGGAAAGATCCCGTGATCATGCCGCCCGCGCACGAATCTCCAATTCTATCTTTTCAGCAGACGCATCCCGCGCGACCTAGAGGTCGTAGGTGCCCTGCATGCCCACCCAGAATTCCGCTGACGTACCGAAGTACGGCCCCAAACGCAGTGCCGTATCCGGTGTGATGGCGCGCTTTCCATTTACGATTCCGCTGATACGCATCTGCGGGACGCCAAGCGCCTTGGCGAGGGCGTATTGGCTCAATGCGAGCGGTTTGAGGAAATCCTCGCGAAGAAACTCACCTGGATGGGTTGGTGCGAATTTAGCCATGCCCACGGTCCTCCAATTTATTCCTCTCCGCCCGCTTGCAGATTGGAGGGAGCGACTGTTTCATCTTGAGAACCAATCACCGCACGAACTTCCCCCACGTCTTGCCGCCGTCTTCACTCACCAGCAGCTTCATGTACTGGGTTACCGCAACCAGGTGATCCTTGTTCTTCGGGTTCGCCGCGAGACGGATCAAGGCGCCGTCGAATTTCTTCGCGCCGGCCAGGATCTTTCCCTTCCGGGTCGTCCCGTCGAAGGTGATCAGTCCCTGGCCATGGCTGAAGGTATAGAGCGTGCCGTCGGGTAGGATCTCGACCATCGTGGCCGGGCGCTTCTTCTTGCTTTTGAAAGCCTCGGACCAGGTCATACCTGCGTCTCGCGTGACCATCAGACCCTGGGGTGTGCCGACATAAATCGTTCCCTCCTTGATCGCCGATGCCGCGATATCAAGCACACCGCTGGGAACTTCACCCTCGTTCGTCCAGGTGGCGCCGGCATCCCGGCTGACCTGCAATCCCCCGTGGTGGGTGCAGTAAACCACGTTCGGATTGAGCGCGCTCATCGCCATGAAGTGAACCTTCGCCGGCTTCAGCGTCGCCTCGGTTAACCCCGACCAGGTGCGCCCCGCATCATCGCTCGCGATGAATTCAAGATTGCCGCCGCCCTGGGGATGTCCGCTGGCAACGAATTTGGTTGGTTGAGAGGGGTGAATGGCGAATCCCTTGAAGTCCGGTCTATCCGGCACGAAGCGTTCCAAAGAGCCATCCTGCGCAACGCGAAAGAACTCATGACCTGAACCGATGTAGACGTGGGAGGCGTCGTCTTCGTCAAATGCGACGCCGTGAATGTGGGTGATCCGCGAAAGGCTGATTTCCGGTTCGGCTGAATTGGCGGTTGGCATTTCAAACATCATTAGCGCCATAACGGCGGCAAGGAGTGATGGTCCGAACCTTACCATCGGGGGAATTAGAGAGGTCGATGAGATGGAACTCACCGGTTTCTCACGCTCTGAATGGTTTCTTGATTCACTGTCATCACTGCTATCAATCGCCGATCGCAACGCCTTCTCGGCGAGGATCAGCGCCGCCTTTGAGGCCATCTTCGGTCATCTCGATGGCGTGCAGGCCGCTGACCAGAGGTCTCACCTTGACGCTGTGGCCCATGGTCTCGAGCGAAGCTTTGAGGCCGGGCAGGGCCGTATCGGCCTCGAGCTCGGTCGCCCCATTGCGGTTGACGTGGTGCGGCAGAGACACGGCCTGTTGGGGATCGAGCTTCCAGTCGATGAGCCCGATGATGGTTCGGGCGACATAGGCGATGATCCGGCTTCCGCCTGGTGATCCCAGGACATAGCGCAACTGGCCGGCTCCATCGAAGACCAGGGCCGGCGACATGGAGCTTCGGGGGCGCTTACCTGGCTCGACCCGGTTCGCGACACTGGTTCCGTCAATCGAAGGTCGGAATGAAAAGTCGGTCAATTGGTTGTTCAGAATGAACCCGCGCGCCATCAGACGGGAGCCGAACGCATTCTCTACACTCGAGGTCATGGAGACGGCGTTGCCCACTGCATCGACGATGCTGAAGTGTGTCGTCGAAGGCAGGTTGAGAGACCGTCCCGGTGCTCGCAGCTCGCCGACCCGGCGGGGCATATTGCCCGGAACCGCTTTTCCCATGCTCGCTTGGCGATTGATGATCGTTGCGCGCGCCTGGAGATAACCCGGGTCGAGCAGATTCTTTACCGGGACCCGCACGAAGTCGGGATCTGCCAGGTAAAGGCTACGGTCGGCGTAGGCCAGGCGGCTCGCCTCGGAGATCAAATGAACTGCCTCGATAGAGCCTGGCGTCAGCGCGCCCACGTCGAAGTTGTCGAGGATTCCCAGGATCTGCAGCATGGTCACGCCGCCTGAAGTTGGCGGCGGCATGCCGCATACTCGGTAGGCCCGGTAGGGACGGCAGACCGCTTCTCGTTGGACCGCACGATAGCCGGCAAGGTCGTCCTCGGTGAGTCGGCCCGGATTAGATGCGGATCGGACCACGCGAACGATCTCCCGCGCCAGCGGACCACGATAGAATGCGTCGGCGCCGCCTGTCGCGATCGACCGCAGAACGCTTGCGTATTCATGATTCCGGCGGACCTCGCCGATACGCCGGGCGCTGCCGTCCGCATGATAAAAGTAGCGCCGCGCCCTCTCCTGGGTTCCCAGATGCTTGTCCCCGGCGATCAGCATATTGAGGCGCGGTGTCACGGCGAATCCCGTCTCAGCCAGTGTGATGGCGGGCTGGATCAGTGCCGCCCACGGCAGGCGTCCGTGACGCTGGTGGGCCATCTCCAGCATGCGCAGAACTCCGGGCACACCCACGGAACGGCCGCCGACCACGGCCTCGAAGAACTTCA
>Ga0315339_1003557_pt1 | contig 10866 bp, 14 predicted proteins | sample ASW17metaG_FD_204514 | JGI IMG/M metagenome (GOLD analysis project Ga0315339, IMG submission 204514) | Ammonia-oxidizing marine archaeal communities from Pacific Ocean, United States - ASW #17 | ecosystem: Environmental > Aquatic > Marine > Oceanic | place: USA: California | collected 2016-12-05
TGTTAGCGCTCTTTTACGGTGCCTGCCGGCAACGATGCCAGGGCCGGCACGGCCGGCGGTGGCGCCACCGGCTGAGCAGCCGCAGTCGCCGACGCGGTGGGGCTAGGTTGCACGGGAGACGCGCTCTGCACCTCTTTGACGGCTTTCGCTGACACAGTGCCCAAGCTGCCCGGTTTCGCGCTAACAGCTTGAGCGGCGGTCGCGGCCGGATTTTCTTGCGTCGCCAAGTCGGATGCTTGAATACCGGTGGGTGCCGATGCGCCAGTTACTGGCGCAGCCGCAATGGGCGGCGGCGCGGTTGCTGTGCCACCACCTGAAATGCCGGCCTTCGTTTCCAATGTATGCAAGCGGAAATCAACATCGCCGACCAGTTTTTCCAAACGCTCGGACATCTGATGAATTTGATGACCAATCTGCTCAATACCGCCCGTGGCATTGCGCAAGTCTTCTTCCAGGTTATCCAGCCGCTGGGTCATGCGGGCAACGCCCACGCTCGACGGTGCCGTCGTCGATGTTGCCGCTGAAATCGGGGTCTTCGCGCCAGCTGCATCGGCACCACGCGAGAGTTGGATATTGAGGGTCCGGATATCTCTTTCCAGGCGTTCCAGCCTATCCATCAAGGGGCCAGTATCTTGCGCATTGGCCGGCACGTCGCTCAGCACGATGAGCGCGGCGGCACAAGCGATCCCAAGGACAGAGCGCTGGCACCGATTGATCAACGCCCGCCTAATACCTGATACTCGATATCCATTCATGATCGTCTCGCTTCCGGCCCCAAATTTAGCGGTCTCCGAAAGGATATCGAATTTACCGCGTGCCTCAACATGCACTTCATTTTAGGCAAAAACATGGCGCTTGCCCGCGCCGGCCAAGGGCCTTGCGGGCAAGCGCCAAATCCGTTCAGCACGTATAGTTAGCTGCCAGCGCCACTAACGTTGGTCACACCACGGCGGTTCTGACGATATGCAACATCGTTGGAACCGTTGGCGACCGGACGTTCTTTTCCGTATGAGATCGTCTTCAGGCGGGCAGGGTTAACACCTTTGGCCGCCAGATGATCTTTGACCGCATTGGCACGGCGTTCGCCAAGGGCAAGGTTGTATTCGCGCGTGCCGCGCTCATCACAATGGCCTTCAATCGTGCCAGTAACGGACGGATTGGATTTGAACCAAGCTGCCTGCTTGTCCAAAGTTTTCCGCGCAGCGCCATCTAGGCTGAACTTGTCGTAACCGAAGAACACGCGATCACCGACGTTGACCACTAGGTCTTCCTGCGATCCGGCGCGCACGGACATCTTTCCGCCGCCAAGGGGCGGTGAATAGGTTTCAACGGGCTTGGCATTGGCTACGCCGCTGCCTGACCCTTTACCGCTACCTTCTGATGCGGTTTCGCAAGCGCTGACGAGCGCCACGGCGGCTAAGATGCTAAGAATTTTGATACGCATTTACGTCTCCCCTTTGTCGGGATTTTTACGGTGTCCATCATCGCTGTCGCCAGCGGCAATATACGAGGTATCCGCCCTAGGATACGGAACTAGCTCTATTATATGGCTATCTGGCGGATTCCAAGCATTTTTTCACAAAAAGCCCTTGATTCACAAAGATATTACACCGGCGTTACAGAAGCAAGATCATCAAGAGTCATGGAATCAGCGGGGACCACGCCGGATCAGAGGCATTGAGTGGGGTCAATATCTCGCGTTCATTATGCCCCGTCAGATCAATCGACCAGAGCCGCGAACGGCCTCCTTTACCATCCTTGGTGGTCCGATCTTGGCGAAAAAACATTAGAACACGGCCATTTGGCGACCATGTCGGCGCTTCGACCAAAAAACCCTTGGCTAAAAGCCGCTCGCCCGATCCGTCCGGTCGCATGACCCCAATATAAAATGTTCCACTGAGAACCTTGGTAAAGGCAATCAAGTCACCGCGCGGTGACCATACGGGCGTAGCATAACGCCCCTTCCCATAACTGATCCGATGAACTTTCGAGCCGTCCGCGTTCATCACATATAGTTGTTGAGCCCCACCGCGGTCGGAATTAAATACAATGCGTTTTGAATCAGGTGAATAACTGGGCGATGTATCGATGCCAGAGTGCCGGGTTAATTTCGTGGCGGCGCGGGTCTGCAAATCCATAGCGTAGATTTCGGTATTGCCGTCCTTGGCCATACTCATAATTACCTGGCGACCATCCGGCGAGAACCGTGGCGCGAAGGTCATCCCAGGGAAATCCCCCAATATTTCCTGGCGCCCGGTATCGATGTTGAAAATGTAGACCCGAGGTAAATTGCCGTAATAAGAAAGATAAGTGATCTCTTGCAGGGTCGGCGAGAACCGGGGTGTCAGAACCAATGCGCTGCCATCGGTCAAAAACCGATGATTGGCGCCATCCTGATCCATGATCGCCAAACGCTTGATCCGCCGGTTCGCGGGTCCGGTTTCGGATATATAAACAACGCGCGTATCGAAATACCCGCTTTCGCCGGTCAACCGCTTATAAATGGCATCGGCAATGATATGCGCAACACGGCGCCAATTGTCGGGAATTGTGTAGTAAGCAAGGCCAACCATTTGCTGCTCGGCAAACACGTCCCACAGCCGGAACTCAACCCGCAACCGGCCATCGGTGACCAAATGCGCGCGGCCCTGCATCAAGGCCTGGGCATTAATCACCCGCCAATCGCCAAAGCGCGGCAAAGTTTTGATGTCACCGGCCTTTTGGATGAATGCTTTCTGATCAATCGGTTTAAACAACCCAGAGCGTTCGAGATCGCCGGCAATCACACGCGATATATCGGTTCCGTATTGTGACACCTCACCTGAGGGCCCAACCATATCAGTCACCGCGACGGGAATGGGTTCGACGACGCCTTTGGTGATATCAATACGAAGTTCCGCACGGGCCTCAGTGGCAGCCGGTCCGCCAACCAATATAACACCAAGCAAGATAACCAACATCACAAGCCGCTGTCGCAAACTTCCGGCCATTCGACAATCCCCCATGGTCAAAACATTTCCTTCGGGTTGAAGTTCAACGTCATTTGCTGCCATTGGTCAAACTTCTCAGCCGGCAGTTTGAGTTTATTACATTTTGGATTCAAGACCGCTCTTCGCGCAGCTTCCGCCGCAGTCCGGAAAAAAGCGTCGCCTCGCATGCGATTGGCATCAACAACCCGCGCTTCACGAACAGTGCCATCCCTATTCATTATGACAGCCACTTCAATCACCATATTCTCCGCATCCTTGGCGCCGGCCGGCACATTCCAGCATCGCTGGATCTGATGGCGGACGGCGTCGATTTCACTCATCGATAAAGGTTGCGCACGATTGTGGCGTTTTGTGGGCCGACTTCGCAACGCGTCCGCGATGGATTTTTCAAAGGACGGTTTTTGCTCTTTCGGCGCCTCGGGTGGCGGCTTTTTCGCCGGCGCCTTCTTTTTTAAATCTTCTAAGGTTTTGAGAACCGAAGCAAAAGTGTCGGGCGGCTTCGGCTTGCGTGGTGGGCGAACGCCGGAAAGTTTCGGCTTGGGTTCCGGTTTCGGCTCAACTTTGGGTTCCGCCACCGGTTCGATCTTCGGTTCCGGCTCGGGAACAAGTTCGGGTTCCGGCTCGGGCGGCAGCGCCGCGACCTCTTCCTTTGGCGCAGGTTCCAGTTCGGGTTCGGGTTCGGGCGGCGCCTCTACAACAGGCTCGGGTTCCGGTGGTGGTGGCGATGCCTCGACTTTCGGCGGCTCTGGTGGCGGCGGAGGCTCTTCAGCTTTTTCAGGTTCGGGTTTGGTTACCGGTTCCGGCGGCGGCGGATTGGAGACTTCAGTGATGTTCACCACATCCACATAAATCGGCGTTTCAATGATCGCCGGTTCGGGTTTGAGATAAGGAATGCCCACATAGGCCACGGTCGCCACTGTGGCGTGAAACAGTAGGGAAACGGAAAGACCGCCGCGCATCTCAGCTATTGGACCTTTTTCGCCTTCGGCTGACCACCAGCCGGTTTGCCGCCGGGCTTAGCCCGGCGCTTGCTGCCCAGCTGGCGCGAGATCAGGGCAACGCGTTTGAATCCGGCGGCATTGACGACACCCATCACCTCCATGACCCGGCCATAATTCACCGCTTCATCGCCGCGAACAAATATCCGAACATCGACGTTATTGCCGGTGATGGCGCGCAGCTTGGCGACGACGGTCTCGACACTGGTTTCGGTGTCTTGAATGTACACTTTGCCGTCCCGGTCAACGCTGACCGCCAGCGGCTCGTCACTGCCCTGGATCGTTGACGCCTTAGTTTGCGGAAGGTCCACCTGCACACCGACCGTCAACAACGGCGCCGTAATCATAAAGATCACCAGCAAGACCAGCATCACGTCGACAAACGGCGTGACGTTGATTTCGCTCATCTGTTGCGTTTGCCGGCGAGAAAATTTCGAGCGGCTGGATTTAAGGCTGATCGCCATCAGCTATCCTACTCCATCTCGCGACTTAGGATGGCCGAAAATTCACCGGCAAAACTATCAAGCCGACCCGCATAACGATCCAGATCACGGGTCAGTTTATTGTAGGCGACAACGGCAGGAATGGCCGCCAGCAAACCCAACGCTGTGGCAAACAACGCCTCGGCGATCCCAGGCGCGACCACGGCAAGGCTGGTGTTCTTGGAAAGGGCGATGGATTGAAAACTGTTCATGATCCCCCAGACCGTGCCGAACAAGCCGATGAACGGCGCCGTCGCTCCGGTAGTCGCCAAAAAGGTCATGTAACGTTCGGCCCTGTCCATTTCACGCGCCAAGGTGATCTGCATGACCCGCTCAATCCGATCAGCAAGCCCGACGGTCGCCGACGCCCCGGCGGTGCTGCTGGGCGATCGGCGCCATTCCCGCATGGCGGCGACGAACACAGCTGCCATGGGATCACGCGGTTGTGCCGAAATTCTGTCATAAAGATCGTCCAAGGAACTGCCGGACCAAAACGCGTGCTCAAATTCGTCGGAGCGTTTATTCAGCCGTCTGACCCCAAGCCATTTGTCAAAAATAATAGCCCAGCACCACACGGATGCCAGCAGCAACGTGATGATCACCGATTTGACCACCAAATCGGCGCGCAAGAACAATGATATCATGCTGAAATCAAGGTCCGCAGCCGAGCCGCCCAGCGTTACCGCATCAACAATTTGGTTTTCCATACGTCACCCTTCGTCGTCTTCATCACATGCTAATTACAGTTACGCCCAAGTCGTTCGCGGACGCCTTCAGGCAACCTGGCGGCACGCCCGCCAAGCGTCATGCAACCCAATTTCAATTCTATCCGGACCAATTCGTCATCATCTCGGCGGACAATTTGCAAGGCTTCCAGCGTCGCGCCGCCGATCTTAGTAACTTCCGTCTCAACAATGAGCGCATCATCCAATACGGCCGGTTTTATATAATCAACGGCACAGCGGCGGACCGCCAAAGCGATGCCGTCCTCAGCCATCAGGCGGGAGCTTTCAACGCCCAACTCACGGAGCATTTCGCTTCGCGCACGTTCGGCAAACCGCAAATAATTTGCATAATAGACGATACCGCCGGCGTCCGTATCTTCATAGTAAACCCGAAGCGGAAATTGATGACGCGCGCTTTCAGCCATCAGCAGCTTCCCCATCGTCCGCACTGGAAATCAATTCCAACTGCGTCAAGTTCTCTGGCGCATTCAATCCCAAATGCCGATACCCGGCCTGGGCCAGCGCGCGGCCCCGGGGTGTGCGCATGAGGAAACCTTGTTGTAACAAATATGGCTCTATCACTTCTTCAATGGTATCGCGTTGCTCGGACAAAGCCGCCGCCAAGGTTTCAACTCCGACCGGCCCACCTCCGTAATTCTCGGCGATGCAACTGAGATAGCGTCGGTCCATGGCATCAAGGCCACGCGTGTCAACGTCGAGCCTGTTAAGCGATGCGTCAGCGGCGGCGGCATCAACAATGCCAGAGCCACCGACAGCGGCAAAATCCCTGACCCGACGCAATAGGCGACCGGCGACGCGCGGCGTACCACGGGCCCGGCCGGAAATCTCCCGGGCACCATCTTTCGTTAGTTCGAAATCCAACAACTTGGCGCCACGGCTGACGATGAATTCCAATTCTTCCGGTTCATAAAAAACAACCCGCAACGGAATGCCAAAACGCTCGCGTAACGGCGTCGTCAACAAGCCCGATCGCGTCGTTGCACCGACCAATGTGAAGGGCGGCAAATCGATCCGCACGGAACGCGCCGCCGGTCCTTCGCCGATAATCAGATCCAGTTGGCGGTCCTCCATGGCCGGATAAAGAATTTCCTCCACCACCGGATTGAGGCGGTGGATTTCATCAATGAACAAGACGTCGCGGGGCTGCAAGTTGGTCAGGATAGCCGCCAAGTCGCCGGCTTTTGCCACGACAGGGCCCGATGTTGCACGAAATCCGACCCCCAATTCATGGGCGACGATCTGCGCCAGTGTCGTTTTGCCGAGCCCCGGCGGCCCGTGAAACAGTACGTGATCCATGGCCTCACCTCGGCCCCGGGCGGCTTCAATAAAAACCTGAAGATTTTCGCATACCTGCTTTTGGCCGATAAAATCATCCAGGCTCATCGGCCGGGTACCGGTATCAGAAAAATCGGCGTCGCGATCTTCTGAATTTGCTTCCGCGGTAATCACCCGCTCGTCGCTCATGACCGGCCTCCGGTTCGCGTTTCAACCGGCGCCAATTCCTGCAATGCAATTTGGATCAGGTCTTCGACGCCGGCGCCTTCGCCAAGTTGGCTTGCCGCCCGCGATGCCGCTCCCAACGCATCCGATGGACCGTATCCCAAATTCACCAATGCCGACGCGGCGTCGCTGAGTGACGACGATGCGACCGCATCCGGCGCCGGTGCGGCCGTGCCGCCAACGGGCTTCACAGCCGCCGCCCCCAACGCCAATGCACCGGCCTTGTCCTTAAGTTCCGTCACCAACCTGGTCGCCAGTTTTGGGCCGACGCCGGGCGCGCGGGTAAACGCGCCTTTGTCAGCAGCGGCGATACCTTGCAACAACTCATCAGGGCTAAGGACCCCAAGAATGCCCAGTGCGACCTTGGCGCCAACGCCTTGCACCGTCGTCAGCAACCGAAACCAGTCGCGCTCGCCGGCGCCGGCGAAGCCATAAAGATGAATATGATCTTCGCGGACATGGGTTTCAATTTCCAGCACGGCCGCCTCGCCAACAGCAAGGCGCGAAAGCGTTCGGACCGAACAGAAAACGATATAACCAACGCCTGAAACGTCGACGATCGCCCAGTCGTCGCCAACGGCATCGATCAAGCCTTTTAGCCGCGCGATCATGATGCTGCTTCCAATTGCCGCTGACGTTGACGAGCAATGCGGTGATGGGCGTGACAGATCGCCACCGCCAATGCATCGGCGGCGTCGGCAGATTGAACATCGCATCCCGGCAACAATGTGCGCACCATCATCTGAACCTGCTCCTTGGCAGCGTGGCCGGCGCCGACGACGGTCTTTTTCACCAAGTTCGGCGGGTATTCATCGACCGGAATGCCATCACTTGCCGGCACCAACAACGCAATGCCCCGCGCCTGGCCCAACTTCAACGTCGATGCGGGGTTGGTATTGACGAAGGTTTCTTCAACGGCGGCTTCGTCGGGCTTATATCGATCCATGATCTCGACCAAGCCGTCACGCAATTCAACCAAACGTTGGGCCAAAGCCGATTTGGGATTTGTTTTAATCACCCCGTCGGCGACATGCGCCAGCCGATTGTCACGAACCGCGATCACCCCCCAGCCGGTATTGCGAAGCCCAGGATCGAGACCAATCAACCGCATGCGCACGCCTTTCTCATTCCGATCAAGCGCTCAAGCGCTCTAGGATTTCATCATCGACGTCGAAGTTCGCGGCGACCCTTTGCACATCGTCATTGTCTTCCAGTGCATCGAGAAGTTTCAACAACGTGCCCGCCGTATCCTCGTCAACATCAATGGCATTCTGAGGCTTCCAGTCCAAGCGCGCTTCCTGCGGCTCGCCGAAGGTTTCTTCCAGTGCGTCGCGGACAGTCGAAAAATCATCCGGCTCACAGGTAATTTCGTGGGCATCATCACTGCTGTCGACATCCTGGGCGCCAGCCTCAAGGGCGGCTTCAAACACATCGTCGGCGCTGGCTTTTTCGGCCGGATAGATAACCATGCCCACACGGTCAAACATAAAACTGACGCTGCCGGTCTCTCCCATGTTGCCGCCATGCTTGGAAAATGCCGAGCGCACCTCGGAAGCGGTGCGGTTGCGATTATCCGTCAACGTCTCGACAATCACCGCGACGCCACCCGGCCCATAGCCTTCGTAACGGACTTCGTCATAATTGGCACCATCGCCGGACTCAGCCTTTTGGATGGCGCGCTTGATGTTGTCATGCGGCATGTTTTGGCCTTTGGCCGCAGCAACGGCAAGACGAAGGCGGGGGTTGAAATCAATGTCAGTACCGGTTCGCGCCGCAACGGAAATTTCCTTTGCCAGCTTCGCAAAAACTTTCGCCCGTTTGGCGTCCTGGCGCCCCTTGCGGTGCATGATGTTTTTGAATTTTGAGTGGCCAGCCATTCCTTAGCACCTCTATATCCTGATTCTTTAGTGGTGATTACATACCATTAGTGGTGATTACATACCATATGTAGGAGGCGAAGACACGACCGCCGTTCGCCTTTTATGACGGCGCAATATGGCAACAATTTGACGGATTGGGAAGCCAACATGAGTTTCACGTCATCGATAACCGTTTCTCAAATTTTCGACGCCGACGAAGCAGGGAATGGATTCGCTGCCGTCGCATCGGAAGTCAAAAATCTCGCCAATCAAACAGCCAGAGCCACCGAGCAAATTGAGCAGCAGATCAACGGCATCCAAAATGCCACGTCTGATGCCGTCCAGGCGATCGGCAACATCGGCAAGATCGTCTCGGAAATTGATACCATTGCGACGGGCATCTCCTCCGCCATGGAAGAACAAGGCGCCGCAACGGAAGAAATCGCCCGCAATACCGGTATAGCCGCCGACGGTGCTGACAAGGTTCACCGACAATATCAACGAAGTCTCGGCGGCGGTTGGGCAGACGCAAGGCTCCGCCGATCAGGTTCTGGAAGCGGCACAGGAACTTTCGCAACAAGCCGAGCTTCGACACAATCAAGTGGACGAATTTCTTGTTGGGATCCGTAAAGCGTGACGCCGGGCGGGTGGCTAACCGGGCATGGTCTGGCCAAGCCGCCCGCCGACGCGAACCGGTTCGATCAAATTGGCCAGACCAGTTCGGTCGTCGGTCTCAATATAAGCAGCACACAAAGTGGCTTCACCATCCGCCGGCTCCAACCGACCTTGCGGCATCTTTGTCATGAACCGGCCGATGGCCTCTTTCTTGCGCATGCCGATGACCGAGTCGTAATCGCCGGTCATGCCTAAATCGGTTACATAACCAGTTCCGCCCGGCAACACCTGATGGTCTGCCGTGGGCACATGGGTGTGCGTGCCGACAACAGCCGAAACGCGGCCATCCAAGGTATGGCCCAGCGCTTGCTTTTCGCTGGTCGCCTCACCATGCACATCGACCAGGATCGCAGCTATATTAGAGCCCAGAATATACTTCCCAAAAGCCGCCTCGGTGCCGGCGAACGGGTCATCCAGAGGATCCATGAACAACCGGCAAATCGGGTGGATAACCAGAACCTTGCGGCCGTCGCGGGCCTCAAAAGTACCCACCCCGCGCCCTGGCGTGCCTTCCGGGAAATTCAGCGGCCTCAACAATTTCGGATCGCTGTCGATGTAATTGATGATATCGCGCTGATCCCAAACATGATTGCCGGTGGTGATCACGTCGGCGCCGGACTCATAAAGCGTTTTGCAGATTTTATCGGTGATCCCGAAACCGTGGGCAGCGTTTTCGCCGTTAACGATGACGAAGTCCAGATCCAGGCGCTCCCGGAGGCCAGGAAGATGCGCGCTGACCGCATCGCGGCCGGATTTGCCGACCACGTCGCCGACCATAAGAATTTTCATGTGGCTTGCGGAACCTCGTACATACCGGCCTCGGTGGCGATCCAATCAAGGCGCGCATCATGGTGATCACGCGGGACTTTGTCCACCCGTTGCCCAGCGTAGGCAACGCCAATGGCGAGGACGCTTTTACGCGATCTCAAACCGGCCAACGTTCGGTCATAGAAACCGCCGCCCCATCCAATCCGATAGCCTTGATCATCGAAGGCCAGCATTGGCACCAACAACATATCCGGTGCCAACTCGGGATTGTCCGGTGTCGGATGAAGAGTCCGTAAAGAGCCGGGCTCCAAATCGGTGCCGGGCTGCCATTGTCTAAATATCAGCGCCTGCCCCGCTGCGATAACGACTGGCAGCGCTAGTTGCATGCCCGTTTCGCGAAGGCCTTGCAGGGCCGGCTCAACATCCAATTCGTCGCCAATGGCCAAATAACCTGAAACCACGCCTCTTGTTGCATGGTTGCCGAATTGGCGAACGATATGGTCTGCGATAATTGCTGGCGAGTTGGGCGAGGCTGTCGCCACGGCCTGCTTTCTTTGAATGGCGGCAGTTTCGCGAAAGCGTTTTTTCCCCGCATTCAACGTCATAATGAAGAAGGTGCCGCCGCACTGCCGTCGGCTTCGAGAAACCTCCGTGGCCTGCAAGTGCAGGTGGGTGCCATGTAACCGGCCCACGGGCCAGTCAGGGACAGCTCCCGAGAAGTAATCAGCCCCGGGGTTTTAAAGTCTAACGCACAGCGCAGCGGTTCGCCCAAAATCAATCAAATTCCAATAAGAAAACCAAACTGTCGGCCATTCATACCCAAGGAACTTAGGCAAAGTGAACTTAGG
>Ga0315339_1003559_pt1 | contig 10866 bp, 10 predicted proteins | sample ASW17metaG_FD_204514 | JGI IMG/M metagenome (GOLD analysis project Ga0315339, IMG submission 204514) | Ammonia-oxidizing marine archaeal communities from Pacific Ocean, United States - ASW #17 | ecosystem: Environmental > Aquatic > Marine > Oceanic | place: USA: California | collected 2016-12-05
TACCATAGAGTGACTCCTTATCGCTTCTTAAGGAAGTGCTTCGATGAGGCGGTCCACGTCTGCATGATTATTGTACACAGAGGGTGAAATCCGCAGCTTGTTGCCGAAGCGCATCGCCACGTGCACGCCGGCGGCCCTTGTACTGGCCATGATTGCATCCGGGTCCGGGACGGTAAAGGCGAGAATGGGACTTTCGTTCCCCAGCGGCGTGATCGATTCGTAGCCCTTTGCCGGCAGTTCCTCCTGCAAGCGGTCGGTAAGGGCTCTAACATGCTCCCGGATATTGTCCACGCCCAACCGGTGGATATAGCTCAAGCTCTCGCGGGCGCAGACAACGCCCTCATAAGAGGGGTAGCTGACTTCGTAGGCACCGGCACCTGTATTGGGCGAGAACAGGATATCATCGGCGTCCGCGTCCGGCGTCTCAACCCAGGGCGCGTAGTTAAGATGCACGCCGCCGAAAGGCTGAGACGGCGTCAGTACATTAGCTTGAAGATCCTCGCGCATATACATAAAGGCGAACCCCTTGACGCCCATCAGCCACTTAAAGGTTGAACAGGCGGCAAAGTCGATGCCCATCACCTGCACATCTATCGGCACCGCCCCCGCCGCCTGCATAATATCGGCATAAAGATACGCCCCGTGCGCGTGGGCTAATTGGCTGAGGGCGGCCACGTCCGCAACCAAGCCGTTAACATTCGACACCAGTGCGACCGAAACCCACCGGGTATTGCTGTCAATAGCCTGTTCCATGGCGTCCATGTCGATCTGCCAGTCGCGGTTTTTAACGACGCGCACGTCAAGGCCCTGCTGCTGCCGCACCATGTAGTGATAGATGCACGGGTTAAAGCTCAAGTCGGTAGTCACGACATTACCGCCGGCCAGATGGTCGGCCATGCCGTTGATCAGATTGCTCTCTGCTTCAAGGGTGCTGCGGGCAAAGGCGATCTCATTTGCATCGGCATTTATCAGCTGGGCAAAGAGCGCCTTGACTTGGTCCCTAGGCTGGGCCCACTGGGGCCACCAGGGTTCCCCCAGCTCGTGCGTTACCCAATCGACATAACGGTGCAGTGCTGCCGCTGAATGGACGCTGATGGGGTGGGACGAGGCATTGTCAAAATAGGCCGCCGTTTGCGCCCGGGGGAAGTCGGCCCGCACCCGATCAGAGAGGGCGCTCATATGCGGCCCTCTGCCGGTTCTGCCCGTCCGCCGTCCCAAAAACCGGGCTTGTCCGTCTCCGTCGGCCAATAGCCATTGGGGTCTTCGTCCCATTGCTTGCCGCACAGCGATGAAATGATGGTCCATTCCGCCGCGCCAAAATCCGGCTCCGGGTGGTAGAGAAAGCGCTTCAATCCGGCCTGCTGCGAGGCGCTTAGGATACCGTGCAAGTCGCGCGCCTGCATCTGGTCGCCGCCGTGTGGGCTACGCCCCGTTGAGACCCAGGCGATAACCTTGTCGGGATCACCAACAGCCGCTAGGCCCCGCTTGGTTTCGTTGTAGACCACTTTCGAGAAGAATTCGTCGGGGAACCCCATTTCCATATCCATTAGCGAGTTGATGCCCGGCAATTCAATCCCCAACAGCGCCTTCACCACCGCAAAACAATCGGCCTCGGTCAACGTGGGGTTCCACTTTCCCAAGCGCTTTACCCAGCGGGAAATGGTCCCGTACATGCCGTCCATGCCGCGATGCCAGAAGTAATGTTTGGGGAAGATATAATCGAAATATTCTGCCATCTGGTGATAGTTCTGTCCGGTAAGCGATGACCAGGTCACGGCGCGCGGAATGCCTCCTAGTTCCACCTTGCGATCCACCGCGCCCACCTGGTTTCGCATATACTGCCAGTCAAAGCGGGCGCGCTCCTGGCGTTGGCGCAGCCAGTAGAGCACATCCTCGTTAATATCAAATAGCAGCAGCGACCCGAGCATACCCCCGTCGGCATGGTAGCGCACTAGTTCCGGCGTTAGATTGTGGAGGCGCTGCCGCAGGTGGTCAATGCCGCGATGCAGACGATCAATCTCAGCGCCAATCTGGTCAAAGCGAGCTTCTTCGCCGGGGCGCAATTCCAGCAACTCGCCGCCGTGGTGGAAGGCCAGTTCGTAATGATTCTCTCCCGGGCCATCGGCGATAACTCCGTGCACTTGTGGAAACGTATTCATCTGGTCCTGCACATGGGCGGTCGAGCCGACGCCAGAAAATATTAGGATGCGCCAGCCCCGCGCTGCGGCGTTGTCCAACATGGCCTGCAGCTTTTTTTCCTTTTCCAGATCGCGCGGGCTGGGGGCGGGCACCTCGGCACCCAGCGCTTTGTAGACCTCGGGATCCGGCGCGTAGGCGGGAATGGTGCTGCCGTCGTCCTGACGAAACGCCATGCGGCCTACTACAATGCCGGTAACGCCGCCCTCCTCCCAGGCGTCAAAACGCGTCTCGAACCCATCTAACCAGTGTTCCAACGGACTGTCACTACAGGTGAATACCCAGGCTTCCATAGTCCCTCCAATATGTTGTCTGGCAATTAATGGCTTTTCCCGCGCTAATTGCTAAGCGTTTTATGGCGGGACAGCATATACATGGTGACATGGTGATTAGTTATAACACTTTTCCGGGAGCAGGGTCAAGCCGCCTAGTGCTTACCAAGACAGCGGATCCACCCCTATGCCATTACCCGTAGTGCCGGTAAATGCGGCAATGATGTTCCAGAATCCACCATTACAGAATTGGCCCAAAAGCAGCCCCATAAAAAAGGGGCGGAGAATGCGGTGGAGTTGAGGGCCGCCAGAAACCATATCGAGGGATTGGTCTGACGTCGAACTCCAGGAGTTTGACCAGTTGCCCGGCGCTCGCTGAGCGATCCCAGGGCAGCTGGTATGAGGGCTGACGACAGAAGCGCTTCATGCCCAGGTGGACATCGAGCACGGTGCCGGGTCCAAGTTCGAACTCCACGTATTCACAGCCCACTGGCAGAGTGCTAGCCTCCCCCTTGTCATCCACATAGGTGGCCGTCGTGAAGATATGCTCGGCAAGGGCACTCGCCTGCACCATCAGTCGGCGGCTTTTCATAGGATTGGTATTGGCCAGTGTCAGGTCTATGCCGTCCTCGTTCATGCGACCCACCAGGGCCGCAAGGTCGGGCGGCAGCCCCGGGCCGTTTAGCCTCGGCGTCGAAGTGGCGCACCGCGACCTTTAGCAAACCACTGTTGTATACGGGCAGGGGGCCACCCTTAGTCAACTGCACCAGAGCCTCGGTGACGATCGTACTGCGGCCGATGAGATAGGTCTGGAAGTAGGAGTGGGTAGGTTCGTGAGTCTTTCGAGATCGGCTGTGGGTTCAACCTATACAAATCCCGTGCCAGCAGTTGAATATAGAGATTTGGCAACGAATCTCGGTTGAAGGCTGGTCGGTTGTGGGTGGTTTGGGTTACGGGGGTGGGGCGTATTGGTTACAGGCAGCGTAGGACGCGACGGTGCCGGGTTGGTATATGGCAGTGGCCCGGAGCGGGTTGGTATCGGCGCCCAGCGCTTTGCTTGGATGCGACGGGGCTTTTTGCTTGTGCGGTGATTGCGATTTTCGTAATATGAGCAGCCCCATAATTAGTCTCGTGTTCAGCGACATCGACACATTCTTCTAACCTTTGGCACGAGGTTATCTCACACGTAACGCTACCAACTATAAGGTATACCTATGAAGCTAACCGCGTCTTCTTCAACGCTGATCGTAGCAATCCTATCTTGCTTCATTCTGTGGATACAGCCTCTCTCATCACAGCAATTTGCACTATCTGGAGAAGCGGAATATCATGTGTTGCATGGTTGGCCCATCTTGCCGGATGGCGTTGGTCAGATCCATTTCCCACCGACCCAATCGAATATGTAACCATTTTGTGTTTTGATGGAAAGACCGGTCGCCCAATCACCTCGTGGGGTGAGGATATCTTCATCATGCCCCATGGACTCACGATGGATAGTGAAGACAATGTATGGCTGAAAGATGTTGGCCGACATCAAGTATTCAAATTCGACCATGACGGCTAACTCTTACTCACGTTGGGCGAACGAAAAGCACCCGGCTCCGATGAAAAACATTTCAACCTACCAACCGATGTCGCAGTCCCTCAGGACGGCTCTTTTTATGTAAGTGACGGATACGGTAATACCCGCGTAGTGAAATTTTCAGCACAAGGTAAATTTCTAGTTGTTGATGGCGGCGACCCAATATTTTCCTTTCGCGCAAAAGCTTTTAAATTCACCGTGCAAGGTGCACTTAGGAGTTGAATCTACAGTCGCTCCAATGGGGGTACAACCGCAAAGGCGAAGGGCGAACGTTTCAATCTGGGCCGTGACATATTTAGCAACGCCGGCAACGATATAAACGGAGAAACCCAATGATAATTGAACAACGATTGGAGCAGGTCGAGCAGGCTTTAGAGGAAAAATTTACTACCGAAGAAGAGCACCCGGTATTCTGGTACGATGCCGATGGCAAGTTTGATGAGTATGTTAAAGGTCAGTTAACATGCTATGCAGAGGCCTAGAGCAGAGGTCAGTTAACACGCTATGCAGCGCGATACAGAGCAGATAGAGTCCTCCGGTATAGTCCTAGATGCACCTACCGATCGTCCAAACGAGGGGTTGCCGATCGGCAACGGCCGGATGGGCACCCTGGTGTGGACCGCACTCTCGTCGCTTGAGTTTCAGCTCAACCGCGTAGATGTTTTTGCAGTCAACCGCAACGCGGCAGGCGAACACTTTTCGGATACTGGAGCTACGACCGACTACTGCGGGACCTGCGCGCGTCTGCACGTCGATTGCGGCAATGAGCCGTTTCGGCCTAGTCCGGATTTTCGTCAGGCGCTCTCACTGCACTCGGCGCGGTGCGCGGTTGACGGTCGGGGAGTGTCTGCCGAATGCTGGGTCGCGGCCGAAGACGATATACTGGTCGTGACTATAACCGACGATCGCGAAACGCCGCTGCCGATTGACGTGACCCTGACGCTATGGAGAGAGCCGGAGGTGCGCAGCGGCGCTCACTTGGCGAACCTGTCCTTCCGCCATAGCGGGGACCGAATCGGTGTCGTGCAAACCTTGGCCGAGGCTGATCATTATTGCTCGTCGGCTGTGGCGGTGGCGTGTCCCAAGGCCGATGCGCAGGTCGTCGACACGGGCGGTAGGTTGCGCGTTCTGCGCCTGCCGCCCGTCAGGGGTACGCGCACGATCCTGGTGGCCAGCGCCGCTTCCCAGGTTGAGGACGCTGAGGCGACTGCCAACCGCATATTGACGGCGTTCGGCACGCCGGATACGCTTTCGGTAGTCGCCGAGCGGCACGCGCGTTGGTGGCGTGATTTCTGGGTCCGAACCAGCGTAGATATCTCCAGCTCGGATGGACGTGGCGAACGGGCGGCACGCGACCGCTTGCTCTTCCTCTATCACATGGCCAGTTCTTCGCGGGGCCCATATCCGCCCAAGTGGAACGGTTCAATTTTCGCTACCGGGGGTGATGACCGCGCCTGGGGCTCGCAGTTCTGGTTGTGGACCACCGAGATGCTCTACTGGCCGCTGCATGCTGCCGATGCTGGGGATCTGGCCGAGCCTTTTTTTTCGCTGTATCGCAACGCACTACCGGCGATGGAAACAGCCGCCCGGCAACGGTGGGACGCAGAGGGGATATTCGTCCCGGAAACGATGCCCTTCGACGGACCGACCGAGTTGCCGGCATCGGTTGTCGAGGCATATCGCGACCGCTTCCTCTACAATCCCCGCAGTGCCGCAGTGTCGACGCAAGTGGCCGCTTGTTCTCGCTACGACTGGCATCTGGAAGCATCAACGAGCCGCGAGGAAAGGACGTCCGACGGCTACAGCTGGATCAGTCATCTGGCTTCGTCCGGCGCGGAGTTGGCGGTACACGCCTGGTGGCGGTACCGCTGCTCGGGCGACCGGGAGTGGCTGCGCAGTTGCGCCTATCCGCTGTTGCGCGGCGTGGCCGAATTCTACTGCTGCATCTGCCGAAGGGGCGAAGACGGGTGCTGGCATATACACGGCACCAATGCGCATGAGGATTTTTGGGGCGTAAGCGACAGCATAATGGACCTGGCCGCGATTCGTGGCGCGGTGCCATTGGCGATTTGTGCTGCCGAACGGCTAAAGATCGACGCGGCATTGTGCGTGAAATGGCGAGATTTCCTTCGCGAGTTGGCGTCATATCCGATGGGCGATGATCCACGTGCGAGGGCGTTGACCGGCGGTGTGCTGGCCGATGATGCTTGGGCGGCTGGATATCTCGGCGCGGTAGATGGATCGAAAAACCCCGAAGACGTTCAACTCGCGCCGATTTTCCCTTTTGAGGATTGGACGCTCGAAACGAAGGATCCTTCATTGGATGCCGTCGCCCGGCGGACTCTGGAATTGGCGCCGCGGCATCGGCGGGTGCTGACAGGCGAAAAACTCAATACCGCTATTCGCTCGCCCATCGCTGTCGTGCGTGCTGGTGCCGCTGAGGATCTGCCCGAGATGCTCGAATGCTATCGCGCTGCCTTCAAACCTCAGACTAACGGTTTCAGCTTCTTCGAGGGAGCCACGGCTCATTCCATAGAACATCTCGGCTTACTCACGATGATGGTCCAGGAGGCCCTGCTGCAAAGCGTCGCTCCGCGCCCGGGCGAGCCTGAGACTATCCACGTCTTCCCCGCCTGGCCACGGACCTGGGATGTCTCGTTCCGACTGCTGGCGCGAGGTGGTTTTGTCGTTGCCGCGGCGATGCTGGACGGTTGCGTTGCTGAGGTCGAGATCGAGTCGCGGTTCGGCGAAGAATGCCGCCTGCGTAACCCATGGGCTGCGGCTTGCCGGGTTGAGAACGAAGACGGAGAGGTCGTTGCACGCGCCGGCGCCGCCGAGGTTGTAGTTTTTGACACCCGTCCTGGCAGTCGGTATCGGCTGCATGGATAAAGCGGTGCCAGCAGGCAATCACAACGTACTAAAATATTTGCAGGCGCCAGGGAGTCGTTTATCCACTCGCTAAAAGGCGAGTGCATGCAGCAGGGGCTTTTCGATACACGTCGCCAAGTCCAGCTGGAGATCTTTCGTCACATCGAAGGCTTTTACAATCGAACGCGCAAACATTCCGCGCTCGGCTATAAAAGTCCCGTCGAGCTTGAAATGCTGTTAAAAGCTTAACTCGATCTCCATCTTTTCGCGGCAAGATCAATTGATTCGGTACTCTCCAATGTGTAACGAGGTCTGAATTGAATATTCCTATTTGGGTACCCGAGGCATTCCGTGTCATCGCGCATCGGGGGAGTTCGGCCTATGCGCCTGAGAATACCCTGCCGGCCTTCAAATTGGCGCGGAAAATGGGGGTTGGTGAAGTTGAATTGGACGTGCAGTTGGCGATCGACGGTGTGGTGGTCCTCTGCCACGACCTGGTGCTCACCCGCTACGGTCACGGAGATGTTGTCGTCGAGAAGATGGCGTCGGACGAGTTGTTGGTTCTGGATATGGGGTCGTGGTTTTCGCCGCACCTCTTCGCAGGTACGCCGATGTTGAGTCTGGACCAACTCCTGAAGACGCATGGCGACGATTTCATCTTTCACATCGAGCTCAAGGGGCGTGCGGAGGAGTTGGCTGCAGCGACCTATGCCGTGGTCGACGCGCATCGCGCCCACGAGCAAACTATCTTTACCTCGTTTTCATATCAGCAGTTGGAGCGGATGAGGGATGTTTCTCCAGGCAGCCGGCTCGGTTGGCTGGTGCAGGCCATCGACGAGGAAGTGCTGGATCGAGCCCGCGAACTGGAATTGTTTCAGCTCTGTCCCAGAGCCGGTGCACTCAACATCGAGGAGGTCGCCCGTGGCCGTATTGCGGCACCGGAGATCCGGGTCTGGGGCATCGCCGGCACGCCGCAGGAAGTGCGGGCGATGGTGCTGCAGGCGGTGGAAAGCGGTTGTGATGGGATGACGATCAACTGGCCCGATTGGGTGAAGCGCTAACGGGCTAATTTCAGTGTCTAAAGACGCAGCGATTTTACCTCTGGTTTGGAAAGTTATTTATGTACTATTCCTCAGTGCATTTCAAGGCGACATACAATGCCGTTACCCCGGAGTTTTCTTTCCCCGCCGAATCTGCGGCTGAGTTCGAACGGTGGTGTACAGGCGAGGGTCGGTTGGGAGGGCTACAAAAAAGCGAGGAGTAGTTGAAGAATTGCGTGGTTTTGAGTTTTGGCAAAGACCAATTACCTTGCGTACGAAGATTATAGCGAGGATAGACCCATAGTCTATTTTGGCTATCAGCCTGTGTTTAAACGGTGAACGGATGATGCACAACGAACACCCTAACCGGGCCAATTATTAGGTCCCGCTTACCCCCTCCAGATCGCGCTGTATGTCCATCCATAGTTTCACGCGGTTACTGCTCTTGTTTAAGTGTTAGATGAATTTTAGGTGTGAGGATGAATTGATCGAAGGGGTGGCTCAAGCTTTGGCATCTTCGGTACTCCTTGCCGCCAGGAGCTGCAGTATGTCCTGCGAATCGTGTTCGGCGACGTCGCCGATTGTGGCCTGCTTCTCGTCGAGTAGTTGCAGCATGCGTTCAACCACCTCGCGCTTGTCCGGATCGTAAAAGCAGTTGAACAACTCCAGTGGGTCCTCCTGGGTGTCGAAGAGTTCCCAGTCTTTTTCCTCGAAGTCGGGCGGAGTTGAGCCGGGGGTATCGCAGGCTTCATTGTACCAGTAGACCAGTTTGTAGCGGTGATCCCGAATACCGTAATGGGCGTAGGCGTTGTGGTTGTGGTCTTGGTTCATCCAATAGCGGTGGTAGGCCGTCTCCTGCCAGTCCGGTGCCTCTTGGCCTTCGAGAATCGGGCGCATGCTGGTACCCTGCATATAGTCTGGGACTGGTGCCCCAGCGTAGTCTAGCCAGGTCGGCGCGAAGTCGACATTGCTTGCCATGGCGTCGATTTTGGTCCCCGCCTCGACGACCTGTGGAAACTGGATCAGGAAAGGCATCCTGAAGGACTCTTCATAGATAAAGCGCTTGTCGAACCAGCCGTGTTCGCCCAGGAAAAACCCTTGGTCCGAGGTGTAGATCACCATGGTGTTTTCGGTGAGGTCCTCGTCGTCGAGCAGGTCCAGCAGCCTACCGACGCTTTCGTCGATGGAAGCGACAGTGCGCAGGTATTTCTGCATGTAGCGCTGGTACTTGAATTTCTTCAGCTCTTCGCGGCCGCCGAAAGTGAAGGTATTGCCGGTGCGGCTGCAGATCAGCTTGAGTGCCCGGCAGGCCTCGTCGGTCTCGGGGAAGGGGACCATCATGTGTGGTGTCCTGCGGTTACTCAGCGAGTATGCCTGGTCTTTGCCGGGAAAATAAGGCTGCACCAGGTCGAGGTCTTGGTAGGTCATGTCCGACTCGACGCGCATGCGGGCGTGCAGCGCCGCTTTGGCCCGGTTGCTGTAGTCGTCGTCGAAGGAATCGGGGTAGGGGATTTCGTCGCTGTAGAGTTCGTCGTGTTTGGGATGGTATTCCCACGACCGGTGCGGCGCCTTGTGGTGACACATCATAAAAAAAGGCCGCTCTTTGTCTCGGTTCTTTATCCAATCAACGCACTTGTCGGTGATGATCTCCGTCGTATAGCCCTCTTCGGTGATCTTTTCGCCGTTCTCCGTCATGTCGGGGTTGAAGTATTCGCCCTGGCCGGGCAGGACTGACCAGTAGTCGAAACCGGTCGGGCAGTGCTGCGGCCCCTCGTGCAGATGCCACTTGCCGACGATTGCCGTTTGGTAGCCGGTCCGTTGCAGGTATTTGGCCACGTGCGGCAGCCTATTGTTGAAGCCGGTGGTCAGCGAAGTGACGCCGTTGACGTGGTTGTACGTGCCGGTTAGGATCGCCGCTCGGCTGGGAGTACAGATGCTGTTGGTGACGTAGCAGTGGTCGAGGCGGGCGCCATTGGCACCGATGCGGTCGATATTGGGGGTCTGGTTGATGCCGTGACCATAAGCGGAGATTGCCTGGGCGGCGTGATCGTCGCCCATGATGAAGAGTATGTTGGGACGGGGCATTATGGATTCCCTCAAAATTGCTATGAATAATGGGTTTCGTGGTGGGAAATTGATTGTGAATTTCTATGAAAGCTAACGCTGAGCTAACCAGTGAAATAGCTTCATCATGGGATCAAGATAGGGTGCGGTGAAAGGGCAAGCAAGGAAGGGAAACGGTCTATAAGTTGTCTTATCTTAGTCGATTGTAACATGTGAAGGTTTTACCGAGCTGCTATCACACCGGAACGGCCCTCTGTGCCCGCTATCTAGCCATACGGCCGAACCCGTTCAGATATGGGCATCAGTACACCAGCACCGGCATCCAAACTGCTCCAGCCCACCCGTGACCACCCAAACCCCAACCTGGCGACGACTGGAGGCGCGTGTGCGCGACTGGGCCGATCTCCACGGCGAGGTCTTTGTCGTCACGGGCCCAGTGTTTAAAAGCGAGTTGCCGACGATGGGTCCGAGTGGGGTGTCGGTGCCGGCCTACTATTACAAAGTGGTTGTTGATCTGCGGCCACCGGGCTTCGAGGGGATCGGTTTCATCTTGCCGAATGGCTCGGCAAATCAGTCGATTGGTCGTCACGCGGTATCCATCGACTCCGTTGAGGCTTTTACCGGGATCGACTTTTTTCCAGTCGTAGCTGATTCGGTGGAAGAAGAGATTGAGGGTGATATCTTGGCAGAGCATTGGGGCTTGTAGATGGGGGAGAAACCAACCTGGCATGACCTACCTGATTTGCTTCACTTAGGACGAGACTATTTCTTCATCGACAAGGAGTAGACTCATGAAACAAAAGCAGCACAGTACTGAAGAGATCATCCGTATTTTACGGCAAGC
>Ga0315339_1003560_pt1 | contig 10866 bp, 3 predicted proteins | sample ASW17metaG_FD_204514 | JGI IMG/M metagenome (GOLD analysis project Ga0315339, IMG submission 204514) | Ammonia-oxidizing marine archaeal communities from Pacific Ocean, United States - ASW #17 | ecosystem: Environmental > Aquatic > Marine > Oceanic | place: USA: California | collected 2016-12-05
AGATTTGTCTTTGATGACTCTGCTGGAACGAATGGAGTAATCGTTGGTCAGTTTGCCCGCAATAACTAGATCTATATCGCCAACTTTGTAACCTGAAATCTTGACATTTGCACTTATAATTACATGATCTAGATTCTTCGGTGCTCGTGCTAATTTTGGCCATAAAGCTTCCAAAGCATCTTTAAATTCAAGTGCTGCTTTATATTCACTTCCTCCTGTATGTCCAACTACCTCTATCATTGATCTAACAACCTATGCACAAAGTTCTGAGGAAATAATATTAGACTTCTAACATCGGCATAGTGACACGATATATCAGCATAATTTGCTTCAACTTGTTTTTTAGCCAACATCTGAGCATCTTTACATTGTCCATCTAATTGATTCCAAAGAGGATGAGTTATGATCAATGCTCTGGAGTTCAAGACTAACGTGAAAACACTGCCTACTCGACTTTTAATAGGTTCGCCTTGTTCAAATTGTCGGATGAGATTAATAAAACTATCGACTGCACTTTCTGCCTTGTCCATCCAACGTTTTTCATTTAACGGCCTGCCCAAAATAAGCTCACACAGATCAAGTGCAAGTCTCCAATCTAGCGATCCATGCTGCATTCGATTCCCATAATTTCGAAGGCAATCAGGACAGGATGTATCGCAGTTCCAATGATCTTCAGCCTCCCACTTGACTTTAAGGTCCTCGTAGCAGTCATAAATGGTCTCGTATAACCTATTTTCTTCAGCTGCATGCCTCACATAACCAGAACCATTCTCAAGAGCATCTGCAACAAAAATCTGAAAAGTTGGACCATTTATGTCTAGGTAGGGCTGTTTACCGGTTCTCAACTCACTTGGATCGATATCTAGATTACTAGCTATTGATAATCTCAATAATTCCGCGAAAGAAACTACTGCTTGCTCTGCATTTGGTTGAAAACGGTCGAGGACACCGTTGTATCCAATCCCTGATGGTAATTTATTAACAATTATGCTTAAAACATCTGTGGCAAATACCGCACCAATAGCACCTGTAGCAAATGGCTCAGTTTCTTTGTCACTTATCCGCTTATTAATGTCCTCACTATATAAAATTTCATCCTTGACGATAACAGTATTATATTGGCGGTGAAAATCGAACTTATTACCTCGATTATCATTAACCAACGCTACCTCACGATTACTAGTCAAAGTGTATTCACATGCGCCAAATCCCAATCCTCTCGAGTAATCAGGAGAAAAAGCTAATATTGGCGGTAAGATGCTTGGCCCACGATTTCTTTGCCCGTCATAATCTCTGGGCTTCCCGACAGTGACAAAGCCCTTTGGCTGATACAGAGGAAATACTTCAACAGGCTCCTCACAAATATCGCATTTATCTCCATCATTGAGGCTTATAGCGTTACAAGTAGGATCAATGCAGCGAATGACATCAATTTTTTTCCCTAGTGGATCTTGATCAAAATGATGCTTGCCACTTCGACCTTCATTTATCACCGCAAAGCCGTATGCCGTATGTATTTGCTTATCCTTTGCTATTTCTGCACCAGGAGAGAATGACCATATTGCATGATCTAAAGGTCGATCACTTATTGTTAGTTTGTCTCCCTTATTATCTTTACCCCCTTTAAACAACGAGCGAGTTCTTGTTGGAAATCCAAACATAGGTAATATTCCAGCAGCTGCAAGACGCTCGCTAAGCTCCTCTTGAATCAAATGATCACTCAATACAGATCTATCAATCTCCAAAACAAGGTGTTCTCGACAATAATTTTCAATAGTGGATTTCTGAGCAGCATTTAGGTCAGAGAAGATAGATAGCCTCTCTACCACACTAGTTACTTGAGGACTATTTTTTAACCATTCAGCAACAGTTTTTTTGTAGTGATTAGTCCAGTCGACTGAATTTCCAAAAGTCCCATGAGTGCTACTAAAAGTTCTATCTGGCTTATTGGAGATAGACAAAAAAGCTAACCTTAATACTTCAGCGCTAACTACTCGTCTAATAATTTCTGGCCTTGCCATATCCAAGTATGGCTGCGGGGGAGGGTCACCCGTTATTTTCTCTGGAAAATTATAATAATAATCATCATGTGAAGTACTTCTACACATTGTTAATGCATAAGAAAATGCTTGCCCAGCTCGACCAGCTCTGCCTACACGTTGCTGATAATTGAAGCGTTGCGGTGGCATATTTGCCATTAACACTAGCTGAAGAGAACCAATATCTACCCCAACTTCCATCGTAGTAGTAACGCTTAACGCATCTATGCCATTCTTAATAAAGTTCTCATCTTTGAGAAAAGCTTGTTTGAAATGTCGCTGCCTTCTGCGCTGCTCTGACAATGGTTTTGTTGTCCCTGTCAACTCCTCCACATGCAGTCTTTTTTCATTCTCAGTAGACAGCCAACGATAATAATCTTCAGGTGTATTGGCAGCTATGAACCCCTTACTGTCGCAATAAGGAGTTGCACACACACCTAGTGATGAATGAAATGTTGATTTCGAACAGCTCTTGCATATCATTAATGCGCCTGTTGGAGCACAGAGGTCCAGTGGGAAAGAAGGACGATTAATTTGAAGAAGCCAATTATCGTCAATTACTGCACGATCCTGCAAAAAAGACTTGGTAATCTCAATCTTATAGTTTGCCGCTACACTGTCGTTTTTACATAGCTTGAGAAAATATTTCTTCACTGGCGAAGGCACATCGGAGCGACTGTATTGTTTGCCTCCAGCCCAATATTTTTTCTGGCCCAACATTCTAATTACATTTACTATGATCTCTCTGCGCTGAGATTCGGGAAACTCCCCTGGCCCGGAACCTAGGGCGGTTTTCAATTCCAAACTACCCACACCTAAAGATTCTAAATCTCTTGCTCCACCATCAAAAATCGCTTCAGCAATAGACGTCGTTAGAAGCTCTCTCAAGTAGGCGTGCCCCTCTCTCCTTGATTCAGAATCTAAAGGAGTCCATAAATTTTTTTCCGGAGGTTGGAAGTAACTTGTCCAGATTTCTTCACTATAATGTTTTCGCGATACCTCAGTACCACCAGGATTGACTCCCAAACCAACAAGGATGTTTTCAACCTTTTCCACCAACACATTCCATCGCATACGTTTGGTAGAAATATCTGCAGCATACTTATCTAAAATTTCTTGATGTTTTTCATTTGCTGAACCGGCTGCCTTAGCAATCAAGGCCACTTGTAATAGATTATTTTCTTCTCCGATTTGATTCCATAATATTTCTTCATCTTTATCGCATTCTTCCAGATCAAACTGTTTTTTTGCTAGCAATGTTAGTCGATCTAGGGAAATAGCATTTGATTCAAGTAAACATCTAATTACAGATTGTCTAACCGTTTGCCTGAAATGGTTCAACTCTAAGCCACCTGCGACATCAGCAGCATCATCTCTACTATCAGTAAAAATAACTGTTTGAGCGGACTGGCTATCTGAGCCCAATACAGATGCGGCTCGCGCTGCTACTAGTTGAATATTTGCGTTAAGACCAGTCCGCATTGCTCGAATTGGTGAATTTACCTTTCCGGAATAAAATGCCTTTAAATTCTGTCCATTCAACCATTTCTTATCTGACAAACAGCACGGGCAGACCTCCGGAAGAGCTGCAACACCATCTAGTGGACTTATATACATCTTTGCAGGCACGCATCCATATTGTTCTGGTTCATCTGAAGGACTCAGTAACCCCTGAACTGGGTGGTACGAGGCGTTAACAAATTTAAAATTATGTGACTCATGATTCCAGCTATCCATCCCAGTTGGCCTTATGGGTCCAACAAAAGACTCCTCACTTGTCGTCGGTTTAGCCTCGGGATGAAAAGGCCAAAACCACATATATTCTGATCCATAAATACGTTCCTGAATCATCCCAGCTTCTTTGTTAGGCTGTGGCATTGAGGAAAGTAAATACTGACCTCCTTCAAGCGGTTTTCCATCAAACATGCTGACAAAACCACCAAGATAAACTTCATTACAATCGTAACAATAAAGTAATTCTAGTACTTGGCCTCCACAAGCACATTTAATAGCAGGCTCTTTGTATAACTTCCCTATATTTCTATTTTTATACTGATAAGTTGGATCAACCTCGGAGCATCTCGGATTAGAACACGCCCACATACCCTGAATTTGGCGGAAAAACATATGAGCCCGAAATGAAGGCAAAGGATTTGTATAATCAATAGGTTCACCATCTGAAGCAGAAACAGAATTAAAAATTGCTTTTAGCGCTTCATTCGAATTATGTTCCCCTAAGAGCTCTTGCGCTAACGTATCGATCCTAGCAGGTACCAATCTATTATGCTCAGAAGTCCCTGCTTTCTCTATTGCTACGGCAATAGACTCTCGTAAGTTATAGCTCCTACATACCTTCCTAAGCTCGTCTATATTTTGATTTTCGAAAGCTTTTAACGCAGATTCGACTGCAGTTTTCTTAAGAGGTAACTCAGCAGCTGTTGATATTGGCGAACCACTTATGATCCTAAATGTTTCTCTATGAACTCCAAAAAACTCTTCGAGGAACTTATCAGAATCTGAATCCAATGACGCGCTTGTTCCTATACATCTAAGCTGATCAGAGTCATGCCCAATTCCTAGCCTCTGAAGCAGATTTCTCACCACCATCGCAACCTCAGTTCCTTGGCTCCCTCTGTGGGTATGCAATTCATCAACTACAAGTGTAAATACATTTTCTGATGATTCATTAAGCCAATCTCGCGTTTGATTAAACATAGCCTCTTCATGCTCTCTCATAAGCATGACGTTTAGCATAGATAAGTTCGTAATTAAGATATCAGGCGGGCTCTCGATCATATCCCAACGTGTCAACATCTCTCCACAACTTAATTCAGGAAGTTGCGCTCTTATATCTAGATCTTTGTCTAAAAGAGACATGGACTCCCTTTCGATATCCTTTATCTCTTTTGATTCTGTTTTTAGTGTCTTTTTCCAATTAGAATCCAATACATCAGGAGGAAATTTAGTTCCTCCCATTGTTGAACCGGTATATCTGCCAAAATAAAAAAGAGGATTACCCTGACTAAAATCTTTCGACAAAATAGCAGTTCGTCTTAAACGAGACATTTGGTCTTCAACAAGAGCATTTGTCGGATATAACACCATCGCTCTAATAGCAGGCTTTACAGTATTCTCCCTCCGCCTGACTCCCGACCAAGATCTCTCACTATCCCAATTCTTCTTCCACCATGGGTTTATGGGCAATTGCTCTTGCTCTAATCTCTCATCCAAAAGCCGAGCTATTATTGGAAGCAAGAAACTTTCAGTCTTGCCTGACCCCGTCCCAGATGTTACTACCACATTCTTCTTGTTATTATTCCCTTTCAATGAGGTAATTAGTGCTTCAGCTTGATGCTGCCTAAGATCAACTTCAGCACTACCAAATATAACTTTACTTAATACTGGAGCGATGCTTTCACTCAGTCCTGCTGACTTACAAGCCTCTTTTACAGGCACACTCCCAGGGTACGGCAAGACTGATTCGATCAGCATATCTTGTGCTGCAACCCCGGGACTATTTATAAGTTCGTTTCTCTCAAGCGCTAATTTGTCATATTTAATCCGAAACGCACTATCATAGTATCTGCTATATGCTTCCTTGACGTGATTAAAAACATCGACAGGATTATTAATGTTCATTTTTTCATCCATATATTTTCTCTAGAATTCCGTGTCCGACGCCCAATGGCACCTTCTTATAGATCATAGTTTTTCCGTCTACCATATCTGGCAAAATGCCTGAGCAGGAAATTAGAACTCTCTCATAAAGCCCAGGTAGCTTGCAACCAAGAACACATGAAAACTCTTCACTGAGTGCATCATATTCATGAAGCCTTATTCCTTCATCGTTTGCAGCAGTAATTTTCGCCATCTCATATGACATTTGTTTAGCTATTGATTCTTTATCCATAAAAAAATAACGTCTTGGGAAATGGTTACATCGATAAGCTCCAGTTGACAATATTCCTTGCCAGTCTTGCCAGCTTGCAGAAGACAAATTAAATTTTTGTAATTTAAGAAGCTGAGGTGTAATCGATTTAAAATTATCAATTATGGTTTGACGAGTTGGCATATGGGCCAATATTTTGTGTGAGGGATTTTCTATCACACTTAATTTCCGAGGCAAGTCCAAACTAGTGAGCTTTTTAATAACTGCATCTTTATCATCTATTTCCCATGCATATAGCATAGGTTGAGACTCAAAACTTTTTATAGACTGAGAAAGGCCTAAGTCAGCTAGCGACTTGCATACCTTATCGACTAGTAACTTTGATCTGAATCCTGACAAAAATCCAAATCCTTGCTCATTAATAACGAAAACTGATGGAGACACAGACCATTTTTTTATTCTAGACGAATCGTGATCCATATCGATATCAATAAAACCTAAATCCACATAATCTTTTATCACTTCTCTTATTTTCCATGGCTCATCAACTAATAAACCAAACCATTTATATAATAATTGCCCTGAGCCTTGTCCTTGATACGAAACTGCATCTAACAAAACATCGTGAGTAATTGGCTGAAAGAGTCTATGAGGTTTTAACCTCCTCTCTCCAAAATCAGAATTTCTCATTGCGATATTTTGTTTTTTAGCGATTGACTTTGGTGCTGATTTTTTCCCGCGATAGATCCCACGTATGCCGCAATCAGCACACTCCTGAATAGCTCTTTTAGTCTTTGAGGTTACACCATATGGCATGCGCCAAGCATGAATACCTCTTTGAATACATACTGGTGTGTTGTTCGAGCCATAGCGCGCTTGATAACTATCATCTATTTCATCTGAATCGTTAATATTATAGTTAGCTAAAAACGGTTTAGTTTTATAAAGATTGGGATAGCTTTTTGATTCTTTCAGATTAAGCTTTGACGTATCAAATCCCATTAAGTAGCAGTCACTGTCGTGTTCACTCGCACTTGTCAAAGCTAACTCTTGATCAGATTTAGAGACTACATATTTAAGTTGCCATGAGGAGTCTATTGCATGCTGTTTAGGGCTATCGGCTGATCTAAAGATAAATGTTTTTTCGGTTTTCTTAGCTTTTGAATTTTCTCCATATACTGTGAAAGAAAACCTTTCTGATTGAAGAGAACTTAAAATCGAACGCCCATCTTTATACAAAAAATTAGGTTGCTCGACTGAATCATCAACTTCTATTTCAAAATTCTCTTTATCAGAATCCGTTGAAGAAACTCTCAAACCTAGAGGCGCACCAGTGTTAACAGCAAATATGCTTGGTGGAGCCCACTTATGCCATATATCGCCGGCTCCTGAAAGTTTCAGACCTCCAGATGGATAAAATGCTAAACCCCGCTCAGAAGGTATTAAGGCGTAGAGATCATCATGGATTTCTGAATCCTTCGGGGCTTTCACTATTTCGACTGAAGAAAATAGGCACCATCCAAGTGGAAGGCCATTATTGGCCCTTGAATCCATAATTTGGTATCCAGATGCGCCATATGTATCTAGAAAAGAACTAACCTTTTCTTTCCAACTCGAAGCACAGAGTATGTGATATTCATGAAAAAGAAGAATCTGAGAAACTTCTTTATAAAAGTAACCATTGTCTTGTTTTAGGAGAGGAATAATCGATCGATGTTTCCTTTCAAAAGACTGAGTATTACCGTTATTTAGTACTAAATCTGACAACATTAACTCTTCTAACTGTAATGAAATAGTTGGTCCTAAAAACGAAATATCCTGCCCATCAAAATGGCTTAAAGACAGAGATTCGGCAATTAATTTTTGATCAGTAGATTGGAAGTCCCTTGAAAACAAGCGATAATTATCATCGTCAGTCTCGTGTGCTACGCATAATTTAATCTTTGCTTTTTTGGTTGGATAAGATTGAAATTGTAAGATCCAAACAAGCCTTCCCGATTGCTTCTGTCCCAGAGTCTTCCTTTGACTATGCCATGTATCTAACTCCTCAAGGGCAGCCTCAATCACTCGATGACGAAGATGGCTACTTTTCCATATTTTTTTTAGAAGTACTGTAGAACCGGGCCCATTAATCCAATCATTAATGTATGGTTCTATTTCTGGATGGGTTAACTGATCGCTTTTTGATAAATTGTATTCATCAAAAAGCCTGTGAAAAGAATCTCGGTCAGATCGCCTCACTAACGCCTGGGATAGTGCATAACTTGCAAACTTCCACTTTGGAATAATAGGTTGTGCTGTTGGACGGCCATATAAGAAGTCATTTTCGATTAGCCAATTATTTAAATCATTCCAAAATCTAACAGTGGTCTTACTGTACTTACTAATTTGATTTTTATAACTAACATCACCAAAGATCTCAGCCACGCGGCCATAAAAATTTATAGCGGAGATATCCTCATCGGCACCCATATTCTCAGCAGCAATCGACAGGGCAAGCAATAATGCGGTGAAAGGTGGTGGCTTGGTATTGTCTAAATCCCATAAAATATGGTTACGAACATGCCAAACATAGATGTCGTTATGGTCCCTCCACTCCAGTGTCTCCGAAACAACCTCACCCACATATTCAGTTAACTGGTCTTCCTCTAATCCAAGTTTATCGCATATCTCGGTCTTCAAATCTCCCTCTACATCAATGTAAACTGGAAGATCACAAAACCGCCCATCAAATAATATTTCATTTAAGCTGTCATTGAGTCTTGAGTAGGCTGAAACTGACCGAGGACACATAATTCAGCACTCCCAGATAGAAATGGTCAAAAATACTTTAAAGGGGCCGCTATATTGAGACATAAAGACATTGCAAATAACACGCCATTCCCCAATCATCTACACCCTTGCCCTCCTTGAAATTGAATGAAGACTGCAAACAGTAATATAAAATTTGCTTTAAAGAAAGTTATGCGCAGAAAAATGAAATGTTTTCGCTTGGAAAAAACCCTGACCTACTTCAGGGCTAGATCGTATAATAACTAAAAAATATGGGTAATAAATTGATGAATTACATCGAACTTTTTGCTGGCTGTGGTGGTCTATCATTAGGTCTGGAATCCGCTGGGTTTGATTTATTTGTTGCAAATGAATTATCCCCTATGGCAGCAGAAACGTTTGCTTACAATCTTTTGAATGTCGATTTCGATAAGAAACTAAACACAAATAAGGTACTTTGGGTAAGTAGCACTCATAAAAGATCAAATATAAGCGCACGATTACGAGAGAACCCCCAAATTGCTAATGGATTGAGTTCCTCTCATTTTTCTGATTTATCAAGTAACAAGCTTACCCAGAGCAAGCTAGAGCGAAGCTTACTAGTCGGTAGTATTGTAGATATTAATTCTATTTTAGATGACCCAGAATCGTCCCTACTAGATATTTTAAGACACAGTTCTGGAGGTGATATAGATTTAGTGTCAGGTGGACCACCTTGTCAAAGTTTTAGTCTTGCGGGCCTCAGAGACCATTCAAATGACAGAAATATTTTACCTTGGGAGTTTGCCAAGTTTGTTAACAAAACTAAGCCAAAAATAGCTCTACTAGAGAATGTAAGCGGCATTCTGCGAGCCTTTAAAGTTAATGGAAAGCCCTACTATGCGTGGTTTGAAGTTGCAAAAGCGTTTGCAAAAATTGGTTATATACCCCTGTGCCTTCATGTAAATGCTAAGTATGTAGGTGCAGCCCAAAATCGCCCTCGTTTTATTCTGATTGCATTGAGAGATGATATATATATGAGGATCACTAAGAATAGTGCTAGTAAGAGTTTTCTCCAAGCAATTGCCCCAGCGAAAATATTATCTGATAGAGTTAGAAATGGTGAGGACCCTGAATATGGCTCGCTTCCTTACTTTGATATCGAAAAGAATCCAGACTTCTTTGATTCTAATATTTTCACATACCTCAAAACACACGGAAATAGCGAAATAGTAAATGTCCGAGATGCTATTGATGACTTGCATATCATTACTAGGAAAGACAGCGTATATGTCGAGCGGATCAATAATATATTTGAAAATATCAATAGTCATAAAGTAAATAAACAGCAGAACCATGACCATCGCTCAAACGATAATAAGGTAAAAGCCAGATTTCGTTTTTATCAAATTATGACCAAACTTCCAAAAGAATCGAGTAAAGAAATTTCGAAATATTTAAAAACTGAGGGCGCTTCAGGGATATCTTCAAGTACCCTTAGTGCAATTCAGAAACATTGGGTTTTAGATTTAGCCGGCAACCAAATCACAAGGCCAAGTGATAGCCAATTGCTAGAATTGCTTAGCAGTCTTTACACAAAGAAACAGACTCAGCGAGCCTTGCGGGCGGATCTGCCGGCCCCAGCCGCTTTGTCTATTCCAGATGATGCTTGCCATTATCATGAGTCAGTTGAAATGCAGCGAACACTAACGGTTCGAGAGATGGCGCGCATTCAGTCATTCCCAGATTGGTATGAAATCAAATCAAAAGTCACTACAGGTGGCCAAATGCGTAAATTTGAAGTCCCTCAATATACTCAAATAGGTAATGCTGTCCCCCCACTACTTGGTCTTGCTTTAGGTAAAGTATGCAAAGCAATAATTGAACTAGCTGAATAATAATTTGGGGACACTTTTGGGGGAGCACGAAAAAGCACAAAAATGGAATAAAGTGATAAATCATTACAAATCAACGACTTATATCATTATTGAAAATGGACTAAAATGGACTACTGTGGAGCTAAGTGATTGAAAATTAACAGAAAATTTTGTGTGGCGCCTATGTTGGATTGGACCGACAGACACTGCCGCTACTTCTTGCGGTTGATTAGCCAGCACAGTGTCCTGTACTCAGAGATGATCACAACGGGTGCCATACTTTATGGCGATACAGAGCGCCATTTAGCGA
>Ga0315339_1003561_pt1 | contig 10865 bp, 9 predicted proteins | sample ASW17metaG_FD_204514 | JGI IMG/M metagenome (GOLD analysis project Ga0315339, IMG submission 204514) | Ammonia-oxidizing marine archaeal communities from Pacific Ocean, United States - ASW #17 | ecosystem: Environmental > Aquatic > Marine > Oceanic | place: USA: California | collected 2016-12-05
TGATTAAACGCGATCGTCTGGGTGTCGATATGACCAAGCTGGTGTGGAGTCCTGACCTGGTTGACGGCGGCGAGGAGGTACACAAACTGCTTAAATCTATGGTCAAACACGAAGGCGAGGAAAAATTAATCCTGATCCGTTGCGACAACCGCGAGGCGATTGATTTCGGAAAATCCGTCGGCATCAACCGGTTCCAAGGCCGTTTTGTTGAAAACCTCATCGCCGAGGATGGACGGCGGCGCGGATTACTTCGCCTGAAACGCCGGATTGAGCGGAACTAAGCTCTTTTTCCCTTAGTGGGTGGCGGCGTCTTTGTCGCTAACGCCGGCCTCATCGAAAGTCGCCATGCCGCTATGACAGGCGGCGGCGGACTTGAGCAGACTGACGGCAAGCACCGCGCCGGATGCTTCACCGAGGCGCATGTTCATATCCAATAGCGGCGGCATGCCCAGCAAATCAAGAAGCCGGACATGCCCTGGTTCGGCTGATACGTGTGCCGCCATGCAGTGATCCAGGGCGCTTGGATTGGCTGCCGCCAAGGACGCCGCCGCCGCGCCGACGACGTAGCCGTCCAGAAGCACCGGTACCCGGTGCATGCGCGCCGCGACAATGGCGCCCGCCATGGCCGCCAGTTCCCGACCGCCGAGATGCCTTAGTGCTTGTAATCCATCCGCCAAATGCACCGCATGTTGGCGAACCGCATCGCCGACGGCATCCATCTTCATACTGAAGGCGTCGCCGGCGACACCGGTGCCCGGACCGGTCCAATCCTTCGCGTCGCCGCCATAAAGCCCCATGGCCAGCGCCGCGGCGCTGGTTGTGTTGCCAATGCCCATTTCACCGACACACAGCAGATCAGCGCTTTCAGGGACCGCCTCCATGCCGCGCCGAACAGCGGCCATGAAATCGGCCTCGCTCATCGCAGGGCTTTCAGTGAAATCCGCCGTCGGCGAATCCAGATCAATGGCAATGACCTGCAAGTCCGCGCCCACGGCCTTGCAGAGCTGATTCACCGCAGCGCCACCTGCCTCGAAATTGGCGACCATTTGCGCCGTCACTTCCGGTGGGTAGGCGGAAACCCCTTTGGCGACGACGCCATGGTTGCCGGCGAATACCCTGACCGCGATGTTCTCGACCTCAGGCGGATGCTGCCCCTGCCAGGCTGCCAGCCAGTGGGCAATGACCTCAAGACGGCCAAGTGAGCCCGGCGGTTTGGTCAATTGCGGCTCGCGCGCTTCGGCCGCGCCAAAGGCGTCCGCGTCGGGCCCCGGCAGCTTGCCCAGCAACTGATGAAAGGTTTTGATGCTTTTCGGAGTCTTGAATCCACTCATACAGAGAATTTCGCAGCCCCTGGCGATCTTGTCCATGGGCTCGTTCAAAGCCGTGCTCAAAGCTGGGCTCATGGACTTATTCGTGGCGCCAGTGACGGTGTCAGCGACTTTTCTTTACCGTACAATCGATTAACCTGTCGGCTTTCCGCAGATCAATGGTTTCGGAGAGATGTCCGTGGACGACCAAGACCGCCAGAAATTACTCGATCGATTGTTCTACGGCTGGGGCCGTGATGTCGCAGTCGCCGGCGCCTTTTTGACGCGCTTGCCGTTTCGGCCAGGCGGGGATGTTGCTATGTCGGACCTGGGACCGGCCAGTCGGGTGTTTCCGCTGATAGGTTTGTTAGTCGGCGTTTTCGCCGGCGGTGCGCTGTGGCTTGGTGCCAAGGCCGACCTGCATCCGTTGGCTTGCGGTTTTATCGGCCTTACCGTCAGCGCCTGGATTACCGGTGCGCTGCACGAGGACGGATTGGCTGATTTTGTTGATGGTATTGGCGCCCGGACACGAGAGCGGCGCCTTGAAATCATGCGCGATTCCCATATCGGGACGTTCGGCGTGCTGGCGCTGGTTTTCAGTGTCGGCGCCAAAGTGGCGCTGTTGGCGGGCTTCTTGGGCCCCGGATTGGCGGCGACGGCATTGATTGCCGCCGTTACCATTTCCCGGGCACCCATCGCGGTAATTATGTGGCGTCAGGCGCCGGCCCGAAAAGACGGTCTGGGCCGTGATGCCGGGCAGCCGACGAGTGCCGATGCCACCATTGCGATGGCATTGGCCGCGCTTTGTGCCGTTTCGTTGTTGGGTTGGGCGGTCGGCGGTCTTGCTGTGATGATGGCATTATGTGCCGCTGGCATGGTTGCGTGGCTTGCCCGCAAGCGCCTCGGCGGCTATACGGGCGACGTTCTTGGCGCCGCGCAGCAGGCTGCTGAGATCGCCGTTCTCTTGGCCGCCGGAGCTTACGCCATATGACTACCGTCACCAGTTGGTGGTTCGTCCGTCACGCTCCCGTCATTGGGGTCGAAGGCAAGATTTATGGCTCCGACGATGTCGAATGCGATGTTTCCGACACCGCGTCATTTAAAGTCCTGGCCGGCAAACTGCCGTCTGAAAGTGTCTGGATGACGTCGCATCTGACGCGCGCAAAATTGACTGCACGTTCCATCGCCGAGGCCGGCCTGAAAACACCTGAACCCGTCATTGAAGCCGATTTGGGCGAACAGGACTTCGGTCGATGGCAGGGGTCAAGTTGGCAGGAGATGGAGGACGGTGATCCGGAAGGTTATGCCAAGTTCTGGGAAACACCGGCCTCCAGTGCGCCGCCCGGCGGCGAAAGTTTCGCCGACTTGATCGCGCGCACCGGCGCCGTCATGGACCGGTATACGGAAAGTCATGCGGGCCGCGACATCGTTGCCGTTTGCCATGGCGGCACCATTCGCGCGGCCATTGCTCACGCACTGCGCTTGAGCCCGGAAATGGGCATGTCGTTTAGTGTCGGCACCCTGTCCATGACCCGTCTCGAACACGTCGAGGGCGGACTGCTCAGAGGCCAGGGCGGCGTTTGGCGCATCGTGGGTATCAATCAGCCGTCCAGCCCGCACGAAGACGGAGTGATTAGGTGACCGCCGCTTTGCCCTTGGTCACCTTGGTGCTGGGCGGCGCGCGGTCCGGCAAAAGCCGTTTTGCCGAGGAAATGGTCGAGGCCCAAGGAAACGGCCTCTATCTGGCGACCGCCCAGGCTTTCGATGAAGAAATGACAGAGCGTATCGCCAAGCATCGCAATCGGCGTGGAGACAACTGGGAAACCATCGAGGAAATCCGCGAGATCGTGGCTGTGCTGGAACGCGAGGCGCGTCCGGACCGGCCGATCCTGGTTGACTGCCTCACGCTGTGGCTATCGAATTTATTGTTCAACGACTTGCACGCCGGCGAGGAAATTCAAAAGCTCGCTGATCTATTGCAATCGGGCACTTTACGGGGCCCGGTGGTTTTTGTATCAAACGAAACGGGGCTTGGCGTGGTGCCTGACAACCGCCTATCCCGAGTATTCGTAGACGCCCAGGGCGACCTCAATCAACTGGTCGCCCGACTCGCCAATCGCGTCGTCATGGTGACGGCCGGCTTGCCCAATGTATTAAAGGACCAGACATGAAAATTCCCGCAACCGTCATTACCGGCTTTCTCGGCGCCGGCAAGACCACGCTGATCCGCCATATCATGGCCAACAATGCTGGCAAGCGGATTGCTTTGGTGATTAATGAATTTGGCGATCTTGGGATCGATCGCGAACTGGTCACCGGTTGCGGCATTGAGGGTTGCGAGGACGAGAACGTCGTGGAGTTGGCGAACGGTTGCATCTGCTGCACCGTCGCCGATGATTTCCTGCCGACCATCGAAGCGCTTTTGGACCGGCCCGAGCCGCCCGATCATATTGTTATTGAAACGTCAGGCCTGGCCCTGCCGAAACCCCTGGTGAAAGCGTTCAATTGGCCGGAAGTCCGATCAAGGGTCACCGTCGATGGGGTCGTCACCGTGGTTGATGCACCGGCGGTCGCCGCCGGCCAGTTTGCCGATGATCCGATTGCTGTCCAGGCGCAACGCGAAGCCGACGAAATGCTCGACCATGACAATCCCTTGGAAGAAGTGTTTGAAGACCAATTGCTGTGCGCGGATATGGTGCTGTTGAACAAGACTGATCTGTTGGATGCGGCCGCCCTGGATGCGGTCCGTGCCGAGGTCAAAGGTGGTGTCGACGCGCAAGTCAAACTGGTTGATACGGTGCAGGGCGTCATCGATACACGGGTGTTGTTGGGCATCGGTGCCGGGGTTGAGGATGTCATTGAAGGCCGTTGGTCGCATCACGACGCGGAAGACGACCACGACCACGATGACTTCGAAAGCTTCACGGTTAGTCTCGGCGATATCGATGATCCGGCCGAATTGGAAGCGCGTATTCAGACCGCGGCGGTCGATCATGACATTTTGCGCGTCAAAGGTTTCATTCATGTGCCCGGTAAGGACATGCGCCACGTCGTCCAGGCCGTCGGCGCCCGCGTGCAGCGTTATTACGACCGCCCCTGGGCGGATGGCGAGGCGCGGACGACGGAACTGGTCGTCATCGGTCAGACCGGCCTCGACCACGCAGCCATTACCAGCGCACTTGGCGCCGAAGGCTAAATGCACCTGCTTGCCGCCCAGCCTGGCGGGGTGTCCGATGGCTCGGAAGCCGTCGATCTTGGCCAGACGCCGGGTGACATTGTCGTCATCTCGGCGGCGGATACGGAATTGTCTCTGATTGCGCAAGCGCGGGCGGAACATCCGGCAGACGGTTTCCCCAGCCTGCGTCTGGCCAATCTCATGCATCTTGGCCACAACATGTCTGTCGATCTGTATGTTGAGAATGTCATTGCCGATGCCAAGCTGGTGGTCTTGCGGCTATTGGGCGGGCAGGGGTATTGGCCCTACGGGTGTGACCAGGTTGCCCAGGTCTGCGCCGCCAACAAAATTTCTGTCGCTTTCCTGCCGGGCGATGACCAACCGGACGCAGAACTTGCCGATCTTTCGACCTTGGATGCCGACGCCCAACACCGGCTCTGGCAGTACCTTGTCCATGGCGGGCCGGAAAACGCCCTCGATTTCGTCAATTACGCTGCCGATCTGATCGGTTATGACTGTGAATGGCAAGAACCTCGGCCGCTGGTCCGCGCCGGACTGCATTGGCTGGGCGCGGCGAACACGGACTTGGCCCGGGTGCAATCGAATTGGGTCGAGGGGCGACCCGTTGCGGCCCTGGTCTTCTACCGGGCACTGGTTCAATCGGGGAATCTTTGGGCCGTGGAAGCGGTCATCGAAGGATTGGCGACGGCAGGCCTCAACCCATTGCCAGTATTTGTCGCCAGCCTCAAGGACCCGATCGCCGCGGCGACGCTGGAAACCCTACTGGCAGACGCACCGCCTGCGGTGATCATCAACGCCACCGGCTTTGCCGTATCGGCGCCCGGCCAAGATCGAACACGAGGCCCCTTCGATTGCGGCGGCGATGATGGCGGCCCGGTCGTTCTGCAAATGGTGTTTTCAGGGGGCAACGAAGAGGATTGGCGCGCCGGCACGCGCGGCCTCGGCGCGCGTGATATATCCATGAACGTGGCGCTGCCGGAAGTCGATGGCCGGGTGATGAGCCGCGCGGTCTCATTTAAAGGTAGCGTGCGCCGTGACCCGCTGACGGAAACCGACATTGTCCGCTATGAGCCCGTGCCCGACCGCATTGCCTTTGTCTGCCAATTGGCCCGCGCCTGGGCGGAGTTGCGCCGGACGCCGGCCCAGGACCGCCGCGTCGCTCTGGTGTTGGCCAATTATCCGAACCGCGACGGAAGGCTGGGGAATGGCGTCGGCTTGGACACGCCGGCGGGTGCTATTGAATTACTGAATGCCATGGCCACCGCCGGCTACCAGGTCAACGACATACCGGCTGACGGCGACGCCCTGATCAATCACCTGATGGCTGGCCCGACCAACGATTTTGCCGTCCTGGACCGCCGCGAGATCCGCGAAACGCTGTCCATGGCGGACTATCAGATTTTCTTCGGCGGTCTGCCAACATCGGTTCAGGACGCAGTCCGTGAACGCTGGGGCGCGCTGGAGACCGACCCGTTTTATCGTCCAGGTGAGGTCGATTGCGGGCATTTCGCGATCTCGGCGTTCCGGTTGGGTAATGTCGCGGTCTGCCTGCAGCCGGCGCGCGGCTACAACATTGATCCGAAAGAAACCTATCACGACCCGGATTTGGTGCCGCCGCACAACTACTGGGCGGTTCATGCCTGGATGCGGGGCGAGTTCCGCGCCCATGCCGCCATTCATTTCGGCAAACACGGAAATTTGGAATGGTTGCCCGGCAAGGCGCTGGCGTTGTCCGAAGAATGTTTCCCGGAAGCCGCCCTTGGGCCCTTGCCGAATATTTATCCGTTTATTGTCAACGATCCGGGCGAAGGCACACAGGCGAAGCGCCGGACCAGCGCCGTCATCGTTGATCACCTGACGCCGCCGCTGACCCGCGCCGAAAGCTATGGGCCGCTGAAGGATCTGGAGCAGCTGGTCGATGAGTATTACGAGGCCTCGGGCGTTGACCCCCGGCGTCTCAAGGTTCTCACGCGCGACATTTTGGAGCTCTGCCACACCACCGGGTTGGATGCCGATTGCGGTATTGCCGAGAACGATGATGACGATGCTGCACTCGGCAAGCTCGACAATTATTTATGCGAACTAAAGGAAATGCAGATCCGGGACGGTTTGCATATATTCGGCAAAACCCCCGATGGTCGCTTGTTGACGGATTTGCTGGTGGCGTTGGTCCGCGTGCCGAGAGGCTCGGGCGAAGCCGGCGACGCGTCGCTGCACCGGGCGATGGCCGATGATCTGGGCCTTGAGTTTGATCCGCTTGATTGCGATATGGGGGCGGCGTGGACCGGCGCCAAGCCCGATGTGTTGGCAACCTTCGGCGAAGGTCCTTGGCGCAGTGCCGGCGATACCGTCGAGCGGTTGGAGGAACTCGCCTCGGCAATCGTCTCCGGTGATATGGCATTGGCCGATGCGTTACCTGGTGCGTGGTCAGCCAGCGCCGCCGTTCTTGATCAGTTGCAGAACCAGATTGGACCGGCAGTGGAATCTTCCGGCGCCGCCGAGATCAGTGGCGCATTGACCGCCTTGTCCGGCAGTTTCTTGGAGCCCGGCACATCGGGCGCGCCGACACGCGGCCGGCCGGATGTCTTGCCGACGGGGCGGAATTTTTATTCCGTTGATACCCGTACCGTACCGACACCGGCGGCCTGGCAACTGGGTTGGAAGTCGGCGACCTTATTGGTCGAGCGCCACATGCAAGATCACGGCGCTTGGCCGACAACCTTGGCCCTTAGCGCCTGGGGCACATCAAATATGCGGACCGGCGGCGATGACATCGCCCAGGCGCTTGCCTTGATGGGTGTGCAACCGACCTGGGATACGGCCAGCCGCCGGGTCAATGGGTTCGAGGTCATGCCGGCCAGCGTGCTCGGGCGGCCCCGGGTTGATGTGACCTTGCGGATTTCGGGGTTCTTCCGCGACGCGTTTCCGGCGCTAATTGATCTGTTTGATTCCGCCGCGCGCGCCGTCCAGGCCCTGGATGAACCTGATGAAACTAATCCCACCGCGGCGCGTGTGCGCGATGAAACAGCAGTTTTGGTGGCTGGCGGCTTGGATAAGACCGAAGCTGCAAAGCGCGCCGGGTTCCGGGTGTTCGGATCCATGCCCAGCGCCTATGGCGCCGGCCTGCAGGCGTTGATTGATGAACGCGGCTGGGAAACAGATGCGGACCTGGCTCGCGCCTATGTCGCGTGGGGAGGCTATGCTTATGGTTCGGGCGCCGAGGGCGCGGCTGAGCACGGGCTGTTTGAAACGCGGCTGAAGTCCGTCGAAGCGGTGGTCCACAACCAGGACAATCGCGAACATGACCTTTTGGATTCTGACGATTACTACCAGTTCGAGGGCGGCATGACCGCCGCAGTCCGCCATCTTTCCGGCACACAACCCGAGGTCTATCACATGGATCACGCCCGCCCGGAAACGCCGCGCGCGCGGACCTTGGCGGAAGAAGTCGCCCGCGTAGTGCGGGCTCGCGTCGTCAATCCGAAATGGATCGAAGGCGTGATGCGCCACGGCTACAAGGGTGCCTTTGAAATGGCGGCGACAGTGGATTACCTGTTTGCCTTCCAGGCCACGGCACGCTGCGTCGCCGATCATCATTTCGATGCTGTCTTTGAGGCTTATTTGGACGACGACAAGGTCCGCGAATTTCTGACTGATCACAATCCGGCGGCGCTCAAGGAAATGACGGAACGCTTGTTGGAAGCGCAGGACCGTGGCCTGTGGTCCCCTCGGCGCAACGATACGCGGGCCGCTCTTGAGGCCTTGGCGGACCCGGGCCGGGCTGCTTCGTGAACACCTTGTCGCCGACGCTGCGGTCGGGACTTTGGATGATGGGTACGATGGTGTCCTTTGCGGCCATGGCCGTCGGCGGACGCGAACTGGCTGATGATCTAAGCACATTTCAGATTCTGTTTTGGCGCAGTCTCATTGGGCTGGTGATCATCACGCTGCTGCTGACGCACTTTGGTTGGGCTCAGATAAAATCTAAAAATCTCAAGGTTCACGCGTTCCGCAATGTCGTCCATTTCGGCTCACAGTATTGCTGGTTCCTCGCGATCTCATTGATCACCCTGGCTGAGGTCGTGGCGTTGGAATTCCCGACATCGATCTGGACGGCGCTCTTGGCGATGCTGTTCTTAGGCGAAGGCATGAGCCGCATGGGGGTCGCCGCCATCACCATCGGGTTTGTCGGCATGCTAGTGATCGTGCGCCCGGGCGCCATCGAGGTCGGCGTTGGTGCGCTGGCCGGCCTGGGGGCTGGGTTCGGCTATGCCGTAGCGCTGACTGCCATCCGGTTTTTGGCGCAACGCTACACGCCGCTTTGCATCTTGTTTTATATGATGGCCTTGCAATTGCCGATGGGGTTGGTGCCGGCGCTGGACGGTTGGATTTGGCCCGCCCGCGATATTTGGCCCTGGGTCGCCCTGGTCGGCGTCACCGGTTTGAGCGCGCATTACTGCATCGCTCGGGCGATGACCTTGGCCGACGCGGCGACGACCTGGGGCTTCCTGCGTCTACCCTTTGTTGCCGCCATCGCCTTCGTGCTTTACGGGGAATTGCCCGAGCTCTGGGTTGCCTTGGGCGCAACCCTGATATGCGCGGGTATTTACCTGATCGTGCGTGACGCGGACGCCAAAAAGGCCTAGATATGCGCCATGACTGATGACCAACACACACCGGTGATTTCGAAGTCCACGGCACTGATCCGGGGGTTTTTCAAGCGCTGCCCAAATTGCGGCGATGGCTCTGTGTTCAGGGCTTTTCTGAAGCCTGTTGATGCCTGCAGTGTCTGTGCCGAACCCTACAGCCATATCCGCGCTGATGATTTTCCACCCTACCTGACCATCGTTCTGGTCGGCCATATCATCGTGCCGTTGGTGCTGATCGCCGAAAAAATGTTCGTCCCGCCGATCTGGGTGCATATGGTTTTGTGGCTACCGCTGACCATCGGCTTGATGCTGTGGTTCCTGCCGCGCCTCAAGGGTATGGTGCTGGCCTGGATGTGGATGCTGGGCCTCACTGGCACTGAACACCAAGGTGTCGAGCCCGGCGCGTAGATACCACCCTCGAATTCCTGTCTGCCCTCACAAGATTAATCTTCTTTCTTCGGCTCTGGCATATGCAGTGTGCCATTCGCAACAAATGCCTTGAAGGCAAAAGCGAAGGTGACGTCGTGGACGGCGTCTTCCCATTCGTCGGTTTCCGCATCCAGGCGTTTGACGATAACGTTGCCGACGTCGCGCCCGTAGGCGATGAACTTGGTATCGTGGATCGAGTTTTGCCCGGCGATCCAACTGAGTACCAGATCATCACGTTCGATGATGCCTTTTTCGCGTAGCAATTTTAACGTCCAGGCTTCATTGCCGACGACGACGACCCGATCAAAGGCTGCCACGCCTTTCGGCAGCCCATAGATTTCTAGGCCCTGGCCCGGACTGGTATCCATCCGCACATAAGGCGTGGTGCCGTAGGGCCGGGCTTTCGGGCGGTTCGGGACCAGCACACGGCCATCGGGATGGGTTTCAACAAACCGGCCGAAGGCTTCGACGCGCGACGCCAACGGTTTCAGTTTGGCGCCGGTCAACTCACCGATGATCGCCTCGCCAGTGAACTGCTGCCACCACGATCCCGTCATGTGATCGTACATGACCATGTCGAAATGGCGCAGCCGACCGGTATTGCCAAAGACAAGGTTTTGGCGGCCGTCGTCGGTTTCGACGACGCGTTCAAAAACCACGCCGGAATTGCACAGCGGGCAATAGCTGACCAACAGCGGTGTGTCGCCGACCCGGTCGTTGACGATTTCATGCCACAACATAATGCGCAGCGGATAAGCCCGGGCATCGGAACCCACGACGACGCTCAATACCGGTTCCAGTGGACCCAGGCCACGCACTTTCCTGGCCGGAATAAATGTTGGTTGCGTGATCGTTGGAATCGAATATTTGGTTGCGCCATCTGATCGGATTTCCGAAAATTCAATCGAATGCTTGGTGAAATCCGTGTTGGGAAACTCGTTCGACCAATACTGAACGCCGTCGGCGGCAATCGTGAGGTCCGCCGACAGCAGCATTGCGATAGCTGCCAGCATGGGGCCAGAACGGCGGAACGGACGGCGGAGTCTTGCGCTGATCATGACCAGGATGCTACCCAACGGACACCGCCCGCACAAATGAGAGTAACGTGATATGAGCGCCAAGAAGAAAGACGACATGACCGACACCGAGCTTGATGAGCGCCACGCCGAAAAAATGGCGAAGAAAAAAGCCGCTCGCGATAAGATTATCGCCGGCAAAACCATCGAGAAAGGCTTGTTGATCGTCCATACCGGGAAGGGCAAGGGCAAGTCGACAGCTGCTATG
>Ga0315339_1003563_pt1 | contig 10860 bp, 6 predicted proteins | sample ASW17metaG_FD_204514 | JGI IMG/M metagenome (GOLD analysis project Ga0315339, IMG submission 204514) | Ammonia-oxidizing marine archaeal communities from Pacific Ocean, United States - ASW #17 | ecosystem: Environmental > Aquatic > Marine > Oceanic | place: USA: California | collected 2016-12-05
TAAGATTAATAATTTCATAATTTGGTAAGGATGCATTTTTATAACGCTGTTCTAATTTAGAAATACTATATTTTCCTTTTTTAATATTTTCATAAGTTTCAATTGATGGAACTGCTGTTATTAAATTGATAGGAATATTTTCAAATGATGCTCTTGAAATTGCCATATCCCTTGCATTATAGGTGACGCCTTCATCTTGTTTGTAAGATTGATCATGCTCTTCATCAACAATAATTAAGCCTAATTTTTTAAATGGTAAAAACAATGATGATCTTGCTCCAATGACAACTTTAATTTCTCCATTTGCAATTCCACTCCATATAATTTCTTTCTTTTTTTTTGTAATACCAGAGTGCCAAATTGCTGGGGTAAAACCAAAAAATTCTAAAAATTTTTTTTCAAACTGACCAGTCAAACCTATCTCTGGTAATAAAATTAAGCCCTGAAAACCCTTGTTTATTATGTCTTTAAGGGCCTCAAAATACACCATGGTCTTCCCTGAGCCTGTTGTTCCTTGAAGAACATGAACCCTAAATTTTTGATTAGAAACATTCATTTTTTTAAGAGATTTTTTTTGTTCTTCAGAAAGCTTTATTGAATTTTTTTTGATATCTGTTTCAAAAATTTTGTAGGTATCTTTTTGTAACCTTTCTATGGCATTACTGCTCAACAAAACAAGTTTTAAAGCCATTCCTTTTGGAATTATATTGTATTCGGAAAACCAATTAAGAAATTTTATAGTTGTTTTTTTTAAAGGAGTTACGTCTAATTTTTTTAAAACACTTTTTATCTTAAAATTTCTATTATTTTTTTTTTCAAACTCATCCCAAACTACTCCTGTAATTTTAGATTTACCAAAAGGTACAACTACATAATCTCCTACTTTTAAATTAATATCGCTCTCATAAGTAAAAGGATGGTTAAAGATATTTGGTAAAAGAATCGGTACTTTCATATCTTAATAATATGAAAATTTACTAAGAGTGTATTGCTCTTTTATCTACTGATAATGCTGCTTCTTTAACAGCTTCTGAAAATGTTGGGTGAGCGTGACATGTTCTTGCAATATCTTCTGAGCTTGCACCAAATTCCATAGCAATACCTATTTCTGCAATTAATTCACCAGCATGAGGGCCAATAATGTGTGCACCTAAAACTTTGTCTGTAGTTTCATCTGCTAAAATTTTAACAAACCCTTCTGCATCATCTATTGCTTTTGCTCTAGAGTTTGCCATGAATGAAAACTTACCAATTTTATATTTTGTATTTAATTCTTTTAATTGCTCTTCTGTCTTACCAATTGATGCAACTTCAGGTGTTGTATAAACAACGCCAGGAATTGTATCATAATTAACATGACCTGATTGACCTGCAATATTTTCTGCAACTGCAATTCCTTCATCTTCTGCTTTATGGGCAAGCATTGGTCCGCTTATAACGTCACCTATCGCATAGATGTTATCAACATTTGTTTTAAACATACTGTCTGTTTTAACTCTTTTTTTTTCATCTAATTCAACCCCAACAACTTTTAAATTTAAACCATTAGTATTTGCTTTTCGTCCAACAGAAATAAGAACTACATCACAATCAAAATTATTTTTATTTCCGTCTTTATCAACCGTTGAAACAACTGCTCCTGTTTTATTTTTTTGGATTGCTTCAACTTTATTTTGCATGTTAAATTTAATGCCTTGTTTTTTTAAAATCTTCATAAATTCTGATGAAATTTCTTTATCCATTCCAGGAGTAATGTGATCTAAAAATTCTACTACTTCTACTTCAGCTCCTAATCTCGACCAGACAGATCCCATTTCTAATCCAATATAGCCACCACCAACAACAACCATTTTTTTTGGAACTTTATCTAATTTTAATGCACCAGTTGATGATACAATAACTTTCTCATCAATTTCTATTCCAGGCAAAGATACTGGCACAGAACCAGTTGCTATCACTGTTTTTTCGGCTTGAATAATAGTCTCTTTATTTTGATCGTCTTTAATTATAATTTCATTTTTTGATTTAAAACTTCCAGTTCCTTTATAATAAGTGACCTTATTTTTTTTTAGTAAAAACTCGACACCCTTAGTAAGTATGGTCACTGCTTTATCTTTACTTTTCATAATTTTTTCAAGATTTAGCTTAACTTCTCCAACTTCAATTCCTTTACTAGATAAATTTTGAACTTTATGAAATTCTTCAGATAAATTTAATAAGCTTTTTGAGGGTATACACCCAACATTTAAGCAAGTTCCCCCAAGTGATCCTCTTGATTCTATACAGGCTGTTTTAAGTCCAAGTTGAGCAAGCCTAATAGCACAAACATAACCACCAGGACCCCCTCCAATTACTACTGCTTGAAATTTTTCCGACATTTAAATATCCAAAAACAACCTTCTAGGGTCTTCTAAATTTTCCTTAACCATTTTTAAAAACGAAACTGACTCTTTGCCATCAATTATTCTATGATCATACGACAAAGCTAAATACATTATTGGTCTAATTTTAATTTCTCCATCAACAACAACTGGTCTTTCAACAATATTATGCATTCCAAGTACACCTGATTGTGGAAGATTTAGAATTGGAGTTGATAACATTGATCCATAAACACCCCCATTACTAATTGTAAAAGTTCCTCCTTGAAGATCTTCAATAGTCAATTTTCCATCTCTTGCTTTTTCTGAAATATCTTTAATATTTTTTTCTATATCAGCAAATGACAATTCATCAGCATCTCTTAATACAGGTACAACTAAACCTTTTTCAGTTCCCACAGCAAAACTTAAATTGTAATAATTTTTATAGATTATTTCATCACCATCAATTTCAGCATTGACTGCTGGGAAATTTTTCAATGCAACTACACATGCTTTAACAAAGAAGGACATAAAACCCAATTTGATTCCATAACGACTTTGAAAATCTTGCTGATTTTCTTTTCTCATTTCCATAATATTCGTCATATCAACTTCATTGAAAGTAGTTAACAAAGCTGCGTTTTCTTGAGCTTGTTTTAATCTTTTGGCTATCGTTTGTCTTAGTCTGGTCATTTTTATTCTTTCTTCTTGACCATACTGAATTTTTCTTTCTGAAGGTTTTGGATTAGCACCCATTAAACTTATTAGATCACCTTTTAAAACTCTTCCATCTTTTCCTGTACCTTTAACTGAATTTATATCTATTTTGTTTTCTACAACTATTTTTCTAACTGCTGGTGAAAGTGTTTGATTTTCTGTATTAAGTTCAGATTCTGAATTTTCTATTTTTGCTTTTGGAGCTTCTTCCTCTACAACCTCATCAGTTAAAATTAATGGTTCCTCTTGAACATTTTCTTCCGTTTTTTCCTCAAAAATTTTTGGTTCTTTTTTAGATGCATCTAATTTAATTACGTTGTCCTCTTTTTGAGTGGGTTCTACTTTTTTAATTTCCTCTTTTTTAACTGACCCTGCTGATCCACTCTCTGATACTGAACCTAACAAAGCTCCAACTTCTACCACAGAGCCATCTTTTGAATTTATTTCTGTTAAAATACCTTTAACAGGAGACGGCACTTCAAGATTAACTTTGTCTGTCTCAAGCTCTACAATCGGCTCGTCAGCTTCAACAGTATCGCCAGCATTTTTTAGCCATTTTGCAACTGTTGCCTCAGTAATACTTTCGCCAAGAACAGGAACTACAATTTTTTCACTCATCTATAATTATTCAAAAACCTTATCAATTATTTCTTGTTGTTGAGAATTATGCCTTTTTGCATATCCTGTTGCTGGGGATGCATCGGGGCTTCTTCCTATATAAGAAATTTCATTATTATTAGCCTTAATAGTATCCAATGTCCATTGGATATAATCTCTAACTGAAAACCAAGCGCCCATATTTTTAGGCTCTTCCTGGCACCAGAAAAATTTAGCATTCTTTGCATATGGTTTAAGCTCTTTAACAAGAGTTTTTGCAGGAAATGGGTAGAGCTGCTCTACTCTATATAAAATTACATCATCTTTTTTTAATTTTTCTCTAGCTTCCAATAAATCAAAATAAACTTTACCTGAACACATTATTATTTTTTTAATTTCAGAACTTTCTTTTAATTTTATAAAACCTTTTGTTTGTGGGTCTATTGCATGATCCCAAAGTATTCGATGAAAGGAATTCGATTTACTAAAATCTTCTAAATTTGACACACAATATTTATTTCTAAGTAAAGATTTTGGAGTCATTATAATTAACGGTTTTCTAAAATCTCTAAGCATTTGTCTTCTTAGAGCATGAAAATAATTTGCAGGTGTTGTGCAATTCATAACTTGCATATTGTCATTAGAACACAGCTGTAAAAATCTTTCTAATCTAGCTGATGAATGTTCTGGTCCTTGACCTTCATATCCATGAGGCAACAACATTACTAATCCGGAGGCTCTTCTCCATTTTCTCTCTCCTGATGCAATAAATTGATCAATCACAACCTGAGCACCATTTGCAAAATCTCCAAACTGTGCTTCCCATAGAGTAAGGGTGTTAGGTTCAACCAAACTATAACCATATTCAAATCCTAAAACAGCCAGTTCAGATAAAAAACTGTCAACTACTTCAAATTGTTTTTGATTATTTGAAATATTATTTAAAGGAACATATCGACTATTATCTTTTTGATTTCTTAATACAGAATGTCTTTGACTAAAAGTTCCTCTTCCAGAGTCTTGCCCAACTAATCTCACTGGATATCCCTCTTCTAGTAGAGATCCAAATGCTAATGCTTCAGCTGTTGACCAGTCAATATTAACTCCATTTTTAACAGCTTTTTTTCTATTATTTAATATTTTGACTATCGTTTTGTGTAAATTTAATTCATCTGATGAAACATGTATTTTTTCTGAAATTTCTAAAAGCTTTTTAGTATCTGCTCCTGTTACTCCTCTTTTATCTTTTCCTTTCTCTGGTTTGTAAGCTGACCACGTACCTTCAAACCAAGAAATTTTTGGCTTATAATCTTTTGCATTTTTAAACTGATCATCAAGTAAGTTTTTAAAAGTCTTAATTGAATTATCTAAACTTTCGTTTGAAATAACATTTTCATCTAAAAGTTTTTTTCCATAAACTTTTATTGTTGAAGGATGAGATCTAATTTTTTCATACATCAAAGGTTGAGTGAATGACGGCTCATCTCCTTCATTATGACCAAATCTTCTATAGCAAATTAAATCTACAACAACGTCTCTATTAAATTTCAATCTAAATTCAGATGCTATTCTAGCCGCATAAACAACTGCTTCTGGATCATCTCCATTTGCATGAATTATTGGAGCATCAACCATCTTTGCTACGTCAGAAGGATATGGAGAAGACCGAGCAAATCTTGGGCTAGTCGTAAACCCTATTTGATTATTAACTATTATGTGAATCGTACCACCTGTATTATGACCAGGTAGTCCAGACATTGCAAAACATTCAGCCACAACACCTTGGCCTGCAAAAGCAGCATCACCATGAATTATAATTGGTATTACCTTATTTCTTTCTTTATCCTTATGAAAATATTGTTTTGCTCTAGTTTGACCAAGCACAACTGGATTAACTGCCTCTAAGTGTGATGGGTTATCAGTTAAACTAACATGAACTGAATTTCCATCAAACTCTCTATTAGATGAGGCACCTAAATGATACTTCACATCTCCCGCACCTTCATCTGATAAGGTTCCAATCTCTCCAGCAAACTCATTAAATATTCTTTTGTATGACTTTTGCAATACGTTGGCTAAAACATTTAATCTCCCTCTGTGAGACATACCGATCTTAACTTCTTTTACTTGAGACTTGCCACTAATTTTAATAATTTGTTCTAAAGCAGGTATTAAACTTTCTCCCCCATCTAATCCAAATCTTTTGGTTCCAACATATTTTGTGTGAAGAAATTTTTCAAAACCTTCTGCTTGAATTAATTTATTTAAAATAGCTTCCTTACCATTTTTAGTAAAACTTAAATTATCATCTGATTTTTCAATTCTATCTCTAAACCATTTTCTCTCGGTAGGATTTGAGATATGCATATATTCATATCCAACTGGTCCGCAATAAGTTTTTTTTAAAAATTCTAAAATTTCTTTTATATTTGAATTTTGTTTATTGATTACACCACCTAAATAAATATTTTTTTGATAATCAGATTTTTTAAAACCAAATGACTCAGGATGGAGCTCATCTAAATAGTCTGATTTAATTAATTCTAATGGATCTAGTTTAGCTATTAGATGTCCTCTTTGCCTATAAGATCTAATCATCGAAACAGCTTTTATTGAATCTTCGTTTGATCCTGATGAATTTACATGTGTGCCATCAATATTAGAAACAACACCATTGGAGTTATGATCTTCTTGATCAATTTTTTTCTGAAGCTCATCAATATCTATTTTGTTTTTTTTAGGCCCCCATGAAGGACCGTTAATTTCTTTTGCAATAATATTTAATTCGTCTCCAATTTCCTCAAAATAATTTTTCCAATCATCTGGTAAATCTGCATCTTTGTTAACAAACTTAAGATACATTTGCTCAATAAATGCACTGTTAGATTTACTTAGAAAAGAAGTTTTTTCAAATTCAAGATTTTTTGATGATGACATCTGTCTATTTAATATAATCCTCTAATATTATTTTTCAATTAGACAGTTTGTTAAACAATGTTTTTCCAATTATTGATGGAGATTTAGCAACAGTAATTCCAGATTCTTCCATTTTTGCAATTTTATCCTCTGCACCACCTTTTCCTCCTGAAATAATCGCTCCTGCGTGGCCCATTCTTCTTCCTGGAGGTGCTGTTATTCCCGCAATAAATCCAACAATTGGTTTTTTAATTTTATGGTTTTTTACAAATTCTGCAGCTTCTTCCTCAGCTGTACCTCCAATTTCACCTATCATTAAAATAGACTCTGTTTCGTCATCATTTAAAAATAAATCTAAACAATCAATAAAGTTTGTGCCGTTAATGGGGTCTCCACCAATACCAATGCATGTTGATTGTCCCAGTCCATTTTCTGTAGTTTGAGCAACTGCTTCATAAGTAAGAGTTCCTGATCTAGATACAATTCCAACAGACCCTCTTTTATGAATATTCCCTGGCATAATTCCAATTTTGCATTCATTTGGTGTGATTATTCCTGGACAATTTGGTCCTATCAATCTGCTCTTTGACCCATTTAATTTTTGTCTTACTTTAAGCATGTCTTGGATGGGTATACCTTCCGTAATACATACTATTAATTCCACAGATGCATCGATTGCCTCGATAATTGCTGCAGCAGCAAATTTCGCTGGGACATAAATCATTGTTGCGTCTGCACCAACTTCATTTTTTGCTTCTAAGACACTGTTAAAAACTGGTCTTTCTAAATGTGTCTGGCCACCTTTTTTAGGGGTTACGCCACCAACTAGGTTAGTACCATATTGAATAGCTTGTTCTGAATGAAACGTACCATGAGCGCCTGTAAAACCTTGGCAAATTACTTTTGTATTTTTATTTACTAGTACAGACATCTTATTTTATTGCCTCAACTATTTTTTTAGCTGCATCATCTAGGTTTTCTGCAGATATTAATTTTAAACCTGAATTATCTAATATCTCTTTTCCTTCTTTAAAATTTGTTCCTGCAAGTCTAACAACTAGGGGAACACTAATATTAATTTCTTTAGCTGCATCTACCACTCCTTGGGCAAGGACATCACATCTCATTATTCCACCAAAAATATTTACTAAAATTCCTTTAACATTTTTATCAGAAAGGATTATTTTAAGAGCAGCAGAAACTTTTTCTTTGGATGCACCACCGCCTACATCTAAAAAATTAGCCGGTTCTTTTCCATATAATTTAATTATATCCATGGTTGCCATTGCTAAACCAGCTCCATTAACCATACAGCCAATACTTCCATCTAATTTTATATATGCCAAGTCATGTTTGCTGGCCTCTATTTCGGTTGAGTCCTCTTCATTTAAATCTCTTAACTCCACAATTTCTGGGTGTCTAAATAAAGCATTAGAGTCGAAATTAACTTTTGCATCTAAGCAAATTATTTTTTCTTCTTTTGTTAATATTAAAGGGTTAACTTCAACCATATTTGCGTCTGTATTAACAAACATTTTATAAATCGATTTTATTAGTGATATTGATTGATTTTCCGCACTTCCACTTAAATTAAAAATTTTAACAATCTCTTCACAATCTTTGTCTGAAATTTCATCATTTATTTCAACTTTTGTAGTTATAATTTTTTCTGGAGTACTACTTGCCACCTCTTCAATATCCATTCCACCTTGATCACTAGATATAAAAGCTATTTTTGAACTAGCTCTATCCACTAAGCAAGATAAGTAAAACTCTTTATCTATGTTTGAGGATTCTTCTACATATAATCTTTTTACTTCTCTACCTTCAGGGCCTGTCTGATGAGTTACAAGAGTTTTTCCCATTAGCTCTTTGGCTGCTTGAGCTAACTCTTCAATTGTATCTAAAATTTTTACTCCACCAGCTTTACCTCTACCACCAGCATGAATTTGAGCTTTTAAAACATATTTTTCAGTATTTAACGCTTTTGCTTTTTCAACTAATTCATCAACTGTTAATGCAAAAATTCCATCTGGTACTACAGCACCATATTTTTTTAAAATCTGCTTGGCTTGATGCTCGTGAATGTTCATTATTATTTAGAAAGATCAGGATCAATTTTAGATGCCGCTTCCCAGAGTGCTTTAACAGCATCAATGGAATGCATAAATTCTTTTTTTTCTTTTTCATCTAAGTCTATTTGTTCTATTTTTTCAACACCATCTTTTCCAATTATTACTGGAACACCTGCGTAGACATTACTGACTCCGTATTCTCCGTTTAATTGAATAGCACATGGTAATAATTTTTTTTCATCATTTAAATATGCTTCTGCCATTTGCACACCTGATGCTGCTGGTGCATAGAATGCTGATCCTTTTTCTAAATATTTAACTATTTCAGCCCCACCATCTCTGGTTCTTTGATTTATTTCTTCTAATCTTTCTTGAGATATTTTTCCTTCTTTAACTAAATCAAGCAAAGGTTTTCCCGAAACCTTTGTAAATCTAGGCATTGGAACCATTGTATCTCCATGTCCACCCATTACAATTGCATCTATTTCTTTAACTGGAACATTTAATTCTAAAGATAGAAATAATTTAAATCTTGAACTGTCTAAAATTCCAGCCATACCAACAACCTTGTTAGCTGGTAAACCTGAAAATTTTTGAAAAGCCATAACCATAACATCCAATGGATTAGTAATACATATTACAAATGCATTGGGTGCATTTTGTTTAATTCCTTCTGCTACTTGTTTGATAATTTTTAAATTTATTCCTAACAAGTCATCTCTACTCATGCCAGGTTTTCTAGGAATACCAGCCGTAATAATAATTACATCTGAATCTTTAATATCTTTGTAATCATCTGTTCCTGAAAATTTTACATTAAAACCATCTACTGACGACGATTGTGCTATATCAAGTGCTTTCCCTTTTGCAATACCACTTGCAACATCAAATAACACCACTTCATCAACTAATTCTTTTGCTCCAATTAAATGTGCAAGAGTTCCACCAATTTGGCCCGCACCTATTAAAGATATTTTTTTCATTTATTTCCTTTTATTTCATAGTTGGCATTACAAATTCAGCATTTGAACGGATGCCTGAAGGCCATCTTGATGTTACCGTTTTTAATTTTGTATAAAATTTTATTCCTTCCATTCCATGCATTCCACTATCTCCAAATAAAGATCTTTTCCAGCCACCAAAACTATGAAAAGCCATTGGCACAGGAATTGGAACATTAATACCAACCATACCTACTTGAATTTTATTTGCAAAAGTTCTGCCTGCATCTCCATCTCTTGTGTAAATGCTAACCCCATTTCCATATTCATGATCGTTAATTAATTTTACAGCATCTTCAAAAGTTTTTACTCTAACAACTGATAATACTGGACCAAATATTTCTTCTTTATAAATTCTCATATCTTTATTAACATGATCAAACAAACAGCCACCTATATAAAAACCATTTTCATACCCTTGTAGCTTTAAATTTCTTCCATCAACTACTAGCTTTGCTCCTTCTTCGACTCCTAAATCTACGTAGCTTTTTACTTTTTCTAAATGTTCTTTGGTAACTAAAGGTCCCATTTCAGAATTCTTATCCATTCCTGGACCAACTTTTAAGGCCTCCGCTTTTTTAGATAATCTTGAAACTAATTCATCACCAATATCTCCTACTGCTAACGCAACTGACTGCGCCATACATCTTTCTCCAGCTGAACCATAAGCTGCACCCATTAATCCATTTACAGCTCCATCTAAATCGCAATCTGGCATAACAACTAAGTGATTTTTAGCTCCGCCTAATGCTTGAACTCTTTTTTCATTTTTAGCTGAATTTTCATAAATATATTTTGCAATAGGTGTTGAGCCTACAAAGCTCACAGCTTTTATGTCTTTATTTTCTAAAATTGCATCTACAGACTCTTTGTCTCCATTAACCACATTAAATACACCTTCTGGAAGCCCAGCCTCTGTAAGTAATTCAGCTAATCTCATTGGACATGAAGGATCTTTTTCTGATGGTTTTAAAATAAAAGTATTTCCACATGCAATAGCTATTGGAAACATCCACATTGGAACCATTGCTGGAAAATTAAACGGTGTAATTCCTGCAACTACACCTAATGATTGTCTCATAGACCAGCTATCTACATTTGTTCCGACGTTTTCAGAAAATTCACCTTTTAATAAGTTTGGAATTCCACATGCAAACTCAACAACTTCTAAACCTCTAGTCAATGAGCCTC
>Ga0315339_1003564_pt1 | contig 10860 bp, 4 predicted proteins | sample ASW17metaG_FD_204514 | JGI IMG/M metagenome (GOLD analysis project Ga0315339, IMG submission 204514) | Ammonia-oxidizing marine archaeal communities from Pacific Ocean, United States - ASW #17 | ecosystem: Environmental > Aquatic > Marine > Oceanic | place: USA: California | collected 2016-12-05
TCATGTCAGGGTAGGCCGCCTTTAGTTCATCCATCGACAGCATATTGTCGCCGTCACTGTCGATCTCTGTCATGGCAAAGGCGGCGGCTGCGGTTACAAGGATGGTGGCAGCGGCAATGATCTTGCGGGTCATAGTGCATTCTCCGGTTTCATGGGCACGCCCTTGGTTGGGCGGCAGGGGCATCACGCCATCAAAACGCGGCTGGTACACGGGGTTCCTGGGTTGGGCGTCATTTCGGGCGAAGGGCTGCAAAGATTGCCTGTGCGCATCGGCGGCGTTTCGCGTTTGCAAACGGACCAGGGTTGGTATGGCGAAAGCTGACCGATGCGCGGTGCCGGTTTGGGCAGGGCTTCGCTGACGCGCTGCTTGCGGCTGCTGTCGTTTGGCCTGACAGTGGGGCTATTAGGGTGAAACGAGTGAGGCATCATGGAGTCGATGAGATTTGCGGCCAGCGTCCTGGAATATCTGGCGCTGGCGTTTTTGTTTGTCCTTGGGCTGATGCTGGTGGTTGCTGCGGTGTTGTTCGTTGTGGATCGCTTGCAGACCAGCGATGCCGTGCGGCGGAATTATCCAGTAATTGGCCGGTTCCGGCGTTTGTTCACGGTACTCGGAGAGTTCTTTCGCCAGTATTTCTTTGCCATGGACCGCGAAGAGTTGCCATTCAACCGCGCACAGCGCGAATGGGTGACGGGGGCCGCCAGCGGGCATGGTAATACGGTGGCCTTTGGCTCGACCCGAAATCTGGGCGTCGTCGGTACGCCGATTTTCGTCAACGCCGCCTTTCCGCCATTAGAAGGCCAGTTCGCGCATACGGACCCGATGGTCATCGGGCCGGACGCCAAACAGCCCTATGTCGCCAAGTCGATCTTCAACATTTCTGGCATGAGCTTTGGGGCGCTGTCTCGCCCGGCGGTGCAGGCGTTATCACGTGGCGCGCACGAGGCCGGGATATGGATGAACACCGGCGAGGGCGGCCTGTCGCCGTTTCACCTGGAGGGCGGCGCGGATATCGTGTTTCAGATCGGCACGGCGAAATACGGCGTGCGGGATGGCGACGGCAAGCTAAGCGATGCAAAGCTGCGCGAGGTCGCGGCGCATCCGCAGGTCAAGATGTTCGAGATCAAGCTGGCGCAGGGGGCAAAGCCCGGCAAGGGCGGTATCTTGCCCGCTGAAAAGGTGACGGCGGAAATCGCGGCAATTCGGGGTATCAAGGAAGGGGTCTCCAGTATCTCGCCCAACCGACATATAGAGGTGGATGATTTTGGCGATCTGCTTGATCTGGTCTGTCACATCCGCGCGGTCACGGGCAAGCCCGTCGGTTTCAAGACCGTGGTCGGCGCGCCAGAAGCACTGCGAGTGTTGTTTGAGCTGATACAGGGGCGCGGCCCGGATGACGCGCCGGACTTTATAACGATAGATGGCGGAGAGGGCGGAACCGGTGCCGCCCCGATGCCGCTGATGGACCTTGTCGGCATGCCCATCAGAGAGGCCCTGCCGCTGGTGGCGGACTTGCGGGCTGAATTCGGCCTGCGGGATCGTATCCGCCTGATTGCCAGCGGCAAGTTGGTCAATCCGGGTGATATCGCCTGGGCGCTCTGTGCAGGGGCAGATTTTGTGACCTCGGCGCGCGGGTTCATGTTCAGCCTTGGCTGCATTCAGGCGCTTAAGTGTAATCGTAATACCTGCCCAACAGGTATCACCACCCATGATCCACGCTTTCAGCGGGGGCTGGTGCCGGAACAGAAATACAAAAAGGTCGCCGCCTACGCCCACAGTATCGTGCATGAGGTCGAGACCATCGCGCATTCGGTCGGCGTTAGTGAACCGCGCCAAATGCGGCGGCATCATGTGCGGCTGGTGCAGGACAACGGGCGCTCTGTTCCGATGGATCAGGTCTATCTACGTTACAATCCGTTGGCGGGATCGTGAAAAGACGTTGTTAGGTTTCGTAACCGGTAACGGGTATATCTCGACCAACGTGAATATAAGGAGGCAACCATGGCCGGACGTTGGAAGAATGATCTGAACTGGTCTGCGGTCACCCCGCGCGCAGACTTTCTCAACCGTCGCCAATTGATGGCCGGGGCAGGGGCGCTGGCGCTAGGCAGCATTGCCGGCCCGGCGTTGGCCAAGCTGAACGCAAGGCCCAGCCAATATTCGACGGATGCCACGCCCAATAGCCTGGAAGACATCACCAGCTACAACAACTTTTACGAATTCGGCACCGGCAAGGATGACCCGGCGCGTTATGCCGATGCGCTGACGGTGGACCCGTGGTCGGTCAAGATCGACGGTCTGGTCGATAAGCCCGGCGACTATGCCTTTGATGACATCATGTCGGGCGTCAGCCTGGAGGAACGCATCTACCGGTTCCGCTGTGTCGAGGCCTGGTCGATGGTGGTGCCCTGGGTCGGGTTTGAGCTGGCCGATCTGCTGAACCGTGTCGGCGTGCAGCCCTCTGCCAAATACGTGGCGTTTGAAACTCTGGTGCGCCCCGAAGAAATGCGCGGACAGCGGTCGCGTACCCTGGATTGGCCCTATCGCGAGGGTCTGCGGCTGGACGAGGCGATGCACCCGCTGACGATCATGGCCTCGGGCCTATATGATGAGCCGCTGCCAAAACAGAACGGCGCGCCGCTGCGTTTAGTGGTGCCGTGGAAGTACGGGTATAAGTCGATCAAGTCGATCGTGCGGATCACTTTGATGGATAAGGAACCGCCTACCAGCTGGAACATGGCCAACGCGCGCGAGTATGGCTTTTATAGTAATGTGAACCCAGAGGTCGATCACCCGCGCTGGTCCCAAGCCAGCGAGCGCAAGATCGGTGGCGGGTTGTTCGCCAAGAAAATTCCGACCTTGATGCTGAACGGCTATCAGGAAGAGGTCGCCGGGCTTTATACGGAAATGCCCCTGAACGATTACTTTTAGATGGCACAGCTTTTGTCCGAGATTACCTGTCCGAATTGCGGCGCAACTCGGACAGAGGAAATGCCAACCGACGCTTGCCAGTTCTTTTATGAGTGCACGGCGTGTAAAACAGTCCTCCGGCCGAAGCCGGGGGACTGTTGCGTTTACTGTTCATATGGAACAGTTCCGTGCCCGCCAATTCAGGATGGCGATAATTGCTGTGGCTAGGTTGAAACATTCCGGCCCAGATGTGACGAAAACCGCCTCAACCAGCCCCATTTCTGAAATCATTCCAACAGCTGCGTGATGCACATTGCCTGAGCAATGCCAGCACACCTATTTCATATGACAGAGGCACAGTTTGATGCCGAGCCAAAGGGGCTGTGATAGGTATGATGAATGCATTGAACGGTGGGCTGCGGAAGATCCCGGCTTGGACACTATATATAGTCGGCGCTGGATGGGCGGGTTGGCTGTTCTACAGTGCCCTGATCGGTGCGCTTGGCCCAGAGCCGATCAATGCGCTGGAACGGGAATACGGCGCACTGGCGCTAAAGCTGCTGATCGCCGGGCTGGTGATTACACCGCTGCGAAATTTTGTGGGGCTGAACCTGATCAAGTTTCGCCGTGCGCTTGGCCTGACGGCATTCTTCTATGTGGTTCTTCATCTGTCGGTTTGGCTACTGCTTGATGTGCAAGCCCTGGCGCAGGTTTGGACGGAAATCGTCAAGCGTCCGTATATCACCATCGGGATGGTCGGCTTTGTGGCGTTGATTCCTTTGGCGCTGACCTCGAACAATCGATCATTGCGCAAAATGGGGCCACTTCGGTGGCGTAAGCTGCACAAGCTGACCTATTTGGCCGTGGTTCTGGGCGGCGTACACTTTTTGATGCTGGTCAAAGGCTGGCAGTGGGAGCCGATTCTGTATCTGGCGACGATTCTTTTGCTTTTGGCGACGCGAATCTTGCCGACCCGGGCGTCCCGAAAGCCGGCGAAACGGAATCATACGGTCAAACCAGCAGAATCTGCCCAGTGACTCGGTGGGATTCTGGCTGTCACACGACCTATCGCGGTTAACGACTCATCCGCGACTCGGCTGACCTAGGGGGATCGGGCTAATCTTATTGCTCAAACCGGCCTGACAAAGATTCACTTCTTACTGGAACCCCATAATATCAAAGGAAAAATCGGAAAATTTAAAAAACTGACATAATTCCGAAAAAAGGGGTTGCGGGTGTCGGTGTGTAACCGTAGAACCCCTCTCACCGGCGGCGCAGAGATGCACTGTTGGGGCGGCAGAGGGGCCGGACGGAAGCGGAGACGCGGAGGTTTGGTTTTGAGGCGCGGACTACAAACAGGGATAGTTGAGGCGGGGCGCGCCGGTTAAGTTAGGGCGCATCTCGGTGATATTTGTCTCTACGCTCTTTGAAATTGCTAGTATCTGAAGAGATATGTGGGCGGTTTGGTTCAGTTCGATGGATCAACCTCTTCATATCGACTTACTAGGACTTCGGTCCGATGATGTAAGGTCAGCTTCACTGTTTGGACGGTTTCTTGTTTTCTTATGAAAACCTGAAGCACAACAAACAGAGAATAAATTGGTGTCTGTTTCGATCTTTAGCGGGATTGAAGCCGTGCTGTTTGAGGCCCGTCCTTAAGCAGCGTCTCGGTAAGGCATCAAAGATGTGCAGAGGCTCGAACGTCAAGGATAAGCTAGCAATAGCTTTTCAACTTGAGAGTTTGATCCTGGCTCAGAACGAACGCTGGCGGCAGGCCTAACACATGCAAGTCGAGCGCTACCTTCGGGTGGAGCGGCGGACGGGTTAGTAACGCGTGGGAATATACCCTTTTCTACGGAATAGCCTCGGGAAACTGAGAGTAATACCGTATACGCCCTTCGGGGGAAAGATTTATCGGTGAAGGATTAGCCCGCGTTGGATTAGGTAGTTGGTGGGGTAATGGCCTACCAAGCCTACGATCCATAGCTGGTTTGAGAGGATGATCAGCAACACTGGGACTGAGACACGGCCCAGACTCCTACGGGAGGCAGCAGTGGGGAATCTTAGACAATGGGCGCAAGCCTGATCTAGCCATGCCGCGTGAGTGACGAAGGCCTTAGGGTCGTAAAGCTCTTTCGCTAGGGAAGATAATGACGGTACCTAGTAAAGAAGTCCCGGCTAACTCCGTGCCAGCAGCCGCGGTAATACGGAGGGGACTAGCGTTGTTCGGAATTACTGGGCGTAAAGCGCACGTAGGCGGATTGGAAAGTATGGGGTGAAATCCCAGGGCTCAACCCTGGAACTGCCTCATAAACTATCAGTCTAGAGTTCGAGAGAGGTGAGTGGAATTCCAAGTGTAGAGGTGAAATTCGTAGATATTTGGAGGAACACCAGTGGCGAAGGCGGCTCACTGGCTCGATACTGACGCTGAGGTGCGAAAGTGTGGGGAGCAAACAGGATTAGATACCCTGGTAGTCCACACCGTAAACGATGAATGCCAGTCGTCGGGTAGCATGCTATTCGGTGACACACCTAACGGATTAAGCATTCCGCCTGGGGAGTACGGTCGCAAGATTAAAACTCAAAGGAATTGACGGGGGCCCGCACAAGCGGTGGAGCATGTGGTTTAATTCGAAGCAACGCGCAGAACCTTACCAACCCTTGACATCCTGATCGCGGATCGTAGAGATACTTTCCTTCAGTTCGGCTGGATCAGTGACAGGTGCTGCATGGCTGTCGTCAGCTCGTGTCGTGAGATGTTCGGTTAAGTCCGGCAACGAGCGCAACCCACGTCCTTAGTTACCAGCATTTAGTTGGGTACCCTAGGGAGACTGCCGGTGATAAGCCGGAGGAAGGTGTGGATGACGTCAAGTCCTCATGGCCCTTACGGGTTGGGCTACACACGTGCTACAATGGTAATGACAATGGGTTAATCCCAAAAAGTTATCTCAGTTCGGATTGGGGTCTGCAACTCGACCCCATGAAGTCGGAATCGCTAGTAATCGCGTAACAGCATGACGCGGTGAATACGTTCCCGGGCCTTGTACACACCGCCCGTCACACCATGGGAGTTGGGTTTACCCGAAGGCCGTGCGCCAACCTTTCGAGGGGGCAGCGGACCACGGTGAGCTCAGCGACTGGGGTGAAGTCGTAACAAGGTAGCCGTAGGGGAACCTGCGGCTGGATCACCTCCTTTCTAAGGATGTTCCTAGCCAAGTGAATTCGTTCACTTCATGGAACACTTAGCAGTGCCTCCTTACTCACGTAAGGACCCTTAATTGGGAGAGCACATATTGGTCACATCTTAGGATGTAGGCCTTGAGCCGGACCGTCCTCATATCTCTTCAGAATATGTTCCAAACTGCTTGGAACAAACCTAATGGGGCGTTAGCTCAGCTGGGAGAGCACCTGCTTTGCAAGCAGGGGGTCATCGGTTCGATCCCGATACGCTCCACCAACGTTCAAACCTGTTTGAACGAGCGATGCCTGACCAAAGCGAAAGCGGCAGTTGATTGCTTGCAATCAATGAGAGCGCGTTGCTGGAAACCACCAAGGCGTCAAGACCAGATGGGTCGGTAGCTCAGGTGGTTAGAGCGCACGCCTGATAAGCGTGAGGTCGGAGGTTCAAGTCCTCCTCGACCCACCATCATCTTCAGATACAATCTGAAACAGCAGAACACGAGCTGATCGGAAAGCGTTACAAAACGTTTTCCCGTCATCTCGACGGGGCAGGCCCGCAGACTTCTTCGAAGTCCGCTACACCTGCTCGTTGCGTTTCCTTCGGAAGCCGCAACGTTGACATCGTATAGAGAGATACAACATCAGTTTCTTCACTGATCAGGCGCGTTAGTCTGGTCTCGGGGTTCGACCCCAGTGTGAAGATAACTAATCCAGTGTTTTGTATGTTATTTGGTCCCACGGACCGGATGACGTGAGCTTCGGCTCGAATGCAAAACACAATCCAAGTCAAGTACACTAACCAAGTTCATGCCTGCACGGGTATGAACTAGCGTCATCTTAACCAATGACGTGAAATGTTCCCCCTTACTTTGAACCAGGAGGGGGAGCGGGAAAAGTATGCTTTTGATCAGTGCCTTCCGGAGCTACAAAAGGACCGGTTGGCCTCAGAAAACGTACAGCTCTAGTAGTCGGGTCTAGGCCCGCGAAAAAGCCTGTCTTTTTCTGGATCAAATCAAGCGCGAGAAGGGCGTTTGGTGGATGCCTTGGCAGTAAGAGGCGATGAAAGACGTGATACTCTGCGATAAGCCGTGAGGAGCTGAGAATAAGCTTTGATCCACGGATTTCTGAATGGGGCAACCCACCTGATATTCTATTATTGTTACCCCCTGCGAATTCTAGGATTTGCAGTGGTTACTCAATAGTAGGGTAAACCAGGTATTTATGACCTGAATACATAGGGTTATAAAGGCAAACCCGGGGAACTGAAACATCTAAGTACCCGGAGGAAAGGAAATCAACAGATACTCCCCTAGTAGCGGCGAGCGAACGGGGACCAGCCGAGCCATGAATGTGACTAGAACGACCTGGAAAGGTCGACCAAAGTGGGTGACAGTCCCGTATAGGAAGCATGATTGGACGTATTAAGTAGGGCGGAACACGTGAAATTCTGTCTGAACATGGGGGGACCACCCTCTAAGGCTAAGTACTCCTTACTGACCGATAGCGAACCAGTACCGTGAGGGAAAGGTGAAAAGCACCCCGACGAGGGGAGTGAAACAGTTTCTGAAACCGGACGCCTACAAGCAGTCGGAGGAGCCTTGAGCTCTGACGGCGTACCTTTTGTATAATGGGTCATCGACTTGGTCTATCTAGCAAGCTTAAGCCGTTAGGTGTAGGCGCAGCGAAAGCGAGTCTTAATAGGGCGCATGAGTTAGATGGATCAGACCCGAAACCGAGTGATCTAGGCATGGCCAGGTTGAAGGTAAGGTAACACTTACTGGAGGACCGAACCCACATCTGTTGAAAAAGATCGGGATGAGCTGTGCCTAGGGGTGAAAGGCCAATCAAACTCGGAGATAGCTGGTTCTCCGCGAAATCTATTTAGGTAGAGCGTCGCACGAATACCCTCGGGGGTAGAGCACTGAATGGGTAATGGGGGCCCACAGCCTTACTGATCCTAATCAAACTCCGAATACCGAGGAGTAATATGCGGCAGACACACTGCGGGTGCTAACGCCCGTAGTGAAAAGGGAAACAACCCTGACCTCCAGCTAAGGCCCCTAATTCATGGCTAAGTGGGAAAGCAGGTGGGACGACCAAAACAACCAGGAGGTTGGCTTAGAAGCAGCCATCCTTTAAAGATAGCGTAACAGCTCACTGGTCTAAATAAGTTATCCTGCGGCGAAGATGTAACGGGGCTCAAGCCATGAGCCGAAGCTGAGGATGCACATAGTGCATGGTAGCGGAGCGTAGTGTGACATAGTTCCATGCGTCCTTAATTCCTTTCGGGGAATATTGGACGCAAGGAGCTTTCTGTGAAGCGGGCGCGTGAGCGATCCCGTGGAGAGATCACTAGCGAGAATGATGACATGAGTAGCGACAAACAGGGTGAGAGACCCTGTCGCCGAAAATCCAAGGGTTCCTGCTTAAAGCTAATCTGAGCAGGGTAAGCCGACCCCTAAGGCGAGGCCGAAAGGCGTAGTCGATGGGAACCAGGTTAATATTCCTGGGCCAGAAGGATGTGACGGATCGCAGGTGTAGTTTGCCCTTATCGGATTGGGCGGGCTGCTGAGCGGTTCCTGGAAATAGCCCTTCATTAGATCGTACCCTAAACCGACACAGGTGGATAGGTAGAGAATACCAAGGCGCTTGAGAGAACTATGTTGAAGGAACTCGGCAAAATACCTCCGTAAGTTCGCGAGAAGGAGGCCCAGTTTCTACGCAAGTGGATGCTGGGGGCACAAACCAGGGGGTGGCGACTGTTTACTAAAAACACAGGGCTCTGCGAAGTCGCAAGACGACGTATAGGGTCTGACGCCTGCCCGGTGCCTGAAGGTTAAAAGGAGGAGTGCAAGCTCCGAATTGAAGCCCAGGTAAACGGCGGCCGTAACTATAACGGTCCTAAGGTAGCGAAATTCCTTGTCGGGTAAGTTCCGACCTGCACGAATGGCGTAACGACTTCCCCGCTGTCTCCAACATAGACTCAGCGAAATTGAATTGCCTGTCAAGATGCAGGCTTCCCGCGGTTAGACGGAAAGACCCCGTGCACCTTTACTACAGCTTCACACTGGCATCAGGCCAAGCATGTGCAGGATAGGTGGTAGGCTTTGAAGCAGGAACGCTAGTTCCTGTGGAGCTTCCCTTGAGATACCACCCTTGCTTTGCTTGATGTCTAACCGCGGACCGTTATCCGGTTCCGGGACCCTGTGTGGCGGGTAGTTTGACTGGGGCGGTCGCCTCCTAAAGCGTAACGGAGGCGCGCGAAGGTTGGCTCAGAGCGGTCGGAAATCGCTCGTTGAGTGCAATGGCAGAAGCCAGCCTGACTGCAAGACTGACAAGTCGAGCAGAGTCGAAAGACGGCCATAGTGATCCGGTGGTCCCGAGTGGAAGGGCCATCGCTCAACGGATAAAAGGTACGCCGGGGATAACAGGCTGATGGTGCCCAAGAGTCCATATCGACGGCACCGTTTGGCACCTCGATGTCGGCTCATCTCATCCTGGGGCTGGAGCAGGTCCCAAGGGTACGGCTGTTCGCCGTTTAAAGAGGTACGTGAGCTGGGTTTAGAACGTCGTGAGACAGTTCGGTCCCTATCTGCCGTGGGTGTAGGATACTTGAGAGGAGTTGCCCCTAGTACGAGAGGACCGGGGTGAACGATCCACTGGTGGACCAGTTGTCATGCCAATGGCAGTGCTGGGTAGCTATGATCGGAAAGGATAACCGCTGAAGGCATCTAAGCGGGAAGCCCCCCTCAAAACAAGGTATCCCTGAGAACCGTAGTAGACCACTACGTCGATAGGCCGGAGATGTAAGTGCAGCAATGCATTCAGTTGACCGGTACTAATTGTTCGATAGGCTTGATTTGATCCAGTAATAGACAGGTTTGTGAAAACCAGACGTCTACCTGATCAAAAAGCATACACACCGCAGTGTACTGACTTGGATTTAGTTGTCCTTCTTAAATGAAGGCTGATAAACGTGTTCTTTTCTCGGTTTGGTGGTCATAGCGCAAGCAAAACACCCGATCCCATCCCGAACTCGACCGTTAAGTGCTGTAGCGCCGATGGTACTGCGTCTTAAGACGTGGGAGAGTAGGTCACCGCCAAACCTAGTAAAGAACACGTGTATCTCTCTGACGATGAAAAATATCCCCCACAAGACTAAAACTAAAGTCCGCACCGCAAAATTAGCTGTGAAACAGACTCCTCCCAAAAAAAACATTGGCCGCCGGCTTAAGCAGTGACTTTCTATCAAAACCCCCTCTAATTTGAAAAAAAACCAATATGAAAGATGACAGACAATGTTCGAATTAACGACTATGACCGCGGAGGATTTTTCCGCATTGAAAGGCACCGAATTTACAACCGTCTCCCTGGATACCGAAATCAAACTGGAATTGATGGAAATCAAAAAACTCGGCCAAGGAGAGCGCTCGGGAGGCGCGTATTCACTACTATGGCAAGGGCCAACCTCCCCGATTTTACCGCAGGCGACCTACAGAATCTTTCAAGAACAAATTGGTGAACACGACTTTTTCCTAGTTCCCGTCGCCGAAAAAGATGCCGGTATTCAGTATGAGGCGGTCTTCACCTGAGGACCGGAAAGGGAATCAAAAGCGGTTGTGGGAATTCGAATAATCTACGGCTGGATACCCGCAATTTCCCTCTGAACAGGGTGGGTCAGACGCTGTGACAGATAATGGCGTTGGTTTACCGGGCCACGTGTGGTGATCATCATCTTCGATGAACGTACATTCGCTTGGCCCGGAAGATGT
>Ga0315339_1003565_pt1 | contig 10858 bp, 8 predicted proteins | sample ASW17metaG_FD_204514 | JGI IMG/M metagenome (GOLD analysis project Ga0315339, IMG submission 204514) | Ammonia-oxidizing marine archaeal communities from Pacific Ocean, United States - ASW #17 | ecosystem: Environmental > Aquatic > Marine > Oceanic | place: USA: California | collected 2016-12-05
ATCTGTGCCCCCATAACTCCGGCGCCCAATACAGCAACTTTTTCTATTGTTTGTGACATGAAATCCTCTTTCTTTAGTCAAATAGTGTGATGTAATTGTACATGCACATAAAGTGGGCAAAACTGCCAAGCATTACACATACGTGAAATATTTCGTGTGCACCAAATATTTTTGGTATCGGATTGGGCTTATTCACTCCGTGAATGATGGCGCCGACTGTATAGAAAAATCCCCCTATAAAAATCCAGACCAAAGCACCAACCTGTAGTGTTTGAATCATTGGCCAAATAGCAATGATGGACAGCCAACCCATAAAAATATAAAACGTGAGTGAAAACCAATCAGGTATATTTTTCCAAAAAATTCTGAGCAAGATACCAAAAATTGTCAACCCCCAAATAACGCCAAACAAACTCCAACCCCATACACCTCGTAAAGGAATAAGACATACCGGTGTATATGTTGCGGCAATGAGAATATGAATCATGGCATGATCTAACGTTCGCAGTTTTTTTACAATTTTTGGTGAAACGGGGAGCCAATGATAAATTGCACTAGCCGTGTATAGAAGAAACATGCCTGTCCCAAATACTGAAAATGCTGCAATGTGCCAAGGTTTTATAGGATCAATCGATTCTTGAATCAAAAGGATCAAAGCCAGAATTGCTAAAATAGCACCTATGGCATGGGAAATAGCGCTGAATGGTTCTTTGATTTTCATCAAACTCATTTTCTCTTTATAATGGTAGCAATGCCCTGACCACTGCCAATACACATTGTTGCCAAACCGAGGTGTGTCTCCCGCTGTTCCATCACATTAATTAAGGTGCCGATGATGCGGGTTCCGGAGCAACCCAATGGATGACCCAAAGCGATCGCTCCGCCATTGAGATTTATTTTATCCATATCCCAGCCGCCTTCTCGGATCACATATAAAGATTGGGCAGCAAAAGCTTCGTTTAATTCAATTGTTTCAATGTCGTCCATACTTAAGGCGGCTTTTTTTAGTGCTTTTTCTGTGGCAGGTAACGGTCCTGCGCCCATACGCGTCCAGTCTACGCCGGCAATGGCACGACTCACAATTTCGGCACGGGCAGTTAGACCATGCTTATCTGCATATGCCGCACTGGTGATGAGGATTGCTGATGCGCCAATAGAAAAGGGGCTACTACTGGCGGCCGTTACGGTACCGCCTTCGATAAATGCGGGGTTCAGGCTTTTGATTTTTTCTATATTTGGTTCCCGGGGACCTTCATCTTTTTGGACAGTTGTTTCACCATATACATCGATGGGAATCAATTCATTATCAAAATTTCCATCCGTGTAAGCCTTTAAGGCTTTTTCATGAGAACTGATTGAAAAGTCATCCTGATCGTCTCTCGAAATATTGCTGTCCTTAGCGAGATTTTCTGCTGTTTCTCCCATTCCGATATAATATTCATGTTCAGCCAGTTCCGGATGAAAATCTGGCGCAAACCCCCCTGGCGGAATAGAAAACATATCTTCTACTCCAGCCGCAATGCCTACATCAATATCACCGCATTCGATGGCGGTGCTCATTTGGTGGAGACCATCCATGGCGGATCCGCAAAAACGGTTCACTACTTTTCCGCCTGCTTCTTTCGGAATACCAGCAAGAACAGCGACTGACCGGCCAATAATCATTCCTTGGGGACCTTCGGGGAAAGCGCAACCCACCACCACATCTTCAATATCTTTCGGCTTCACTTTTTCATTCCGAGCCAATAGTCCTTTAATGACTTGGGCAGTGAGATCATCGGGTCGTATGCCAACCAATTGACCGTTTTTTACACCAATTGGTGATCTGACAGCATCGATAATGACTGATTTTTTACTCATAGTTAACTCCTAAAATGGATATTCTTTTTGATTAAATATTTTTTGGGCGACTTCACGTTTTAGATTGACAATATCTGTTGGCATGAGCATTTTTGCCTGAAAATTCCGCATTTTGTCGAACACGATGGGTGTGGTCTGTCCCCCATAAATGCCATTCATAGCTGTAAGTGACAAATTCAACAATCTCAAGACCATTTCAGCAGTAAAGATTTTTGCGATGCTGTTAACAGTTCGATCCTGATTTCCTATATCCATTATTTTTTGTGCACGTACAACGGTGCTTTCTGCTGTGTATAAATCTATAAAGATATCGGCCAGCATTTCTGTGATTTGTTGTTCGTGTTTCAAATCCTGTCCAAAGGTATTCAACGCTTCATTAAAAACAAATAGGGCCAATCGTTTTCCCGTTTCAATGGTCTCACATTCTGCCGCAAGTGGCCCGTCATTATTCCCAAGTTTACCATTGGACATGAATGCATCTATATTGCTGACTGCTTCACGGATGGGCAACTCTTCCATCAAGGCTTTTTTCATCATAAATCCTGTAATGATTTGACGATTAATCTCGTTGGTCCCTTCCCAAATCTGATTAATCCGGTCATCCCGGTAAGCCGAAGCCATATGGTATTCTTCCAGGAATCCATAACCACCAAAAATTTGCAATCCTTCATTCACAACAAAATGACTCGTCTCGCTGCCATACACTTTCGTCATAGACGTTTCAATGGCAAACTTTTCCATAACTTCTCCAGATTTGATATAATAATCAGGATGGGAACTATCCAATTGATCTATTTCATTTTGGAGTAGCCCAATGGTCCGGTAAACCATGCTGTCAGCAGAAAAAGTTCTTACAGTCATGTCAGCAATTTTTTTAATGATTGCATCAAACTTAGCAATGGGTTCTCCGAATGCACGTCGTTCCTTGGCATATTTAGATGTAGCTTCAATAGCATTTTTGGATCCGCCTACACTTGAAGCGCCCAATTTAAATCTACCAATATTAAGAACATTAAATGCAATGGTGGCACCTTTACCAACTTCATATAGAAGGTTTTCAGCCGGTACTTTTGCATTTTGAAAAATGAGGGGTGTTGTTGACGATCCTTTCATACCCATTTTCTTTTCTTCAGCACCCGTTGAAAATCCTTCTGTATTTCGGTCCACAATAAATGCACTGAACTTTGCTCCATCTACTTGTGCGAAAACAACAAATACATCTGCCCAGCCGCCATTGGTAATGAATATTTTTTCACCATTGAGTATATAATGATTTCCGTCATCCGATAAAACAGCCGTAGTTTTTCCCGCAAGGGCATCAGAGCCTGCGGTAGGCTCTGTCAACCCATAAGCGCAAATCATTTCCCCTGTGGCAATTTTTGGGAGATACTTTTCTTTTTGCTCTGGTGTACCAAACCATATGATAGGCAGTACACCAATCCCCGTTTGAACGGACCAGGTTACTGAAAAGGATGGACTGAACGTCAATGCTTCCGCAACAATAGCTGAGGTTACTTTATCCAATTCCATACCTCCGTATTTTTCAGGTATATCTATACCGAGTAGGCCTAATTCGCCCATCTCTCTGATAAGGGAAAGGGAAAGGTCCTTGTCATATTTTTCGATCGCCTCTTTTTGAGAAAAGATCCGTTCCCTATCAAATTCTTTTACCATTACCCATATGTCACGATGTTCTTCCGTAAAATCCTCACGGGAAAAAACAATGGCTTCTGTGGCAGGTTCTACTAAAAAGCTACCGCCAGTTTTGTACGATGTTTTGAGTTTAGTCATGTTAAAATCTCCTCATATTTGTTTTTTAAGTCCTGAGAGAATAAAGTCAGTAATTGTTTCCATATATTCTGTGACGGATACACCATGGGCTTCAAAAAGGGTAAACCAATTTATGGATTCAATATTGACCATGATAGATAAGGCTGTAATCCGTCCATTCACTTTTTTGAATTCTCCAGATTGGACGCCTCGATCGATAATCTCTTCTATGAGTTCTAAGAAATGTGTATATACCTTTTGAAGTTTTTTCCTGAAATCCGGATCCTTTTGAGCCATAGACCAAAATTCTGTTAGGGCTACAAACGGCTGCGGATCTGATTCATTTTGATTTATAAAATATTGAAATAGATTTTTCAGTTGCTGAGAGGGGAGTTCATCCTCTTCAACAATATGGTTCAAGGTAACACTATAACGAAGTACCCAAAAATTGATCAAATCAAGATACATTTCTTTTTTGGATTTGTAATACCAATAAATAGCACCCTTGCTCAATTTGGATTCCTGAACCACATCATCCATTCGGGAACGTTCATATCCGTTTTGTACTAAGACGGTTAGGGCAGCATCTAAAATCTGATCTTTGCGTATATCTTGCTTTGTTTTATTCATAAACTAAACCGACCGGTCGGTCTATAATACAAAACTGTGGTTTTTCTAACAAGAATAAATTAATAATGATAAAAAATATTTGTATCAATTATTATATTTAACTTATATTCGCTAATGAGATTCAGTCTCATTATCTATTTTCGAAGGGTGTAAAGTCTTACAAAGCCTCTGGATGCCTTTTGGCAAACCTCTGCTCCCCAGAGGCTTTGTAAGGAAAATAACTTAGTAAATAAACTGATTAAGGTAAATAAATGGCAGAACTAATTATCGTTTTTAGAGAAGTATTAGAGGCAACACTAATAGTTGGTATTCTTTATACATTTTTAAAACAAACCAATCAAGATGAATCGCTTGCTAAGCTATGGCAAGGTGTATTGGTTGCTTTGGTAGCTAGTCTTGTAGGCTCATATCTATTCCAACAATTTGCTGGTGGATTTACAGGTCAAGCAGGAAAATTATTTGAAGGTATTGTAATGATTATTGCTGCGGGTGTTTTGGGTACTGTAATTGTGTGGATGGCAAAAAATAAAAATATTGCCGAAAATCTTAAAGGAAAAGCTGAGCAGGCCCTATCAAGTAATAAAGTAGGGCTTGGTATTTTCCTTTTAGCTTTTATCTCAGTTTTTCGTGAAGGTATAGAGACAATACTTTTTCTTTATGGTGTTATGATGAAACAGGGAGGATTATCAATTAGTCTTTCTTTGCTGGGTGCTGCGATGGGAATTGGAGTGGGCTATCTCATATTTGTTCAAGGTAAAAAAGTACCGCTTAAAACATTTTTTAATGTCAGTTCAATTCTTTTGATTTTTGTTGCCGCTGGTATGTTTGCTTATGGCATTCATGAGTTGGAATCTGCTGGAGTCATTCCTGATTATGGAAGAATTTGGGACATCAATCCTCCAAAATTAGAAGACGGGTCTTATCCTCTTATGCATGATAAAGGATATGTGGGTAGTCTCTTTAAAGGTTTATTTGGATATAATGGAGACCCAAGTCTGATTGAATTATTAGCATGGCTTTTCTCATTGCTTGGATTGACCTATCTTTGGAAAAAAGTATCTTAACAAAATAAATAGTAGGGGAGAATGGAAATAATGAAGAATTGGATAAATATAACAGTTCTATTTTTGTTTATTTCAAACATAAATGCTCAAATGGTTTTAACTGGTCGAGTTATTAATGATTCAAATCAAGAACCTTTATCAGATATAAATATAATAGTCGTTAATGAAAATATTGGATCCGCAACAGATGATAATGGTTTTTTTCAATTAGAATTACCTTCTGAAATCTCATCGTTTATGCTTGAAGCAAGTGCTGTAGGTTTTTCTTCGATGTCTAAACAAATGGAGGGTGGAGAAGTAAAAAATATTATTATTTTTAATTTAGAGCCAAAAATAATAGAATTAGATCCGGTGGTAGTCATTCAGAATATTACCAGATTAGATAATGCATTTCTTAGATCACCAGGTTCTAGTGATCTAGTTAGCCTGGCTGATATCAAAAGATATAATGATACAGATGTTAATAGAATATTAAGTAGAGTTCCAGGAGTTTATGTTCAAGAAGAAGATGGTTTCGGTTTACGTCCAAATATTGGGATGCGCGGTACAGGTGTTGAAAGAAGTTCTAAAGTAAATTTAATGGAAGATGGTATTCCTATATCACCAGCACCTTACGCATCACCTGCAGCATATTATTCTCCAACTGCAGGGCGAATGTATGCTCTTGAGGCAAGGAAAGGTTCATCTCAAATAAAGTATGGCCCACATTCGACTGGCGGTGCATTAAACTATGTTTCAACACCGATTCCAAATAGTTTTAAATCTAATTTTGTTATAAGCGGGGGTAATCATAGCTCATATTTTCTTAAAGCAAATATAGGATCATCAAACTCAAATTTTGGATATTTATTTGAAGTGCTACATGATGAAAATAGTGGATTTAAATTATTAGACTATGTCAATGGAAACACTGGTTATGCTAAAACTGATTTAATGGGAAAAATTAGATATAAAACAAATTTGATAAACTTTCCGACTGCATTTGAATTAAAAGTTAGCTTAACCGATGAATTAAGTAATGAAACTTATCTTGGTCTTACAGATGAAGATTACAATAAAAACCCTTATACTAGATATTCATCTTCTCAGAAAGATCAAATGGACGCAGATCATTTTCAAATTTCACTAATGAACTCAATACAATTATCTCAAAATTCCAACCTATCAATAGTTTTCTATAGAAATAATTTTAAGCGAAATTGGTATAAGCTTTCAAAAGTGAATGGTACTTCAATAGGATCTTTATTATCAGCGGGAAATAATCATAAAAGTTATTCATTCCTTTCTGTGGCAGAGGCCGGAGATAACACTTACCAAATTAAAGCAAATAATAGAGAATATTATTCGCAAGGAATACAATTAGCTTCCAATATTAAATCTAATTTTATTTTTCAACATAAATTAATGATTGGTTTAAGACTACATGAAGATCAGATGGATCGTTATCAAAAGGTAGATAAGTATGGTATGCAAAATAAAGTCCTTAAGCTTACAACAAATGGAACTTGGGGTGTTGGCTCAAAAAATAATAGAGTAGATGATGCGACTTCAACCGCATATTTTATTGAAGACCAGTTTAATATCCAAAATTTTACCATCACAGCTGGGGTCAGACATGAAACAATCGAACTTAAACGTCGCGATTGGAAAGGTGATATAACGTCAAATAGTTTGAGTTGGAATGACCCTAATAGACAACTGGCTCCATCACAAAAATCAAAAATTTTGAACGTTTTAGTGCCTGGAATTGGTTTTGTTTATGAATTTAATTCAGATGTCGAATTATTAGCAGGAATTCACAAGGGATTTTCGCCTCCAGGACCTGGTTCAGATGAATCAGATGATATAAAACCAGAAGAAAGTGTAAATATTGAGGCAGGTCTCGTAATAAATAAAGGTTTAAATAAAATAAAAACTGTCTTCTTTAATAATCATTATTCCAATCTTCTTGGAGATGATACTCAGTTTTCTGGAAAAGGAACTTATGATCAATTTAATGCTGGTGAAGTTAAAATTAACGGAGTTGAATTATCTATAAATAGAAACTTCAAATTTGGAAATTATTTAGCACCTTTACAATTTAGTTATACTTATACAAACTCTGAATTTTTATCAGATTTTGAAAGCAAATTTGAAGCATGGGGATCTGTACAAAAAGGTGATCAATTGCCTTATCTACCTACTCATCAACTTTTCACTGAGTTTGGATTTTTGTCCCAAGATGTAAATATTTTCTTTAGGTTGAAAAATACTAGCGCAATGAGAACAAAAGCTGGAAATGGTAATTTAGAGAATGAATATTCAACGGAGGATTTAACTCAAATTGATATAACCAGTGAATATAAATTAAATAGTAAATCAAATTTATTTTTAACGATAAGAAATATAACGGATTCAAAATCTATCGTAGCTAGAAGACCTGCAGGCTTGAGGCCAACGTTGCCTCGTACCCTTTCAGCAGGTATAAAATTTAATTTATAGAATTAAATTAATTTAAAAAAAGTGTTCAATAATAATTGTTTTTAGTTTAAAATTCGACTCTGTATTCGAAACATAAAATTAATAGTTGAATGATATCAGATCGACAAGAAAAAGAACGTGAAATCCGTAAGGATCAAATCCTAGAAAGCGCATTAAAAGTATTTAAAATTAGTGGCATAGAAGGGACTACAATGGATGAGATTGCTAAACATGCGGATTTTGGTAAAGCTACCCTATATTATTATTTCAGTTCAAAAGAAGAAATATTTGTTGAATTATTAGATCGTGGTTGGAAAACAATATGGGAATCAATTGAACCGGTTATCCATGAACCTAGTAAGCCAAAAGAATCCTTTATCAATGCTTTGAATGTTATTGGTGGTTTGGTTAGAAATGACCAAGTATTATTTGAATTTTTGTTTACAGCGCCTCAAACAATGCCTAATGCCTTAAATGAAGGAAAGCCAGCTTGGAAAAGTTATCAAACAAAAATGTATGGTGTTTTTCAAGGTTTACTTGAAGAAGGTATAGCACAAAAAGAATTTCCACAAATGCGTTCAGATTTATTAATGCGTGCGATTGGTGGTTTATTCCATGGTTTGTTTTTTCTAGGAAATGAAAAAAAACCTATGTCAAGGCAAACGATGGAGGAGTTCATAACAACATTCATTGGTAATTATGGAACTACGTAAAATATAGTATATAGTAATTTGAACGGGGGAAAAATTTTCTATAATAATCTATTATTAGTTTGTAGTCTGAATATGATTAATTCACTTTCAGCAAATCAAAATAATGACTCACTTATTAATTTATCAGGCAATGTTATTGATGCTGAAACTGGCAAAGTCCTATCGCAGGTCAATGTGCTAATAATTAATAGTGATGTGGGAACAACTACAGATTTAGATGGAAAGTTTACACTATCTGGACCATTTGAATTACCATTAACGCTGGAAGTGTCTCATATAGGCTATAAAACAAAAAGAACTATTATTGTTAAAGAAGTCGATAGTGAAATAAAGTTTATGCTTTTCCGACAGTCTCTTACCATGAATGAATTAGTAGTTACGGCAACTCGAACTAAAAAGTTACATGATAACGTACCCATTGCTACAGAAGTAATAACCAAAAATGATATAGAAAATTCAGGTTCTAGAAATATTGCAGATTTATTATCACAGCGTTCAGGCGTGAGTTTGCAAACTTCAGTCGAGGGAGGAACAGTTTTAAATATTCTTGGAATGGATTCCAGGTATATCTTAATCCTAATGGATGGACAACCTATTATAGGCAGATTTAATAATAGGGTCGCTCTTGATCAAATATTAACTAGTCGAGTAATAAAGGTAGAAATTGTTAAGGGTCCAAATTCATCACTATATGGAAGTGAAGCGATGGCGGGAGTAATTAATATTATTACGGATGATGAAAAAAACTCGCAATTTATCAATCTCACAACTCGATATAATAATACAGAAAATAAAATTTTGAATGATGGCTTTAATAATGGATCTAGAAATATTAGCATTAATGGAGTTAAACCTTTTAAAGATGTAAGAATAAAGGTCAATGCTGATTTTGATGTTATTGAAAATGACAAATCTATTCAGCTTATTGAAATTGATAAGATTGATAAACGAACTTTTGGTGGATCTATAGATTGGAAACCAAATAAAAACCATAAAATTAGTTTTGATATCCAAACTTATGGTCAATATGAAAAAGGTGAATCAAAACTGATGAACACTAATACTGATATTTTAAGGAATAATTTTTCTTTATCTCATCGATCTATTAACCAAAAAAAATGGAATTATGAACAATCTATAACCACCAATAGTTATTCACGTAATTATGTTCAAGTAAGACCTTGGGGTGATTTAGAAAAAGATGATACTACATCTGAAGAATACGTAGAATATGAATTATTATTGAATAGAAAGTTTGGTGCAAATGTACTGAGTACTGGATTAGAAATCTATAATGCTCTTTATAGAAGTGACCGTGTCAGTTTTGGTAAGCAGAAAATTATGAATCACAGTGTATTTGGTCAGTATGACTTTAATATTCAAAACCATTTAAGCACCATTTTTGGTTTAAGAGTGGATAATTATAGTGAATATAGTTCAGTTATTAGTCCACGTATTGGTTTGATGTATAGATATAAAGAGAATTGGAAATTCAGAACTTCTTGGGGCAAAGGTTTTCGAGCACCATCATTTATGGAACGATTTATTAACTGGAATCATATTCAGTTCAATTATTCAGTTATTGGTAACTCTGAACTTGAACCTGAGCGTTCAGATGGTATTACAATTGGTCTTGAGTATACTAGTCTTACAAAATATCAAATGAGTATAATGTTTTATCATACTCAATTTGAAAATCTAATTGAAGATTTCACCATTAAACCTGGATTATTAAGTTACCAAAATATAGAAGAAGCTACTTTTTCAGGTCTTGAGTTTATTTATCAATGGAAAATATCTAATCAATGGGATACAAGATGGGGAATTAACTGGATTAATAATCGTGATGGAGATGACATAATAATTCCAAACACTATTCCACTATCAATTAGTGGAATGGTTAATTATAAATACCCTAATAATTTTTTAAATATTTCAATAAATACAAAGTGGGTAGGCTCATATCGACCGCAAGAATATGATCCTCAAAAAGGAGAATATGTTTTTGCTCAAGAAAAGTTAAAAGCTAATGCGTTAATTATGCTTAGGAGCACAATTAATATTAATAATCATTTTACAATTAGCCTAGGCGTAGATAATGCTAGCGATTACACGAATAATCGCTTTGGTCCATTCGTGGGACGCGCGGCTTATATTGAATTTTCAACTAAACTAGAAAAAGGAAAATAATAATGAAACGATTACTAATTGGAGTATCTATCTTAATGATGATGCCATTTATCGGCTGTGAAGATAAAGATTCAGATAAAGTAAACTCAATAGTTATAAATGAAGTAACTACAGATAATGTCAATGATGGTCCATACTATTATCATTTTGAAAATGGTAAAGTTGATAGTT
>Ga0315339_1003566_pt1 | contig 10857 bp, 10 predicted proteins | sample ASW17metaG_FD_204514 | JGI IMG/M metagenome (GOLD analysis project Ga0315339, IMG submission 204514) | Ammonia-oxidizing marine archaeal communities from Pacific Ocean, United States - ASW #17 | ecosystem: Environmental > Aquatic > Marine > Oceanic | place: USA: California | collected 2016-12-05
CTTTATCAAGATTTTGATTCCGTATCACAATGATACGATTTGCGTACAATGCATCAGTCAAAGTGCGCCAGGTGTCATCATCTACGGGGTCGTTAAGATCGATCCCGATAATTTCGGCGCCGAATTTCGCATCGAGAGGTCTGATATCCATTTCAATCTATCTCACACTGTCCGTGTCAGTCGGTTTATCTCTACTGTGAAATGATACAAAAATTTGTTGTAGAAGAGCAATAAATTAGAACATCGCTCAGATTAGGTTCACGGATTATAGAAAGTGAGGTCCGCTTTGAATGCCGAAATACTAAAGACATCATATATCATATATTTCAAGGTCTTAGATGCACCCTCAGATTGATTTGCACGGCATTGACCGAACGAAACACCAACATTCTCAAGGAAGATCGGATTAACATTAAATCATGTTCAGACGTTTCCGCATTGCCATCCTCCTCTACATCCTGATTCTGGTTGGAGGTGGTGCCTGGCTCACGAGTAGAGACAGCACAGACTGGGAGGAGCCTTTATGGGTACTGGTGTATCCAATCAATGCTGACCACAGCAAGGCATCTGACTCCTATATCCAAAATCTTGAACCGGATCACTTCGCCGCCATTGAACGTTTTTTCAGCCAGCAAGGACGTGCCTATGGCCTTAAGCTTGAACAGCCCGTGACTATTCGTGTAGCCACCCCTCTGTTTACGTTTCCCCCCAGTCCACCACGGGCACGCAACACGCTCAGCGTGATGTGGTGGAGCCTGAAGCTACGCTATTGGGTGTGGAAAGTAGAAAAACAACAAAGTGAGCCACATGCGGACATTAAGGTGTTCGCTCTTTATCACGATCCGAAACTGGTGAATTCCCTGCCCCATTCTCTCGGCTTGCAGAAGGGACTAATTGGTGTGGTGCATGCTTTTGCTGCGCCCCACATGTCTGAATCAAATAATGTTGTTATCGCCCATGAGATCATGCATACCGTCGGCGCAAGCGACAAATATGATTCCAAGTCGGGACAGCCTATCTACCCAGACGGCTATGCCCAGCCAAATCTCAAACCTCGGTATCCACAGTTGAAAGCAGAAATCATGGGTGGCCGCATACCTCTAGGCGAGAAAGATGCCCAAATACCGCGGAGTCTGAAACAAGTGGTGGTCGGACAGCAAACAGCTATCGAGCTTGATTGGCTCACTTATTAAGTAGTTAATCGTTTGCTGAAAACGTAATTTTAGATTAGAAAACTTTGTACAACAATTATCTTAATTACGATCCTAACGTGGCTTAGCTAATCTACTACAACCCTTACGTCTTTGTGGCATGAACCACGCGGATCTCATCCAGATCTTGTTTTAATCATCGATCGGGGATATTTGGAGCGGGTGAAGAGATTCGAACTCTCGACCCTCACGTTGGCAACGTGACGCTCTACCACTGAGCTACACCCGCTTCTCTGTCTTACATTTTACAGCAGTCAAGCATTGCGCTGTACCCAAAATTTTGTTTGTTTAGATTTATCAAGCATCTGAGCAATCATAATCTGCAAATTAGGGCGAGGCAGACGCCTGCATCTTGAACCAACCTGGAATCGAAAAATCAATGCAATCAGTGATCCCGAAGATCGGGCCACGCTGCTTTTAGATACACGACCATCGACCACAACGTGAGTCCCCCTGCTACGTAAAACAACAGTTCACCGCAAATCAACACCGGAAAACCTTCAACCTCAGGCCCCATCAACAACAGTGAGATCGCGATAAACTGAGAAGTTGTCTTAATTTTACCGCCAAATCCGACGGCTACTCTGCCCCGATTGCCAAGTTCCGCCATCCATTCCCGAAGTGCCGATACAGCAATTTCTCTCCCAACCACGACCGCCGTAACTACTGTAAACAGCTGTGAACTGAACAACTTAGATACCAACATGTCATCACTCACGACCAAGATCAGAACCACGGCAACCATCAGTTTGTCTGCAACCGGGTCAAGAAACTCTCCGAATCTGGAAGTTTGTGCCAACGTACGCGCCAGAAACCCGTCTAGCCAGTCAGTCAACCCTGCCAGTAAGAAAACACCGGCAACGTACAACCCGCTGACGGGCAGGTAGTACATGAATACCACTACTGGAATCAGTGCGACTCGCAGTAACGTCAGTAGATTTGGAATTGTCCAGAGCATATGAGGTCAGTCCTGCCTAAGGAAATGATAAAGCGTTTCTGCCAATGAATCACTAATTCCGGGCACCTTGAGCAAATCTTCAACGGGCGCCCGCTTTAATTGTTGGAGGCCACCGAAATACTGCAGCAACGCTCGTCGACGCATGGCACCGATGCCTGGCACATCCTCCAGTGTCGAATAAGTTCTCCTCTTGGCACGTCTTTGACGGTGACCTGTTATTGCAAACCGGTGCGCTTCGTCTCTAATCTGCTGTATCAGGTGAAGTCCAGCCGAGATGCCAGGCAAGGTCAATGCAGAGTTCCGCCCAGAGACATAGAGTTTTTCGCTCCCAGGTTTTCGGTCTCGCCCTTTTGCGACCGCAACAATAGGAATATCCCCTAATAACAATTCGTCCAAAACCTCTTGCGCTACTCGATACTGACCTTTCCCCCCATCAACTAATACAAGGTCCGGTAGTGCTTCTTGGTTCTCTACAACTTTCCTGTAGCGTCTCTGAAGAACTTCCCGCATGGCACCATAGTCATCGCCCGCATCAACACTCTTGATATTAAATCGACGGTACTGTGACGAGACGGGTCCTTCCCTATCAAAAACAACGCAGGCGCCAACAGTCGCTTCGCCCGCAGTATGGCTGATGTCAAAACACTCTAAGCGAACCGGATCTACTGCCAAGCCTAATGTTTTCGAAAGTTGCTTCAGGCGGGTTGTGTACGCATCTTTGCTTGCGAGGTGGCGCTCCAAGTTTTCAGTTGTATTTAGAAGGGCCATCTCTAACCATTGGGCTCGATAGTCTCGGACATTGGCTTTAATGATTACCTTTCTGCCTGCTTTTTCTGAAAACATTTTTGCAAGTTCTATGACTCCGTCTATTTTCGGATGAACTATCAATTCTTTGGGTATCGGGTTTCTGAGGTAGTACTGCGGCAATATAGCCGTGAGCATCTCGCTGGTCGTTTCATCCAGTAATGTCTTCTGGAAGTAATGCCGCATGCCTAAATTCTGACCATTTCGAATACTCATCACCGACACGCAGGCTCGATCAGCTCGACCCACTGCCACTACAATATCTGCATTGGCGACCCCCCCGGACACGTATTGTTTTTCCTGCACTTTGCGTAATGCAGTAATTCGATCCCGGTATCTCGCTGCAGATTCATAGTCCAGACTTTCGGACGACTGGTCCATTTTTCTTTGCAGTAATATCCCCAACTTTTCATTCTTGCCTTCTAAAAGCAGAACGCTGTCCTCCACGTCAGCAAGATAGGTAGAGCGATCAACTTTATCGACACACGGTGCCGAACATCGCTTAATCTGGTACTGAAGGCAGGGTCGGCTCCGATTGCTGAAATAGCTATCCTGGCATTGGCGAACCGGTATGACCTTCTGAATTTCTGACAAAGTTTCCCTGACAGCTGCTGCACTGGAAAATGGACCGTAATACTTGTTCTTCTGCTCTGTACTGCCTCGATAAAGAGATAAACCGGGATAATCGTGACTGTCAGATAGGCGAATGTAGGGGTAACTCTTATCGTCTCTGAGTAGAATGTTATATCGAGGCCGATGCTCCTTGATTAGGGTGTTTTCCAACAGTAGGGCCTCACTCTCTGTCTTCGTGATGTGCACTTGGATACTGGCTACCTTCGAAAGCATTCGTTGTATCTTCCCACTCTGAGGCGTCGAAATAAAATAACTGGTAAGCCTGTTACGCAAATGTTTTGCTTTTCCAACATACAGGCATTCAGATGAACGCCCGAGCATCACATAAACGCCGGGCAACCGGGACACTGTCTTGCAAAACCCCTTCCCGTCAAACTCGCTGTCCATTTCAAACAAGTCCAGACAGTTGCTTGGCTCTGCTTACTATTGTTGTGAACATTTGTTCTGTGAGTCGGCGTGTTTGCGTGTTATATCGGCTGCAGTGATAACTCGACAACAGGATCCGATCATCCGGCAGTGTTATCTCTCCCCCGTGCCTGAACTTGTGAGTCGAAAGTTTTAACTCGAATACTCGTATCACAGCATCGTGTGCAACTTTTCCAAGTGCCAAAATGACAGCACCTTTGGGAAGGTCCTGTATCTCAGCGCCTATGAATCCAATACAGTTTTTAACCTCAGATCCGATCGGTCGGTTTTCAGGCGGCAAACATTTGACTGCATTTGTAATCCTGCATCCGTGTAACTGCAGCCCATCCCCTCTTGCGTTAGATTCCGGATTGTTGCTCAACCCATATTGATAAAGGCTGCGATACAGAAGCAAGCCTGCGTGATCCCCTGTAAAGGGGCGACCTGTTGCATTGGCACCATGCTTTCCAGGTGCTAATCCCACGATCAACAACTTCGCGTTCCGGTCACCAAAACAAGGCACGGGCCGACAGAAATAGTCAGGGAAAGCCTGTTTGGTTTCATCAAGATAACTGGCCAGCCGCGGACAGGCTCGGCAGTCGGGATCGTACCACTTAGATGCAACTAGCCGCTGATCTTGACTTGCTTTTGGTTGTTTATGGGGCATAACCGTTAAACGATTCTATTGTTGCCTACCGCTCCAGGCCTTAAACTCTCGTCGTCATTCTCCAGGATCATCAGTATGAAGATTTCAGCATCTGACGCAAGGGTCGGCAACCTCATTGAATATCAGGGCCGTCTCTGGCGAATTTTGAAAAAGGAACATGTCAAGCCTGGAAAAGGCGGAGCCTTCGCTCAAGTAGAGATGAAAGCCATTGCGGACGGCACGAAACTGAATGAACGATTTCGTTCTGACGAGAAGTTGGAAAAAGCACATGTGGAACCTCGGAAAATGCAGTATCTCTATCCAGAAGGAGAAGATCTGGTGTTTATGGACCTTGAAACCTACGAGCAACTCAATATTGCCGGTGATGAGATTGCAGAGCAGAAAGGTTACTTGACCCCCAATATTGAAGTCCAGATTAACTTTTATAACAACAATCCGATCGGCCTTGATCTCCCATCGGCGGTCACCGTGACCGTCACCGATACAGAGACCGTCGTAAAAGGACAGACAGCAGCAGGATCAGGCAAACCCGCGACAGTGGATACAGGCATACGTGTCACCGTACCCGCGTTCGTCAAACTTGGGGATAAAATTCGGATCAACACGGACACTGGCGACTACATCGAACGTGCTGACAGCGATGCAAAGTGACTCAGCCAAACTTGGCGAGGCGACTACACCAGTCTGCTAATTGGTTCTGATGCGAATGCTCAGGCTCGGACCCGTAAAGGGTTTCGAGCCTTAATTTACCGTTTGAAGACACATGGCAAGGGGCCCGTTCCAGTACAGCATCCAAATCAGCCGTGTTGTCGCATAACAGAATCATGTCGCACCCAGCTGTAAGCGCGTATAGAACGCGTGTGTGTATATCCTCGATCGTTTGAGCGGCTGCCATATTTAGGTCGTCACTAAATACTGCGGCTGTAAATCCCAAGTCCTCGCGAAGGATCTCTTGAATCCATCGAGTAGAAAACGTAGCCGGTTGATTATCAATCGCTGGATACATCACATGACTCGTCATCAATCCCTTAAAACCGACTTTCCGATAAGCACTGTATGGCTTCAAATCCGTAGATCTAATTGCCTCGATCGACCTGGAATCCACCGGTAATGTGACATGAGAATCAGCTGTGACGCCGCCGTGGCCGGGATAATGCTTAGCGATCGGCGTGATCCCAGAGGCCCGCATACCAGCGCATAATGCACCTGCTAAACAGATGACTACATCTGGATCCGAATGGAATGCGCGGTCGCCGATAGCATTGCTGTCGGGTTTAAATAAGTCGATCACCGGTGCAAAGCTGATATCAATGTCGACTGCTCTCAATTCCAATCCCATGACTCGCCCTAGAATCCAAGCGAGTTCCTCAGCGCCGGTAGGATCGTTTTCAAAAAGTACTCCAATTTGATGTTGCGCCGGCAATGGAGTAAACCCAGCGACAAATCTTTGCACTCGCCCACCCTCCTGATCAACTGCCACCAGCAACTCCGGTGATTTGATGGCCTTTATACTGGCTACGAGATCAGTGAGTTGTGCCGGATCAACATAGTTTCGACTAAAAAGGATTACACCCCCGACGGATGGGTGGCCCAACCATTCCCTCTCTTGGACCGACAACGATCGGCCTTCTACACCCACCATGAGGGGCCCTATCATTGCGTCAGTTAGCCGTGTATTTCAATCGGTTGCCAGTAATGACTCAAAATACTCGACAACTCGTCGAAGATCGTGGGGGGAGTCTACCCCCGGTCCTGGAATCACACTTGCATCACACACCACTATGGCATCGCCATGCCACAACGCTCGGAGTTGTTCTAGTTTCTCGGTCATCTCCGTTGGCGCAGGCGGCAGTTCGCAAAAACGGGTGAGGTAGCCCACGTGATAAGCGTAAATGCCCAAATGCCGACGGCTCTGCGACCACTGCATGTTCGGATGATCTGATGATCCGCCATCACGGATCCAAGGGATCGGCGCCCTTGAGAAATACGCGGCTAGTTGCCGTTGATTTCGGACAACTTTTACGACGTTAGGATCCTGATACTCTGCTAGAGATTGGATCGGGCAACAGGCAGTGGAGATCATGGCATCAGGTGTTTTGACCAGTTCCCGTGCTACCTGATTGATCAAGACAGGCGACATTAGCGGTTCATCTCCTTGAAGATTTAGGACAAGAGCATCGTCAGCTAAACCCAACAGCTGTGTTGCCTCTGCAACTCGGTCTGTACCACTCAAGTGGTCTTTGCGGGTCATGCAAACCGTTCCTTTGAAGGCCTCTACTGCGTCAAAGATTTGTTGATTGTCAGTAGCAACGGTAATCGTGTCTGCGTCGCTTTGAAGCGCGCATTCATAAACCCGCTGGATAAGCGGCTTACCCGCGACATCGAGCAATGGTTTTCCGGGCAGTCTTTGCGAATCGAAACGCGCTGGAATCACGATATGGTAGGAAAATTTCATACGACGGATCCACCTCCCGCTACTTGAAGTACCAATTCAACAACATCGCCATCGGTTCTAATCTTTTGGCCGACCTGCCACCAGTCTTGTCCGGCTAGGGTTTGACATTTCACAGCGTCTTTTTCTGTCATCAGGACGGTAGAGTTTTGGTAGTTTTGTAGATCTTCCAAAGAAAAATAATGATGGTCAAAAAATTCTACTCGCTCAAACTGAAGGCCTTCATCCGATAGTTGCTGGAAGAATCGATCGGGGTTAGCGATAGCGGTTATGACCACACATTTTTTCTTTTTAAAGGATACTAACGTCGACTCTCGCCCGTCGTTGATATTAACTACAGCGCCTAAACTCGTCTCCATAGAAGATTCACCGAGCTCGGGGACTCCTCCATGACGCACTACAACGTCCACTGAGTTTAGCCGCTTTGCGGATTCTCTCAATGGGCCCGCAGGCAGTAGTAGACCGTTACCGAGCCCACGTTTACCATCGATGACAACTATCTCCAGTTGGCGCCCTAGTCGAGTGTGCTGGAGACCGTCGTCTGATAACACAATATCTATGGGGCCTGTTTTTAGGACTTCACTCACCGCGTTCACTCGATCTGGATCAACAACCACCGGTACATTGAGGCTCCGAGCGATAAGCAGCGGTTCATCACCACTGCGCAATACTTCCGTACTTGGAGTTACCCGCACCGGGTACGGACCTTTAGCACCGTACCCCCTGCTCACTATCCCAGGTTTGTATCCATGCGAGACCAACTCTTTTGCTAGGTGAATAAGCAGTGGCGTCTTACCTGTTCCACCAACAGTCAGGTTACCAACCACGATAATCGGCACATCAAACTCCTGGATCGCAAATACGCCTGATTTATACAACAGATGCCGAACCGCTATGAAAGCCCGATAAAGAAAACTCACAGGCATAAGTAGAGCCGTAACCCACGTCGGGGCATACCACGACCTAAGCAACAATTTGGGAATTGCACCCATCAGGCATTGTGATCCGTACTCTGAAACTCCCCTCTTTTTTGCTGAAAATGCAACGCAGCATAATGACCATCAATTTCCAGCAACTGCCGATGCGTACCTTGTTCCACAAGTCTGCCGTCCTGCAAAACCAATATTTGATCAGCCTCGACCACCGTACTTAAACGGTGTGCAATTATCAGTACGGTTCGTTCAGCCGATAGCGCCTTGATACCTTCTTTAACCTGACTCTCAGAAACATTGTCCAGGGCAGAAGTCGCTTCATCCATGATGAGAATCGGCGCACACCTGTAGAGTGCTCGTGCGATGGTGAGTCTCTGTCTTTGCCCGCCGGAAAGCCTAACACCCTGCTCCCCAATAGACGTCTTTAGTAAATCAGGCAACTTACCCGAAAAGGCAGATATCTTGGATGCTTCAACTACCTCAGCAAGCACCTTCGTATCAATTTGAGCGGCCGAGTAAGCGACATTGCTTTCAATCGTACCGTCAAACAACACAGCCTCTTGTGATGCAAAACCAATCTGGGAGCGCAGAAAGTCAATTTGATAGTCTTCTATGGGGGTCCCGTCGATCAGTATTTCACCTTGCTGGGCTCGATAAAATCCGAGCATTAAAGAAGCAATGCTCGTCTTGCCACTGCCTGAAGCGCCGACAAGCGCCACAGTCTCACCACGATTGATTCGAAACGAGACATCTCTTAATGCACTGTTGTCAGTCATTTCGTACTGAAACGTGACATTTCTGAATTCGATGTCTCCGGCAATTTTGTCAGTTATCTTACTACCGCCAGTTTCTTCGATCGTTTTGTCGAGCACCTCAAAGACACTTTCAGCAGCGGCTACACCAGTTTGGAGGTGTTCATTTACGCGGGCAAGCCGCTTTACGGGACCCATTAACAACAGGATTGCACCGAGATATGAAACAAAAGTACCCGGACTAACAAGCGATTCGATAACTCCACTCATTGAAAGATAAATAATAACCGCCACGGTCACACCGGCGAAAAATATCAACAGCGGAACGCTGATCGATGCTACCAGAGCTTTTCGCAGCGACTGTGTCCGGTTATCACGGTTTGCCTGCTCAAACCGTTTATTTTCATGATCGTAACTGCCATAAGCTTTGACAACGCGGTGCCCTTGGAATGCTTCTTTTGCTGAGTGTGTTATCCAGCCCATTGATCGCTGGATAGCTTCACTTGTCTTTCTGAATCGCCGGTTAGCTTTTTGCATTATGATCGCCGCAATCGGAGTGACCACGAGAAACACAAGCGTAAGTTGCCAGCTCAGATACGCCATCCAGCTCAATAACCCAATACACAAAATACTGTCCTTAACAAATATCCGTATTGCTATCGAACTGGCTACAGCAACTTGCTCAACGTCATAAACCAGTTTAGACACCAGAAGGGATGACGGGTGCTGATCAAAATATCGACTGGGCAGTCGAATCATACGATCGAACATCAAAGCCCTTAAGTCATAAACCACATAACGGGAAACCCTGGATATACAGTACTGGTCAGAAAATGACCCCAAGGAACGCACCAAAAAAATGATGACCAGCACGCCTGGTGCCCACTTGATCATGGCGGCATCGCGTTCGATAAATCCGCCATCCATGATTGGTTTTAGAAGTGCAGCAAACGCGGTCTCCGCAGCAGCAACAAAAACCATGCCGACTATGCTCAACACAAATACCAGCCGATAGGGCCAGACATAGCCAAGTAGTCGCTGGAATATACGCAAGCCGCTCAATAGGTTATCCGGGTCAAGGTACTCAAGGCTGTTTCTGCATCGAAAACGTCAGCTTGAAAAGACCAGCCCGCTGAGCAGCATCCAACGCTGTCATAACCGACTGATGGGTAGCCAAACGGTCTGCGCGAATGATAACGACTGGGTCGTCCCAACCTGAGACAAGGACTTGCAATTGCTGAGATAACTCCACAGCGTCACTGCCGTTATACATCTTATCCGATGAATCGTTTCCACGCTTTAAGGCATATTGGCCCTGCTCTGAAATACTGATCAAAATTACCTCCTCCTCTAGCGTTGTCTCTAAAGGAAGATCGCTGGTCGGCAACCGCAGATTTAACTGAGATTCTTTGGAAAACGTCGTCGAGATCATGAAAAAGATTAAAAGCAGGAATACAACATCAATCAACGGCGTTAAACTGATTGCGACTTCTTCTTCTCGATACTGAGAGAATCTCACAGCTTCGGGCTTCCTTGCATCAGGTTCAGCAGTCGTAACGCATGTTGCTCCATATCGACGGTGAGTTCATTAATCTTTCCCTTGAAATAACGGTGGAACATGAGACTTGGTATACCCACTGATAAACCTGCCGCAGTTGTGATCAAAGCTTCTGAGATGCCTCCCGCCAGAATCTGGGGATTACCCACACCAACCGCAGTAATTGCCGCAAACACCTTGATCATTCCAATCACCGTTCCAAGCAGTCCCAACAGGGGCGTTATGGCAGCTATAGTGCCTAACGCATTGAGGTATTTTTCAAGCTCATGGACAACGTGCCGACCCGCCTCTTCGATGGACCTGCGGATATCGGCAGGCGCTTGATTAGAAAAAGACAGTCCTGCAACGAGAATTCGACCGAGATATGAACTGTGTTCGAGTTCCCCAAGTCGTTCATCCGTTAGTTGGTGTTGCTCCAGCAAGTGTTCAATTTCTATAACGAGATCAGCCGGTGCAACGCTGTCTTTCTTCAATGTCCATAATCG
>Ga0315339_1003567_pt1 | contig 10857 bp, 6 predicted proteins | sample ASW17metaG_FD_204514 | JGI IMG/M metagenome (GOLD analysis project Ga0315339, IMG submission 204514) | Ammonia-oxidizing marine archaeal communities from Pacific Ocean, United States - ASW #17 | ecosystem: Environmental > Aquatic > Marine > Oceanic | place: USA: California | collected 2016-12-05
TAAGATTAATAATTTCATAATTTGGTAAGGATGCATTTTTATAACGCTGTTCTAATTTAGAAATACTATATTTTCCTTTTTTAATATTTTCATAAGTTTCAATTGATGGAACTGCTGTTATTAAATTAATAGGTATATTTTCAAATGATGCTCTTGAAATTGCCATATCTCTTGCATTATAGGTGACGCCTTCATCTTGTTTGTAAGATTGATCATGCTCTTCATCAACAATGATTAAACCTAATTTTTTAAATGGTAAAAACAATGATGACCTGGCCCCAATGACAACTTTAATTTCTCCATTTGCAATACCACTCCAAATAATATTTTTTTTTTTTTTTGTGATACCAGAGTGCCAAATTGCTGGCGTAAAACCAAAAAATTCTAAAAATTTTTTTTCAAACTGACCAGTCAAACCTATCTCTGGTAATAAAATTAAGCCCTGAAATCCTTTATTTATAATGTCTTTAAGAGCTTCAAAATACACCATGGTCTTCCCTGAACCTGTTGTTCCTTGAAGAACATGAACCCTAAATTTTTGATTAGAAATATTCATTTTTTTAAGAGATTTTTTTTGTTCTTCAGTAAGTTTTATTGAATTTTTTTTGATATTTGACTCAAAAATTTTGTAAGTGTCTTTTTGAAGTTTTTCTATAGCATTACTACTTAGTAAAACGAGTTTTAAAGCCATTCCTTTTGGAATTATATTGTACTCTGAAAACCAATTAAGAAATTTGATAGTCGTTTTTTTTAATGGAGTAACATCTAATTTTTTTAAAACGCTCTTTATCTTAAAATTTCTACTGTTCTTTTTTTCAAATTCATCCCAAACTACTCCTGTAATTTTAGATTTACCAAAAGGTACAATAACATAATCACCTACTTTTAAATTAATATTACTTTCATAAGTGAAAGGGTGATTAAATATATTTGGTAAAAGAATCGGTACTTTCATATCTTAATAATATGAAAATATACTAAGAGTGTATTGCTCTTTTATCTACTGATAATGCTGCTTCTTTAACGGCTTCTGAAAATGTTGGATGGGCATGGCAAGTTCTTGCAATATCTTCAGAGCTTGCACCAAATTCCATTGCAACGCCTATTTCTGCAATAAGTTCTCCTGCATGAGGGCCTATTATGTGCGCACCTAAAACTTTATCCGTAGTTTCATCTGCTAAAATTTTTACAAACCCTTCAGCATCATCTATCGCTTTTGCTCTTGAATTAGCCATGAATGAAAACTTACCAATTTTATATTTTGTATTTAATTCTTTTAATTGTTCTTCTGTCTTACCAATTGATGCAACTTCGGGTGTTGTATAAACAACTCCAGGAATTGTATCATAATTAACATGGCCTGATTGACCTGCAATATTTTCTGCAACTGCAATTCCTTCATCTTCAGCTTTATGAGCAAGCATTGGCCCACTTATAACATCTCCTATTGCATAAATATTATCAATATTAGTTTTAAACATATTGTTAGTTTTGACTCTTTTTCTCTCATCTAATTCAACTCCAACAGTCTCTAAATTTAAACCATTAGTATTTGCTTTTCGTCCAACTGAAATAAGAACAACATCACAATCAAAATTATTTTTATTTCCATCTTTATCAACTGTTGAAACAACTACTCCTGTTTTATTGTTTTGGATAGCTTCAACTTTATTTTGCATATTAAATTTGATGCCTTGTTTTTTTAAAATCTTCATAAATTCTGAAGAAATTTCTTTATCCATACCAGGAGTAATATGATCTAAGAATTCTACCACTTGCACTTCGGCTCCTAATCTTGACCAAACAGAACCCATTTCTAATCCTATATAACCACCACCAACAACAACCATTTTTTTTGGAACTTTATGTAATTTTAATGCACCTGTTGAAGATACAATAACTTTCTCATCAATTTCTATTCCAGGTAAGGATACTGGCACAGAACCAGTTGCTATTACTGTTTTTTCAGCTTCAATAGCGGTCTCTTTATTTTGATCATCTTTAATTATGATTTCATTTTTTGATTTAAAGTTTCCAGTTCCTTTGTAATAAGTAACCTTGTTTTTCTTTAATAAAAACTCGACACCTTTAGTCAATATAGTGACCGCCTTATCTTTACTTTTCATCATTTTTTCAAGATTTAGCTTAACTTCTCCAACTTCAATCCCTTTACTAGATAGATTTTGCACTTTATGGAACTCTTCTGATAAGTTTAATAAGCTTTTTGAGGGAATACACCCGACATTTAAACAAGTTCCTCCAAGTGATCCTCTTGATTCTATACAGGCCGTTTTTAGCCCAAGTTGAGCAAGCCTAATAGCACAAACATATCCACCAGGACCGCCTCCAATTACTACTGCTTGAAATTTATCCGACATTTAAATATCCAAAAACAACCTTCTAGGGTCTTCTAAATTTTCTTTAACCATTTTTAAAAACGAAACTGATTCTTTACCATCAATTATTCTATGATCATACGACAAGGCTAAATACATTATTGGTCTAATTTTAATTTCTCCATCAACAACAACTGGCCTTTCAACGATATTATGCATTCCGAGTACACCAGATTGAGGAAGATTTAGAATTGGAGTTGATAACATCGACCCATAAACTCCACCATTACTTATAGTAAATGTTCCACCTTGAAGATCTTCAATTGTTAATTTTCCATCTCTTGCTTTTTCTGAAATATCTTTAATATTTTTTTCAATATCAGCAAATGACAATTCGTCTGCGTTTCTTAGCACAGGTACAACTAAACCTTTCTCTGTACCAACTGCAAAACTTAAATTGTAATAATTTTTATAAATTATTTCATCACCATCTATTTCAGCATTTACTGCTGGGAAATTTTTTAACGCAACAATGCATGCCTTTGCAAAGAAGGACATAAATCCTAATTTTATTCCATAGCGACTTTGAAAATCTTGCTGATTTTCTTTTCTCATGTCCATAATATTGGTCATATCAACTTCATTAAAAGTTGTTAACAAAGCAGCATTTTCCTGAGCTTGCTTTAATCTTTTTGCTATTGTTTGTCTTAGTCTGGTCATTTTAATTCTTTCTTCTTGACCATACTTAACTTTTCTTTCAGAAGGTTGTGGATTAGCTCCCATTAAACTTATTAGATCACCTTTTAAAACTCTTCCATCTTTTCCTGTGCCTTTGACTGAACTTATATCTATTTTGTTTTCTACAACTATTTTTCTAACTGCTGGTGAAAGTATTTGATTTTCTGTATTAGGCTCAGGTTCTGAATTTTCTATTTTTGCTTTTGGAGCTTCTTCCTCTACAACCTCATCAGTTAAAATTAAAGGTTCCTCTTTAGTATTTTCTTCCGTTTTTTCCTCAAAAATTTTTGGCTCTTTTTTTGATGGATCTAATTTAATTACGTTATCTTCTTTAATTGGTTCAATTTTGTTAATTTCTTCTTTTTTAACTGACCCTGCTGATCCACCTTCTGATACTGAGCCTAACAAAGCTCCAACTTCTACTACTGAGCCGTCTTTTGAGTTTATTTCTGTTAAAAAACCAGTTATTGGAGATGGTACTTCTAAATTAACTTTATCTGTCTCAAGCTCTACAATCGGTTCATCTGCTTCAACAGCATCACCAGTATTTTTTAACCATTTGGCAACAGTCGCTTCTGTAATACTTTCGCCAAGAACAGGGACTACAATTTTTTCTCTCATCTTAAATTATTCAAAAACCTTACTAATTATTTCTTGTTGTTGAGAAATATGCCTTTTAGCATATCCTGTAGCAGGAGACGCATCTGGGCTTCTTCCTATATAAGAAATTTTGCTATTATTAGCCTTAATAGTATCCAATGTCCATTGGATATAATCTCTAACAGAAAACCATGCACCCATATTTTTTGGTTCTTCCTGACACCAAAAAAATTCAGCATTTTTTGCATATGATTTAAGCTCTTTAACAAGAGTTTTTGCTGGAAAAGGATAAAGTTGCTCAATTCTGAATAAAATCACATCATCTTTTTTTAGTTTCTCTCTTGCTTCTAATAAGTCAAAATAAACTTTACCTGAGCACATTATTACTTTTTTAATCTTTGAACTTTCTTTTAATTTAATAAATCCTTTAGTCTGTGGATCTACCGCGTGATCCCAAAGTATTCTATGAAAAGAATTTAATTGACTAAAATCTTCTAGATTAGAAACACAATATTTATTTCTAAGTAAAGATTTTGGCGTCATCATTATTAATGGTTTTCTAAAATCTCTACGCATTTGCCTTCTAAGGGCATGAAAATAGTTCGCAGGTGTTGTGCAATTCATTATTTGCATATTATCATTTGAACATAATTGTAAAAACCTTTCCAATCTTGCTGAAGAATGTTCTGGTCCTTGCCCTTCATAACCATGAGGCAACAACATTACTAATCCAGAAGCTCTTCTCCATTTTCTTTCTCCTGATGCGATAAATTGGTCAATTACAACTTGGGCACCATTAGCAAAATCTCCAAATTGCGCTTCCCAAAGTGTAAGGGTATTTGGTTCTACTAAACTATAACCATATTCAAATCCTAAAACAGCTAGTTCAGATAAAAAACTATCTACTACCTCAAATTGTTTTTGTTCTTTTGAAATACTATTTAGAGGCACATAACGACTATTATCTTTTTGATTTCTTAATACAGAGTGTCTTTGACTGAATGTTCCTCTTCCAGAGTCTTGACCAACTAACCTAACAGGATAACCATCTTCTAATAACGATCCAAATGCTAATGCTTCTGCTGTTGACCAATCTATATTAGATCCACTTCTAACAGCTTCTTTTCTGTTATTTAATATTTTAACAATTGTCTTGTGTAAATTTAGTTTTTCTGATGAAGAGTTTATTTTTTCTGAAATCGCTAAAAGTTTTTTTGTATCTGCACCCGTTACTCCTCTTTTATCTTTTCCTTTTTCAGGCTTATATGCTGACCATGTACCTTCGAACCATTCAATCTTTGGCTTATAATCTTTTGCATTTTTAAATTGATCATCTAACAGTTCTTTAAATTTTTTAATTGAATTTTCTAAAAATTCATTAGAAATTATTTTTTCATCTACTAAATTTTTTCCATAGACTTTTACTGGTGATGGATGTGATCTAATTTTTTCATACATCAGCGGCTGAGTAAACGATGGTTCATCTCCTTCGTTATGACCAAATCTTCTGTAGCAAATTAAATCTACAACCACATCTCTATTGAACTTTAATCTAAACTCAGTTGCTATTCTAGCCGCATAAACAACTGCTTCTGGGTCATCACCATTTGCATGTATAATTGGTGCATCAACCATCTTTGCAACATCAGATGGATAAGGAGATGAACGAGCAAATCTTGGACTAGTCGTAAATCCAATCTGATTATTAATAATAATATGAATTGTACCACCAGTATTATGACCAGGTAATCCAGACATAGCAAAACATTCTGAAACTACTCCTTGTCCTGCAAAAGCAGCATCTCCATGAATTAGTATAGGTATTACTTTATTTCTTTCTCTGTCTTTATGAAAAAATTGTTTAGCTCTAGTTTGTCCTAGAACTACAGGGTTAACTGCTTCTAAGTGTGATGGATTATCTGTCAAACTAACATGCACAGAATTACCATCGAATTCTCTATTTGAAGATGCTCCCAAATGATATTTCACATCTCCTGCACCATCTTCTTTTGATGCGTTAAATTCTCCAGCAAATTCATTAAATATTCTTTTGTAAGATTTCTGTAATACGTTAGCTAAAACATTTAGTCTACCTCTATGAGACATTCCAATCTTAACTTCTTTAACTTGAGACTGGCCACTAATTTTAATTATTTGTTCTAGCGCAGGTATTAAGCTTTCTCCACCATCTAATCCAAATCTTTTTGTTCCAACATACTTGGTATGAAGAAATTTTTCAAAACCTTCAGCTTGAATCAGTTTATTTAAAATTGCTTCTTTGCCATTTTTAGTAAAATTCATGTTATCTTGAGATTTTTCTATTCTATCTCTAAACCATTTTCTTTCTGTTGGATTTGAGATATGCATATATTCATAACCTATAGTGCCACAATAAGTTTTTTTTAAAAATCCTAATATCTCTTTGATGTTTGAATTTTCTCTATTAATGACTCCGCCTAAATGAATATTTTTTTGATAATCAGCTTTTTTAAAACCAAAGGATTCCGGATGAAGCTCATCTAAATAATCTGATTCTAATAATTCTAGTGGATCTAGCTTAGCTATAAGATGTCCTCTTTGTCTGTATGATCTAATCATCGAGACTGCTTTTATTGAGTCTTCGTTTGATCTAGATGATTTAATTTGGTTTGTAATAATTTGAGTATTGCCATTAAAAGTGTTTGCTTCCTCTTGATCAATTTTTTTTTGAAGTTCGTCTATATCAATTTTATTTTTTGCAGGTCCCCAGGATGGGCCATTAATTTCTTTTGCAATAATATCTAATTCATCACCAATTCCAGTAAAATAATCTTTCCAGCTTTCTGGTAAATCTGCATCTTTATTAACAAACTTAAGATACATCCGTTCAATAAACGCACTATTGGATTTACTTAGAAAAGAAGTTTTTTCAAATTCAAGATTTTTTGATGATGACATCTATTTATTTAATATAATCCTCTAATATTATTTTTCAATTAGCCAGTTTATTAAATAATGTTTTTCCAATTATTGATGGAGATTTAGCAACAGTAATTCCAGATTCTTCCATTTTTGCAATTTTATCCTCTGCACCACCTTTTCCTCCTGAAATAATTGCCCCTGCGTGGCCCATCCTTCTTCCTGGAGGTGCTGTTATTCCCGCAATAAATCCAACAATTGGTTTTTTAATTTTATGGTTTTTTACAAATTCTGCAGCTTCTTCCTCAGCTGTACCTCCAATTTCACCTATCATTAAAATAGACTCTGTTTCGTCATCATTTAAAAATAAATCTAAGCAATCAATAAAGTTTGTGCCATTAATGGGATCTCCACCAATACCAATGCATGTTGATTGTCCCAATCCATTTTCTGTAGTTTGAGCAACCGCTTCATAAGTAAGAGTTCCTGATCTGGATACAATTCCAACAGACCCTCTCTTATGAATATTTCCTGGCATAATTCCAATTTTACATTCATCTGGTGTAATTATTCCTGGACAATTAGGCCCTATTAATCTGCTCTTTGACCCATTTAATTTTTGTCTTACTTTAAGCATATCTTGGATAGGTATACCTTCGGTAATACATACTATTAATTCCAGAGATGCATCGATTGCCTCAATGATTGCTGTAGCAGCAAATTTTGCTGGTACATAAATCATTGTTGCATCTGCACCAACTTTATTTTTTGCTTCTAAGACAGTGTTGAAAACAGGTCTTTCTAAATGTGTCTGACCACCTTTTTTAGGCGTTACACCACCAACTAGATTGGTACCATATTTAATAGCTTGTTCTGAATGAAACGTACCATGTGCACCTGTAAAACCTTGGCAAATTACTTTTGTATTTTTATTTACTAGTACAGACATTTTATTTTATTGCCTCAACTATTTTTTTAGCTGCATCATCTAAGTTTTCAGCAGATATTAATTTTAATCCTGAATTATCTAATATCTTTTTTCCTTCTTTAAAATTTGTTCCAGCAAGTCTAACAACTAACGGAATACTAATGTTAATTTCTTTAGCTGCATCTACCACTCCTTGAGCAAGAACATCACATCTCATTATTCCACCAAAAATATTTACTAAAACTCCTTTAACATTTTTATCAGAAAGAATTATTTTAAGAGCAGCAGAAACTTTTTCTTTGGATGCACCACCACCTACATCTAAAAAATTAGCTGGTTCTTTTCCATATAATTTAATTATATCCATAGTTGCCATAGCTAAGCCAGCTCCATTAACCATACATCCAATACTTCCATCTAATTTTATATATGCCAAGTCGTGTTTACTTGCCTCTATTTCAGTTGGATCTTCTTCATTTAAATCTCTTAACTCCACAATTTCTGGATGTCTAAATAAAGCATTAGAGTCAAAATTAACTTTTGCATCTAAACAAATTATTTTTTCTTCTTTTGTTAATATCAAAGGGTTAACTTCAACCATATTTGCATCTGTATTAACAAACATTTTATAAATCGATTTTATTAGTGATATTGCTTGATTATTTGCATCTCCACTTAAATTAAAAATTTTAACAATCTCTTCACAATTTTTGTCTGAAATTTCATCATTTATTTCAACTTTTGTAGTTATAATTTTTTCTGGAGTGCTACTTGCCACCTCTTCAATATCCATTCCACCTTGATCACTAGATATAAAGGCTATTTTTGAACTATCTCTGTCTACTAAGCAAGATAAGTATAATTCTTTATCTATGTTTGAAGATTCTTCTACATATAATCTTTTTACTTCTCTGCCCTCAGGGCCTGTCTGATGAGTTACAAGAGTTTTTCCCATTAACTCTTTGGCTGCTTGAGCTAACTCTTCAATTGTATCTAAAATTTTAACTCCACCGGCTTTACCTCTACCACCAGCATGAATTTGGGCTTTTAATACATATTTTTCAGTATTTAACGCTTTTGCTTTTTCAACTAATTCGTCAACTGTTAATGCAAAAATTCCATCTGGTACTACAGCACCATATTTTTTTAAAATCTGTTTAGCTTGATGTTCGTGTATGTTCATTATTATTTAGAAAGATCAGAGTCAATTTTAGATGCTGCTTCCCAAAGTGCTTTAACAGCATCTATAGAGTGCATAAATTCTTTTTTCTCTTTTTCATCCAAGTCAATTTGCTCTATTTTTTCCACTCCATCTTTTCCAATAATTACTGGAACACCTGCATAGACATTACTTACTCCATACTCTCCATTTAGTTGAATAGCACATGGTAATAATTTTTTTTCATCATTCAAATATGCTTCTGCCATTTGAACTCCTGATGCTGCTGGTGCATAGAATGCTGATCCTTTTTCTAAATATTTAACTATCTCAGCCCCACCATCTCTGGTTCTTTGATTTATTTCTTCTAATCTTTCTTGTGATATTTTTCCTTCTTTAACTAAATCAAGCAAAGGTTTTCCCGAAACTTTTGTAAATCTAGGCATTGGAACCATCGTATCTCCATGGCCACCCATTACCATTGCATCTATTTCTTTAACTGGGACATTTAATTCTAAAGATAGAAATAATTTAAATCTTGAACTGTCTAGAATTCCTGCCATTCCAACCACTTTATTGGCTGGTAGACCAGAAAACTTTTGGAATGCCATAACCATTACATCCAATGGGTTAGTAATACATATTACAAATGCATTAGGAGCATTTTGTTTAATACCCTCAGCTACTTGCTTAATAATTTTTAAATTTATTCCTAACAAATCATCCCTGCTCATTCCTGGTTTTCTAGGAACACCAGCTGTAATAATAATTACATCAGAGTCTTTGATGTCTTTGTAATCATCTGTTCCTGATAATTTTACATTAAAGCCATCTACTGACGACGATTGAGCTATATCAAGCGCTTTACCTTTAGCGATACCACTTGCAACATCAAATAATACTACTTCGTCTGCTAATTCTTTTATTCCAATTAAATGTGCAAGAGTTCCACCAATTTGGCCTGTACCTATTAAAGATATTTTTTTCATTTATTCCTTTTTATTTCATTGTTGGCATTACAAATTCAGCATTTGAACGAATACCAGAAGGCCACCTTGAAGTTACAGTTTTTAATTTTGTATAAAATTTTATTCCTTCCATTCCATGCATTCCACTATCTCCAAATAAAGATCTTTTCCAGCCACCAAAACTATGAAAGGCCATTGGTACTGGAATTGGAACATTGATACCAACCATACCTACTTGAATTTTATTCGCAAAAGTTCTACCAGCATCTCCATCTCTTGTGTAGATACTAACTCCATTTCCATATTCATGATCATTAATTAATTTTACAGCGTCTTCGAAAGTTTTTACTCTAACAACTGATAATACTGGACCAAATATTTCTTCTTTATAAATTCTCATATCTTTATTAACATGATCAAACAAACAGCCACCTATATAAAAACCATCTTCATACCCTTGTAGCTTTAAATTTCTTCCATCGACTACTAGCTTTGCTCCTTCTTCGACTCCTAAATCTACGTAGCTTTTTACTTTTTCTAAATGTTCTTTGGTAACTAAAGGTCCCATTTCAGAATTTTTATCCATTCCTGGACCAATTTTTAAGGCCTCCGCTTTTTTAGATAATCTTGAAACTAATTCATCACCAATATCTCCAACTGCCAACGCAACTGACTGTGCCATACATCTTTCTCCAGCTGAGCCATAAGCTGCGCCCATTAATCCATTTACAGCTCCATCTAAATCACAATCTGGCATAACAACTAAATGATTTTTAGCACCACCTAATGCTTGAACTCTTTTTTCATTTTTAGCTGAATTTTCATAAATATATTTAGCAATAGGTGTTGAGCCCACAAAGCTCACAGCTTTTATGTCTTTATTTTCTAAAATTGCATCTACAGACTCTTTGTCTCCATTAACCACATTAAATACACCTTCTGGAAGTCCAGCCTCTGTAAGTAGTTCAGCTAATCTCATTGGACATGAAGGATCTTTTTCTGATGGTTTTAGAATAAAAGTATTTCCGCATGCAATAGCTATTGGAAACATCCACATTGGAACCATTGCCGGAAAATTAAACGGTGTAATTCCTGCAACAACTCCTAATGATTGTCTCATAGACCAGCTATCTACATTTGTTCCGACGTTTTCAGAAAATTCACCTTTTAATAAGTTTGGAATTCCACATGCAAACTCAACAACTTCTAAACCTCTAGTCAATGAGCCTC
>Ga0315339_1003568_pt1 | contig 10856 bp, 8 predicted proteins | sample ASW17metaG_FD_204514 | JGI IMG/M metagenome (GOLD analysis project Ga0315339, IMG submission 204514) | Ammonia-oxidizing marine archaeal communities from Pacific Ocean, United States - ASW #17 | ecosystem: Environmental > Aquatic > Marine > Oceanic | place: USA: California | collected 2016-12-05
AGCTGGTCGGCGGTCCGATTCACGTGCGGAAGGCCCTGTCGCGTTAAGATCAGGCTGGTTGGCCCATCGGCTCGCTCCACGGCAGCACGCCAGGCAACCGCGGTCTCAACAGAATCGCACGGGCGCCAGACTGCCATGTTAGGCATAGCACGCAGACTGGCTACATGTTCAATGGGTTGATGCGTCGGCCCGTCTTCACCGAGGCCGATCGAATCGTGCGTGAACACGAGAATGTTCCGTATCCGCATGAGCGCAGCCATTCTCAGCGCGTTGCGAGCATAGTCAGAGAATACGAGGAACGTACCACTGTAAGGAATGAACCCGCCATGAAGCGACATGCCATTCAAAATAGCTGTCATGCCGAACTCACGAACGCCGAAGTACACATAGTTTCCATCTGCGCCGTCGGTGTTCACCGGCTTTGACCGGCTATGAAGGGTGAGATTCGATCCTGTCAGATCCGCCGACCCACCGAACAACTCCGACAGCAAAGGTGCGAAGGCGTCGAGCGTTCGTAACGAAGCCTTTCGCGTCGCTAGGTCCTTGGCTTCCCCGGCAATCTCGGAAATGGCACTCGTTGATCGATCAGTCCAGTCTGCAGGGAGCTGACCTTCAATCCTGCGCTCGTACTCGGCCGCCAGCTCCGGGTAGCTGGCTCGATAGGCGTCGAAGCGCTCCTGCCACTCGGCCTCGAGCGCGCGCCCTCGATCCCGTGCGTCCCAGGCAGCAATGATGTCTTCCGGCACGTGAAATGGTGGGTGATGCCAGCCTAGCTCCGATCGGACCGCAGCCACCTCTTCCGCCCCCAGTGGAGCACCGTGGGTCGCGGCCGAACCCTGCACATTCGGGGCACCCCACCCAATGATGGTCTTGCAGATAACCAAAGTAGGTCGTGCTGTTTCCGCACGCGCTGCGCCGAGCGCGGAATTCACGCTCTCGGAATCATGCCCGTCGACTTGATCGATGACGTGCCACCCATAAGCCCGAAAGCGCTCGGCGGTGTTATCAGTGAACCAAGCCTCTGTTTCGCCATCAATCGAAATCCCGTTGTCATCGTAGAGAGCAATCAGTTTGCCCAGGCCTAGGGTGCCGGCGAGGGAGCAAGCCTCATGCGAAACGCCTTCCATCATGCAGCCGTCGCCTACAAACACGTAGGTATGGTGGTCTACGATCTCGGCGCCCGGACGATTGAAAGTTGCGGCAAAGGTCTTCTCCGCTAGCGCCATGCCGACGGCGTTCGCCAATCCCTGCCCGAGCGGCCCTGTCGTGGTTTCCACACCGATGTCCAGGTCGCGTTCCGGGTGCCCGGCCGTTCTCTGGCCAAACTGACGAAACTGCCTGAGTTCCTCTACATCTATAGCGTAACCAGTCAGGTACGCGAGCGAATACAGCAGCATGGAGCCGTGGCCGTTCGACACAACGAACCGATCCCGATCGGGCCACCGAGGATTGGTGGGGTTATATCGAAGGTGATCGTTCCACAAAACCTCCGCAATGTCCGCCATCCCCATGGGCATGCCGGGGTGACCAGACTGGGCTTGCTCCACCGCATCCATCGAGAGCGCACGAATCGCATTGGCAAGCTGTCGCCGGGGCGGCCGGGTGGCTGCCATAGTGTTATCTCCGGTCAGTGCCATCAGATGACGTTTTTGGTGGTGGCTTAGGTGGAAGGCAAGGATTGTCGCTCACTGTACGTAGTCTCCGCAACCAGCATGACCTATGAGCTAGTTACGCTCCTTGCAACAGGAGATTTCAGTATCATGGTGAAATCCCAGGCGGTCCCTGGATTTATCAAGGCCGATCCTCAGCTCAACCGATGGCACGTAGTAACGACGGAAGTGCGGCGGTGATTCTCCAAGTCACCGACTCGCATCTGCTCGCGGCACCAGATAGCCAGATGCGCGGCGTAACCACTCAGGCCACCTTTGTCGCCGTGTTTGAGCACGCCCGCAAAGACCCTCGGTGGCCCCCCGACGCGGTTCTCGTAACGGGAGATATCGTCCAGGACGAAAGCCGCGCCGGTTATGAACGCTTTAGGAAGATGCTCTCAGCCTTCGGACGTCCAGTATTTTGCGTTCCCGGCAACCATGACAACCCCGTGCTCATGGCAGAGTTATTGATGACGCCACCGTTCCAGGTAGGCGGCGACGCCAAGTTGGGAGAGTGGCGCATCCTCCTGCTGAGTACGTTTCAACGAGGTGAAAGCGCGGGTGCGATCGGCCCCGACGGGTTGACTGAATTGGACGCATCACTGAAGAAATTCTCCGATCAGCACGTGTTGATTTGCTTACATCATCAACCCCTACCCATGGGTAGCGCCTGGCTGGACGGTATCGGGCTGCGTGATGCTGATCAGTTCCTCGCGATCATCGATCGTTATAGTCGGGTGCGAGGCGTGGTCTGGGGTCACGTACATCAGGCCTCGGATCGAGAACGGAACAAGGTGCGGTTCATGAGCACACCGTCAACATGCTCGCAGTTCCTTCCACACAGCGATTCCTTCGCACTCGACGACCGTCCGCCGGGCTTGAGATGGTTGGAACTGGGGTCGGACGGCAGGATAACGACTGAAGTCGAGTGGATCGACCCCGCAAAGAAGAATGGAAACTCCCGCTAACTTCTATTGCGCGATTCATCCAGCCTCTTCTTTAACATACGAAGCCAGCAAACCTAGACGTGCCACCGGATCGCTCATTTCCAACGCGCTTTGTTTCATCTGCAGCGGCAGCGGAAGAATCTCGGTAAGACGGTATCCCATCCAAGTTGAGTCCCCATAGTTTTTCGGGATGCTCTTATAGTGGCTACCCAACTCCTTGAGCAGTCCCTCAAGCAACCGGACCAAGAACTGATACTCATCTGGAACGGGCATCTCCGGCTCAGCTTCAATGGGTCGAACACTGCCGATGTACAAGCCGTCGGGTTGTCGCCCCGTAGACACCAACTCGAACCGATGTTTACCCTCGGCACTAACGCTCAGCAGCCCGTCACTACCTTGGCACCAATCGACGATCTCGGCTACGGTGCCGACGTTGAAAGTATCAGCAACGCCAACCTCCCCACCATCCGTAATCAACAGTACGCCGAACCCGCTTTCCTCTCTGAGACACCGGCTAACCATGTCCAGGTAGCGCGGCTCGAAGACCCTAAGAGGCAGCGGCCCTCCGGGGAATAGCACGGTGTTGAGCGGAAACAACGGGAGCTGTGTTGTGCCCATGACTCAAGCTCGAAACGACCGTCAAGTGCTCGCGGACTCGGGTTCGTGACTCTTGAGGGCTTGTTGAAGCCGCCTGGGTAATCCCTGAAAACTTCCATTGGACATCATGATGACATGGTCACCTCTCTGCAATTCCTCCAATAGTTCCCCAAGCATATCGTCAACGCTCCATGCTACGGAGAGCTTATCGCCCACCGGCCTCAGCACCGACTCGGGACTCCACTTCAGGTCTTCCGACGCTAATACGAACACCCGGTCGGCCTCGTCGAATGCCTTTATCAAAGAGCCTTGGTGAACCCCCATTTTCATTGAATTCGACCTAGGCTCGAGAACGACCACGATTCGGCGTTCGGCTTTCTGGTTCCTGAGCGCACGGATGGTTGCCTTGATGGCAGTAGGATGGTGAGCAAAATCATCATACAAAGTGACTCCGCCGAAGACTCCTCGCTTCTCCAGCCTCCTTTTGACACCTTTGAATTTGGAGAGCGCCTCAAGTGCGACCTCTATGCTGACACCCGCATACACGGCGCAGCTCAGAGCGGCCAGGGCATTTTCTAGATTGTGCGAACCAGCCAAAGCCCAGCAAGCCTGACCGACATTCTCCCCATCATGAAATACTTCGAAACGAGACTCCGCACCAATAAAATCATAGCTCGTCGACCAATTAGCCCCACCTTCCGAACTGAAGGTCTCGACTGGCGTCCAAACACCCTTCTCCAGTAATTTCCCGATGTTCTCATCCCGCCCATTCACACTGATCAGGCCGTGGTTGGGAACAGTCCGCAACAGCTGATGGAATTGCCAGAGAATCGCGTTAAGGTCAGCGTATATATCAGCATGATCGTACTCGATGTTCGTGATCGAGAGCGCGCGCGGTCGATAGTGGACAAACTTTGCCCGCTTATCGAAGAAGGCCGTATCGTACTCATCCGCCTCGATCACAAAGAATTCGGAACCCCCGAGCCGGGCCGAAATTTCGAAATTACTCGGCACCCCTCCGATCAAAAAACCAGGCGAGTGGTTAGCGTAGTCGAGGATCCACGCGAGCATGCTGCTGGCAGTCGTCTTACCGTGAGTCCCAGCAACGGCCAATACGCACTTGTCCTGCAGAACGTTATCGAAGAGCCACTCGGGGCCGGAATAATAAGGAAGACCTGAATCCAATAATGCTTCTACAGCCGCATTGCCCCTTCCCAATACATTGCCGACAACGACACAGTCCACCCCGTTACTAAACGACGCAGCGTCATAACCTTCTTGCAGCCGGATGCCCAGCTTCCTCAGCTGAGTACTCATTGGTGGATAAACATTCTCGTCCGAACCTGATACCTGGTGCCCCGCGGCCTTGGCTATGGCGGCGATTCCGCCCATGAAGGTTCCGCAGATTCCGAGTATATGGACGCGCATCAGCTGATCACTGACAAGGTCAACCGGTCACTGGAAAGAAATACTCGCGCAACCTGAACGAGATCATTAGGTACCCTAACACCATCAAAACACCCACGAAATATCCGCGCTGAAGCGCCCTTGACAAGATGAACCCAGCTACATCTGCAGACCACAGAAACAGGAGAAGATAGACAAACGTACCAGCCGTAGGCTCTCCCCCAGATGCTCTAACCGCGTCGATCCAAACGAGAATAGGTATGCCGATAAGACCAAGGAGTGTCTCAGCCCCTAGTAGAGCCGTCCCCGTTTGCAAAAAACGCGTGGAGTGATCGGATACCTTCAGTACGACCCAGACGAACAAGAGATAAAAAAATGTCTCGAGTATGATCAGGCCGATGAAACCGAGGGAAAGCGTCGAACCTAATATTGTCAGTTCGAGAAGGCGCTCCGCCGGTTCACTGACGAGCAGTGACAGGAACCCAACGGCGAGATAGGTGCCGAGAATGAGGCCAAAAAAGAAACGCGACGCCGGTAGCTCGTCAGGACCCCGACGGTGCAGGGCGATTTCAGCGAATACCTGTGTCAGACGCCACAACGGGACTTAACCTGGCTCATTAGTCCGGATTGGTCACAAGTGTAAAAGAAAACCATGGCTGACACAGGTCTTTTCATCGACAGCGACGAAGCACTGGCAGATCTAGTCGCCCGGACATCTACCGACACGATCGTTCCACTAGATACGGAATTTGTGCGCGAGCGCACATATTACGCTCAGCTATGCCTGATCCAGATCGCCGCCCCCAAGCTGACAGCGTGTATCGATTGTTTGACTGATTCTGATCTGGAACCACTCTTGAACTCCCTGTTGGACTCGCGGAAAACTTGGCTTTTGCACAGTGCGCGTCAAGACCTCGAAGTCATATCTCAGCATACGGACCGCCTTCCCGCTCGACTCATTGATTCACAGATAGCCGCTGGTTTACTTGGCTATCCCCCCCAAATCGGTCTGCAGGACCTCCTTCACAACGTTCTGGATGTAAAACTCGACAAGGCGTTCGCTCGCACGAACTGGGCAAAACGTCCGTTACCAGAACCTGCCATCCACTACGCATTGGACGACGTGCGGTATCTCTCCGAGCTGTGGCAGACCTTGGAAAAGGAACTCGCGAAACACGATCGTCTGGGTTGGCTGGAAGAGGATTGTCAGTTAGCGCTCGACGTCCCGCTGTTGACGCCACCAACAACCCTGTGGGCCCGTCTTAGGGGGCTCGGCTCGTTAAGCGCTCACGGCAAGTCTGCAGCACTTTCCTTGGTCGAGTGGCGCGAAAAATGCGCCCAGCAACTCAATCGGCCACGTCGCTGGATACTAAGCGACGAATTGTTACTCCGTATCGCCAACACCCTTCCAAGCACACAGGACAATCTAGCGTCGATTCCCGAGATGCCGCAGCGCTTCGTCGAGCGCTTCGGCGGTGAGATACTCGCGAGCACCGCAAATTGCGGAGGATCTGAGAGGCTAAGCTTTGTCGAAGGGCGCCTGGATAAGCCACGCCCCAACAAAAACGGTCTAAAACGACTCCAGGATGCCTCGAAGCGGTGTGCCGAGGAACTCGGTATTCAGCCGGAGGTCCTGGCAACACGTCAAGAGCTCGTCGATCTGCTAGTGGGAATGCCATCGGGAAGAACGGCGAAGGGCTGGCGGTGGAACCAGTTGAAACACATAGTCGCCGAGTCTCAACAAGACAGCTAACCGCCCTGTCGGCGAACTCGCTAGCTTGGACCTGATGTCCCAAGTGTGCCGAGCGTATCCCTCAGGCGAGCATAAACGTCCTCGACACGGCCATCGGCGTTGACGACCTGCAAGACCTCTCGCTCGCGATAGTAACCAATCAGCGGTTGTGTCTCTCGCTCGTAGACGTCCAACCGATTCCTTATCGTATCCTCATTATCATCGTCTCGTTGAAGCAACTCGCCGCCTGCGTCGAAACACGCGTCCAACTCTTTCTGCGGTGAAAAATAGATGTTCAACAGCTTCCCCGTCTTGGAGCACGTGCGTCTTCCGGTCAGTCGCTTCATCAGAACCTCGAAGTCGACATCCATCAACACCGCAGCGTCCAGGTGCTTACCGAGATCCCTCAAGACGCCGGCTAGGCCCTTCGCTTGTGCGACGTTTCTCGGGAAACCGTCCAAAATATAACCGCCAGCGGCATCGCTATCCTCCAGTCTCTCCTTGATCATGCCGAGCACGATGTCGTCCGATACCAGCTCACCTGCATCCATCGCCGCCTTCGCGCTAAGACCTAACTCTGTCCCTTCACTAACGGCTCTGCGCAACAGATCGCCCGTTGACACCTGAGGCAGGGCCAGGTCCCGCTCCAAACATTGGGCCTGCGTGCCCTTTCCAGATCCGGGGGCCCCTAGCAACACTATTTGCATGGCGATACTCCAGGAGCGTTGCCCCCACGAAGCGATAGTTAAAGCTAGCCCGGCATTAGCGCACGGTCAAACTGAGTCATCCGTTTGGTATCCTGCCAGTCTGGTGAAACAGAGACGGTTGCCGGGAGGTACAGTGAAACAGAACGGTTTTTATGCGCAGTCTGGCGGCGTAACTGCTGTCATCAATGCCACCGCTTGCGGGGTATTGGAGGCCGCCAGAAAAAGGAAGGACAAGATCGGCAAGGTTTTCGCCGGCCGAAACGGGATTATCGGCGCGTTAACAGAAGACCTCATTGATACGAGCAAGGAGAGTGCTAGGACGATCGCGGCGTTACGTCACACGCCGGGAGGGGCATTCGGGTCTGCGCGCTACAAGCTGAAGGGATTCGATGAGAATCGGGCGGAATACGAGCGTTTGATAGAGGTATTCAGAGCTCACAATATTGGCTATTTCTTTTACAACGGCGGCGGTGATTCGATGGATACCGCGCACAAGGTCTCGCAGATAGGTAAAAAACTGGGGTTCCCCGTGACCTGTGTAGGCATCCCAAAGACCGTCGACAACGACCTGCCCGTAACCGACAACTGCCCCGGCTTTGGTTCAGTAGCCAAGTACGTTGCGGTCTCTACAAAAGAAGCGGCGCTCGACGTAGCGTCGATGGCAAGGACGTCGACTAAGGTTTTTATCCTTGAGGTCATGGGACGACACGCGGGTTGGATTGCCGCAGCGGGTGGCCTCGCGGGCCAGGACCGCAGCGAGGCCCCTCACATCATCCTTTTTCCAGAGATCGCGTTCGACGAAGCCCGGTTTCTGTTGCGGGTCAAAGAGTGCGTAGACAAGTACGAGTACTGTGTAATCGTTGTCTCCGAGGGCGCTCGACACGCTGACGGCCGTTTTCTGGCCGAGGCCGGAACTCGGGACGCCTTCGGGCACGCGCAGTTGGGAGGGGTCGCTTCTACAGTGGCGACTCTGGTCAGAGATAGGCTCGGACTGAAATACCATTACGCAATCGCTGATTATCTCCAACGATCAGCACGCCACATCGCATCGAAGGTTGATGTTGAGCAGTCTTACGCGGTGGGCAAGAAAGCCGTTGAATTCGCCCTGAAGGGACAAAACGCCGTGATGCCGACGATAGTGCGTACGTCGAATACGCCGTACCGCTGGACGATCGGACAGGTCCCACTCAGTCACGTCGCCAACAAAGAGAAGATGATGCCCCGCAAGTTCATCACCCGAGACGGATTCTCCATAACGAAGTCTTGTCGCCTATACCTCGAGCCGCTCATACGTGGCGAGGACTATCCTCCGTATCACAAAGGCCTCCCACGCTACGCGAAGCTCCGCAATGTCGCTGCTCCGCCACGGCTAGGTGGTGACTTTGTGCTAAGATAGCGCGCCTTTCGCGGGCGCCTATAGAGACCGCGAGACTAAGAAAGATCAGGTTCGAATCGAGCGCGATGCACTCTGGAGATGATACCCAGGCCGCTTTCACGGCCGCGAGTGCACGTTGGGCACACTTAAGTAGATTCCCCCGCAGACACCGTGAGGATCGGGTACCGATTGATCATCGGCACCGACGTCGCGGCACGCGGGTAAGTTGGGAGAAAACGGGATGAATGCAGAAATGGCACTGTGGCTCTCGCTGGGAGCGGCCCTATTGGCCGTGGTGTACGGCATGATCTCTGTTACTTGGGTGCTCGCACGTTCCCCAGGCAACGAGCGCATGCAGGAAATCGCTTCAGCCATACAGGAAGGTGCCCAGGCATACATGAACCGGCAATACCAGACGATCGGTATCGTCGGCGTCGTGCTGTTCGTCGGTCTAGGAATCGCGATCACTTGGAGCTCGGCCGTCGGCTTCGCGATCGGGGCGGTATTCTCCGCCCTCGCCGGTTATATCGGCATGTTTGTCTCTGTGCGGGCCAACGTGCGAACGGCACAGGCGGCTACCCAAGGTGTCAACCCAGCGTTGCAGATCGCTTTTCGCGGCGGAGCCATCACGGGGCTGCTGGTCGTTGGGCTTGGACTTCTAGGGGTTGCCGGCTATTACGCGATCCTTCAAGCCATGGGCATGGAAGAGGAGGCGATCTTACAGGCGCTCGTCGGCCTTGCGTTCGGCGGCTCACTGATTTCGATCTTCGCCCGTCTCGGCGGTGGGATCTTTACGAAGGGAGCTGACGTCGGAGCCGATCTCGTGGGCAAAGTAGAAGCCGGCATCCCGGAGGACGATCCCCGCAACCCAGCCGTTATTGCCGACAACGTCGGAGACAATGTCGGTGACTGCGCGGGCATGGCCGCAGATCTATTCGAGACCTATGCCGTAACACTAATTGCTACGATGCTGCTTGGCGGACTGACCGCTGCTTCCCTCGGCGAAAATGCGGTGCTATACCCAATGGCGCTGGGCGGCGTCTCCATCGTTGCATCTATTCTCGGAACATTCTTCGTGGGTACGAAGAGTGGCAAGATCATGAACGCTCTCTACAAAGGTGTGATTGTCTCCGGGATTCTCGCCGCTATCGCTTTCTATCCGATTACAACCGCACTCATGGGCGACGGTGCCACGAATTTGTACTTCGCAGCCTTGATCGGCCTAGCGTTAACGGCAGCGATGGTTGTGATCACTGAGTACTACACGAGTACAGAATACGATCCCGTCAAAAAAGTGGCGAGTGCGTCCACCACCGGGCATGCAACCAACATCATCGCCGGACTCGGAGTATCGATGAAGGCCACCGCTTGGCCGGTTATCGCGGTCTGTGCGTCCATCTGGGGCGCCTACGAACTGGCGGAGCTCTATGGCATCGCCATCGCCGCCACAAGCATGCTATCCATGACCGGGATGATAGTCGCACTGGATGCGTTTGGGCCGATCACTGACAACGCCGGGGGTATCGCAGAAATGGCGGAACTGCCTTCAGACGTCCGCAGTGTCACAGACGCGCTTGATGCGGTCGGTAACACCACAAAAGCAGTGACAAAGGGATACGCTATCGGTTCTGCAGGGTTGGCGGCCCTCGTGCTCTTTTCCGACTACACACACAGCCTCGAAGAAGCGGGACTTGGCGTGCTGCGGTTCGATCTGTCAGACCACCGTGTCATTATCGGGCTGTTCCTCGGAGGCCTAGTGCCGTTCCTATTCGGCGCATTGGCAATGGAAGCCGTAGGCCGAGCCGCCAGCTCCGTTGTGGAGGAGGTTCGCAGGCAGTTCAGGGAAATCGCTGGAATCATGGAGGGTACGACCCGACCCGACTACACCAAGGCCGTGGACCTGCTGACGAAAGCTGCAATCAAAGAGATGATCGTTCCATCACTCCTTCCGGTGTTGGTACCGATCTTAGTGGGCCAGCTGCTCGGCCCAGAGGCGCTAGGCGGTTTGCTGCTCGGCACCATCGTGACTGGGCTATTTCTGGCTATCTCGATGACAACGGGTGGCGGTGCCTGGGATAACGCGAAGAAGTACATCGAGGACGGCAACCTCGGCGGCAAGGGCTCCGAAGCTCACAAGGCCGCCGTAACCGGCGATACCGTGGGCGATCCATACAAGGACACTGCGGGCCCAGCCATCAATCCGCTTATTAAGATCATCAACATCGTGGCGCTCTTGTCCGTACCGCTCTTGTAAGACGAGCGGTCCGAACGCGACCGGGCAGAGCCCTGATTGGTATCGACGATGTAATTAGTAATGGCCCTGCCTGGCCCTGCCAAGGCAGGGTGCGTCTCCGAAAACCTTAAAAGAGTTGAAGCTTTGTCCTTCCTTGGTTTCAAGATCCCTGGACATACCAGTCTCGGTCCTCAAAATTCATCATAATT
>Ga0315339_1003569_pt1 | contig 10854 bp, 9 predicted proteins | sample ASW17metaG_FD_204514 | JGI IMG/M metagenome (GOLD analysis project Ga0315339, IMG submission 204514) | Ammonia-oxidizing marine archaeal communities from Pacific Ocean, United States - ASW #17 | ecosystem: Environmental > Aquatic > Marine > Oceanic | place: USA: California | collected 2016-12-05
GTCACCACCACCGGCGAGGCCAATTCGCAGAGCGTCAGTGAATTGGCCATCGGCATGATGCTCTACCTCGGCCGTTTTATCCGCCGCGCCAACGCCGACATGGACGCCGGCCTTTGGGAACGCACGAGCTTAGTGGGCACGGAATTATTCCAGAAAACGCTGGGTATTGTCGGTCTGGGACGGGTGGGCACCCGCCTGGCCAAGCACGCCAACGGCTTTGATATGGAAGTATTGGTCTGCGACCCCAATCTCGACGCGAACACCGTAGCCAAACACGGTGCCAAGCAAGTCGACCTGCAGACTCTCTTGGCGCAATCCGACTATGTCTCATTGCACCTGCCCCTGAGTCCGGAAACACGACATATCATCGGCGCGGAAGAATTATCGCAGATGAAAGAATCTGCGATCCTGATCAACTGCGCGCGCGGCGGCATCGTCGACGAAGATGCGCTCTACACCGCGCTCGTCGAAAAACAGATCGCCGGAGCCGGCATCGACGTATTCGAAAAAGAACCGCTGCCCGCAGGGCACCCGCTCATCGGCCTCGACAATGTCTGCCACTCGCCGCATATCGCCGGCCAGACCGCCGAATCCCTGGTGCGCGTCTCGCTGCAAACCGCAGAAAATATCCTCACCGTACTGCGCGGCGAAAAGCTAGACCCCAGCTTCGTCGCGAATCCAGAAGCACTCGCCGACTAACGCTGAATGAGCGAAGATAAAATCCTCAATTTGCCCGTACGCATCCAACTCAATCAACTAACACCACGCCCCAATTTCACCAAGGCACTTCAATCCCCAATTCTTTCGCCACCCCTTCCAACTGTTCCGGATGCCATCCGCCCACCGGCACCCCCGCCTCGCGAAACCGCCCCTCCCTCTCCGCCTCGATTCCCCCGGGCCCATGCGTCGCCACAAAACCCTTAACAGGCTGCAACTTGTGCACCCTCCGGATATACTCGTCCACTTCCGCTTTGAATTGCTCGCCGTCGGTAAACAAATCCGGCCGAAGAACGATCACCAGCGAACCCTGATTGGCCCCCGGCCAAGTCCAACGCGGCTTTTCATGGTCGATGCTCAAACCCGACAGCAATCCGCCCCAAGCCTGACAGATCTCCCCCATCCCGATCGAACGCAACAACAGACCCGGCGCGCATTCGGCTATCTGGTCGCGCATCTCATCGCGGTATAAGTCGTGCATCGCGCCGAAATCAAGCACTAAGGGCGGCTCCTTGTTAGTCGGCACGCCGAAAGCCATCGGCGAACCACCCGCCGCATTATTGAGCTCGTCCCCTGGCTGCAACCGCAACTGATGTCCCAAGGTCACATAGACGGCCAAACCCCGCTCGACCGCCAACCGCGCATAAATCCCGGCGGCGCCGAAGTGGCCGTGGTTGCGGCTCATAATCGCAGCTATGCCAGTTGCCTCGGCCTTGTCCAGCGCCAATAAAGTCCCTAATAAGCGGGAAAATAGCGTAGGCCGCCGTCGCCATCGACCAGCGCACTGACTGGCGTCTCCTTGATCACCTCGATCTGTGGATCCTTGTTGAGTTGGCCGTCGCGCATCAGAATCGCATAGGTGGCGATCTGCTGCGTGCCGTGGCTGAAAACCCCGCGTAAGTCATTCTTCGTCAATAACTCGGCCAAGAGCTCGGCCTTTTCTGCGGGCAAACCTACCGTCTGCGCCGCCGTAGAGACGAACACGTGCAATTTCTGATGATCGACGTTAATATGTTCTTCGGGTGGTGTATTCATTTTTTCTTTCGGCTTTAGTCCAGTGATGCCCAATCGTGCAGCAATACCCGCAAGGGTAGCTTGCAATACAAGACCTGTGGCAAATAACACTCACGCGCTTGGCAACCGTAGCTCAGAACTGCCGTTCCCCATCAATCGAAGCGTCCCAACGCTGCGAGTAGAGATAGTCCATCGCCGCCCGCATCGCCGTCGGCGAACCGATCCGCTGTAAGGCGTTGAGTGCAAACAAACCCACGTGACCACAAGTATCATCGAGCGCCTCGAAGAGTTTCCCTTCAAGTGGAGCAGCCGCAGCCCCCAAACGAGCGCAAACTGTCGCGGCATTGGTCCGCACTTGGTCGCGCGGGACCCAGCTCCGGTAAGCCTCGCCGTGCCAATCGGGATGGTCCGCCTGCAGCATCCGCCCCAACGCATCGAGCGGCATGCCTTTGGCAATGCTGCCCAGCGCGTCAATCGTCGTGCGCACCACCCGGTGCGACGCATCTTCGAGGCCGGCGACCAGCATCGGCACCGCAGACGCCGCATGCGAATCCATCTCGCCAAGCGCGAAGGCGGCATTGACCCGGGTCCATTCGCTCTCGTCGGTTAACAACCCGCAGACCGCCTCGACAGCCAACCCGCCCATCGCCGCCAGCGCCTGAGCCGCGTCCTCCATATTAATCGCCCCCTCGTTCCAGGCCGGCGGCGCCTCGTGCTCAGCGGCTTCACGGCCCGCTCGACGCAGTGCTTCGAGCAACGGCTCGATGGCCGGCTCGCCGATTGCGCCCAACGTATAGGTCACCGCCACGCGCATCGCCTGGTGGTCCGTGCCCAGGCATTCGACGAGCGCGGGCACCGCCGCTGCTGCCTCTGCGCCAAAACCGGCCAGCGCCTGCGCCGCCTGCAAACGCTGTTGTAGCTGCACCTCCGGATCCAATCGGCCGACAAGCTCGGCCACGTCCCCAGTAGCCTTCGCCACGCTAAAATAGCGGTCGCGCTTGCCGCAAAGCCAATCCCAGCCGTGCGACCAGGCCAGTTCTATATCGTAGGGTGCGGTAATCTCTTGCGGCTTTTGCCAATCGCTACTCTTGCAATCCCAACTCGGGTCCGTCGGTTCTGCACCGCGCAAATAGAGAAACTTGATCATATGGCGGTGCCTAGGCAGCCTATTCACCCCGGCGGCGTGGCCGATATCGAAATGCGTCAGCGATACGGTGCCGGCCTTGCCGGCCACCGGCATGTTGCGCGCCCGGTCCTCGTCGGTCAACCCCCGGTTGAACTGGGTGCCCGGGATCACGTGTGTCGGCCCCAACTCGACCGGCGAATCCTGCGGGTAATACATAATGCGCGCATAGCGCAGATAATGTTGGCGCGGATGCCCCATCGGCGTATAGCCGTCCTGGTGGGAGCCCTTGAGCATCCCCTCGTACGCCTCCTCTTCCGACACCGGTTCTTCCGCCGGCTTGCGTGGATGGCAATAGCGGTGCGGGTGCTCCAGGTAATCCGGCCCCAATACACTGATCAACGCGCCATGCACTTCGGGGCTGTTGAGTATGTGGCGCATCTCCGGCACCCGCGGCAGAATATTATTGCCTGGGTTAAGTTCGGTATCGATAATCTCGTTGAGTTTTCGGTAGCACGTCTCATGCGTGCCCTCGGGTACAGTCGGCTCAAACACCAGATAACCATTGACGATAAATTCGCGCATTTGCTCGTCGGTGAGCAGAATGGACTCGGTCATACAACAAGCTCCTTTATTGATTCGTCGTGATCAAAAAAACCGACGGCCGTCGGTTTACGGGGCCGCCTCAGTCTTCGACCCAATGGGCAAAAAGCGGTTTCGTCTCCACGGGTAAACCGTCATACACTTCGTGTGGCAGCGACGGCTGCTCATTCTCGGTCCTTCCGCTCGTCCCGAGCAAGCGCTCGCGCTCGGCCGAACCGGGCATCAACACCCGGGTATTGAGCCACCACGGCGCATAGCGCACCACTACCGACACACGCGCTTCATCGCTGGTATTAGCGGCGGTGGCGTGCCATATGCGGCTGTCGAGCACTAATACGCCACCCGCCGGGCCGGTGGCGTGGACCTCGGTCGGATAAGGCTCCTGCGGATCTACACCCGAATCGCCGGTAGGATTATTCGTGGCACGGTGACTTCCGGGCACTAACAATGTCCCGCCGTTTTCGCAGCTGAAAGGCGAGAGCATCCACAACGTCGTCAGGTGCATCAGCGCATCCGGGTAGGGCGCCGGTATGCGTCCGGCATTTTTCTGGTTGAAAGGCCAATCGGCGTGCCAGCTTCCGCGCAAATTGCCCGGATAGTTGATTGTAGCGGAAGTAAAAGAAACCTTCGCCGCCGGCCCCAATAACCCCTCGACCAGCCGCATCACTTCCACATCAGCCAAATAGGACGCCAACGACTGGTCATAACGAATAAAACCCGGCACATGGCCGATGCCCTTCGCCTCGGCTTCCTCCCCGCCGTATTCTTTCGTCGCACGCGCAACGCTTTCCCGCACGGAGGCCACTGCCTCCTCAGGAACTACATTCTCCAGCACGCAGAAGCCGTCCATGCGCACGCGCTGAAAACACTGTTGCAGGTTCATCCCTAGTCTCCGACCAGCGGCCCTATAATATGCCCAGAGGATCGCGGGCCTACAGCCAGTTTTCTCATTGAAGACACGGGCTAACGATCCGCCAAATCGACCTTAGTCCACAATTGTAAAGGCTGCATCACATCCCTAAACACTCCGACCCCTTGGCGACGTCCATAACCGCCATAACCGCCCCCGCGCCTAGAAGGATCGTTCCCCACCCCCAATCCGCCGACCCGCGGGTCCCGCTCTCGGCGCAGCGATCGCGTATCCAGTTCCGGCGTCAATAGGCCGATGCCGACGCTTCCTCCTGCTTCGACGCCGACACCGACTTGGTATTCGTCCTTCTCGATCCGCGCCAAAGGCACTTTCAACTCGTAGACCAGTTTGTTCTCCCCGAACGACAACGCAACTTCGAGTTCGGACACCGAGGCGAGCGGCAAGAGGCGTTTGTTGTGCTCTGCGCCACCGATAATTTCCAACTCCCCCGCTGCCATCACCGTCGTATACATCGATTGCAGCATTTGTGGATTAATCTTATTACCGATACCCTGTATACCCCCGCCCCGCCACTCCTGCTGGCCCTCGCGCAAACTCTCCGTCAACAACCACAGATCGTCCTGACTCAACCCCAACGGATAACGCACCGCGAATTTACTCTTCTTGCCGCCTTCAGGATCAAACGATACGGTAAAACCCTGTCGCAACAACTTCATCTGCAATGCGCGATCGGTCGTACTCAGAAAGAGATACATATACTCAGCATCATTTGCCAAGCCAACGATGGCCCCCTCTTTGTCAAAGAAATACTTGTCCCCCCATTCGCCGTCCCGCCCATCGATCTTAATTTTTTTCTGCGGCCAACTGCTCTCTAACTTAATCCCACCGCATCCGCAAAGGCCTATGAGAAAAAACACGCAACATGCTTTCATCAACATTTCAGAGCATTCTCCATAATCGATAAGACTTGTAGACCAGCCGCACGGACTCAACCAGCCTGGGGCACAGGATAGTGCCGCTCCCCCCCGTCAAAGCCCACCCGTGGCCACCGCACATGCGGCCACTCCTGCAAGCCATATGCAATATAATGATTCGCCAGCGCATGGCGAAAAGATCCCGGCGCTAAAATAGGTCCGCCACGATGCACTAAAACCCCGTCAAAGAACACGACATCCCCCTGCCGCACCTCCACCGCGACTTCTTCCACCGCATTGCGTTCAAAAAGGGCATCGACAGCCTCGTTGTAATCCCATCCAGCAAACTGCCCCCCCTCCGCCAGATCCGCGCTTACCAGCAATCGCCCGCGATGCGAACCCGGCTGCACCAGCATCGCCCCATTTTGCACATCCACGTCCTGCAGCGCGATCCACGCCGACATACAGCCCGGCAGGTAAAACTGGTCCTGGTGCCGCCCCTGCTCCGACCCGACCCAAAAATACATCGTCTGTATCCCTTCGGGCGTATCGCGCAAACACTGCCGCAATGGCTCTTTGAGCTCGGGGTCCGTTAACCACTGGTGCGCCACCGGGTCGTACCAATGCTGATTGTGCGTCCGCCCCCACTCGTCAGCCGCACGTGCCGCGAAACCCTCCAGCACACGCCGTCCAGCTTGCAGATCCATCATATAGGCCACAAAAGCCTCGCATTTATCTGCCGCGAATACTCCCTCGACTACGGCAAAACCATCGCGCCGATAAGCCTCAATATCCATTACACCGCTAATGATAGCCTCTCTTCACTCGCCAAAAAACTGCGGCAAAAGATCACGCGAAGCCAACAACATCTCGTCGAGCATCGCCTCCGCCTTCTCCGGTAAAATCGCCATCTCATCGACCAGCAACGCCTGCAATGCCAGGTTGCGATCCCCCTTGACCGCAGCATCGGCGACCAACTCCTGCCAGACAAAACGTTTTTCGAGCAATCCCTTAAGCACCATGGGCGCCTGCCCGGTCTGGATCGGCCGCACACCCGACGCGTCAGTCACCCCTTCCAACTCCACCTCCGCCGTCGCCGGCAAATTGCCGATCGCCCCCTGGTTAGCTACATTGACGATATGCACCTGGCGTCGGCCCTTTGCGATCGCCGCAATCAACGAGGAAATACCCTCGCCGGTAATCGAATTGTCCTGCACCTCAGGCAGCTCTGTCTGGTCTAATAGCTCCTGGTACTCGGCGAAAAATGCCGTGCGCACCTCCGCCGACGGCGGATCGGTAGTCAGGGCGGGCAAGTCCGGATCGTAGCCATGCGACTTCAGGCTTTTGGTCATGCCATAGGGCAGTTGCCCCATGCCCTCGGGCACCTGGGTCAGGAAAGGGTAAAACTCGACGATATGATCGTCCGAAGGATAGACGATATGGTGACCGTAGATCTGCGATAGAGTCGCGCTCAATTGGCGCCCCTTGGGCGCCTGCCGCTCGGCCACTCGCCGCATTAATTCGGCATAAACATCTTCGTTTTTGTGTTTGACCTCGGTAAACCAAAAATAGTGATTGGTCCCGATCCATGTGCAGTTCAGTTCGGCTACCGGCAAGTCGAGAATCTCGGCGGCGTAGCGGATGCCTTCCTGCACGCCGTGGCAGATCCCGATCACGTTCAGGTCGGTGTATTTGTGCATCGCCCGCAACAGCACCGCCATCGGATTTGAATGGTTGAGCAAGACGACCTTCGGACAACGCTTCTCCATCTCGCGGCACAGCGAGAGATAGGCCGGGATCGAACGCAGTGCCATCATCATCCCAGCCGGCCCGCAGGTATCGCCGATCACCTGGCAGACGCCATATTTACTGGGGATGCGAATATCCGCGTTGTGGTAGTTTGAGTTGTAGACATCGCGCGTCACCTCCGCGCCGCAGCCGCCGATTGACGACAGCGCGAAATCAGCGCCATCTACCGCGTCGGCCTTGTCCGTCGAGGCGCGTACCGAAAAACCCGTGTCCGCGCACTCGGCCAACCGCCGGCCCATCGCCGCCATAAACTCGACTTTTTCCGCATCGATATCGTAGAGAACAATCTCCGAACCGGCCAGATCTTCGTTCAGCAGCAGATCCGGCAAAGCCCGCCTAAAATAAAGGCTGCCACCACCGAGACACACTATTTTGCTCGCGCACATCGCATTTCTCGTTTTGCATTGATAAGTTTATATGTGTTGCTACTGGATCACCACGCAAATACGTACGTGAGCTAAAGCAGACCTGGAACACTTGTCAAGATAGGGCATATCGATTTAGTTGAGGTTATACCTCTTCTTTTGTTCATCTAGCAACTGAAGGATTCAACGGAAAACTGGCAAGGCTCAGGCCTGGTGCTGGTGGTCGACGACGAAGAGACGCCCTGCTCCACAACCGCGCAGATGCTCGAAGCATTAGGTCTTGAGGTCATCATCGCCGAAGACAGACCGGGAGACCCGGGGAAATTCCGCGGGTTAGCCGACCAGGTCGCGATCATACTATTACTATTGATCTGACCATGCCGTATATGGACGGGATAGACGCTTTACGCGAAATGAAAAACGACCCGGATGTCAAGTTCCTGTTGATCAGCGGCTTCACCGGCCGAGGGCTGGCCGGCTTTCGGGAAAAACCCTTCCAATTCGAAGACCTACCCGACAAGCTCCGGTCTATTCTGGGCGACTAATCGCGGCAGTAAACTGCAAAACCTCAGTGCCTGCCGATCGCTGCGCGGCCCTACCACAACACCACAAAACTCAACAGGCACCCCACAGCGAATAGCGCGACAGCCAGATATGCGGGCAAAGCGCGTGCCGACGAATCCTCTTCCTCCTGTAACTCCCGCACCGCCAGTTGACTGGTCCGTAACCAGGGGCTTTGCTCTTGGTTACGGACCAGTGAAATACCGCGCGGCTCCCAACCCGCAAAAGCCGAAACCAGCACCATCACCGACCCCGTAAGCAACATGCTGAACGGATAGGCCATATAGGTATTGACTAATGCCCGCGGCAAGACCGCGACTCCGAAATGCTCGGCGATCAGCGGCGCTAAGAGCCGTAGCACCCCATAAAGCGTACCGACCACCAGGCCGATCACCCCGCTCTTGCGGTGCACCCGAGTCATCGCGCCCATCAGAAAAAGCGTCAATAGCGGAATCACCAAAGCGCTCGTCAGGTCGATATAGAAAAGTAGCATCCCGCCTTCGAGCAGAAAGGGCACATAGAGAAAGGAAGAGGCGATTATCACCGGCGTCAGATACTGACCGACGCGCAGATAGTGACGGTCGTCGCGATCGCGGACCAGCAGCCGGGCATAAACATCGCGGGTCAAAAGCGCCGACAGCGTCGAGCCTATCGAGTCGTAGGTCGAAAGCGCCGCCGCCAAGATCCCGGCCACCACCAGTCCTTTTAGGCCGACAATATCAAACTGGCCCACCAAATACGGATATATCGCGTCCTGGCTCCCACCCGGCAAGACGCTCTGGTCAGGAAAGAGCGCCCGGCCCATCACGCCCATCGATAGATTAAAGAAGGTCATCACCAACAATACCGCCCCGGCCACCGACACCGACATCTTCATATCCCACTCGCTGCGCGCGGCGAACATCCGCATCGACTGGGTGTGATTGACGATCGCGTAGGCGATACCAATAATGACGAAAGCGACCGCCACCAGCCAAGCCGGGGTCCGGTACGTAATGGTGCCGCGCTCCGGATTGTACTCGCCGCCGGTCAACAACTTGCGCTCGATCTGCTCGCGACTATGCGCGCTGACATCCTCCACCTCAACTCTATCGTTGCCCACCGTCATCATCTGCACCGCCAAACCCGGCTCGTGTGCTTCCAGCTTCTCTTCGATCCCGCCCCACCCTCCAACCTGGCCCCACACCATAAACCATATGATCAGACCGGCTAAGGTCATCACCCCGAATTGCAGGGTATCCGTGACAGCGACCGAGCGCAGCCCACCAAAGGCCGTGTATATCGCCGCCAACACCGCAATCCCCCCCACCAAACCCCAGGCCGCGGAATCCGACCATCCGCTAACAATCGACAGAGTCAGAAAAGCCGCTGTAGCGATCAGCCCCAACACCAGCGTGCGGTACTGCACCTGGACAAAGGCGCATATCACCCGCGCCGCAACGCCGAAACGCGCTTCGAGATACTCGGCGTTGGTATACATCCCGGCCCGATACATCGGCAGCATAATAAAGAAGGCCCCCAGCCCCCAACCGCCGACGACCCCGACCCAATTCATGATCATAACTCCGATACCGAGGGTATAGGCCCCACCCGAATCGGCGACCAGGTCACTCGAATCAATCGCCGTAGCGTACATCGAAAGCCCCACCAGCCACCACGGCAGACGGCGCCCGGCCAAAAACCAGTCGGTGCTCGCTACCACGCCGCGGCTCAAATAAAGGCCATAAGCGATAATCGACCCATTGAGCAAAAGCACTATGCCCCAATCCAAAGCGCTCATATCTCTGCTCCCAGCAAAATTACGCCTTTCGGTTTTTCCCCGGTCAATACGAGCCCACAATTAGGCACAAGATGCGCTCTCGGGCAACTCGTCGCCATCGGGTCGAGGATGGTGCTCCCAATGCCCCGAAGAATCACTACCCCGGCAAATCACCGCATTCCCATTCCAGCCATTGAGCGCGCGCACATCCGGCGGCACAAAGCGCATCGTTAGCCCGCAGCGTCGACGATGCGAGCTATTGGGCTCGGAGCCGTGCAGGAGCAGGTCGGTATGCAACGATATTTGCCCGGCCTTCATCGCTAAGGCCACTGGCGGCTCTCCATAATCCAGCGCGTCCTGTACCGTCTGGTTGAGCACATTGTTTTCGTCGTCAGCGCTGCACGCAAAATCGATCTGGCCGTGCCGGTGCGAGCAGGGTATGACCGCCATCGCCCCGTTTTCTTCGTCGGCATCATCGATCGCCAACCACACCGTCACGGTCTTCGAGGGTGTCAACGGCCAATAGGAGGCGTCCTGGTGCCAGGATACGCGCTTGCTTTCGCCGGGCATTTTGCAAAAATAATGCGTGCCCCAACAGATGAGATTCTCGCCTATTAGATCCTGCACATAGTCGAGAATGCGTGGCGCGGTGACCAGGTCGTGGACGCTGCGGCAATTCTTGTGCCAACCATTGATCGAGTAGCTATTGCCACCACTGGCCGCGGCCGCTGCTAACAACTCGTCGAATATGGCACGGTGCATGGCGGCTTCGTCATCGGAGAATACATCCAGCGGAAAAATGAACCCCTTCTTGTTATACTGGTCTATTTGCTGCTGGCTAAGTTTTTGTAGATGAGGATTTTTCAACGGGTGGAAACTAAGGTCGCGGTCGAGTTCGGGATAGGCGTTGCTGGTAGGAGACATTAATTGATGCTCTTTTCTGCGCATCTATCGCGCTGTAGGCTAAATATAGTATCGTGAAAGACATCGCGGATAACTGATGGCCATGCTATTTCCAACGCATCGGTTAGCCTCATTCTATTCGCACCTTGCGACCCCCCACTCCCCGCTTTATACTACCCCCAATTCACCCGGAGTCCAACTCTATGCCCCTGTCC
>Ga0315339_1003572_pt1 | contig 10843 bp, 10 predicted proteins | sample ASW17metaG_FD_204514 | JGI IMG/M metagenome (GOLD analysis project Ga0315339, IMG submission 204514) | Ammonia-oxidizing marine archaeal communities from Pacific Ocean, United States - ASW #17 | ecosystem: Environmental > Aquatic > Marine > Oceanic | place: USA: California | collected 2016-12-05
CCTACCTCCGCTATTCGTAGCGTAGCGCCTCGATCGGATCGAGGTTGGAGGCCTTGACGGCGGGGAAGAGGCCAAACACGATCCCGACGGTGGCCGAGAAGCCGATGCCGAGCGCGAATGACCACCAAGGCAATGAGACCGGAAATCCGGTGATGTAGTGCACGGCGAGTCCGATCCCGCTACCGAGGAGGCTCCCCAGCACTCCGCCGATGGCCGTTAGGAAACTTGCTTCGAGGAGAAATTGCCAGAGAATCTCTTGGCGCTTCGCCCCGATCGCCCGGCGGGTCCCGATTTCTCGGGTGCGCTCGGTCACGGAGATCGTCATGATGGCCATCACGCCGATACCACCCACGAGTAGAGCGATTGACGACACAACTATTAGGGTGAGGAATGTCGCGGCGCTGATCTGATCCCAGAGCCCGAGAATTGCATCCTGGGTCATGACATCGAAGTCATTTTCTTCGTGGAGTCGTAGCCGATGTCGGATTCGCATGACCCGCTCGATTTCGGCCAGCGCCACGTCTCGGTCGACGTCCTCGTGCGGCACGGCGCCGATCATCACGGCCCGCATTTCGCCACCCTGCATCCGTTCTGCGCGAATACCGAACTGTTTCTGGTAGGTCGTGTGGGGAATCACAACGAACTCATCCTGCCCGGCATTAAATCCACCTGGGCTGGGCATTTCGTCCGCGACACCGATGACCGTGTAGCGCCTATTGCCAACGCGTACGCGTTTGCCGATTGGATCGACATTTGGAAACAGTGCCTGTGCCGGTGTCTGACCCAGTACAACGACGGCGGCTCGACGCTGGGTCTCACTCAGCGTGAAGAAGCGGCCTGCCGCGAGTTCCGCGTTGAATACCTGCTGGTAGTACGGGGTCGAACCGAACACGGTGAGCTGCCTGGTCCGTTCCGACCGATAAAAGACCCTGGCCATGGTCGGGAGGCCGCCCTGCCCGAGTACGATGTCGACCCAGGCCAGCGATTCAGCTTCTTCGTCGATTGCCGCAGCGTCGTCAGGGGTCAGGTTGGGCCGGCGCAACAAGTCGATGAAGTCCCGTCCTGAGCCCAGGCTTGTGAACGAGAACTTCGTAATGAAGATGGTGTCTGACCCCATGCTTCGAATGCTGTCGCGGAGAGACTGGTCGAGACCGCGGATGAGCGAGGTGCTTCCCACAATCGACATAATCCCAATGACGATGCCGAGGATGGTCAGTCCGGAACGGACCTTCTGCTCGCGAATGGTGTTGACCGCCATCGAGACGATTTCACCGAAGAGGCCGCTACGGAGGTTGTTCTCCATGATGGTTAGGTCCGACCCAGGGCCGAAATTGGGTCGAGCGCCGCCGCCTTGGAAGCCGGATAGAGGCCGAAAAACACCCCGACTACGGCGGTCAGTGAAATACCGAGCACAACCGACCAGGGGTGCACGGCGGCTGGAACCGGGGTCACCGAACTGAGACCAATGGCGATGCCTGAGCCGAGCGCGGTTCCAAGGATGCCACCGACGACTGAGAGGATGACGGTCTCAGCCAGGATTTGCCATAGCAGGTCTCGGCGTCTGGCGCCCAGGGCTTTGCGCAGTCCAATCTCTCGCGTCCGTTCAGAGACCACCATCAGCATGATATTCATGATGACAATGCCCCCAACGACCAGGGAGAGGCTGACGATCCCGACGAGCACGGCGAAGATCCCGCTGGTCGCTTGGTCGTACAGGTCTAGCGCGGTGCCTGCCGTGAAGAACCCGAAGTTGTTGTCTTCTCCAGGACGTAACCGTCGTTCGATTCGTAGTGCGACGGTCGCGTCGTCCATCGCGAGGTCCATTTGTTCGGGCGTTTCCGGACGGGCTCTGAGCTCTATCGACGGTCGCGCGCCGAAGAGTTTACGGAAGCGACCCATGGGGATAATGACGAATTCATCTTGAGACTGCCCCATGAATGAGGGTGACGATTCGCTGACGCCGACTACGCGGAAGTTGACACCCTGGATTTTGATGACTTTGTCGATGGGGTCGACGGTGTCGAAGAGTCGTTCGGCGGTTCCGTATCCGAGCACCGTGACACCCCGGTCGCGTTCGACCTCGGCGGGACTCATGAGCCGACCACGCTCGGCGGTGAACGCTGGAAAATCGACGTAATCCTCCGTGACCCCACGAACCCCCACACTCTCAAGTAATTGGCCTCGGTAGCGGACCTCCCCGCTTTGGCCTGCTTCGGCCATGACGGCCCTCAGGTTGGTGCCGTTCCGCTGGACCGCCTCAGCATCGTCGAGCGACACGCGCGGGTTGTTGCGCGTTGCGTCTTCCTCTGCCTCGGTCAACACGAGACCCGTTCGCTCGATTGTGAACGAATCTGACCCGAGTTCAGAGACGATGAGGTTTGAGACCTCGGCGTTCACGCCCTGGATCAACGAGACGACCGCGATGATCGATCCGACCGATACGATGTTGCCGAGAATGGTGAGCGTGGACCGGAGCTTACTTGACCAGATAGCGCCCAGGGCGATGGCGGTGAGATCAAGAGTACGGCGCATTGGGTTCCCCCTGCATCAGTGTCTGGATGAACTCGAGTTCACCCACCAATGCGGAGTCGGAATCCACCCTGTGAGTCGGTGTCTGAACTGTTCCCTGGGCCGCCTCTGCTTTGTGCACCTCCGACTACCCTGATCGCATCGCCATCATTTAGGTTTCGGACCTCGCTGAACGGGCCAGTAATGACGAGGTCGCCCTCAACGACCCCGTAGAGTGCCTCGAAGTGGCGTTCACCTGCGATTCCGGTCACGACCGGCAAGAAGACGGCTTGGCCCTGGCGTGCGACGAAGACTCCTTCGAGTTCTTCCCCTTCTGCGTCGTCGTCACGAACGGTCTCGTCCTCGACGGCGCCATCTCCCCCAAATCGCATGCTGAACCGCATCCCAATCGGGTTCCCGTCGAGGGTTTCCTCTTCGTCTTCGCGGATCACCTGCCGTACCATCTGCCCGTTGGCGTCGAGTATGACTTCGCGGACGGTCGCCGATTGAATCGGAATCGCGATCGCGTCGTCGCGGACGGCGGTGGTGATGTCGGCCGTGCAGGTGAAGCCCGGACGGACATTCGGGATTTCGTCATTAAGCGTGACCACGACCTTGAAGTTGGTGGCCTGCGTGCCGGCCCCGCCGGCCTGGATCGGGCTGTTGCCGATCTCGGTCACGATTCCCGCGAACTCTTCGTCCGGCAGCGCGTCAATGGTCACCACTGCCGATTGCCCCAACCGGATGCTCGGAATGTCTGTCTCGTCCACTTCTACCTCGGCCTCGATTACCGAGAGATCGGCGATGGTGGCGAGTACGGTGCCAGCGTTGTTCATAGTGCCGATGACGACCGTCTCCCCCTCTTCGATGTTTCGTCGGGTGACCACTCCCGCGAAGGGCGAGGTAATCGTGACCTTCGTCAGATCGTAGCGGGCGCTGTCGAGGTTCGCTTCTTCCTGGCGGATCCGTTCAGTCTGCGTTTCCACGTCGACCTCACGCGCTCGCAGCTCAGTCTCGCGAAGCGTGACGTCGGTCAGGGCCTGCTCGTAGGCTTCTCGCGAGACCAGTCTGAGCTCCCACAGGTTCTGCTGCCGCTCGAGATTGTCGCGGGCCAACTGTAGGGTGACCGTCGCCGTTTCGATCGCGACCTCGAGCTGCCGTTGAGAGGACCGCGACGCACGCAGCGACGCTTCGCCCCGGTCAACCGCCGAGCGCAGCGTTTCCGGGTCGATCTCCATGAGGAACTGGCCGCGGTCGACACGGTCGCCTTCGTTGAACGCGAGACGGGTCACTCGTCCCATCGTGTCGGCGCTGATGTCGACGGTCAGTTGCGGCACGATGGTGCCGGATGCGGACACGACCGCCTTGAGCGCTCGACGCTCGATGCGCTCGACGTCCACCTCCGGACCCGTGGGCCGTGCGAACGTCAGGTTGACGTAGACGAGCGCGCCACCGATGGCCAGCACAACAATCACCAAGAGCACCTTGCGAAGACCGGTCAACGACTCAACCTCCCATCCGGGACAATGCGAACCCCCCGCCGATCGCGATCACGGCATACAGGAGGTAGAAAGCGGTGGCGATCGGTCCGGTGCGCTTCCCATAGAGGACGGCGGTTCCGATCGACAACACAAAGAGTTGCCACACGACGAACAAGTCAATGAGGCCCAGTGTCCGGTCCGCGAAGGAGCCCTCTTCGAGCATCGGAAAGAAGGCCGCTACGGTGGTCGGATTGCCCATGGCACCTCGCGCGTAGTTCAGCGGGACGACAAACAGTTGCTGCACGATGTTGATGGCCCCGGCGTGCGCCACCAGCGCATAAATGGCACGGAAACTGGCACCGGCGCCGAACGCGACATACCCCACGGTCCAGACCACGCCGGCGATGACGAGGGTGACGACGGGAATCGAGACCAGAACCCCGCCGCCGGTGAAGTACACCGCGCCCTCGAGTTGGCGCTTGAGCTGGCCATAGACGTCCTCCGAGACGGTCATCCCGAACGCCTCCATGGCGCTGACCTGTTGCTCCAGCAGCATCTGCTGGCCGAGCTCGGTGCTCACGAGCCAGCTGCTGGCGCCGGCACCGATCAGCGCGATGGCTAGCAACGCGCCTAGCCACCGCGGCTTCTGCACGACGACCTCGAACGTTCGCCGAGGTGAGAAAAGCACGCCGACCAACCGTCCGATCAAACCCATGTCTCGGATGGGCGCCGCCTGCGCCAATTTCTCGCGAGACTCTGGTTCCGTGGTATCGGTCATGGGGGTGGCGTCGATCTCGGCGCGACGGTGCCGTCTGGCCCCGCCAAGATGCCGTGACCGCACACGCGATTCTACCGCGTTGGTCACGGACGGCTGGACACAGCGGCCCCATCTGGATAGACGAACCGCGACGGTCGAATGTTTCACGATTTCGTGGTGCCGGTCATCTTGACACGGTGCAACGCGTTGACCTAGTGTCCGGTTTCAGAGGTGCGGGTCCAGGTGGGGCGCCCATCCAAAAAGCTTCTACGACACTGAGACCCGGTCGCGTTTACCCGTTTGGCCAAACTGACCTGCTTCGGCGCCACTCGCGCGAGTTCCATACGGGACCACTGGATCAACGTCTGAGCAAGCCACCAGGACGGTTCGCTGCCTCGCCGCGCATCGTCGAGGTTAACAAGAGTCACAGGAGCGTGACGTGATCGAACTCGTCCCCAAAGAACTGTTCTTTACGAAGGGTGCGGGCAAGCACCGCGAGAAGCTCACCTCCTTTGAACTCGCCCTGCGCTCGGCCGGCATCGCTGCCTGCAATCTGGTGCGCGTGTCCAGTATCTTTCCTCCGGGGTGCAAGATCCTGTCGAAGACCGCCGGCATCCGGAAGTTGAAACCGGGGCAGGTAACCTTCGTCGTGATGTCCGAAACGGCGACCCGCGAGGCGCATCGGCTGATCGCTGCCACGATCGGCGTGGCAATTCCGCGCGACCGCAAACTGTTCGGCTACCTGTCGGAGCATCACAGTTTTGGTGAGAACGAAGAGACCGCGGGTGACTACGCAGAAGAATTGGCGGCGGAGATGCTGGCGACCACGCTCGGCCTCGACTTCGATCCCGACGAGAGCTGGGATGAGAAGAAGGAAGTGTACCGGCTGTCCAACCAGATCGTCCGGACGCAGAATGTCACCCAGACCGCAGTCGGAGACAAGAGCGGGGTCTGGACGACGGTGATCGCCGCCGCGGTGCTGGTCGGATGAGGAGCCGGCTCAGCGCCGACGTGGGAAGTGGACGGAAGCGGATGGGATGACTCGTGCGGTGCGTAGTGGGCGCCATGGTGTTGCTGGCGGGGGCGCCAGTCAACGCGCAGCCCTTCGAGATGGTCGGAGTGCGCGCCCTCGGCATGGGTGGGCTTTCGTTGCCGTTGCCGACGATGCGACCGCGAACTACTGGAATCCGGCCGGTCTGACGGACCTCTTCTTCAGTGCGGTTCTGGAAGTCCAGCGCACCGACACCCGTCTGAGTCCGGACCCGTTCCTGCGTGAAGGCACACGTGATGGCACGACGTTTGTGTCGACGAGCGCCGAGCGGGCGTTGGAGACGTACGCCGGGCCCGGCAACGTGCGTGACTCGAGAACGTCATCGAGCGAGCTGTGGCACTCGAAGAAGCAGAGATGGTGCAGGCAGAGAGCCTGGACCTCGGGGATATTCCGGGCCAGGACCGACGATCCGTCCCACACGCTCCGCCGGATGTGGTGGTCGCCGGTCAGCGACCAGTGGATGGCCCGGAAGCACTACCGGAGTCGGGGTTTTTCCTCGAACAGCACATACAGGGGATCGAGCGCGAGTACCTGGCTCAGGCCCTGCAGCAGGCTGGCGGTGTGAAGGTTCGGGCCGCCGGGCTGCTCGGAATGAGCTTCAGAGCGTTTCGCTACTACTTGAAGAAATATCACCTCGGGTGACGTCTCGTTGTCGTCATTTTTTGTCAGTGATAATATTTGCTACGTGAATCGACAGTACGTTCGTGTACGCGTCTGTCGATCGCACGCCCGTTTTTAGGGCCTTGCTTGCCATTTCCCGGGCGTTGACCTGATCGTGGATCTGCATTTGCAGGTGTACATGCTTTTCACATTGGAGCATGGAATCCACTTGCCGGTGTCGGGTCTGTCGCCTCTGCAGATCGCTCCCTGAACTGACGATAACGTAGAGGGAGGGATAGTGCCCATGACGGCCAGAGACAAGAGAGGCTTCACGCTCATTGAATTGCTGATCGTCGTGGCGATTATCGGTATCATCTCGGCGATAGCCGTGCCGGGTCTGCTCAGAGCCCGGATGGCGGGGAACGAAGCCTCGGCCATCGGGTCACTCCGTGCCATCAACAGCGCACAGTCGACATACGCCGCCAGCTGCGGCTACGGATTCTACTCGCCGTCGCTCGTATCGCTCGGCACGCCGCCGACGGTTGGCGGCGGTGATGGGTTCATCGGGACGGACCTGAGCACCGATCCGTCGAACAAGAGCAGCTACACCCTGGTGCTCACCCCCGGTGCGGTGGCGGCAGGGTCGGCCCCGTCGTGCAATGGCGTGGCGGCTGGCGCCAGTGTGTCGACGTACTATGTGGGTGCGTCCCCGCTGGCCGGTGGAGGGGTCCGATTCTTCGGTACGAACCAGGGAGGGACGATCTACCAGTCCTTCGCAGCTATTCCGGTTGCGCAGAACGGCGCCCCGGCCGGCGTATCGCCGATACAGTAGTGCGTGCGCCGACGTGTCCTGCCGCCGGAGTGTCGGTGTCATCGGCAGGCTGCGACGCGGTATTGGCGCACCGCCAGTGTTCTGCTTCACCCAGCGCGACGCGGTAAGCGGATCGTCCGACAGAGGAGTTGATTCCATGAGTACGCTCGTTCGGCGCGCCATGCTCGCCCTGGCGCTTGTGGGCTTCGCGTCGGCGGCAACGTCGACGTACGTGCACTATCAGATTGCGAGTGATCCAGGCTACACCAGCTTTTGCGACATCAATGAGCGAGTCAGTTGTACGCAGGTGTATCTGAGTCGTTTCGGATCGGTTGGCGGCACACCGGTGGCGCTGCTTGGCGCATTCTGGTTCGGCGTGGTGGGCCTGCTGACGGTGGCCGCCGGGCGAAGTGCCGCCGCGCGCGTCGAGAATATCGGCGGCTATCTGCTCGTGTTGTCGACCATCGGGCTGGCGACCGTGCTGTTCCTCGGCTACGCCTCCTTCAGTGTCTTGGGGGTCGTCTGCTTCCTGTGCGTCGTCGTGTACGCGGCCGTCGTCGGGATTTTTCTGCTGTCAGGCGCGGTGGGTTCGGTCCCGTGGCTTTCGATTCCCAGGCGGGCGGTTGCGGACCTTGGCCATCTTGTCCGAACCCCGGCGGCGCTCGCGGTCACGCTGCTGTTTCTCGGCGCGACCGCAGCGGCGGTTGCCGTGTTCCCCTCTGAGTCCCCTGGGCCGCCCGCCTTGCCCTCGACGCCCCCCCGCGATCTCGCCGGAAGCGCTCCGGAGACCAGCGACACGACGTCGGAGATCGAACGATTCTGGGACGCACAGCCTCGCGTCGAATTGCCCGTTCCCTACGAAGGCGCGCAGGTGCTGGTCGTGAAGTTCAACGACTTCGAGTGCCCCTCGTGTGCGGCCACCTATCTGGCCTACGAGCCGATTTTTGCTCGGTTCGAGTCCAGCCATCCTGGGGCCGTGCGCCATGTCAGTCTCGACTATCCCCTGGATCCCGAGTGCAATGACCAGACGCCTCGTGGCATGCACGCCGGGGCCTGCGAGGCCGCGGTTGCCGTGCGACTTGCCCGCCGCCAGGGACGTGACGAGCCGATGACCCGCTGGCTCTACGACAACCAGGCGTCGCTGTCGCGGGCATCGGTGCGAGACGCGTTGGAGCGAATCGCGGGGATGTCTGATTTCGACGCGTTGTATGACGCGACACTGGAGGAGGTCAAGGCGGACATTGCCCTCGGGGGGCTCATCGCCATCGAAGCCACGCCGACGTTCGTCGTCAACGGGGTCATGATCAAAGGCGGCCTACAACCACAATTCTTCGAGTCCGCCATCGCGCTGGAGCTCGCGCGCGCCGCCGCGGGTCCGCCGTCCGAGTAGCGCCGTTCGGGCGACGTTATGGCCCGCTACGCGATCCGTCTCGAGGAACTGACCAAGGACTATCCCACCGGCTTCTGGCGGCCCCGGCCGGTCCGGGCACTTGACCACGTCTCGCTCGATGTTGAGCCCGGCGAGGTGCTCGGGTATCTCGGTCCGAATGGTGCCGGCAAGACCACCACCCTGAAGCTGCTGATGCAGCTCATCTATCCGACCTCCGGCCGGGCCGAAATTCTCGGGCGCCCGGCTGGCGATGTCGAGGCCAAGCGTCGTCTGGGGTACCTGCCCGAGTTGCCCTATTTCTACGACAACCTAACCGCCGAGGAACTCCTGGTCTATTTCGGCGGATTGTTCGGCCTCGCACCGGCCGTCGCCCGCACCCGGGCGTCGACGTTGCTTGACCGCGTCGGCCTCGGCGCAGAGCGTCGCCGCCGGCTCCGCCATTATTCCAAAGGCATGCTGCAGCGGGTCGGTATTGCCCAGGCCTTGGTGAATGACCCGGAGGTGGTGTTTCTCGACGAACCGATGTCGGGTCTCGATCCGGTGGGTCGGCGCGACACCCGCGAGCTCATTCGGTCGTTGCGGGACGAAGGACGAACCGTCTTCTTCAGCTCTCACATCCTGTCAGACGCCGAAGCGCTCTGCACGCGAGTCGCGATCATGGTGCAGGGCCGATTGGTCTCTACTGGACGGCTCGCCGATCTGGCGTTTGAGGTGCAGGGTTGGGAGTTGATCGTATCGGGGGCCGACGGCGGGGCGCTGGCCACTCTGGGGCTCGATGCCGTGACGACCGCGGTGGATGGCCGGTACATCGTCGAGTTGCCGGTCGACCGTCCGCCGGATCAGGTGCTGCCCGAGCTGATCCGACTTCACGTGCGGGTGGTGTCGTTGACCCCACGTCACGAGTCGCTCGAGGACTACTTCATGCGTCTGGTGGCTGGGGGCCCGGCGCCCGCGGCCTAGCGATCGGTCGACCATGTCCGTCATTTTCCGAATCGCGGCGCAGGTCTTCAAGGAATCGGTGCGCGACAAGGTGCTGTACAACCTTGTGCTGTTCGCCGTGTTGTTGACCGGCGCCTCGTATCTCATCGGACAGCTGACGGCCGGTCAGGACGTGAAGATCATCAAGGATCTTGGCCTGGCCGCCACCCAGATCTTCGGATTGTTCATCGCGGTGTTCATCGGGATCGGGCTGGTCTCGAAGGAGGTTGAGCGGCGCAGTATCTACGGCTTGTTGTCGAAGCCGGTGCGACGGCACGAGCTGATTCTTGGCAAGTACGCCGGATTGGTGCTGACGCTGGCCGTCAACGTGGGGGTCATGGCGGTCGCTTTGTATGCCGTGCTCGGCTACATGTCCTGGGTAGAGACGGAAGAGTTCCGACGGAGCTGGGAGGCTCCGGCCACCGACCCGGCGATGCTCGCCGCCATCCTGTTGATCTTCGTCCAGCTCATGCTCGTCACCGCGATCGCTCTGTTCTTCTCCACGTTCTCGAGCCCGATTCTCTCCGCCGTGCTCACGTTCGGCCTGTACGTCGTCGGTCACTTCAACGCGGATCTGCGCAACTTCGAGAGCGTGGTCGAGTCTCCGGCGGCGGTCTCCTTGGCGCGGGTGCTGTACTATGCGCTCCCCAACCTGGCGTCCTTTGATGTGAAGGCGCAGGTGGTGCATGGACACCCGGTGTCCCTCGGGTATGTTGCGTTGACCTCCGCATACGGTGCCGCCTACATCGGGGCGCTCTTGCTGGCCGCTGTGTTCATCTTCTCGAAGCGGGACTTCAGGTGACGGGGCGCTCCACTGGGTGGTGGCAGCGACCGGTGTGGTTCACCGCCGCGATGGTCCTGTTTGTCGCGGTGTTCGTCTCGACCGCCGTCATGCGTGACCGCGTCTACGCCGCGACGGACCCGGAGACCGAGCTCCTCTATATTCCTTCCGGTCCAGTGCTCGCTCGGATGGCGTTGTCGTTCGACGCTCTGCTGGCTGATGTCTACTGGATCCGTGCTCTCCAGCACTATGGAGGCACGAAACGCGGCGACGGTGAGGCGAAGAGCTACGACCTGCTGGGTCCCCTGCTCGAGATCACGACAACGCTCGACCCACACTTCAATGCGGCGTATCGCTTTGGCGCGATCTTTCTGACCGAGGCCTACCCGAACGGACCGGGGCGTCCGGACCTGGCGGTGGCGCTGCTCGAAAAGGGTATCGAGCAGATGCCCGACCGCTGGGAGTACTACATGGACATTGGGTTCA
>Ga0315339_1003573_pt1 | contig 10842 bp, 7 predicted proteins | sample ASW17metaG_FD_204514 | JGI IMG/M metagenome (GOLD analysis project Ga0315339, IMG submission 204514) | Ammonia-oxidizing marine archaeal communities from Pacific Ocean, United States - ASW #17 | ecosystem: Environmental > Aquatic > Marine > Oceanic | place: USA: California | collected 2016-12-05
GGCAACTAGATCAGGCACTTCTTTGTTATACGAAAACAAGTGACGGGTCTGTCTCTGGGTGTAATTTGAGCGGGCGAAATCTATCCGGTGTAGATCTGACTGGGGCAAATCTAAAGGGAGCAAACCTGAGAGGAGCAAATCTTTCCACTGCATATCTGATTAGGACAGATCTAACTGAAGCAGATCTGTATGGAGTAAACCTAAACCAGACAGTTTTAATTAATGCTCGCATGACTGATGCCAAGATTGAAAAAGGGCAACTAGATCAGGCACTTCTTTGTCATACGAAAACAAGTGACGGGTCTGTCTCTGGGTGTAATTTGAGCGGGCGAAATCTTACTGGGATGGACCTGAGAGAGGTAGATCTGAGTGGGGTAAATCTAATTGACGCAAATCTGACTGGCGTAGATCTGGCGGGTGCAAACCTGACTGGCGTAGATCTGGCGGGCGCAAACCTGACTGGGGCCAATCTGGCTGGGGTAGATCTGACTGGGGCGAATCTAAGGGGAGCAAATTTGACTGGGACAACATTCTGTAAGACAAAGATGTCTGGCGGAAAACTAAATAACGCCAGTTGCCATTAAAAAGACAAAAGAAGCAACCACATCACATATGTTCAGCCATGTATCAACTGCAAAAATTCAAGAGTCGGTGAATGTTAGGAAATAATCAAGATGTAAGGACCTAATACTTATATTGATGGGTTACACCTGGTGTCCTGAACCTAAATCAGACTTTTTGTAGAAAAAGTCTATGCGCTTGTTGTTATCTAGCGAGAGTGTGTTCCTGCGTGAATATTATTAAGTAATCTGATTGGACTTAGAGAAGTTCGATAGGACAACTGAATTACAATTACGCTGTAAGAGTGGTCTGAAACGCACTTTTAAGTTTCTGGCCTTTAATTAGGTTGTTGCAGGTTCGATCCCTGCACGGCCCACTGATAATTCAACGTCTAACAGTTAAATTCTAAAACTCTCTTTTCCCATAGGTCCGAATTTTCCCCAATAGTGAACCTAGAAAACCTTCGATAAGTAACAAGCAAATCAACCAAGTGTCACGGCGTCCATTCCCACGACATACTTAGAGTGTCTGAAGAACCTGAACGGCCAATTCTGTAATAAGTGTCTCAACTCTGATTCCTGCCCGACTGGATACTTAAACTCCACAACGTAGTCAACGGGTGAGCGTTTCATCTGACAGCTAACAGTTGGTGAGAGTTTCCGATATCGGATATCTCGGTCTATCGTCATCCGGATTCCTGGTTTCAGATTGAAGTAACTGCGACAGTAATTCACCTCAAGCACTGGCCGGTATAAGCCATCAACACCAACTGGGAATTGGTCTGGGTTTTCCACAACCATGCTCTGAAGAGAGTATTGATCTCTAGGTATCAATCTCTGAGGGTTTTGTATCGGGAAAAGAAATTTTGTAGCGACCTTGTTTCTCTTACGTTTTAGCTCCAGCACTATATGTTTTGGATCTTTGTCATACCAGCGAATTCGTGTCTTACAGCGACGACTCAGGCCTGAGACGCTGTCATGATAGTCATCAAATTCTGGGGTGTCGAGATAGATCGAATTGACTTGTCTGTCCGCGTACATTCTTCTTGGGTATAACCCTATCGCAATGAAAGCTGGTCTTAGTTCTTGATACTGCTGACGCTGGAGCGGTAACTTGTTTTCGTGTCGAAACCGATTAGCCGAGATATCGTTCGTACTGTGCATGAACATACTTACTGCGTATAACCTGCGATTTGGAGTTGTTTACGAGAAAACGGTGTTGGCGAGACTTCCTTACTATCTACAGTTATACGGGATGCGTACTGTTCTACGGCGATTTCCTCGACATTCTTAAATAAGCAGTTCTCACAGTGGATTTCCGCGGCTCCCCATTCCTCTTTTTTCACATAGGCCATTAGGGCGTTACCGACGTTTCTAAAGTCTGAATTACGGATATTTACTACTGATTTATCCTTGCTAACGATCCCCGTGCCTGTGCCATCAACGATGAGTTCGCTCGCAGCTAGATAAGAGCCTTCACCAACCGAGATCGCCTTGTCTCGAATTTCAGAAAACGAAGATAAAGTTATCTCAACCCTGGAGCCTGATAAGTCAATACCATCATTTCCAATATTACGGAACACAGAGTTGCGGACGATACCGTCTGAAAAATCACTGTCGAAAGCATCTGCATTACAACCAACAAACTCCACATGGTCAAGGGTAAAGTCTGAACTAATGATATTGAGTCCATCTTCGCATTGGAGGGAGCTAAATATAGAATGGTCGAGCTGTACGTTACTCTTATAAAATGTGATACACCCGGTTAATCCACGGGCATCCTGTCTTTGAGAAAAACCTTCGGTAGCTGCGCCGGTCACATGACTATGGCGCAAAATCGATTTGCGATTGGCCTCAGCCACTAGTAGTCCTCCCCAAGAACCTATTAGATCCTGAGTGGGGTTTGATTCAATCATAAATCTAACAGGCGACTCTTTTGTTCCCAATGCATGTATTGGGCCATTCACTTTCAGTCTAGCGCCTTGCTTAAACTCAAGTACAACACCTGGAAGAAGCTTAACCGCCCAGGCTCTATCGGTTTGGAGGCTAGTCGTTAAGGAATAATGTCCTGGAGGAAAGACGATTGTCTTAGCCACATGATCTAGGAGTACACCATTGTTGTTAAACCAAGATTTAGTGACCGCCTGGCTCGCGTAACTAGAATCATGGTTACGAAACTGCAGAAAAATAGGTCTAGTAAATCGTTCACCTTGATACGAGTAACTAACCCGCATCTGATCACTGAGGTCGAATCCAGAGAGATCTATTGGTAACTTGAAGATATGTTCAGTGCTACCTTCCTGATAAACAGGTATCGTTGTCTCAGTCAGCACGAAACTAAGCGCGGGATGTTTTTTAAAGAATATCGAATGAACAACAATAGGATGAGAGGTCAAATTCTTGAGTTCCACATCTGTACCTTCGGGTGACCAGAACCAAAAAGGGCGAAGGTGACTGTAAAGCGGCCTCGTGCCCTTTTCAAATAAATCCCTAATTATGGGAGCATCAAAATCCTCAAGCGATGCCTTCAAAGGCACGATCCCTGGAGTTTTTGTACTCTCATTTATGTTAAGTAACAATCTCTGAGACGAATTTATCGGTTCGTCATTAGCTGGAGACTCAGAAAACAACTTGTTTACAAGGAACGGCAATCGCTCGAGATTTTCTTTCAACACCGCAAGCGAAACAGAAGATGCCTGAATATTATCGATCGAAAGTAATTTGGCGTAATCTGTTTGTCTTGAGATAAACCAATTTTGAAACTTATTCGAGTTCAGAGTGTAAGAAATTTCTTCTATGTTTTTCTTGGTCAATTCTCTAAATAGAGGATTATTCACTACCGATACTAACGCAAATCCTGAGCCAAGAGTCTCTAAAACTTCTAAACTTGGATTATTGTCAAAAGGTATAGGCTCTAGACGTTCAGAAATCGGGTTAAAATAAAATCGTTGGTTGTTCCATGTTAGACCATGATTTCCTCCCCACAATACGTTGATGATCCACCATCTACTCATTAAATTGAGGTCAAACGTCTGACTCGCAGGTACTTTTCGATCCATATAGTCTCTTAACAGGCTGACTGCCTTGGCTCCATGCTGGCTTTCTGTTGTCTTTGGTTTAAATTTACCTGGTCGAAAAATTTTTACTGGGTAATCATGAATTGCCAGGTTTGACAGATGTAGCAGTTTGCCGAAATTCAGGTTGATGAAGGTCTGTTGCCAAAGCAAATCCTCGTCGATTGCGACGATCGACCCCCATCTGCGACTTTGAGCCTCCACCAATTCCTTTGAAAAGTGCTCTTCAAGCGCCATAATGCCAACCAACATATCGTTGATTCGAACATCGACAAAGAAATAACGTGGAGCAAGTACATTCATGTACCGCATCACGTCAAGCATAAGAGCCTCTCCGTCATTACCGCGTACTGACGGAATTTGTACAGAAAATTTTCTAATTCCAAATAATTGCTGATTCTTACTAATCTTTATCCGCATCGAGAGTTTTCTCACATCTGTAAGATGACCGCCAACACCACCTACCCAATCACCTTTTAGCCGAATTAATGCATTGACCTTTTTTTTTGCGCCTCCATTATCTGCAATTATTCTCGCGCTGACCCAATCGTCATCGCTAGTGGTTAATAGTGGAGTTCTTAGTGAGAGTACTTCATTACGTTTATTCCGCAATTTGCCTATTGCACCATCCGTCATGTAAATACGCAAAATCGGAAGTTCGTTTATAGGGATATTGCTTCGATCAAGGTAGGATAGATCTTTTGCTTTAGATTGAAGATACTTGTCAATATCAAGACCTACAAAATAGGAACCTCCCCTGATTCCAAAGCGTAACGGGGGAAGTAAGACATTGCAGTATTTGTCGTCTATGACTCCATCATTGCACCTCCACAATATAGCGTTGTGCGCCTTCTCTGAATAATGCAAAAACCAATCGGCTCGGAAAAAACTTTCGATACGACTTGGCAGGATTACAGTGGCCAGGCCATTGCTGAGAGATAGAGCTAACATTAGCAGCGACGCCAATGTTACAGCTATAACAGCAGTGCCTCGCATGGAATTAGAAAAGTAGGCTGATCTGCTTAAGTGATCACACGGGCATTATCGATAATCGAGATTTCTACAGTTTGGTACCGAGTAGAGAGTCCATCCTTAACTTTTTCGTAGATAGCCATATCCAGACTAGGTACTTGCAGAGTAATTTCGTTACGCTCTGAGGTTTCAGTGACGCGTTTAATGCGGTATTTCAGCGATGCTTGATTGAGAATGCTCGTAAATACCTCCATATCGAACTTTGCTCCACTCTCAGACTGCAGGACGATATCGATGTAGGAATTGTGACTGCGGGCAGCGGCCGAGCGTTTGAACATTGCCGGTAGCATCACGATTGCCACGACAGCAAATCCGACAAGCGTAGCCAGCACCTGGTTGGCCCCGAGCCCAAGCCCAATGGCAATGGCAATGAATATATAGGCCAATTCCTCTGGTTCCTTGATTGGGGTTCGAAAACGAATAATGGAAAGTGCCCCCACCAAACCCAACGAAAGAGCAATGGAAGTCTTGATTACGGTGATTATCAAAATCATGGTTGGAATTAATAATAGAAACAACGGCATGTACTGCGTCGTATCGACAACTAAACGGGTCGACTTTCTAACTATCCAAGCAAACATCACAGCAAGTAGTAGACCCACCGCCATATTGCGTATGAATTCCAATATGGGTATCTCGATGATGTCGTATGGGTTAATGAAGTTCATTGCCTAAATTCCATAGATGAATGCATAGGTACATATGGCATGATTCTACACAAGAATATCAAACGTTATATGAACTGGTTAGGACATCATGAATTTGGTTGAGGCCACAAATCCTTCGATTTGACCGACAAGAGGGATAGTGTTGAGGATATACAGTCGATTGAATATTGGTTGGGTCAGTGGTTGATGACTTACGGTTATATATTGGGCTGTTACGGTGAGTTCTCCCGTCAAATATTTTTCCTCTGTTACGAACAAGTTTTTGTTGGTTCAGTAAAAGAATGGGAATCTTTGTTACGGAATTTTGACATCAATAATTTTCAAGAAAAGGCCTAAATTCAGGTTGGGTCAATTTATTGCTTTTAACACTGTTAATTGCGATCAGTTAGTGGTAGCAGAAGAGGTGTATAACAGCCTATGCTCTTTATCCTGTTCGACGTTGCCAGGGTAGAACAGAATGGGTTGAAGTCTTAGAAATTTCAAGAAAACATACGAAGAGGTCTGAGACTATGGGATAACTCAGATTGGTACTTGATTGAGGTTCCACGAACAAAGCCTAGTCGAATGCAGATAGACAATCTAAGGTATCTGGTTAGTTTGTTGTTGTCCGCATTCACTTTTTCAAAATCTTGATTTTGTATCTGTGACTTAGCAACGTCCAGAATTTTTTACACTCTTGGAATGCACATTTGTGATGTAGTTGATAATCACGGAGTCTCTACCACAGGTTACAATGGTTAGGAGTAAATTGTCATTTAATCTTATTTAAGATTTAGCCCGTATTTGGGGAAGCTTAAATAAATGGTCAAAAAGTTAAGGTTGCGTCTGTGTTCTACATATTCCGAGGAGTGCAGATTGAAGGGGGTATTAATCGAGTTTCATTTCAATTAAAGGCCTCATAGTTTTGTGAGATCGTAGACCTTTCAATTGTCTTTTTTTGATCGGTATATTCTTTATAACTAAATAAAGTGGTGCTGAAAGAAGGTTAAGTCTATGAACAATAAGAATCCGAATAGCTCATCTGACATTAATATTGGTGCTACTCCACCTATAGGTGAGTCTGACGATTTAATGTTGAGCATTGTTGTTCCAGTTTTGAACGAAGAAGAAAGTATCGAAAGTGCACTAAAGAATATCGGCGAAGCTATAGAAAGATTGGTAGTGAAGTGTGAAGTTATCGTTGTTGATAATGGAAGTGTCGATGCAACGATAAAAATCGTTGAGAGGAGGCAACGGCATTGTGATTACATAAAACTAATACCAAATGTGTTGCCTAGAGGCATCGGTATCGCGGTATGGGAAGGTATTCGCAATGCAAAAGGCAGATATGTAGTTATGATTCCCGGAGATGGGGAAAATGACACGTGGGAGATTCTTCGTTACTTGCCACTTATGAACGATGTAGACATAGTTATTCCATATGTCTACAACCGGGAGGTTCGCTCCATTTTTCGTCGATTGTTGTCTAAGTTGTATAAGTTGATCATCAACCTATCGTTTGGAATGCTATTGAATTATATGAATGGTACAGTAATGTATCGGAGGAAAATACTTGATTCGGTTCATTTGCACAGCAAGGGGTTCTTTTTTCAGACCGAATTGTTAATAAAGTGTATAAAACGTGGATATCTTTACGCAGAAGTTCCTTACAAAATCAATCCTCGTGATGGAGGGCAACAAAAAGCAATAAACCTCCAGTCAGGGTTCATTGTTATGAAAGAATACATTGAACTTCTTGTAGCGGTCTATTGGTTTACCGGCGACAAAGTTAGTTTGGCGTTGGATACAGCCTCGTCGGATAGAAAACTTGAAGGTAAGTAACACCCTACCAATTATAAAATCCACCAGCAAAACACATAACTGCTCAAGCGACAAGCTTATTCACTCTTCTACGGAGGAGCAACAGAAATTTGAGATGTATTAAGTTAGCTCTATCAAATAGATCTATACCGTTTTGGCTCAGTTTTGCGGTATTTTCTTCAATTAGTACTTTAGTATTTGGCTTTTGTTTTGCCTATTTGTATCCAATTGCGGAAATTCCTTCTGATGATTCGGTTTACGGAGCAAATTTGGTTGCTGTATCCAAATGCTTCTCCGAGCCTCCAATAAACAATCCCTTTTGTGTGCCAGGACCTTCGATACCTGGATATGCTGAAAGCGTTAATTATATGAAGCCGGTGATCGGGTTCATTGGCGGTGTGGTTTACAAGATTCTGGAACCCTTCGGGTCGTTTAGTGGAGTTGACATACTCAGCCTCATTAACTTCATAAGTCTTGCGGTAGCCATTTCATTAATGTGTGCCTCAATTGCCACTACTCATAGGCTCTCTTCGGTCTTAACTTTCCTTATATTTATTTCTTCAGTAACCACGCACGGAATTGCCATTTGGACCGGCTATTCTTCACTTGTACTCCTAATCCTGGTACTAATTCTGATCCTCCACTCAGAACCAGAAAAACTACCATTAAACCGCCAGCTGACGATTGGGACGCTATTGTCGTGTCTTTTTTTTATTAACTTGTCAACGCTTCCTTGGATAGTTGGATATCTTGCTATCTTCACACTACAGAGTTATTGGCTCTATCGTAAGGACGGCAAAGCAGGATGCTACCCGTTGATAACAACGGCTACGACAATGGTAATTACAATTCTTATAGTCGACTGGATTGCAGAACATTCAGGTGGAGTCTCGTATTTGAATGCCTATCATACAGCCTATGGACTCAACGTAAGTGGTTCAGGTCAAACGTCGGGAATGATTGGTCTCCTAACTATTCCTTTCTACTACCTCTCAACTGAACCTCTTTTGGTTACCCTATTTGTTGTCAGTTCAATCGCATGTAAAAGTGAATTAATAACCTTCCTGCGACATTTCAGAGAAAGATTACGACACCTCTTATCAAAACCTTACGGTATGACAGTTTGTGTCACACTTCTTGCTGTTTTCATGATCGCAGTTGGTCCACAATCAAAACAGTTGAGAATTTTTTTCCCATCTCTCCTCGGATTCTGTATTCTCTTGTCACTACTTGTCCCTAGCGTTTTTCTAAAAGGCAAGATGGTCCGGATCGTGGCCACAATATGTTTACTGGCTTCTTTTCAATATTCAATATTAGACTCCTTCTATCAATACCGTCAGCGTTCGCCTGTTCCACGGGTACTCGAAGGTTTTGCGAAACCTAGCTCTAACGTTTTTTCATTTCTAGATGATCCGCTGATATACACTTTCTCAACAAAGAGAACTAAACATAACTCAATATCAGGTGATTTCCATTTGGAGCCATTCTACCCGGTCGTTGCTGACGAACATAAGGAGCATTACCTCGCCCTAAAGTTTCTCACCGAAGACTTTGATCGTTTCCATTTGACAGGTGATCAAGAGAGTGCACTCGTCAGTATGGGAATCGGAGATTTTTTACTAACCAGTTCAACCATCAACGACCCAAGGGTCGGGTATGTTGATTCGATTAAGCTTATTTGGGACAAAATGTCGTCTGTTAACCACTGGCAATCTATTTCTGCTTCACGAAGAATTATCGATAGTCTTCTCTCTGGGGGTTTCTCCGTAGGATTTATTCATGTCATTAAACACATAATAGGGACAGATTTATCTGATGAAAGCTTTACATTACATATCTATCAAAAATGCGGGTCATTCGAAGGATATGTTAATAAATACGACGATCTGTTTTCTGACTACAGTGCCAATTCGGGTGGGCAATCAAAAAATGAATGGGGTAAGCAGCACTACTGTACTCATGGGATAAATGACGGTCGTACTTACGGTTGGTTGTCTGTGTCCAGTTGTTTGGCCTGCAACTAGTGAGCTGTGAGTTCCAGTATTGCTTATAACCAACAAAGACTGAAGATAATTCAGATAAGCGCTGCCTGTTTGAGATAGGCCCAGATGTATTTCCTCAACCGTTTTCCGTTAATACAATGCAATGAGCGAATTCACACGACGAATTCCACCTGGATTTGATTGTTCAATTAATGGTTTACTTGGTCTTCGTTTTAGTGAATGTTCAGGCATCAGTGGTGCACGAAGTACTAGTTTACGTCGAAGGAATAGTCTTGGCTAAAGCAGTTCTCAGGGTATTGAATTCTCCAATATTTATGACATCATGGGAAAATGGTAAGCAACGAAAATAATTGTACCGATGATTGATCGTAAGAAACGTTTACCAGTCGCTCTCACTTTTCTTTTCTTTTTGGGCGTTTTTCTTGTAGTAGTGATTCAATTGAAAGATAGGGTGTTCGGGCCTAGGCAAGCCAACATCTTAGCTCATATGCAATCTACAGGAGCGTGTCAATTTTGTGATTTAACAAATGCAGATCTGAAGGATTTAGATCTCAGAAAGATAAATTTAAGGCAAGCAAAACTCAGTGGGGCAGACCTAAGTGGGGCAAATCTGCATAAGGCTATTCTGAGTGGGGCAGACTTAAGTGGAGCAAATCTGTATAAGGCTATTCTGAGTGGAGCAGACCTGACTGAGGCAAACTTGAGCCGGGCATATCTTCAAAAGGCTTATCTGGGGGGGGCAAATTTAACTGGGGGAGATTTATTTAAGGTAGACCTAACTAGGGCAGATTTGACTGAGGCTAATCTAAGTAAGACAAATCTTAGTAGGGCAATTTTGTATAAGGCAATTCTGTATAGAGGGAGTCTGCTCAGGGCAAATCTGACGCAGGCAGATCTCACTTTAGCGTTTCTTGCTGAGGCAGATCTAAGTTTCGCAGATTTATCTGGTGTCGACCTATCAACGGCAGATCTTCATTCCGTTATTCTGAGTGATGTCGTTTTCTGCCAGACGACGATGCCTGATGGAAAACTAAGCAACGTCAGTTGCAACTAGAATGCCAAAAGAAGCAACTATGTCAAATCGATTAAGCCATGGTTCTACTGCAAAATCCAAGAAGATTGTTGCGGTTAAGTTTTTGGGCTTGTTCCACTAGTGTCTAAATAACAATATTATGCTAACAACTTCGTATGGAGTCTTGTTATTCTCAATCGGATTTGTCATTCACCTTGTTTTGTGGCGTGTTCGGAGGCCAGTTAACACGACGGTCACTATTGTTTTGGTTTTTGTTGTTACCATATTTATGGTCTGGTTAGCCTTATCTATTTTTGGCATTTTTCAGGGGTTGATTGACTTCTTACCGCAAGAATCTGCGGACAAAATTTTATCGTTACTTTTGGCGCTCGCTCTTGCCGTATCTTACATCATGACCTATCCGGCTCTCGAGAACGACAGTCCGACCTTGAAGTTGGTCTATCTAATCGCCCAGAAAGGACGAATAGGAGCAACGGAAGAAGTGCTTTTTAAAAGTTTTTCAAATAAAAACGCAGTTGAACCTAGCATTACTGAGATGATTAGCGAAGGCTTAGTCCGGATCGAAGATGAATCGATTCTCCTAACGGAAAGGGGACATCGATTGGCAAGAGTTTATAGGAAATGGAGAACCATCTTGGGTGCTGAGATGGGAGGTTAATTCTATGGAAATAG